>Ga0182024_10000403_pt1 | contig 111862 bp, 94 predicted proteins | sample P32metaG_FD_120480 | JGI IMG/M metagenome (GOLD analysis project Ga0182024, IMG submission 120480) | Permafrost microbial communities from Stordalen Mire, Sweden - P3-2 metaG (Illumina Assembly) | ecosystem: Environmental > Terrestrial > Soil > Wetlands > Permafrost | place: Sweden: Stordalen... | reverse complement strand
TCGTTCGTCGGCGGGGTCTTCAGCAGCTTTCTCGGAGGTGGCGCGGGTTATATCCGCATGCCGTCGATGGTCTACCTGTTGGGCATCCCGACCCACATCGCGGTGGGGACCGACCTGTTCGAGATTGTCGTCTCCGCCAGCATCGGCTCGTGGGAACACGCCATGAAAGGCAACGTCGACGTGCTGGTCGCGCTGATCATGCAAACGGGCGCGGCGGTCGGCGCGCAGATCGGCGCAACGCTGACCCAGTACTTCAGCGGCCCCCGCCTGCGCATGGCCTTTGCGCCGCTACCGCTGCTCGGCGCCGGCCTGATCGTCTACGGCCTGCTGCACGGGCAGCAGGTGAAGTAGGCGCCGGAGCGCATCGTCGTTGAAACGATGCGCCCTGCTTCGCGGCTTGTTACGCGAACGACTTCTTGTCGTCGGCATCGAGGAAATCGAACAGGGTCGACATGGCCGGATCGATGCCCACTTCGTTACAGACGCCGATGAACCACTCCTTCTTCTCGGGATTGTCATAGGGCCTGGCCGCCTCAATTCCCTCGCTCCATGCCTTGATCTCCTCGGCGCTTTTCTTCACGCCGTGGGTGTTGAGCCACTCCACGATCTCGTCATCGGAGGCGTTCGCCTCGAGCAGCTTCTTCACCTCGTCGCCTTTCACTTCCTTGAAGCCGAAGAGCATGTTGTCGAGCGGACAGTCGAAGTGGTATTCGCCGATGTTGCCGCCAATCAGCGCGCGGCCCTTGTCGAGGGTGCGTCCGAGGATGGCGTAGCCGCCGATGTGCTTGCGGGGACTGCGAGGGGCTTCTTTGGTGAGGTCTTTTGCGGTGCTCATGATGAGGATATATGGGGGGTTGGAAACGCGCCTGCGGACCGAGGACGGCCCGAAAAACAGAAAAACGCGTTTCGCCCAACGTACATGTTTTTTCATCCCGCGCTAAAAAATCGTATTCCGCGCAAATTTGTCACATATCACCTGACCCCGTGTTCAGGGAGCAACCGGCGCCTCGCCGACCCGAAGTCCTTGCGCCGCGCCCCACCTTCCCGTTAGATCGGAGGAATGCCGAACGAAGCGAAGCCTTACGATTTTGTGATCATCGGCGGTGGACCGGCCGGAGTCACCGCCGCGACCGAGCTGGGTGACCAGGGAAAAACCGTCGCGCTGGTGGACGGCCATCGCGATCTGGGGGGCGCCGGGGTGAATACCGGCACGATTCCCAGCAAGACGCTGCGGGAAACGGCGCTCGCGCTTTCCGGATTGCGGTCGCGCGATCTCTACGGCGTCGATCTTTCCGTGCGCCGCGAAGTCACCGTGAATGATTTCCTTGGCCACGAGATGCACGTCCGCGAGGCGTTCAACAAGGCGATCTTCAGCCGGCTCGAGGAGCGTCACGCCGATATTTATGTCGGCAACGCCGCGTTCATCGATCCGCACACCGTGCGCGTCTCGCCCGTGCCAGGCGGACCCCAGGAGGAGGTCCTGCTGCGGGGTGAAAACTTCCTGCTGGCGACCGGCTCGTCGCCGAACCGGCCGGCGCTTTTTCCCTTCGACCAGGGCGATGTTTACGACTCCGACTCGGTGCTCGACCTGCACCGTATCCCCAAGACCATGGCGGTGATCGGCGCGGGCGTGATCGGGAGCGAGTACGCCTGTACCTTCGCCGCGCTGGGCGCGCGGGTCCACGTCATCGACGGCCACGAGTCGCTCCTGCCCTTCATCGACCCGGAACTCTCCCAGGCGCTCATCAAGGCGATGGAGAAAAATGGCATCACCTTTCATTGGAAACAGAAGGTGCAAAAATGCGTGGTGGAAGAGACGGGCGTCGTCACGCTCACGTTTTCCGACGGCCCTCCCCTCACCGTCGAATCGGTGCTGGTCGCGGCGGGACGCAAGAGCAACAGCGAGAAGCTCAACCTTGCCGCCGCTGGCGTAAAGACTGACGAGCGCGGCACCGTCCTGGTGGACGACGCCTATCGCACGAACGTGCCGCACATTTCAGCCGCGGGTGACATCATCGGCTATCCCGCGCTCGCCTCCACCAGCATGGCGCAGGGCCGCCTGGCGGTGCGCCATGCCTTGGGCGTGCAGGATCCCGCGCTGGCACCGGTGCTGCCCAGCGGGATCTACACCATTCCGGAAATCAGCGTGGCCGGCGAATCGGAGGCGTCCCTCCAGAAAAAAAACATTCCCTATGTCGTGGGCCGCGCCCGCTACGAGGACAACGCGCGAGGACGGATCATTGGCGACACTGACGGCTTCCTCAAGCTCGTCTTCCGCAAGGAGGACATGATGTTGCTCGGCGTGCATGTCATCGGCGAGCAATCGACGGAGATCGTGCACATCGGGCTCGTGGGCATCCTGGGTGGGGCCAAGGCGGAGCTGTTCGTCGATATCTGCTTCAACATCCCGACGCTGAGCATGCTCTACAAGGCCGCCGCGCTCGACGCGATCCACAACGCGGCGCATTGATTCCTTCGGACTTCACTGCGGGAAATTAGAAAATCCGCTCCCGGCCGCACGCCGTGGACTGCGGATATGATACGCCCGACAGGCATATCAGCTGCTTCATTTCTTTCACCCCCAATCCCTCGGAAACGAGGGCGACGCGGACGCGTTTGCCCTTTTACCGAACAGAGAACTCATCCTTATGTCCGATACCGCCCTCGAATCCCCTCCCGCCACCGAAGAAATGAACGGCTCGCATCCCCCGTTGGTCCTCGATGAGGACATCATGGACAAGGCGGCGAAGAAGGAGGAGAAGAAACGTCGCAAGCTGGAGATGAAGGGCCGCGCGAGCGACAAGAAATCCGAGGCGGTCGCCTTTCCCATGGTGGCGCTGATCGACGAACAGGTGCGCACCAGCATCCCGGAGGAACTCGTTGCGAAGGTGAAAGGCGCGAAGAAAAAGAGCGAGATCATCAGCCCGAACTATCCCTACGCCAAGCGGATGAAGAGCGAGGACTATAACGAGGAGATCGAGCTGCTCCAAATTGAACTCGTGAAGATGCAGTCTTGGGTGAAGGAAACCGGGGAGCGCATCGTCATGCTTTTCGAGGGCCGCGACGCCGCCGGCAAGGGCGGGACCATCCAGCGTTTCACCGAGAACCTCAACCCGCGCGGCGCCCGGGTCGCCGCACTGGCCAAACCCTCCGACAGCGAGCGCGGCCAGTGGTATTTCCAGCGTTACATCGAGAACCTGCCGACCAAGGGCGAGATCATTTTCTTCGACCGTTCCTGGTACAACCGCGCGGGCGTCGAGCACGTCATGGGTTTCTGCACGCCCCATGAGTACCTGGAGTTCATGCGCCAGGCACCCGAGTTCGAGCGCATGATGGTCCGCAGCGGCATCCGGCTGTTCAAGTTCTGGTTTTCCGTCAGCCGCGAGGAACAGCTGCGCCGCTTCCTCGGCCGGGCGGAGGACCCTCTCAAGCAGTGGAAGCTCAGCCCCATGGACGTGGAGTCGCTGGGCCGCTGGGATTCCTACACCAAGGCGAAGGAAGCCATGCTGTTCTACACCGACACGGCCGATGCGCCCTGGACCATCGTGCGGTCCTGCGACAAGAACCGCGCGCGGCTCAACGCCATCAAATTCGTCCTCCACTCCATTCCCTACGCGGGCAAGGGAGACGTCGTCAACGCACCCGACGATAAGATCGTCGGCTCAGCCAAGCACGTCTACGAGCACGGCGAGGATACGAAGACGGCCGCGCTGCGGCATTAGCGCGCGGCTCCGAGGGTAGCTGGCGCTGGGGACAGCGCCGGCTACCGGGGTTGGCGCGTGCTGCCACGGTATTTCGGATAACACCCGAGCATCGGGGCGTACCCTGAACGAATGGACTGGCCGGTCCGAACGGTGGGCGACCGCCTTTTCCTTGTGCTAGGGTGGGATCGTGCGTTCCATCGGCAAGACCCAGCGGCAGGCCAGCCTGAAAATCCGCTGCCTCGCTCACCGCGCCTGATCGATGAAACCAGAAAAGAAGGCCCTTCCGCCGCTCATCCTTGGCGCACTGGGCGTGGTCTTCGGCGACATCGGCAGCAGCCCGCTTTACGCCATCCATCAATGTTTCCAGGACCTGCATAACCCGAAACCGGGGCCGCCCGAGGTGCTCGGAATCTTGTCGCTGGTCTTCTGGTCGCTGATCCTCGTTGTCTGCATCAAGTACGTCACCTTCGTCCTGCGCGCCGACTACAATGGCGAAGGCGGCACGCTGGCGTTGCTCGGCCTGATTCGCTCCGAGGGCAAGGGCCATGTGAAACCGCTAGGCCCGTTGGTGCTGCTCGTCTTTGTCGGCTCGGCGCTGCTCTACGGCGACGGCGTCATCACGCCGTCCATTTCCGTCCTTTCGGCGGTGGAGGGGCTCAAGGTGGCGACGCCCGCCGCGCAGCCCTACATCGTGCCGATCTGCGTGGCGATCCTGGCCGGGCTTTTCATGCTCCAGCGTTTCGGCACGGGCGGAGTCGGCAACCTTTTCGGCCCCGTGATGGTCGTCTGGTTTATCGTGATTGGCGTCCTCGGCGGGTTCGGCATCGCCCGCGCACCGCAGGTACTGGAGGCGGTCAATCCGTTGGATGCGATCCGCTTTCTCGGTTCCCACGGCCCGAGCGTGATCCTTGTGCTGGGCGCGGTCGTGCTGGCCTTTTCCGGCGCCGAGGCGCTCTTCGCCGATCTCGGCCATTTCGGCCGCGTGCCGATCCGCGCGGCGTGGTACGGCATCGCGCTGCCCGGCCTGCTGCTTAACTATTTTGGCCAGGGCGCGCTCATTCTCAGCCACCCGGCCGCGGCCGATGCGCCGTTCTACGCGCTGGTGCCCCGGTTTGCGCTCTATCCCATGGTGGCGCTCGCTACGATCGCGACCATCATTGCCTCGCAGGCGGTGATTTCCGGCGCGTTCTCGCTCACGCAGCAGGGCATTCATCTCGGTTATCTGCCGCCCTTCCGCATCGTCCACACCTCCGACCGGGAGCCCGGCCAGGTTTATGTCCGCGTCGTCAGCTGGGGACTGATGATCGGCTGCCTCGCGATCGTGCTCGGGTTTCGTTCCTCGGAACGACTGACGGGCGCCTACGGCCTCGCGCTGACCGGCACGATGACCGTGACGACCATCGCCTACTTCATCGTCCTGCGGCGCGTCTGGAACTGGTCGCTCCTCAAGGCGGGAGCAGTGGCGGGAACGTTCCTCGTCATCGACCTGGCCTTCCTCGCCGGCAATCTCGCGAAGATTTTGTCCGGCGCGTGGGTGCCGCTGCTTCTCGGCGGATTTGTCTTCGCGCTCTACTGGATCTGGACGCTCGGCCATAACCGGTACCGGATTGCGTTGCGCCGCCTCTCGCTTCCCCTGGCAACATTTGCCCGCGAGCTCGCACGCGAGCCTCATCGTCGTGAAGGCACAGCGATATTCCTGACCGGCCATAGCGATGCGGTTCCTCTCGTGGGCTGCAACAACTGGATGCGCCAGCAAGCCCGGCACGAACAGATCATCCTCCTCACGGTCGTCCAAGCCGCCGTCCCGCGCGTGAACGTGGAAGCCAGCCGGATCGAGGAAGTGGCGCAGGGGCTTTTTCGCCTGATCGCCGAGTCCGGCTTCATGCAGGACCCGGATGTCACGCGCATCCTCAAGGCGCACTGCTGCTCCTCGCTGCACATCGACTGGGACAAGCTCGTCTGTTACTTGCCCGAGGCCAAGGTCATCCCGCGAGGCAATTGGCTGCGGCGTACCGTCGGGCACATCTTCGATTTCCTGCGGCGCAATTCCCTCGCCCCGGCCGACTATTATCGCATTCCCGCCCGTGACATTGTCCACGTCGCCGTCCAATTAAAGCTTTAGATTGGACTGTTCGATTCACCGCAATTATCCAAATGCGTGCGAGTGACATTACATCGGCAACATGGCATTGCAGCCTCATGCTTCTGTCGTAACTTTCCGCATGCGTACCCACCTTCTTGGAATTCTCTTCCTAACCCTTGCCGCTTCCCTCCTCCATGCCGACCCGCTGCCCGTAGGCGCTCCGGCCCCGAACCTCACCGCCACGAACGAGCAGGGCCAGCCGGTTTCCTTCTCGGACGTCTATGCAAAGGGGACCACCCTCGTCTATTTCTATCCCAAGGCCGGAACGGCCGGTTGCACCGCGGAGGCGTGCTCCCTGCGCGACTCCTACACCAAGCTGCACGGCGAAGGACTGCAGATCATCGGCGTGAGCCGCGATGCGGTGGATTCGCAGAAGCATTTTCAGGATGAGTATCATCTGCCCTTCACGCTCGTGGCCGACCGCGATGGCAGCGTGGCGAAGGCCTTCGGGGTTCCGATGATCGGGCTCCTGCCCATCGCGTCGCGCGAATCATTCATCGTCAAGGACGACCGGATTGCCTGGACCTCCATCCACGCCAAGACCAAGGGAAGCGCCGAGGAAGTGCAGCAGGCGCTCGACGGTCTCAAATAGACCGGCTGGCCTGCGGTCAGCGCAGCAGTTTAAGCAGGCCGGGGAAATACAGGTTGAGCTCGCGGGTGCGCAGGGAGGTCATGCATTTCGTGCCCTCCCGGCGCGTGGCGATAATTCCCGCCTCCCGCAGAACGTCGAAATGGTGCGAGCGCGTCGCTTTGCCGACCTTGAGCGGAATGTCCTTGCAGGCCATCTCCGCCTGGCGCGCCTTGAGCAGCCTACGCACGATGGAAATCCGGCAGGGATCGGAGAGCGCCTGCATGACCGAATCCAGGGCGACGTCCTCGAGGTCGGGATGGCGATAACGTTTCAAGCGTGGGCATTGTTAGCAATTTTTCATTGTTCGACAATCATCGAATATTAAGTTGACCTGATCGGCACTGCTTCTAGGTTCGATGAAATACGAACAATAAAGCTTATGGACTATAGATTACTTGGAGCGTCGGGGCTCAGCGTTCCCGTTTTGACCCTGGGCACGGGAACCTTCGGCGGCACGAACGAATTTTTCAAGGCATGGGGCACGACGGGCGTCCCGGAAGCCTCCCGACTCATCGACATCTGCCTCGAGGCCGGCCTGAACATGTTTGATTCCGCGGACGTTTACTCGGACGGCGCTGCGGAGGAGGTGCTGGGCGGGGCAATCAAGGGACGCCGCGATCAGGTGCTGATCTCAACGAAGGTGAATTTCCCCGCCGGACCGGGACCGAACGATGCCGGTTCGTCGCGGTACCATCTCATCAAGGCGGTGGAGGGTAGTCTCCGCCGACTCGGAACGGATTACATCGACCTGTTCCAGTTGCATGGCTTCGACGCGCTGACGCCGATTGAGGAAACGCTGAACACGCTCGACCAACTCGTCCGAGCGGGGAAGATTCGCTACATCGGCTGCTCGAATTTCTCCGGCTGGCATTTGATGAAGTCACTGGCGATCTCCGAACGCCATGGCTGGCCCCGGCATGTCGCGCATCAGGCCTACTACTCGCTGATCGGCCGGGAATTCGAGTGGGAGTTGATGCCGGTCGGGCTCGATCAAAAGGTGGGCACGGTGGTCTGGAGTCCGCTGGGCTGGGGTCGGCTGACGGGTAAGATACGCCGCGGCCAGCCGCTGCCCGAGAGCACCCGGCATCAGAGCAAACTCGCCTCCGAAGCGGGCCCGCAGGTTTCTGACGATTATCTCTACCGTGTCGTCGATGCGCTGGATGAAGTGGCGGCCGAAACGGGCAAGACCGTCCCGCAAATTGCGCTGAACTGGCTGCTGCAGCGCCCCGGCGTCGCCACGGTCGTGATCGGCGCGCGTAACGAAGAACAGCTACGCCAGAACCTGGGAGCGGTGGGATGGAACCTCACGGCAGATCAAGTGCGAAAGCTGGATGCGGCGAGCGCCGTTCCCATGATTTACCCGTATTGGCACCAGAAGAGCGTCGGCTCGCGGGTGCCGTTCCCGACGTGAGCTCCATTCGTTTCGGAAAGTCTAACCTCCGTCTTGGCATGGCCGCAGCTTTCGCTGATGGCGTCTTTCGATGCACGACCTGAACCCGTCACTCCTTTCCGATTCGGGGCAGCACGCGTCGCCTCTCAAATGCTGGCTGGCCGTGCTGTCGGTCGCGCTGGGTGCATTCGTCGTCGTCACCTGCGAGTTCCTGCCCATCGGGCTTCTCACGCACATCACCTCGGGCCTGCGCGTGACCGATGGGACGGCCGGGCTCATGGTCACCATACCGGGCCTTGTGGCGGCGATCGCCGGACCCGCCATGACCATCGGTGCTGGAAAGTTTGATCGGCGCATTCTGGTGCTCGCCCTCATCGCGCTGCTCGTCCTGTCGAATGCCATCTCCGCGCTCGCACCTAACTTCACGATCATACTCCTGGCCCGTGTCTTCTTCGGCATCAGCCTGGGTGGCTTCTGGACCATCGCCGTGACCCTTGGCGGTCGACTGGTGCCAAGGGCCTCCATGGCGCGCGCCACCACAATCATCACGGCGGGAATTTCGATCGCTACCGTACTCGGGATCCCCACCGGCGTGCTCATCGCTGATCACGCGGGCTGGCGCATGGCCTTTGCCGCGGTTGGGGGCGCTGCCCTGCTCGCCGGCCTCGTTCAATTCTTCGTGCTGCCCTCGCTCCCTGCTCCGCCCGCGCCGGGCCTGCGGCAACTGACGAATCTCCTGCATCACGCCGATGCGCGGCTGGGGCTGGCAACCATCGCCTTCGTCATCGCCGGCCATTTCGCCGCCTACACCTACGTGACGCCGTTCGTGAAGGAGAACACGAGCATCAGCGCAGCCTCGTTAAGCACGCTGCTGCTGGCCTACGGCGCAGTCGGAATCGCGGGCAACTTCGCTGGCGGCGCGGGAGCGGCCCGCAACCTGCGCATCACGGTCACGAGCGTCGTCAGTTTGCTGGCGGCATCGATTTTTCTCCTGCCCTTCTTCCGCGGGAACGAGGCGGCCATCATCACGCTCCTCCTCGCCTGGGGTCTGGCGTTTGGCGCCCTGCCCATCTCGCTCCAGCTTTGGGTCTTCAAGGCAGCGCCGGAAGCGCTCGAAGGCGGAGCGGCCCTGCTTGTTTCCACCTTCCAGATCTTCATCGCGCTGGGTTCGGTACTCGGCGGACGTGTGGTGGATTTGTTCGGAACTCCGGCCGTGATGTGGAGCGCCGGAATCTCGATCATGGTGGGACTGGTCCTCGTCCGCCTGTCGCGTCATTCGCCGACAGACGCACCCGAACTCCAACTGGTGCCCTAAGACGGGAAACGTAAAGCCAGGGCGGACAGGGTGGGATTTGACCGTAATAACCCCGCTTGTTAGAGGTATTTATAACGATTGTTAGAGTGTAGGTCAAGTTACTTGGCATCCGCTTCGGCACTATCCGGACCTACTCTTTAATCTCGGTTCTCTGACACTTTTTCTGACAGTTTGCAGCAGAAGCGTGAGGACTGGCACTTGAGTCAGATCTTCTGCTGTTCCGAGTCCGCGGTTGAATTGAAAAAAGTGTTTTAAAGGACTCTCAATCCGCTCCAAGTCGCAGGCGGAACGATTTCCGTCCAGAAGATTCCGTACGCAGGATTCGCAACGACGTCCTCGGTCAAATTCATCGCTGGCTTGAAGTTCATTTACTTGCCGGGGGGTTATCGAGCCAATTAAAGACATAAGGTGGACGCAAATCGGCCGGCGCGTGATCGGGCTGGACCTGGAGAAGAACCCTATCCTTCTCGCGTCCGAACTGAGCCGCCATCTTGAACAGCATCCGGTAGAAGAGACCCTTCTGGTCAATGCAGAAACCGCCCCAACCGGGAACGTTCTAAAAGAGTTGTGCCATGATGTTGGGGATAACTAAGAACCTCGAATCAACTCTGCCTCTCTAAATTCTATGCTCATGACTTCGTTCTCTTTTGTCCGGCTTTCGGACATCTTCGCACTCCGTCTTCGGAAGGCGACGCTCTTAGGAATCGCGCTTTCGTGCAGTACGCTGCCATCTTTGGCGACAACATGGTTCTACAGCGGGGCGTGGATCAGCAATTCGAAATATCGATCGTTCCATAGATGCCTGGACTGCAATTGGTCGATTAACTCCATCCTGGACTAACTTCCTTCCTTGGGAGCTCGACGAGGGAGTACGCTCTTGGCATTTGAAGAACCGACAGCATTAGCCTCCTGCGGTTTTGGGTTCCACCGAACAACCGACGATCTCATTCGCCAAATGTTTCTGAAGTTGGAACCGGACTCCAAGGTGGTGTTCTTGACCGGCATGGCCATTGTCGTGCCGAAGAAGGAGGCGCCGTGGAAACCCTGGTGTTTCGCGCCAACCGCATCGGCCGGGAGCAACCCTCCGCGGTCGACTTGGCGCTGCTTGCGAAGGGCTTCTATCTCGTCGCCGCTCCAATCGACACGCAACCGGGGCCCGCGCAGCGGGAATGGGACGCGACCTACAAGGTCCTGACAGACCACGGTTTTTCGAAAAAACCGGCGCTCGAAGGCATCGGCGCCAGCGCCAGGGAAGCCTATGCGTGGGCCATCGAGAAACCCGGACAAAGTGTCGTGCCTCTACGCGGAAAATCCCGTGATGCAGAGCCTCATGTTCCCGAATATCGCCCTGCTCGACAACCTCGGCCCATTGGCCAAGGCCGGCGTGCCGGTCCTTCACGTCTGCGGCAGTCTCGATCCCGCACTGGCCGACAATTCCAATGCCGTTGAAAGCAGTATAAGTCGCTCGGCGGGCAGATCAGGGTGATCCTCGAGGAGGGCGTGGGCCATTATCCGATCGGAGCACAGAACCCGCAGTGGGTAGTCGATTTCATCGTCCAAGTCTCGACGAAATAAGGGCCGCGCCTTTGTTGCCTGCCAGTCGAAAACCGCAGAGGGTATTCTCCTTATTGTGGAGCGGGAGCGCCGGTCAGCTTGACTTCAGCATACTGGGTTGCGCCGGCGTTGTCGCTTCGCGTTTGGGTGATTAAAACGCGATAGCTCTTGTAGGCGGTCGTATTCGGAAAGGTGATGGCCGGCCCCCACTGGGAACGGTCGGGATCCTTCTCGAGTCCGGTGGGTCCTTCATAGATCAGGACGAAGTTCGCTCCCGTGGTCCGGGCATCCTCGTCGTTGGTTCCCTCTAGGGTGATTGCTAGCGGATCGCGCTCCGGAACATCCCCAGCCGTCACAAACTGGACGCCCGTGACGATGGTGTTTCCCTGCTTCGGGGTGACGACGAAACCGGTTCCAACTCCGGACTGGCCGGAACCATTTTGCGCCCGGTTGAAATACTTCGTATCCTTGTCTCCATCGATGGCATTGGAGACCAGTTCATCGCGGCCGCTGTCTCCGCCAAAATCGCCCATGGTCGCCAAAGTGTTTGATTGACCCTTGACCGTGCTTTTGATCGCCACGATGGGGTCCTGCGGTGAGAGAAGCGTCGGCGGCCCCTCAGAAATGTCGACGAGTGGCGTATGGGTGATGGGCGGAGCGTTCTTTGCGCTGTCGCTTTCGTCCATGGAGGGCGGCGGCTCGGTCGACATGTCGACCACGTCGGCCATCCGGCTCGAGGGAGTCACGACCAGATTGGTCAATTTTCCATCCACCACGCTTCCCTGCACCGTCGTCTGGAACGGTGCATTGAGCTTGAAATCGGCATCCCAGCCCTTGGGCCACGCCGGCAGAAGCAGGATCTTTTTCCCGTCGAACTGGAGGAGCATCTCCTGCAGGATGTTTTCACCGTTGCCGCCGTTGTCCTCGTCGGGCGTGTAATCGTGGCCGTCGGCCCAAAAGTCCTGGAATTTCTGGCGCGGGTCGGTCCGGTTCAAATTGAAGATGACATTTTCCTTCGCCACGTCGGCCAGCCCGAGCATCGCGGCCTGGATGCCGCATTGGGTCCAGCAACCTTCATCCTTGCATTTCCGGGCGTTGAACGTATCGAGCGCCATCTTGTAATCGGGCTTGATCGATCCGTAGAGGCGATAGGGATAGATGGCGTAAAGCTCGGGATTTTCGGCGTTGCGAGGCTTGGCCGCCTGGGAGCCGGTGTAGGGGAGAAGCAAGGTGTTGTTATTTTTGTCCTTTCCGAGGGGAAGATCGGGCAGTTCCTGGGAAAGCTTCACCCAGGCGGCCCGGGTGGCCGGGTCGACGAGGTCATCCGGCAGGGCGATGAGACGAGGCAGCACGGCGTGAAGCGCCGCGATGTCGGGCGCCGGATCGTGCACCTTCCAGAACATTTCGATGGAATTGTCGGGATCGAGCAGCAGCTTGCCTTGGTCGTCCCGCGGGAAATGCCGGTCGAAAAATTCGATTCCCGCGCTGGCGATTGGGACAAGTGTGTCGTGGACAAATTTCTTGTCCCCGGTGTAGTCGTAGTAATCGAGCATCATCATGCTCAACTCGAGAATCGGCGTGAAGTAATGGAGCGTCCAGTTCTCCTTCACCCGCGGACCGGCAAAAGGCATCCCGCCCCAGAAGGGCGCGGTTTCCGCAAAATAGGTCCCGTCGTGGCCGTAGTATTTTTCCGTGATCGCGCTGTTTCCCGGCAGCATGCCGAGATACATTTTGAAGAAGGGCTGCATGAGGTCGAAATCGCCCGCCGCCATGAGCGGCCAATACATCGCGCGGTTGTTTTGAAACCAGTATTGGCCGCCCCACGCGCGGTAATCGGCGTTCACCCCCATGGCATTGTGATCCTGCGGGCGGGTCGGATTATCGACGACAAAAATGGAGCCGTTGAATTTGAACGGATAGGCGCCCCGGCCCGCGCACGCCGTGACGAAGCGCTGGAGAACGTATCCTTCCGTCGTGGTTTTTGCCGCCGCATCGCCCCGGACGAAAATCCAACTGCGATGCCAAAACTGGTCCCACCATTTCTGGTGATCGGCCCGGGTTTGCTCCAGGTTCAGGGCGTCAATTTGCGTGACGCTCTGCTCAAGCTGCGTCACCCATTCTTCTGGCGTGTCCGTCGTCGCTGTCAAGGGGTAAATCGAAATGAGCTGCGACGTGGCGGCGGCCGATTGGAGCGTGGCGGGATCCTGACTGGTAAAGCCGTCACCCTTGATCACGGCGCCAAAAGTCAGGTTCGCCACATGCGGTTCGCCGTTGGCATCGTTGCGATGGTACCAGGCAATGCGATTGGCCTGGTCGGGCAAGATCATTTCCGTCGTCTTGTTCTCGGGTTTCGCGATGCGCCAGTCGTCGAGCGTCACTTTCAAGGCCACGGGCTGGCCGCTCTTCGCTTCCACGCGAATGACGGGATGGTTGGCATCGACCCAAACGCGAAAGACGACCGCGTCATTGCCCGAGCCTTCCGTGATTTGAATCTCGCCCTCGTGGAGCTTCAGCACCTGGGCAAAGGGAACACTCTGGCCCGGAATGCCCTGGCCGAGGACGCTCGGGTTGAGGGAAATGTGGACCCCGCCCAGCTTGAGGAGCCCATGATCGCCCTGCACGTCCTGGTTCCAGGCATCGGTCTTTCCAATGTAAAAAGAGAGATCGCCGTTCGCTTCGACCCAGACGTTGAGCCCGATATCCCCGTTGCCGACCGGCATCGATTGCGCGGAGGTTGGACCGGGCACATCCCACGAAACGTTGCAGTCGTCCAGGAGCGCTTTGATGTCCGGCGCGGAACCCGCGTCCTGTCCATGAAGCGACAAAGTCGCCAGTAGGCAGAGGGCAGGGAGATAAAAGTGGAATAATTTCAAAGCGATTTTCTTTATCTCAACCGGACCATGAACGAACATGTTCTATCTTCTTCATCAACCTCATTTGTTTCCACGCAGGGCGTTATACACAATGCGGGTGGCCGTAATGGGATTGAATCCCGTTGGATCACCCGAAATGAAGGCGTCGGAAAGGCCACCCATACCCAGAAGCACGATCTGCCCCTGGCCTACGGGTATAATCACCGCACCGAATCCCAAGGATGGTCCGGGATTCTTGCCATACCCAATGACCCCTTCCATCCCGGGCGCATCCAGGATAAGGCCGTCTCCGGGAGCAGCCGCCTGATACTGCCAATCCAGCACGCAATCGGAAGGAAGCCCGTCGAGCAGCCAATGCTTACGGCCAAAGTACCAATGACCGATCCACGGGCAGTCGTCGTAACCAGACAGCCCCCCGAAAGTGAGAATCTTATTTGCGTCGAGCACCTTGGCCGCCGCGGCCATATCGCGGGGATTTTTCCCGATCAGCACCAGACGGGTACCGTCCCGGACGCGGTCCAAGACGGATGGAATCATCTTTTCCCAATCAAAGCCGACAGGATGGGCGGGCTGCCAAGTGTCGCCCGAGGAACTCTGGTAAGAGCTTCGGCGATAAACGGTTCGGATGACTTTTCCCTGGGCATCCGTGATGCGAACGGCAGCAATTTCAGGCTGATCGCTTCCGCCCGGCGGAATGGAGATAGTCAATTTGCCATCGGGACAACTGACCGTGAATTTTTTGACGACAGCTTTGTTCTTACCGCCTGCATCGGCGTAGATATCAAAATTGTGAAGGACCACATTGCCATTTAAGGCCACATCAAAGACGCGATTCCCCGCATGATCAAAGAAGGTTTCCGTGAAAAATAATTCCACAGTGACATTGCCAGGAGCCAACCCCTCGTACCAATCCAAGTCTCCCGGCTTTGCGGTCGCTTCCTCCGAATACAACCCCGAATCGTCCGTATTTTCGACGTTCGAACTGCGCTGCACGTTGTCCAGATTAAGTGAGGTCACTCGCGCCCCGGCCGAATCAAAGACGATGGTATCCACTCGACTGGGCGCTGAATCGAGCGGAACCGCTTGGATTCCGAATTGCTTCTGCAGAGCGGGAATGAGCGTGCCGCCGAAGTCCGCACAGGCGATCGTTCCCTGGAGAGGAGCCGGGTGTGGATCGACCACTTGAAGGGGTTCTGTTCGCACCAAAACGGGAACCGAGGTTCCCGTTGGTAGGAGATACACGGTCATTGTCACCGACCCAGCCGCAGGCGGCGTGAACGAAATGCCATCCTTGAGCAATTGTCCGAAAACCTGACCGCCCGTGACATTGACCGGATTGGAAACATCAAAAAAGGGATGACTCTTGTCCGAATCCATGGCCGCGGTGAAGCGAAGCGTGAAATCTCCATGTCGATTCGTTTCGTTCACGATGAACGCGTCGGCGGTCGCGGAATCTCCCTTGGCCACCACGTAGTGACGCGCATGGATGACCAGTAGCTCGGGCGAGGTCGCCTGACTGATCAAGGCCGGATTGGCTTTTAGATGCCGGAGAGCATCCACCAGTCCCGAATTGTTATCAACGGTGGTCGCTTCCCAGCCGGTCAAGGCGATGAAATCGTTTGCATCCGCGATCCGGGCGTTTTCGATGATATGGGCAGCGTCGAAATAATGCCGGGCACCCACGCCTTGAAAAAGCGCCGAAGCCGTGGGAAACGCCGATCGGAATTGGTATTTATCAATGAACGCCTCGTAAGCCGCCAGACGGGCTTCCGCCGCCGCGCGGTTATAGCCGGGAATGTTCTTATCCTGGTACCATTTTACCGTTTGCGCGTCGTCATCCGGAGAATCAGCCGTACCCAGTTCACCCCACATCGCAATACCAGTTGAGTCGGTCGTGTAGGTCTTAAAATCGGTGGGACTCTTATAGAGACTGTCCTGATAAACGCCGGTGTCGTCCTCATTATGATTGTCGTGCCACCCGGAATCGTTATGAGTATCCGACTTCCCGTAGAACATATCCGTCGAATAGGGACGTCCCATGATCTCGCCTTCCGGCCCGTAGCCGGACTTGAGCACCACGATGCGCGAGGGATCCATCTCATGGACCTGGCGCATCAGATAAAAGAGCATGGGATTTCCGAGATGGGAGGCCACCTCATTTTGCAGCGACCACATGATCGCCGAGGGATGCGAGCGATAGGCGTGGACCATGGCGAGGATCTTGGTCAGTTCGTAACGATTGCAGAAACTGCTCGGCGCACCCCCGTCGCCCGCGGTGTTGACCGGGCCATCGTAGCGGCTGGAATCGTCCGAGACATCGGGCTGCTCCCACTCTTCACCACCTCCACCGGGTTCACAGAAGCGAAGCAATCCCGCATGATCGAAACCATCGAGCACGGCGGCCTTGGGAAAATGGCGATGACTCTGCACGCAATTAAGTCCCAGGGTATGCACCGCATCGATTTCCCGCTGGACCGCTTCCTTGTCGGGAAACATGCCGTTGGGAGCCCAGAACCCCCAGGAAATGGCTGATTTCACAAAAATGCGCCGCCCGTTTAATTCCAAATGCGGATTGGTTCCGATACCCTCGGCATTAAACCAGCGGAACCCAAAATCCGTGATCCATGCCGAATGAGGAACATTCGCTAGGAACGCAGCGGCCCGATAGAGGACGGGGTGACCAATATCCCACAGCTCCGCCGTCGGAAGGGTGACTTGCTGGGTGACCAATGCTTTTCCACCGGCTGGAACATCAACATTAGCGACGCCGTTCCAGACTTCCTTTCCGTCGCGAGAAATGCTCAACGCCACCGGTCCCTTGTAGCTATAGGTCGGACTGCTGGACGCAACTTCCGCGTTCAACGTGACCTGATGTGGATCAGGATTATTGGCCACATAAAGATCATCAACGGCCACAGGGCCGTGCACAGCCATGGTCACTCCCCCGGACAAACCACCGAAACCCTTCGATATCGGAAATACATAAGAACCCCATTTTTCGGTCTCGTTATCTCCCCAACTGAATGAGCCGCCGGGATTGGTGATGCGGACGGCAATCTGGTTGGACTCACCTTGCTTCAGCGCGGGGGTGGCGTCCGCATCGAACGGGATCTCGGAGACCATATTGTAACCAACCAAAATGCCGTTGACGTAAACCTCGGCCCGAAGGTGAGCACCGGGAAAGTGAAATACCAGCTTCTCTCCCGGTCGAAGCGAGGGAGCGTTAAAGTCGCGATACCACCAGGAAACTCCTTCATAAGGACTGCCCAGATTAACGACCTGCTCAAGATTATTTGGATCGGCGGTTGGAAGCGGCTTTTTACCCCAGTAAAAGCCCTCCACGGTAGCGGGCAGCGTAACCGCCATGCCCGCCTGATCATTGAGGGCGTCCCATCCGCCGGTCGGAGCATTTACCGGCAGCTTGGTCAGATCGACCTCATCCGGAAGGAAAAGTTTGTCGTTCTTCCAATCGGCCTGCTCGTCAAGCCAGAGATGCCACGAATCGTCGATCACCACCGATTCCGCAGCCCCGGTATCGTTCGGAAGCGATTCCTCTGCAAAACCAAGGCCAGAGCAAGCAATGCTTACCGCAGTAATCAAAAAAGCAAATGATGTAACAAACTTATACGGAATTCTTAGAAACATATAACGCTGATTTAAAGACACGATTCGATCGATTGTTTCGACACTATAGAAAAACGCATATCCCTGCCAACATGCTTCATGTCACTCGCTTGGGGGACATTTGAATTTCATTGAATCGTACATCATGTTGTCGCCGACGTTCATTCGGGCCATCGAGACGATCCATGATCATATTGACTGAGAATGACTAATGCCTAAACTCCTTTAAATCTTAGACCTTGGATTTTCGGCGGTAAATAACGGAACATGGCGATTCCTACTTTAGCCAACTCGCGACCTCCATTACCCATAAGTCTTCCTTCACTGTGAAAGAACCTCTGTTTTTTTGGCGCGTTATCGCCTTGGTTTTAAGTAGCCTTCCCTTCTGCCTCTTCTCGGAAGCCAGCGTGGCACCCACTTCGATCGAAGTGCTGATAGATGATCTCAAGCCCGCGCCACGTAACGGAACGACTTACGAAATTCCGTCCACCGCCAAGCATCTTTACTTTCATATTGGCGATACACTAGAGACCCGCGAACCCATCGCGGGACGCGTACGCTACCAGCTGGTTGGAATGGATCCGACTTGGCTCGCTGGAGATGACACGATGTATTTTGGCATCTATTTTTTCAGTAATAGTAAAGATCAGATTAGAGGCAAAATCTACGAAGTCTCCGGGCAGAATCCTGGTTGGAATGATTCCGTCGAACATTCTACTTTTACTCATCGCCGGGAGACATTCGTCGTGCCTGAAGGGGCAGCCAGCTTGGGAGTGGCTGTCTCTTCCGCCGGCCCTCCTACCAGCGAAGGAGTTTACGTCGTCAAAAACATTGTGGTGACTCGCCCGGTCCATGATGGTACTGGGCCGGAAATATTATTAGATAGTCAACCTTTCTTAACGAGAAATCCGAATAGTCAAACCGGTCCAGCATGGAACCAGGACGGAATTCGCCCCTCCATGGCAACGTTGATGAATCTCCATCGCGCGGACTATACCGGCAGGGCCTTCTGCATCATTGATGACGACAGAACGGCTCACGCCGAATGGCGCTCTGGAAAAGATCGCGCTCCGAAAGTTTTGCCAGGCGAATCAATAACCGTTGAATGGGACGAGATATATAGCATCGGATCGGGCAACGGTTGGTTTCTGCCCTACGACCCACCTCCGCCCGGACGATATACTTTCAGGGTCCAGGAAGTAAGCATCATGGGACAGCCTCTTAATTCCCAAAACTCCGTGGATATTGTTGTATTGAGACCTTATTGGAAAAATCCGTGGTTTTGGATTTTTTGCATTGGCTTTACGATGACAGCTCTCGTTTTTGTCAGCAGATACTGGATTCATGCAAATATCCGGCGGCATCTCTTGCGCACCCGTCTCATCGAGCAGGAACGATTGCGCATTGCCCGCGATCTTCATGATGACCTGGGAGCAAGATTGGCCTTGATTTCATTAACCAGTGCCAACGCGGAGAAGGAACTTTCTTTTCCGGATGCGCACGCTCGAATCAAGAAAATTTCCGGAATGACACGCGAGCTTGCTTCGTCTCTTTCGGAGGTCGTTTGGATGGTGAATCCAGAAAACGACCATTTGGAATCATTAATCAGCTTTCTTTGCCGCACGATCAACAGTTTATGCAGCCCTTCGGAAATGCCCTGCGAAATTGATGCTCTCGAACAGACCAATCATCGACCTGTTTCAAGCGCGCTTCGTCATCATATACAATTGATCGTGAAAGAAGCCGTCAACAACGTGCTTAAGCATTCCGGGGCGGCTCAACTTAAAGTTAAGATCCAATTTATTGATCCCATCCTCAACATCACGATATCGGATAATGGAAAGGGATTCATCCAGGATCCTGCCAAACTCGGCAATGGGATTGCGAACATGAAATACCGAGCGGATGCCGTCAAGGGAACGATTTCGATTCAGAGCGAGGTGGGAAAAGGCACGACGGTTTCCCTTCAGGTGCCCATTCCATGAAAGATTTTCTCCTCTCTGGAAGACCAGGCCGCGAGCCTAATTTTAAATGAAGAAGACAGTTGTCCTCGTCGAAGATGATATCGCGCTGCGGGCCGAAATTCTCGCCACGCTTAAACGTGCGCCTGATATTGAATGTCTCTACGCGGTCGCCTCGGGTGAAGAAGCTCTTATTAAGATTCCCGAGCGGCCGCCTGATGTCGTATTGCTGGATATAAAATTGCCCGGCATGTCGGGAATTGACTGCCTACCGATGCTTCGAGACAAGGCTCCCTCCACGCAATTTCTCATGCTTACGGTATATGAGGAGGCGGATATCATATTTCGTGCGCTTAAGGCGGGAGCCAGCGGCTATATCGTAAAATCGAGTGATCCTGAAAAGCTTTTCGATGCGATCCGCGACGTTTGCTCGGGTGGATCAGCGTTTTCCAGCCATGTGGCCCGCAAGGTCGTCCACTATTTCCAAGGCGCTGTTAAAGTCGTTCCTGATCACAAGAAACTCTCCCCGCAAGAACTCGTCGTTTTGGAATCCATGGCAGCTGGTCTCGTTAATAAGGAGATTGCCGACAAAATGAATATCAGCCTGGAGACGGTTAAAACCTACGTGAAGCGAATTTACGTGAAGATGCACGTGAGAAGTCGAATCGAGGCGGTTAACAAACACCGGTCTTAATCCACTGCCGCACCGCCGCGTATTTCCATGTCCCTCCAAAGAGGGACTATTTATCTGTCATTCAGGAGTTCAGTCTTTCGCTGCGGACAAGTCCATCTTGACGGGCCTTTGGGCTCCGTCGAAAAGATGCGGCATGTCTGTCTTCCCTTCTGTTGGGAGTGAACCAGCAACAACCACATCTCAATGGCTAGCAAGTGAATCGCTCGTTGTCTGATACCTGTCTTGCTGAGCAGCACCGGGGTGGATTCACCTTGGTGGAAATGCTCGCAGTTCTGGCAATCATGGCCATCCTCGCGGTCTTGGCTGTTCCTGCAATCGAGGGGCTCGATCAAAGCCAATCCTTCAGTAGCTCGCTCTCGGGATTATCGGATTCGCTTAATTTTGCCCGGTCTTATGCCGTGGCGCAGAACACTTATGTCTATGTTGGTTTCACCGAGCTTGATCGCACCCAGGGCGAGGGGGCCAGTCCTCAGGTTCCGGGCGTGGGGCGCGTGGCTGTTTCCCTAATCGCCACGAAGGATGGCACCAGCGATTCATCTTCATGGGACAGTTCGGGGACAGATGTGGAATTGGTGCGCCCCGTGGAGGTCTTTAACTTTTTGCACATCGCGTCCGCGCCTTTCCCCACAACTTCAACAGGACCCATGGCCCGTCCTGTGGACGAGAATACCACCGCGCTTGTCATGCCGGCGGCTGATGCGCCCGCGCTGCCGTTCTCGCTGCCGCTCGGATCAACTCCGGGAAGCGGAAAGTACAACTTTAGTAATGAGAGTTCACAGGTGATCTGTTTTAACCCGCAAGGGCAGGTTCTTCTACCGACCACGGTCGCCGGATCGATCGTTCTTCAGCCCGCGCAATGGCTGGAGCTCGATATTCAACCCGTGAAAGGCAGCACGCCGCCAGCCCTCCCAACCAACGTCACCCAAGGCATTCTCGCCTCGGTGGTCGTCGACGGTATTTCCGGGGCGATCACCGTTTACCGCCCATGAACCATCCTCAGCTGGCAAAGAGCGGGTTCAGCCTCATCGAGGTCACCATGGCATTGGCAATTTCGGCTTTTTGCTTCGTGACGCTGCTCGCCTTGGTTCCGCTCGATATTCAGCGCGATCAGAACTCGGACGCGATGAGCCGGATGAGCAACTTGGCCTCCTCCATTGCGCGGGATCTTGAGACCACGCCCACCAGCACGAGCACCGCCATCTCGCCTGTCTACCTGTTTTCGATCTCCCCAGCGGGAGGATCTGCCGGCAACGCTTCGCAGACGTTGTTTCTTGATGCGGGAGGAACGCCCACGGGAACCATCAACTCGAGTGCGACGGCGTCGTCCATTTATCGGGTCAGTGTTTCCATTACTCCGCCGCCGGTGGGCACGACGATGGCCACATTGGCCCGGCTCGTGATCACCTTTCCCGCCCAAGCTGCTCCTTTGCCTGGAACCCAGCCCAACGCTCTCACCTACGCCACCCTGTTTGAAACCACGATTTCCCTCAATCGCAATTGATGTCGCGCTCGCCCAACTCTGCTTCACTCTGCGCTTCTTTTACGCTTCTGGAGATGCTCGTGGCCATGGCGGTCTTAAGTCTCCTCTTGGTTTTCATCTTCAGCGTGGCTTCGACCATCCTGAACGTGGCGGACTTGAGTCACCGGCACGCTGACAGTGCGATCGAGGCCGAAGCTGTCTTGGACCGGATAGGATTGGATATCGATCAAATGTTGAACAGACCCGATATCGATCAACTTTACTACAGCGGAAATGCTGCTGGAGGAGATAATGACAAATGTTTTTTCTATGCGCGGGAAAGCGGATTCTTTGACGCGTCTGTGCCGACGGCTGCACAAAGTTCTGTCAGCCTGGTTGGCTACAGGATCAACACCCCGGATAATCCGCTGGCGCAGCCCTTTCTGGAGCGCCTCGGACAGGGCCTGATCTGGAGCAATCCACACGACAACGTTTCCAGCGGAGCGATGGACCCCAATGGAACGACAGGACCACTGACTTATCTCACGTTTCCGGCAAGGACGAACGTCACGCAAAATCTTTCCCCTGATCCCAGCAGCACTATCGCGGGACAATGGGGACAGTCCCTGAACGTCGTGGGCAGCGGGCCTCCCTACAATAACGGCAGTTCCCCGTTTTATAGTCCTATCGGCAGTCAGGTTTTTCGCTTTGAAATATGCTTCCAAGGGCCGAAAGGCTCTCTCTCTCTTTATCCTGCTTACACCAATAACGTTCCCGTCTACGGATCGAGCATCACGAACAACGTCGCCGTTGTGGTTGCCATCGCCGTGCTTGATTCCAAAAGCCGCCAACTCGTCCCCGCAGCAAGTTGGAGCAAGTTAATCGCCGCTCTACCCAATGTCACCCAGCAGTCTCTCAGCACCAACGGCTTGATGAGCACAGTCTGGAACCAAGCTCTGCAGCAGCCCAACTTCCCCAGCCAGGCCGGAATTCCTGCGTCCGTGGCAGGCCATATCAAGATTTATCAACGCTCCTACCTTTTGCATTCCAGCGAATCTCAGTAGGCGTGATTAAGCGCAAGATCGGTGCGATGGGCACTTGAGTTTGATGCGTAGCCAACGAGGTGAATGAAAACCGAGGGGCTCAATTACGCCGATTCGAGCAATACATCTTAATTTCGTACGTTTGGCAGCGCAGGCATGCCCTGAACCTCGACGAAATCATGACGCTCTCTGCGGAAAAATAGGCGAGTCAAGGAGCCTCTCTTCGAGAGTGGAAACAAGACAATCTGTGGATCCTTCCGATTGTACCGCTTACGGGTTTGTCCCTCTACCGAGGGACTATTCACCCCCCTTTGAAATATGCAAATCTTAGCAAAGTCAGACATAGAACAAGAACCATCCAGCCATTCAACAAATCCTTATGACCACCAAGATACTTTGCATAGCCGCGGTTTGCGCGCTCGGAATCACCACCAGCGCGAAAGCGCAACTCATCAATGTTGACTTTAACGCCGCTGGTCCGGAGTCACCAACCATGAGTGGGGCGGCGGTGCTAGGCAATCCGGGTGACACTTGGAACGGAATCGATGGCGATCAGGACGGCGTTTACGGTACCTATATTCCCTTGGTCGACTCAAACGACAATACGATCGTAGGATCAAAGTGGAGCTTCACCACCGGCCACGGCCTATATGATGACGCAGGTGGGACCACGACGAATCCGAGTGCCCTGATGGAAGACTACATGTACGGAGGTAACGGAAATGAAGGCGGCACCATTTCCGGCCTGGTGGCCGGAGACACCTTTACCCTGGTCATTTATGGCGCGGGAGATCAGTCCGGCCAGGGCGATATCATGACCCTTTCCGGCGACATGACCGGTGGCAACACCGCCAGTACACTCGATACATCCGCGATCGACCGTGACATCACCAATGGTATCGGCGACGCCTACAATACCTTCACCGGCACGATTGGTGCCTCGGGTGAGATCACCATTGTGCTCAACCCGAACACGACTGTGGACCCGAACAACACGAATTCTGCGCTGGACGGCTTCCAGCTGTCCGAAGTAGCCGCTCCTGAACCCAGTACCTACGTATTGTTGGGCCTCGGTATGGTTGGATTGCTCGTGGTGAACGCGCGCCGCCGACCGATTGTCTGAAGCGAATGAATTAAAGTTACGAGTGAAAAGCCCCTTACGCGAGGTAAGGGGCTGAGGGGCTTGCAGGGGCGAGACAACGCCTCGTGCCGTTGAGTATGAATCGCGCGTCGGATAATGGCGCCGCTGAGCCTTGCGTTGATCAGGGAAAACCAAATGACTGCGAAGGAACCCTGGCGCGAAAGATGGTCTATGTACAAACGTTATAGCTTGAAACCCTTCCTTTTTTTTCCTCGTCCAGAATGTCTTGAGTCTTTCGCACCACCTTCAGATGGCGAACGCGGAGAACTTTAGATTTGTAGCATGGGCGAGCAGTCCCGACTTTATGTTTCAGCGCCTGTTAGTTAATATTTGCGAGCCCAAGCGCGCTGCTACACGTGAGGAGTCGCGCGGGTCAGCCCTGATCATTGTCCTGTGCTTTGTCGTGCTTCTCACGGCGGTGGTGCTGGCAATGTTATCGCATTCGCTTGTTGCCGGATTGATTTCAGGCGCAAGTGCCAATTCTAACAAGACCAGCATCTACGCCGACGGTGCCATCAACCAAGTCATTGGTGATCTCAGGCAGGAGATTGTAGCCGGCTCGACTCCAATCTCGGTAGCCGGAGGAGCGACCCTCTATCGGCCTTCCTCGACTACCGCCGCCGTTCCTGCCTTTTCCGGTCCGGCAAGCTATTCAGGAGCCTCTGCCGGCGGCATCACAACGATCAAAGCATCCCAAGTCTGGAGCTTGATGCCCAATCTCCTCAAACAAAGCGCCTACGAGGTCGCGTTTGAGCCGTATGACACCACCGTCCCCCAGCGCGCCGCCAACGTTCCCACCACCACGGCTTCACGCAACGGGCGCTATATTTCCCTTGCCCGATGGAACAAGGCCTTGCTGCTGCCCAAAGCCTCTGCCGCGATGACAACGTCGACGTCGGGTACCCTCATTAGCAGCGACGGCAGCACGGACGTCACACCCGTGGGCTCGTTCGTAGCGCCGGATTGGATTTTGACGGCCGCGGATGGCAGCAACGTCACCTCCCTGGATATCTCGACGAGTTCCTCGACTAGCAATGTATTTCCAACGAGCCCTAAATTCGTAGTCGGGCGTTACTCTTACACCATCTATAATGAAGGCGGCCTGCTCGACGCCAATGTAGCCGGTTGCATGAGTTCCAGCACGGTAAGCGGGGGCTTCTCTCAGGCGGCAACCGCCACCGCGGCAAGAAAAGGTCCGTCAGCCTTTGCCGATCTGACCCAGCTGCCCGGTTTGGCATCCATCACCGGCTCGAATCGAGCGCAGCAAATCGTGGATTCCCTTATTGGTTGGCGAAACGCAGCGACCCTGCAAGTCACTCCCACTACCTTCCCCAACTACACCTTTACTCAAGCAAATGCGGACACTTACTTTGGGTATTTACTCGGTCTTACGACCAATTTCCTTTCAACGGGAAACACCTCTTTGTCCGGTGGGCTGAGCGACAAAAATTTCAGTACGCGCCAGGAATTAATCGACTTCATGGAGAACAGCGTGGCCCAAGGGGATGATGAAAAGGCTTATCTGCAGGACGCGCTCTCGTATTTGGGCACCTTCAGCCCGACCCTCAACCAACCCTCCTATTGGCCCGATCCCAATCGGCCCGTGAGCACGGGGACCTGGAGCACGACGGGAACCGGCTACACCGGTGCCAACAGTGCCTCGGGTCTCGAGTCGACCTACAATCCGCCTTTTCGCTCCGTATGCGTCGCCAGCTCCTTTACCCGCAACGACCAAACAACGGCGGTGGTGGGAGAACCCTTGGTCAAAAAGAGATTTGCCCTCAACCGTGTCGCTTGGATCACGCCCTACGGTCCGATTTCCAATGGGACAAGTTTAAACAGCTCCGCGGCGACCATTATCAATTACTTGGAAAGCCCCGCAGTCGGGCTGACCGACGCTTTTCTCAAGGAGGGAACCGCGGCCAACATCCAAGCTTATTTCGGTTTGACATGGACCCAAGGGAGCGGCACCGGCGGTCTCGGCGGTTACTGGACCTACAAGAATTACGAGATTGGAAATGCCACCAACTATTCCCTTTCCATCATCGCTACCAAAAACCGGGAGCCCGATTTCTTCGAGTTGCTGCAAGCTTCCATCAAGGTGGGAGGCATCGCAGGCTCGTTTTTCTATTATGGGAACGCAGAAAATACCCAGGGCTATACGCAGTTGCGCGATAGCCAGGTGATCTTCCAGACGCTGCAGATCGGAGCAAATATTATCGAGGACGCCAATCCGACTCAATATCCCATCCATATAGAATTTCAATACAACACGAGTGATACGCGGAGCATCTACGGCGCCACCGATCTTCCGTATCTCTATGGCTATAAAAATATCGCCTTCGTTACGCAGAAGCCGTCGGGAACTCCGGGGCCGCTAAATCACGACGTGCTTTCCGGAGCCAATGCTGCCGGAACATTTACGATCATGACGGTGCCGGTTGTCTGGAATCCTTACGATACAAACGGTGCTCTGGCCAATGGTTTGGCGCAAACCAGCCTCGCTCCCTCCGGATTGCGCATCACGGCCTCGTGCCAGCCCCTGATTGGAAGTACGGCACTTTATCCCCCGTGGTCAGTGCAGGATAACTCGGTAGCCAATGATAGTCCCCCACCAAGTAATCCTCCTGCCATTAACTGCTATCAATGGTATGGCGATGGATTCGGAGGCATTGGGACGACCTCCGCTACAACGACCGGCTTGACGTTCCAAAATGTCAGCACTCTCTATCGAGAACCCACTGTTCTCTGGCGGGCGAATAATCCTCCCAATAGTCAGCTCGCACCCTCGCCTTCCACCCTCGCCGCACGACTTTCGCAGACCGAGGTGGCCACAGGGACGACCTTTTACGGATTTGTTATCGCCCAAGGCGTTCCCTACCGTTGGAGTGAAACGCCCTCAACTCCGAATACTCCTCCGAGCCCCAACACCTATACCTCGAATCGGATTAACCAAATGGGCCAACCCGTAACCGGGATCACCTTCCGCCTCGAATATGCCTCCGGCGGCGTCTACATTCCTTATCAGGAATGCTATGAAGATGCGGACGAATCGGTCTCGGTTCCGTGGGCGCCGAACGGTCAAACCGTCCAGACACCGGCAGGACAGTCCTGGTGGGACATCGGCAGCTCTTACTCGGGAAATCCGGGTGACAGTGCCAGTTGGGGAACTCGTATTCTTTTCGACCCACGCGACGATCGATTCGGAACGCTGGAAGGCATATACTCTTCCACCACCAGTGGGCCTGTTCTCAATTTTCTGGATTCAACCGGAACGACGGTACAAACCGCTCGGCCGGCCGCAACTTCCCAAGTAAAATCCTGGAACGGGTATTCCCCTGAGGCAGGATGGTTTCAAGGCAACCCGAACTACCCTGCAACCATTTTGGGCGACGTTGAGCAGAACCTCAACAATACGGCTATGTGGCGCTACCAGGACAGCGACGGCGTTCTTCGCCGCGCCAGCGGTGGCTACACGACCGTAAGCGCCGGTGACAACACTCAAGGCTCGGCTGTGGGTCTTCCGTTGGCAGGCACGATTCCCGGTCAAATGGCCAATCCATTTGTACCCGCGCCCAATCAATCGCAAAGCCGGCCCATCATGCTGCATCGCCCCTATCGTTCTGTGGCCGAGCTGGGGTATGTTTTCTCGGGCACACCTTGGAAAAACGTCGATTTATCCACTCCTGAGAGCCCCTACAGCGCCTTGCTGGACACCTTTTGCATCAACGAAGATTATACCGCCGACCCGGTCAGTGTCGGCCGGGTCGACCTGAATACGCGGCAGGCGCCGGTTATCCAGGCGCTGCTGAACGGTGCTTATCGCGACGAAGAGCAATTGATGACCACCCCTCCCACCAGCTCCCTCTCGGGCATTTCTGAAAGCGAGGCAGTTGCGATCTCTCAAGACTTGGTCATGCGTACGACGGTGGGCGGAACGAATCCGTCCGGTCCGGCGACGGGTCCGCAGCCTCTAGCTAATATTGCGGATCTGGTGGGGCGCTGGGTGAAGAATGTGGGAACGAACCCGATCGACGGTTCGCTCAGCTACGATGGATTGAGCGCCGATCTGGGCATCTATACGGTGGGAGCGCCCGCCAGCAACCTGATCCCCCGTTTTCGGGAGACCACGATGCGCGGTCTCTCTGACGCCGGCCAGGCCGGGACTTGGAATCTCTTGATCGATCTGGTGGCCCAGAGCGGACGCTATCCACGGAACGCGGCCGGATTATCCGATTTCATGGTGGAGGGTGAGCGGCGTTACTGGGTGCATGTCTCCATCGACCGGCAGACAAATCAGGTTATCAGCGAAAAAATCGAACCTGTCTCGGAATGAAAAAGCTTCTTTTCACCCTTCTCGTCCTTTCCGTGTCATCCGCACTGCGCGGAGACGATGCAGCGCTACAAATGGCGCCTTTGCCGAACGGCTTCTCTTTGGCTCGCCTGCCAGCCTACGCAAAATGGGAGATTCTATTCTCGTATCCCGATGACAAAGATCCGTCCGCGACGTCGGCGGGAACCGCTGGCGCCGGAGATACTGAAGCACCTCCCGTCATGGCCCGTCCCCGTTTGGTTACCGTAACCCGAACCGATCCGATTTGGCATGCGGTTATGACGGACACGGCCGGCGCTACTCGTGATAGCTGGGGTGACGGTCTTTATGTTTACCTTCAGCCTCTTGGCGCTGATTCACCGGTTCCCGTTTCCACCCAGTCCCACGTCAAAAATTGGTCAGGAAGCATGCTGTTTCTGACGTGCTACAACGGAGCCGATTTTGTCGACACGGACTGGATCTCCCCCGCTACTTATGTCGGCAAGCGAGCCAACATGTTCGTTTTTCGGCAGGCAGGCGAGGCCGGATGGGAAGTTTCGGTGGATGAAAACACCCGGCTACCCGTGTTGTGGAAGCAAGGCAAGGTTACTCGCACGCTTCGTGTGCTCGATGCGCCCACCGGAATGCAGCAGATGGCGCCGGCAGTCAGAAAAATGTCAGCGGACCTGAGACACTTTCACCAGGCAAGCATTGCTCCGCCAAGGCCGCGGGACTCTCTTCCACCTGGCTCGCCATAGGCGCGTTCCATTTGTTCCTCAATCCCTTGCCATCCTCGTTAAATGTTGCCTCTCATCACCCGGATTGTATTCAGCATCCTTTATCTCACCTGCCTGTTTTGCCCGGCGATGAAGGCAATGGAAGTCATCGACAACGGCCTCGAGAAACCCGAGTTCTTGGAGAAGGGGGTCAACGACCTCGACGACCACTACAAGAGCCTTGAGCCCTTCCCCCTCTATAATGGCTCTTGTGAAATGTCCGACGGACATGTTGGCCGTTGTAAAGCCGTGAAAAACGCCGCGCCCGTTCCGAAAATTTGGCATTCGCTACCCTTGCAAATAAGGTAGAAACATTAGGCCGTCTGCTCCCGGGGGAGCTTTCGTTACAACTCGCTCGAAAGTGTTTTGCTCGAGCTTGAATAAATGACGTCCCGCCTCTACCGCCGTGGTTACATTCATTGTGCACAAACCGTGGTGTCTCTCGCCGGCCTCGGCAGAGCGGAAACATGCACCCGAGCCCTTTAAAGGAAACGAAATGCTCGCTTGCCCTTACCGCCGTCATCACGCCTAGTCTGCTCAGAGTTGAGAATCACTCAATTGAATGGTCTCGCCTGGCGCGGTTTTGAAGATGAAGCGGTTTCCCGTCAGTTTCTCGGCATTTTTTCCGTTTCTAACGAAACTCACGTCGTCGCCCGGCCAGGGATTGACCACGGTACAGTCGCGCCCCTTCTCGCTGAAGATCGTTATGTTGCCGATGACACCCTTCTTGATCTCGGCCGAAACGAGAAACGCGCCGCGGGCGCGTAGGGTGCCGAAGCGTGCGTCCAGATCTTTCGGCCAACACGGAAAAAAGCGGAGCACACCATCGTAGCTTTGGAAAAGCATTTCATTGATCGCGAGAAATCCGCTGCTATTCTCAACGCCACCGCCGCCATAGGTTTGCACCAAGTTGGGGAGTGAATGATTGTCGCACTCAGCACGCAGGTGAGTCAGGATGGTCGTGGGATCGTAGCCGACCCGGGCGCATGCGGTGTACCACGACGAGAAGCCATTGGAATCGGTCCATCGTGCCATTTCATCAATCGTGTTGCGACTGATCTCCAGAAGTTTCGGATCGCTATCCAAGCCAATGGCGCCGCATGGAAAAATCGGATGGATTCCCAGAGTGTTGTCATTAACCCATGCGGTGCCTTCTTCCGTATAGCGGAAGACTGTTTTTCCGTCTCGTTGCTGAAGCGGATAGGCGCTGAGATGGTCGAGAATGTCCTGCCATTTTGGGCGTTTGTCGGCATCGACCCCAAGGTCTTTGCTCATGGCAATCAAGTTCTCGAACAGGATGTGAACAAGAGCCAGCGACAAAATGGGATTCTTCTTATCCATGGTGTTCTCCTGGATTGAATCGTCATTGATGACATAGCGACCGTTCTCCATTTTGAGATAGTCCTCCCAGAAGTCCCCGACTTCCCGCAGATAGGGATAGGCCGAATTGCGCAGAAAATCCGTGTCTTGTGTGTATTGATACTGCCAGATAAAATTAAGCGCCGCAAAAGCCGCGTTGGACCACTGATCGAGATCGTTGGCATTATGCGAGAGCCCCCACGGCGCGATGCCAACAGGGAATTCAACACCCTTCCAGCCATGACTCTTCGCAAGGGCTTGCCCGTTCGCCACGTCATCCCAAATAGCTTGATAAAAAGGAAGCGACAAATCGGCATGATTTGAAGAGTAAACGATATAGTATGGCGCCTGGAAATTGTAGTTAAGGTGAAAATCGCCGTTCCATGCTGGATTATCCGTCGTCGACCAGTTGCCCCATAGGCCAGGCGCCACTTTGCCCTCGCGACTACACGACCCCAACACGTACAAGGCAGCGTACCAGCGTTTTTCGATTTCCTTGTCCGGTATCTCGATGAACGACCGAGCCCAGAAATGGGACCACCAGTCCTTGTGCTGCGAGGCCAGAGACTCAACCTTTTCCTCAATTAATCCGGATACCAGATTCTGTGCGGTCGCAAGAAAATCATTTATGTCCACATTGCTGACGATGGCCGTTGCAATGGTAATTGTCTGGCTGGGCTGGATGGTCGTTTCCATGCCATCGACGCCAATCAACCGGGTTACCACCGCGACCTCAGGACTTTTACCGGGCTGATCGTCCGCTTTGCGGGTAAACGAACCGGTTGTGATCGCTGATCCCAAACTGGCCTTCAACGCACCCTCCACATAGAGCTTCATCTGCTCACCATCATACGTCCCAACGACGTACACCCATGTGTTCTTCTCCAAGGCCTGCTCGGTTTGCACTATTGTTCCGTTGATTGTCCAGCGTAACCGCCCATTGGACAGGCCGAGGCTATAGGCTTCAGACCAATCCCCCTTGCTGAAAATATAATTAGCGTCAGAACTTATGTCGGCGATCTTGATCCACGCGGCAACGCTAACGACCTTATCGATTGGCGGAGCCGCAAACTCGTGCCACGTCGTTTGGCCGTCATACTGTTCCGGGTTGTCCGGTTGTCCGGTAATTTCGCCCGTCAGCAAAGTATTCGTAACTACAGGATTCGCAATTTCGCCGTTAAAATACCAACGCCCTCCCCCATACTGTTCCCGGCCTATATTGAGCGGCTTGTGGTTCTCCGCTACGTGTTCGGATGACTTTCCCCCTGAATATTGCAGAACCGAGATCTGAACGGGTGCGCCTTCTGTTTCGACCTGGGTCAATAGAAGACCCTGGGTCGCGTCTACCCATGAGCATGTGTGAACGGTGAGCCCATCCTTGGCAAATGTTCCCCGCACCTCTGCCCGTGCCAAACTCTGCTCCTGATGATAGGTTGCACCGCTCAAGGCTGGGATACTTAACTCAACACTCCCAACCGTCTTGACACTGAGCTGACTGCGCGACCAGAAGTCGTTTTTACCAATATAAAACAGTTGCGCTTCCGGCGGCCCCGCTAAAACCACCCCAACTTCGCCGTTACCTAGCAGGGGACCTGACGGCATTTCCGTCGTCGGTATGTTTTGCGGCGGCGCGTCGAATTCGGCGGAGTAATCCATGGTCTCGGCCCAAGCACACGAACAAGATAACGTAAGAGCAAGGATAAGAATTTTCATTAGCAGTATCTACGATCTGGCGCTCACAAAAGGACGCCCGAGCCAACCCGGCTCGAACCATCACACGATCGTTCTGCTTGAGAAGCGCTAGATCCCTTTCATGGTCTGGGTTGGCCCTTCCTTAATCACCGTTTTACTGCGCTTTTCCGGATAAAATTTTAAAGCGTAAAAAATCCCAAGCACCAGCATGATCGCGCCCCACGGAATCGCGGGATGCAGGTTCTCCAAGACCGTGGGCTTTTCCGGTGGATGATAAATTCCATAGACGCCGGCCCCGAGAATCAGGATGCCATAGAGCGCCAATTGCAGGCCGATGAGAAACCAGATCGAGACGTGATTTTCCTTCATCGAGTTACCAGAAGATGATGTTGAGGATGATACAGCCGACGGCGACGATCACAGCCCAAAAGATCGGGCGATGCAGCAGCGGAAAATCGCCTTCAGGTGGGATGACGGTGCACGATTTGACCAGGCCCGCCAGCTCGCGATCCGGGCGCGGCGCGGTGAGAAGACTGACGGCCACCGTAACGGCGACGCAGATCAGCCCCGACCAAAGAGCGGAGTACATATTTTCAGCCTGGCCCGAGGCGTGGGAGGAAAGAGCTACGTAGCGGATGGCGGTGTCGTGGTCGAACTTGACCCAGGTGAACATCCCAACGGAGGAAAGCACGCCCGCCAGAAGGCCCCAGAACCCGCCGTAGCCCGTGGCGCGCTTCCATAACATTCCCAAAAGCACCGTCCCAAAAAGCGGGGCGATGAAAAAACTGAACAAGCTCTGGACATAATCCATGATGCTGGGGAAATTCGGCACGATGTAGGCCGTGGCGATGCTGATCACGATGCCGATGAGCGTGCTCCAGCGGCCGACGCTGACATAGTGGGCGTCGGACGCACCGGTTTTGAAGGGCCGGTAGATGTCGTAGGTCCAAACGGTCGAGAAGGCGGTTACATTGCCGGCCATACCTGACATGAAACCCGCAATCAGGGCGGTAATCCCGAGGCCCAGCAGGCCGGGCCCGCAGTAGCGCGCGAGCATGAGGGGCAGGACCTCATTGTAGCTGTGGCCGCCGTGGCCCATGGTGGGATCGTTTTCCGGGACGAGATGCATTGGCAGTAGCGCGAGGCCGAGAAGACCCGGCAGGATCACGATGAAGGGCACAAACATCTTGAACGCCGCCCCGATGATCGGCGCCATTTTAGCGGAGCGCAGGTCCCGTGCGGTGAGCACCCGCTGGACGACAAGAAAGTCGGTCGTCCAATATCCCATGGCCAGAACTGCGCCGAGACCAAAGACGATTCCGGTCCAGTGCATGCCCATGGGATTATCGCCGGCGTGACCCATCACCCGCCACATATGGGTGTAATCAAGGTGCGGGTTATCGGGATGGATCAGCGGAACGTTCTTTCGGATGCGGTCGACCATGCCCTGCCATCCGCCGGTTTCAATCAGTCCAAGAACCGGAACGAGAAACGCGCCAAACCAGATGAGCATGAATTGCAGAACTTCATTGAAAATGGCTGAGAGAAGTCCGCCCAGGCTGACATACAAGCCAACCGTTATCGATGAAAGTATAATGCTGAAATTAATGTCCCAGCCGAGAACGACCTGCATGACCTTGGCCATGGCATACATATTGATGCCGCTCATCAGGACGGTCATGAAAGCGAACGTGATGGCGGAAAGCGACCGCGCTCCCGGTCCGAAGCGGAGCAGCAGATAGCCCGGAACGGAATGGGTCTTACTGATGTAATAAAAGGGCATCATGACGAGACCCAGGAACAGCATGGCCGGGATGGCGCCGATCCAGTACCAGTGGGCGGCCATGATGCCATATTCATAGGTATTGCCGGCCCAGCCTAATAACTCGAGCGCCCCGAGGTTCGCGGAAATGAACGCCAAGCCCGCGATCCAGGCGGTCATTTCGCGGCCGGCCATGAAGAACTCCTCCCCGGTGTTCGCAAAATGCTTCAGGTAAAATCCGATGCCAAGAACAAATGCGAAATAAATGGCGATGACCAGATAGTCAATGGAACCCAACGACACGAGATGAGTCGGCGTCGCGGCAAAAAGAAAGAAGGACATGGATAAAATTTTAACAAAGGTCGTCTTGGAACCAGGACGTGTCGGGTGCTCCTCTTGCCTTAGGCTCAATACATTTTTCGCTTTGGCGTCAATATCGCAGCCTCATTCCACGGTAAAATGATCAATTACTCCGTAGTCGTCTTCGGCATAATGATTTTTCAGACCCGTGACCCTGACCTTGAGTTGGTAGGAGTTGGAGGGGAGCAGTGGGCTGACATAACAAAGGTCATTCCCTTGGTGCGAGGCGTCCGCATACAAATCAACAGTACTTTCCGGCAACAAAGCTTGTCCGGTGGCATCGCATAAAGTCAGACCGATGATCCCATTACTATGATCCATCACCGAGTAGAATCGCACTCGACGCCCGGTAAATCGCAAGACGGCTAGATCATCAGTCGTATTACTGTACGTATAATCACCATAAAAGGCGCCAGCTCTCCGCTTTTCTGGCGTAGTCGTCCAAGTCCCGGTGTATTCGATCTGGTTGGAGCCATTACCTTCTTGCGTATGGTTAATGGAGACTCCTCTGTCCGGAACGTCGGTCCAAAGACCCGAGGCCAAGTCAATTTTCCAGCTGGGATGATACTCCGGCATGGAGAGGTTGGTACCATTAACTAGCAACGGCTGCCAGACATCGACTCCGCTCAACCAATTCCCATCGACCCAGCGATCACCCATATAGATACAGGTAGTGGCCCGAGTGCCAACTACCGCTTGGATGTAGGTTATCTGGGAGTTCCAGGTTTTGCTACGAGGCGGACAGATGATACCCCGAGCTATCCACGGACCCTTGATCGAACTAGCCGTCGCGTAAAGGTTATCGCCATTATGCCACCAAGCCATTTGGGAACAGAGGTAGTAGTACGTTTCCCCCAGCTTAAACAGGGATGGAGATTCGGTGGAGCCAATGGTAATCGGGCGGGGAAGGTCGCCTCTCAAGGCGGTTTTGTAGTCCGAGGCCAACTGGTAGATGTTCCCTTCGGTTTCCAATAAATAGGCGGTGTCATCGCTATCCTGAAAGACACCCAGGTCACCACCCATGACCGGCTTGCCATTATCGAATTTAAGAACACCGTGATAGGAATAGGGCCCTTCGACTTGGGGACTGGTGGCCAGGCAGACGTTGCCGCTGCCGCTCCAAGTATGAAGGTACAGGATAAACTCCTTATTAGCCTTGTTATAGAGCAGCTTGGGTCTTTCAACGATACACTGCTTGGAGATCTCCGTCTGATCTTGGGGCATCAGCGGGTCAGGCAGATGTTTCCAGTTGATGAGGTCCACAGAGGAATAAAGGCTGATACCAATAAAATTGGTTTCGAAGTCGCCCTCAATACCGAAACCCTTATTACTTCTCTTCTCCCCCACCATGTAGTAAGTAGAGCCGACCTGCAACAAACCAATCCCACTGCAGTTAATGGGGTTTCCCTCCGTATCGAACCAGTGCACCCCTGAGTAAATCTCGCTCGAAGGCAAGAAATCGAGAGCGGAGAGGTTTGTGAGAGCGCAGGCGGCGAGGCTGAGGCCGAGGAAAGAGCGGCACAGGCTAGTGGTGAAAATCGCTTTCATACGGTTAAAAGGCGGGAGCAAGTGTTCTGGAATTTTAGCCCGCGGGAGGTTGTCCGTAATACGCGCCGCCGCCATGTTTGCGTTTGAAATGCTTGTTTAGGAGATGCGCGGAAAGAGGAATGGCCAAGGGATCAATCTGAAGAGTTCGGAGTGCCGCCTCGGCGACGATTTCCAAGGCGACGGCGGTTTCCACCGCTTTGATCCCGGAGGCCCCCCAAACAAAGGGCGCGTGGCCATGAACCAGCACGGCAGGCATGTCATCGGGATCGAGGTTGGCAAATCGTTCCACGATGACGTTGCCGGTTTCCCACTCGTAGGCCGCGGCCACTTCTGGCTCGTTCATGGGACGGGTGACCGGGACGTCGCCGTAAAAATAATCGGCGTGCGTCGTGCCGAAGCATCGAATTGGCCGACCAGCCTGCGCAAAGGCAGTCGCATGGCGGGAATGGGTGTGAACTATCGCTCGGGTGTTGGAGAAGGCCTGGAGCAAGCGGCGGTGGGTCGGCGTATCGGACGAGGGCCGGCGTTTTCCTTCCACCGTTTTTCCGTCTAGATCGAGCAGGACCAAATCGTCAGGCGTGAGCACGGCGTAGTCGATGCCGCTGGGTTTGATGGCAAAGATCCCCTTGCCCCGGTCGATGACGCTGACGTTTCCAAAAGTCAGGTCGGCCAGTCCCATCTCGGGTAGTCGGCGATTGGCGGTCCAGCACTCCTCCCTCAACTCGGCATACTTGCTCATGGCGTGATTAGATTCGGCTCAAGCCGGGCGCCAGATGATAATAAAGCTCGTTGTTACGCAGTTCCTGCCGGAAGGGCCGAAGTTCGGTCGCTTGATCGATGATGACCAATTCGAGATTGGCGATTTCAGCCAGGTCCTCGAGATGCTCGGTTTTGACCGCATAGCTGAAACCGGTGTGGTGTGCTCCACCGGCATAAATCCAGGCTGCGCAGGCCGTCTTGAAATCGGGCCGGCATTGCCAGACGGCGCGCGCCACCGGAAGCCGGGGAAGCGGCTTGGGCGGCTTGATAACGTCGACTTCGTTGACCAAAAGACGAAAGCGGTTTCCCAAATCGATGAGCGAGGCATTCAGCGCCTCGCCGGCCGGCGCGGTAAAAACCGAGCGAACCGGATCTTCCTTGCCGCCAATGCCCAGTGGATGAATTTCCAAGGCGGGGCGCTCTGCCGCGATCGATTCGCATACTTCAAGCATGTGGGAGCCGAGGACGAGATGCCGCTTCGGCTGGAGGTCGTAGGTGTAATCCTCCATAAAGGAAGTTCCACCGGGCAAATCCTCGGCGATTACCTTCATGGCGCGGAGCAACGCACACGTTTTCCAGTCGCCCTCGGCGCCGAAGCCGTAACCGTCCGCCATCAAACGCTGCACGGCGAGTCCCGGCAGTTGCTTCAACCCGTGCAGGTCTTCGAACGTCGTGGTGAAGCCTTTGAAGCCGCCTGTTTCCAGAAAGGAGCGGATGCCCAGTTCCAGCCGCGCGCCGTAGCGAAGCGAGGCGTGACGCGCGCCTCCCTTGCGCAGCGGAGCCGCGACGCGATAGCGCGCGGCATATTCGCCGCAAAGCGCGGTAATCGCCGAGTCGCTCACCGCGTCGACATGGCGCACGAGTTCGCCGACGCCGTAGCCATTGACCGAAAAACCGAAGCGCACCTCGGCGGCGATCTTGTCGCCTTCCGTCACGGCGACCTGCCGCATGTTATCGCCGAAACGAGCGAATTTGGCTCCCTGCCAATCGTGCCACGCGCGTGCGGCGCGCATCCACGCGGCCGTGCGGTCCTGCACCTCGGAGTCGGACCAATGCCCGACCACGACTTTCCGATTGAGCCGCAGGCGCGTGTGCAAATAACCGGCCTCACGGTCTCCGTGCGCTGCCTGGTTGAGATTCATGAAGTCCATGTCGATCCGGGTCCACGGCAGATCCCGGTTGAATTGCGTGTGTAGGTGGAGAAACGGCTTGCGCAGGGCCGAAAGGCCGCCGATCCACATTTTGGCAGGCGAAAACGTGTGCATCCAAAGGATCAATCCGGCGCAGGCAGTGGATTGATTGGCGTCGAGGCAAAGTTGGCGAATTTCCTCCGGCGACTTCAGCACCGGTTTGAAGACGACGGATACCGGGATGCGCCTGGACCGATTCAACGCGCTGACGATTTGCTGGGAATGGTCGGCGACCTGCCGGAGCGTCTCGTCTCCGTAAAGATGCTGACTTCCAGTCACGTACCAGATTTCAATGGGAGCTAGATTTTTCATAAGACTGGGTCTCAGGTCCGGGCATCCTGCTTGAGTTTGATGAGGTCTTTCATGATATGGCCCAAGTCAGCAGCCCCCTCGCCGCCAAATGCGTCGTGAAGTCGGCGATAAAGTTTATAAAGCCGGTTGTAGATTTCCTGCCGAGCGGCATCGGGTTCGTAGCTGACGGGATCCAGCCGGGTCATCCGCACCTGCGCTTCGGAAAACGAGTCGTAACCACCGTTTTTGGTTCCTGCGACCACCGTGGCGACGACGGCGGAGCCGAGCGCGCAAGCCTGGCTCGATCCCGCAATCTCGATTTTAGAGCCAATGACGTCAGCATAAATTTGCATGAGTAGCCGATTCTTTTCCGCGATGCCGCCGCAGCAGACCACGCTGGCGACCGGGACGCCGTATTCCTTGATTCTTTCAATGATGGTGCGCGCGCCGAATGCGGTTGCTTCGATCAATGCGCGATAAATCTCCGCGCGTGTCGTATAGAGTGTCTGGCCCAACAGAAGGCCGGTCAGGAGCGGATCGACGAGGACCGTGCGATTCCCGTTGTTCCAATCGAGGGCGAGCAGCCCGCTTTGCCCCGGTTGCGCGGTGGAGGCTTCCATCTCCAATTTTTGGTGGAGCGCGACGTCGCCTTCGCATACAACCTCGACCCACCATTTGAAGATATCGCCCACGGCCGACTGCCCTGCCTCGATGCCGTAAAAGCCGGGCAGGATAGCGTCACGGACCATGCCGCAGATTCCGGGGATATCGGCGATTTTCCGGTTGGCGTCCACGACAGCACAATCACAGGTGGAAGTCCCGAGCGCCTTGACCAAGACGCCTTCCCGGATGCCGCTGCCGATCGCGCCAAAATGAACGTCGAAAGCTCCGATGGCAATCGGGAGGCCCGCCGGGATGCCTAATTTTTCTGCCCAATGGACGCTGAGCGATCCGGCCGACGTGTTTGCGTTATAGGCCTGATCGTAAAGTCGATCCCGCAGGTCGGCCAACCGCGGGTCCAGGAGTGCGAGGAACTCCTTGTCAGGCAAGCCGCCCCACTTGTCGCTATAGAGTGCCTTGTGCCCGGCAGCGCAGATGCCGCGCTTGATCAGCCGAGGATCGGTCACCCCGGCAAGCACCGAGGGAATATAATCGCACAACTCAACCCAACTGTGGGCCGCCGCGAAAACCTCGGGGGCGATCTTGAGGCAATGCCAAATCTTGGACCAGAACCACTCGGAGGAATAGGCGTCCCCACATTGGGCGATATAATGAGGACGAGCCTTAAAGGCGAGGCGCGTGATTTCCGCCGCTTCTGCGTAGCTCGTATGATCCTTCCAAAGCCAGCATTGGGCGTTGAGATTTTGACTCCACTTCGGATCAAGCGCCAGCGGGGTATTGCGAGCATCGACCGGCAGAGGGCTTGAGCCGGTGGTATCGATTCCAATCCCAATGATCTGGCTTCGCGAAAATTCAGAATTCTTTTCAGCCTGATCCAGCGCGTTGCGAACAGATTCTTCCAGTCCATTCAGGTAATCCGCCGGATTTTGACGGGCGAGATGATGGTCGCTTTTATCAAGCAAAACTCCCTGGTGGCCGCTGGGATAATCGAAGACTGACGTGCCCATCTCGCATCCGTCGGAACAGCGAACAACCAGAGCTCGCACGCTATTTGTTCCATAATCAATTCCGAGGGCGAAGGACATAAGTGTAAAGCAAGTGAAGGGCGAGAGACACGCTTTGTGAAGGCCGATTTCAGGATTATTGCGGCTGCGCAAATCTGTACGAAATCGAGAGGAAGCTGTTCGAGATCATGGTCGAACCGGCTGTGTCTGCAGAGCGAGGGAGCCGTCGGCCAGTCCGTCGGCATGCGCTGTCAAAACGACCGGACCGGCTTGTTCCGTGGAACGGATGACCACCTGCGCACACCCATGAAAGACATGAGTCCGGGCTCCCTGATACGGATCCTGACTTTTCATGTTCGCGCTTCCGAGACCCGCGATCGTGGCAGGCCCGTTTAGACTAAAACTAATTTCCTCATCGGCGTTCGGCTGAAGCTTTCCATCTTTGTCGAGAACCTCAACCTGAACGAAGGATAAGTCCTGGCCATCGGCATGGAGGGTCGCTCGATCGGGCGTCAGGCGAATGGAGGCGGGGGCCTGCGTCGTTGTCAATTCGCACGATTCCACTTCCACCCCATTCTCAACGCCCACCGCCTTGATCGTCCCCGGCTGGTAAGCAAGCTTGAGGATGGCCCGACGACCCTGGTGATCGATATCGGATTCCTCCACCTTTTCGCCGTTGAGGTAGAGGCGCACATGGTCGTAAGCCGAATAGATTTCGACCTCCAAGGATTTTCCTTCCCAGCCCGGCCAAGTCCAGCTTTCCCAGGTCGGATCGAAACCCCAACCCACGACGAAAACCTTTTTCGCATCATCTTCCGGCTGACGCACGCCCATGTAGAGTTTTTCGCCCTTGTTCCAAACGATGTTGCGCCAATGCGCCATCGGCTTGCGATTTCCGAGAATATCGAGGTCGCCGCAAAGTGCGCCATGCCAGGGAAAAAGGCGGTCGTTGCCATGTCCGAGAGCATGCACATCCTTGTCATTGGCATCCTTCGGCGGATCGACCGGCTCAGCGGGATCACCCACGTAGAACCAACGCCCGATTCCCGATTCGCCCAGATAATCCTGGGCGCTCCACACGTTGTCCCCCACCACGAAGCTGTTCTTTATGACGTCAGCCCGGCGGTCGCCGGGATCGCCCGGACTGGATTCGGTACTGACGAGGACTCGATTCGGAAACTGGGCATGCTGCCCGATGTGATTTCCCAAGGCGTAATTTGTGCCGACGATATCTTCCGCATTCCAATCGGCTTGAGCATAGGTCATTTGACTATCGTTCGGCCAGCTGAAGATCGCGTTCGTCACTGGTCGTGTTTTGTCTAGCGAGTGAATCTCGTTCACCAATTTCTGACTATAATCAACTCCCATTGACGAAAACGCATTCGGAACCTCGTTTCCTATATTCCAAAAGATGATCGAAGGATGGTTACGGTCACGCATGATCATGGAATCCAGATCGCGCTGCCACCAATCCTTGAATATCATATGATAATCTTGATCGTTTTTACCATCGACCCAGCAGTCGAAGGAATCCTCCATGACCAGCATGCCGAGTCGGTCGCAGGCGTCGAGCAGGGCTGGGGACGGCGGATTGTGGGCGGTGCGAATTTCATTGAAACCGCTCGCCTTGAGCAATTCGATCTTGCGCTCCTCGGCCCGGTCGAAAGCCGCCGCACCCAGGACGCCGTTGTCACTATGAATGCATCCACCGTTTAGCTTGATGGTCGCGCCGTTAAGCAGTAGTCCATCCTGTGCGTTCCAGGCTAGCGTACGGATTCCATAAGGTGTGGTTACCTTGTCGATGACCCTTTGGCCGTCGAGGAGATAGGTCACCACCTGAGAAATTTGGGGCGAGTCGGGCGTCCAAAGTGCAGGTTGGTTCAATTGGGTTTGTTGGGTGACTTCCTGGCTTCCCCCGCTAGGCACGGAACAGAGCCTGATCATTTGCCCTACTTGCTGGCCCGAAGGTGAGATGAGGACAGTATCCACTTTCAAGTTGGCGACCAAGTCGCTCTCGTTGACCACCTGCGTCTCAACCGCAATGGTCGCCGTGTCGGAGTTTGCCTGCGGAACGGAGACAAAGACGCCCCACGGCGCCACATGAACAGGCCCGGTAACCGTCAGCCAGACATGGCGGTAAATCCCGGAGCCACTATACCAGCGGCTGTTCTTCTGTTTGGAATTATCGACCCGGACCGCCAAGACATTATCACCTCTCTTGATGGCGGGCGTCAGATCGACATTGAAACTTGTATAGCCGTAAGGATGAGTGGCGAGGTGCTGGCCATTAAGCCAGACATCCGCGTTCATATAGATACCCTCAAATTCCACCGACACGCGATGACCGGTCCAGTTCGGTGGCACCTCAAAATGCTTGCGGTACCAGCCGACTCCCGCGGGAAGAAATCCACCGGGACCACCCATCGGGGCCTTGGGATCAAACCCTCCCTCGATGCTCCAGTCGTGCGGCAGCGTGACGCCGCGCCACTCGTCATCGGCAAAGTCGGAATTCTGCGCATCGGCAGGGTCGCCCAGAAAGAATTTCCATTGATCGTCTAATCGAGTCCGAAGTCGGGAATCATTGTCAGCCGCCTCGATAGGACAACTCGCAACAAAAATTACAAATAACAACGAAAGGAAACCGAACAGTCGATACAACATAGAACTCTAACTTGATATTAATTTATATGTTCGATAGTGAGGGACATAAGCGCCACCGCTATGCGAAGAGAAGCTGAAGACTGGATTCCAAATACAATTCGAGTGATTTCAGCATCCGGTCTTATTTGACAAGCTTGTAGAGACAGGGCTCCTCGTCATTTGAAACAATCCGCTTGAAAAAGACCAAGCGTCTCAAAATGATCGCCATTCCCAAGGCGAAGAGCAGCGTGGTATTGGGTTCCGGAGCGCTGGTCACGACAAGGGCTACTTTTTGGTCCGTGTACGTAATTGGATTTCCATTATCGTCGTCAATATCCTGAAAAAGTCCCGGTGCTTCAAAATCAATGTAATAAGTTCCTGGTGTCAATGCGTTTGCCAATGTGAAGTTTGCCTGCAGAATATTCGTTGGCATCGCGTTGATCGCGACATCCTCACTTGAGTCGCCGTCGTCTGCCGAATAAAAGAGTGAGGCGGGGGAATTCGCGTTGGGCACGAAATCGGGTAAGACCTGTGTAAAACTATTTAAGGTAATACCGACGGGCAAGGAGCTTAAGCTGAGGTCAAAACCCGCAAGGGCCTGAGTGCTGGTGAGATCTTGAACATCGATATCCAAAGTAAAATTGGTGCCCGCAGTGGCCGGCAATGACTCGGTCAGGGCACCCGTATTCGGGTTAACGAGCTGAAGCAAAACTTGAGCATCCGCCTGCGATGTTGTCATTAGGCCCGTTAGGGCCGCGATAAGAAATAATTTATTCATAAGGGGTAGCGGACGAAATTAGCTCATAAATATCTTTGGGGCAGATTCGATGTTATGGAGAAGGAAGAACGTGTCCCACCGCGTTTCGGACGAGCAGGACATCGGGGGAATTCACGCCGCCGTCTTCATTGATATCCATCCGAGGATTGAAGCCCGCTTGACCAGCCAGCACTCCCACCATGTTTCGCGCCTGAAGGACGTCCTGCGAATTAACCCCACCGTCACCGTTGACATCCCCCTGAAGGACGCCGAACGATACCGAGGCCGCGGTATCCGTGTCGTTTATCTCAGACAGCGTGACTGTCAGGTTTTGCGCATCCGTCACGCCTCTCAAGTTAACGATCATGGTGTTTCCGCTGAAGGAAGGCGTGCCGTTAACGCTTCCTGTCCCATCGGTCACGTCAGCTGTCGCTGAGGTGACGGGCTGGTTAAACGTGAATACCAACTGAAGCGATCCATTGATTCTTCGACATTCCACCCTCTGACCGCCGGTGAGTGAAAGAGGAATGGAATAAGGAGTTGCGCCGTGCAGTTGAACGGACGCGACGTTCTGTAAGTTGGGAGCAAGTGTATCGAACTCCATTTCGGCGATGTTACAATATGAACCTGCTGGCCCGACATATTCCAGGTACCGATAGGCCATCGAGTTATTAATGCTGACCTGGGTGTTAGGTGATGGAACCGACGTCACGGTATAGAGAACAGTATAATTGACGCCGTCATTCGATCCCTGGAATACGCCGCCCACCATTCGCGACTCATAGCCTGTCCGAGGGGAAAACGTAATGCGGTTGATAATCTGCTCGTTGTCAGGACCCAGATCGATTCCGGTGTATCCGCCGCTCGCCTGTGAATAGTCGTAAAAAGTGCTCAGATTCCCATCGTCCGCCTTGTCGAATTCACTTCCCACCGCGTAGGGCGGGCTTGCGCCGAAAGGAGTGCCGTTAACCTTAACAATATCTTTAATCGTAAATTGTTCGGACGTTTCCCTGAACATTTCTGTTCCGGATTTCTGTGAATAGAGAACTAGATAGTAGACCGTCCCGTCCGGGGCGCTCGGGACGGTAAACGTGATCGGAACGGTGGCAACATAACCGAGAGGAATGGTTGGATTAGCTTCTCCAGATGTCACAAGAGATCCTGCAGCAGAACCCTCCCTTAGCTCCCAGAACACATCGACCGCGGTGCCGCTGAAGGTATCATTATAGACCGTCAAATTGCGGGTGACCGTTTGGTTGGGCACAAGAGTTTGAGTTCCGACCGGCCAGTCACCTGATGAGTCGGAAAGCTTGCTGCTGGCCCAATAGTCGCTGTCGGCGACAAGCACCGGATTGAAGCCCGCTTGGACGCGTTCGATCTGCGAGTTGGTCCAGGGACTGGCGAAATTATTGACGCCATACAGAGGATTTCCGCCCTGCTCGAGTGTCATATCCGTCGTCTTCACACCTGGAACAAAACCGACCCAAGCTGAAAGCAGCGTGTAAGGTCGAATATCGGAAGCTCCCTGCGCGCGCATGGCCTGCGTTCCAGTGGCAAACCAGGCGAATCCTTGAGCTGTATTATCGACATTCCAAACAAATTCCCCCTGACCGAACGGTCGATCCGGGCGGGCCCAGACGTCTTCGGTATATTGCCCGATGCCGTTTCCATAATGCTGTATGACGGTGAAATTACTGTAGTTCATGCTCTCGTACGTATTGCCGCCGTACTGATCGATACTGAGCGGCCGAGTGCCATCCACCGACATGGCGGCGTTATAAAGATTGATCTCGAACTGAGTCGAATCGGTGCTGGAAAGTCCGGGCTCGTTGCTCAAACTTTGTCGAACGATACAGGGATGATTGCGGTCACGGGTGTAGAGAGCTTCCAGATGATTGATCATGTTCGTCTGTCCCGCGACGAAATCCTGATCGTTGTTGCTTCCGCGAATGACTGTTTCCTCCATAACCATTAGTCCCATTTGATCGCAGACATCCAGCATGTAGGGCGTGACCGGTTCCTGATGCAGGCGGACAAAATTGTAATTGAGATGCTCGTAGCTATCGACCGCCTGTGGCCATCCATTGGTACCGGGCAAAAATCCCGGAAGAGTGTCATAGGCGTCTCCATAACCGCCTCCGTAGTTGATGCTGTCAAAGTCTGCACCCTGCAGGCTGTCTCCTCGGAAATTGACGCGAATTCCATTGAGGAAATAGCAGGTATTGGTGCCATCGCTTTCTTGAACAACATCTCGAAAACCGAACCGTGCTGTCGTGCTGTCGACGACTTGAGATCCCGCGCTCAGGGTGATGTTCAAGTTATGCAACTGAGCTGTGTATCCGGGCTGGTAAGGAACATTGGGCCACCAGTATGAACCTGATCCCAAACTCCACGCGATGGGACCCACTGTGACCTTAGTTGTTGTACCGGCTGGAGCCGAGAAGGTCTGGGTGGGGATGGCCGGATAGGTCCAGTCACTCCCATTCCATGATGTCAAATTTCCGCCAAGAGCCATTGTCGCCGCGCTGGACGATGTATTGGCCACCCAAACGTCATAATATAAATTGCTATTAGCCACGGATGGCCTGACAAAGACGTTACTGATGTAGGTGGGTGGATAGACATTCAGTTTCGCATATCTAAATATTCCCTGTGGGGTGTTGGACGACCAGCCGGCAGCATTCGGAACAGAGGATTTTCCATTGCTTATAAAAGCATTCTTTCCCTTCACATGAACCCGCAGAGTATAGCTTTGGCCCGGTGTGACGAAGGAGCTGATATCGAAACAAGACGGGGTAAATGAGGTGACGTTCGTTCCCACCAACACGTTATTGATGTAGAGGTCCGTCTCATAACATACCGCGCCGAATTCAATCTTGGTGACTTGTGGCTGGCCCGAATTGGGAATCGTGATTGATCTTTGATAATCGGCTTCGGAAATCGTTGTAAATCCCTGCTTATACCATCCTCCGCCGGGAACCTGAATGGTCGTTGCGGTACCTCCCAGTGGCGTGAAAGCCCAGGTCCCTGAAAGATCCGTTGAACTGATTGGATTGGACAGCGCATTCAACCCGCCTAAAAGGAATGCCAGCCAAGCCAGCACTTGAATTACGGGGATTCCAAGACGGACCTTTTTGAGCTGATAAAATGGCATGATCACGATTTCCAACCGAAAGAAAGTTTATTGGGCGTGAGAGCGGTGAAATATGAGCGTGGCGTTAACTCAGGACAACGATTGGACAGTGAACTTCGATCGTACTTCGTGAGGCGAGGCGTGAGGCTCCGGACACCATCCGGAACCCGCGACTCAATCTTAAATCAGACCGTCAGGCGACTTCGGCGATAAGGCAGCAAACTCATCGTAGCACCGCCGCCCAGAGTCAACAGAAACGGGATGGAAGGTTCAGGAACCGCTTGCCCGGTTAACTGTACGTTGTCGAAAACAACTTGTCCCGATGTCTCGAGAAGTCCAATGGTGAGGTCACCCGATACTGAATCACCTGTCGTATACGTAAGACTTTGTAAATTGAATGTGCCTTGGTCAGGAGTATCCAACGTCGAGGTAGCCAGAACGGTTCCTGCATTCGTGGTGCCGTTTATCAACTCAAAGATTCCGCCGCCCGAATTGTCGCTACCCAATCGCTGACCAACCGCCAAGGTAAGCGTATAAGTCGTATCTGCCGCCAAAGCTCCCACATCCTGATAAACGATACCTCCATGAGCAACATAGAGAGCCTGGTTGCCACTGGCGGGCGCCGGGAGAGGATCGAATGAATCAAAATCACCCGATCCAAAATCCTGAACCCCCGCAGTGTAATTATCCGTGCCGACGATCTTCCAATCTGGGACCGAATTGTCGGTGTAGTTGCCCGCTCCAACGACGGGGTCTTCAAAGGAAGCATTGTTAACGGTGATAACCTGAGCGCGGGAAGTCCCCGTGCTAATTGCGAATAGGGCTAACAAGATAGTAACCGGCCGCAGAGGTAATTTAATATTCATAAGAAGTTTGCTTGTTTTACGCAACCTTATCACGTTCGCAAATGTCGCTTTCACTGACGAAAAGAGCAACCACATGTTTATATTATCGTAATATGAAAATGAGCAAATGATGTCTTGGCGTGATCGAATTCCGAAGGGGATCGGCATTCCTTTCATTTCCAAGTATGTTCTCAAGGGAAGCATAGTCCGAAGTTCAAAGACTGTCCCCAACCGCTGAGACCGATAGGGAAATGCAACAATCGTTTGCGCGTTGGAAGTGATTAATCCAGCTCTGGCGTCTGACGCGTAAATAATGGTTAACTTTCGCGATATTTATTTAAATCGATAAAACTCTCATTTTTTTGATGGTCATCGACTGTTTATTGGGACACTAATTGGTTGTGCAAAAAGTCCCGGCAACCATGGGCGACGTTGCGAAGATTGCCAAGGTTTCCATAAATACCGTCTCGCTTGCCCTTCGACGAAGTCCTCGCGTTTCGCTTGCTACACGCAAGCGCATCGAGAGAATCGCCAATAAACTGGGATATCAAAAGAATCCCACGGTCGCGCATTTGATGTCTCAATTGCGCTCCTCTCGCACTCCGAAGTTGAAGGAAATCCTTGCCCTAGTGAACGCCAATACCGATCAGTATGCGTTCCTTCAACATCCCACCATCCCCACATATGTCGAGGGTTGCCGCCGGCGGGCTGTGAAGCTCGGATACAGCTTCGACGAGTTCTGGCTACATGATCCTGATCTGACTCCTGAACGGCTTGAGCGCATTTTTAAAAACCGCAATATTCGTGGCGGCGTCATTGTGGGGATGATGAATGAAAACCGCTTGCCGGCTCGTTTTGACCCGTTGTGGAATCTATTTCCCTTTGTCGTCACGGGGGTTCGCACCCACAATCCCACGCTCTCGTTTTCATGCACGGATCATCACGCCCTTTCTCTCAAGGCATTTGAACAAGCTCTTCAAATGGGCTATCAACGCCCCGCTCTGGTGCTGGATCATGTGATTGATACCCTGGTGGAGGGACGATTCTCGTCGGGCATATTCATCGCCCAGCAGAATTTGCCGAGGACCGGGCGCACTCATCCCTTCTACTTGGTCAATGAAGCCCGAAGCAATCCCCAGTTATTTCACCGGTGGCTCAAAAAGGAGAAACCTGATTGTATTCTGACACTGTACCATATCGTCAAAAAATGGCTGGACGATTTAAACTATAAAGTTCCCGAGGACATTGGTTTGATCCAGCTAGAATGGCGGCAGGATCATCCCAATTGGGCGGGCATGAACCAGCATAACGATATCGTCGGGGAAGCGGCGGTGGAGATGATCATCAGCATGATTCATAGTGGATCGGTGGGCGTCCCTTCCTTTCCCCGAGCGACTCTCATCGGAAGCAGTTGGATTGATGGAAAAACGATCGGCCATGCAGATGAATGACCAACTCCGCTTCTTTTACCTGCATTTATCATCTTGCTGATCTTGGTAGAAATAGCAAATAGGCAGCGATACCAGCCGCGACAATCAGCGCTATGAGCATCTTGATCTGCGGAAGATGGAATCGACGCACCAGCAGCCTCAGCAGCAGAATGAGGGCAATCGATCCGGCGCCGATGGCAAGGGCGTAAAAATTAACCGGGCCACCCTGCATCAGCGTCCTCCACAACCGATAGAGGCCATGCTGGTGGCTGGTGGCCGGTGCCTTGGTCGTGAAGACCCAGGAAATTACCACCTGGCGACCGCGATGAGCAACTCTGCCCCGCCATGAATTGCATAGCTTGCTCCCCATCAGTCATCTTCGGAAGATAGTCCGCAAGCTAAAAAGAGGGCTGCTGGCTTTCTCTTCTTCCGTCATCGGCAACGTGGTTTCCCACGCCCTATGACAAATTTCTTAGCTATTGTTTTTCGGAGCCCCTCGCTCGACTTCCTTCAGGACCATCTGAGCGACAGCCAGAACGACCGATGCCGAGTTGGCGATTTTCTTCAGGATTCTCCTGTTGATCTTTGGTAACGTCATACGACCTCAATCTAGGTTCACTCAGTTGACTTGCTGGGTCAGCTCCTCAATGCGAGATGGAATTACGTGGCCGTTGTTCTGGGCCATGGAGATCATCGCCGGGCTCCTCTACGCTGAAAGGAACGGCTGCCGTTACCGCTCGTCTTTTTCGGTCCGTACCGTTCGATCAACTCCTCGATGAACCCGGAGGCTTGGAGCTTATTGATTGATTTGACAAACAGGTTGAACCGGTCCTTCGCCAACGCTTCGATCTCCTGCTTGTCACTGCACTCCCACTGGTCACCGTTGGGCTGACTGCTGTGACCGTTGGTGATGCGTGGAACTGTCGATCCATGCCTGGTGGCTTCGGGTACAAAGCCGACCTCCTGAATTTCCCGGTCCACGCTGCCTTGCAGAATCGCGTTCAACTTAGCTCAGGTCGCTCAACTTCGTGCGGACAGTGACGGAATAGCTGTGGCTACTGTAGCCCCGGAAGTCCGAGCTTCTTACTGTAATTGCTTTCAATGATAATAGGCACGATGCCTCCTTGGTTGGTGGTAAAAAAACCGCGCCCTCATGAGAGGGCACGGCTAATCAAAAACGTCAGAATGACGCTTCCTGTGGCTATCGAGCAGTATACCAGCCATCTGCGCCGGGCAAGAACATTGATGCAGTGTGCTTCATGGCGACGAGGCAATCATTTGGAGCGCTTATCCAACCGTAGTTAACTCCAACCCTCGTTAAGCCATTTAGCTATTCTGGCTCATCCGATATGATCTAACCATTACCCCAATCCCACTTAATCCGATGAACAAAAGAGCCAAGCTAGAGGGCTCCGGAACTGACTGCGCCGTCAGTTGAATATTGTCGAAAATGGCCTGCCCAGTCCCCCCACTCTCAAGGTCGATGGTGAGATCTCCTGAGACATCACTCCCCGTTGAGTAGGTAAGGGTTTCCAACTCGAAGGTGCCTGCAGTCGGAGTTATCGTGGGAGAAACCGCCAGGACAGTTCCAGTATTATCGATTCCGTTTATCAACTCAAAAATACCATTACCGGGCTGGTCGAGCCGGCTGCCCAAAGCCAAAGTCAGCGTGTAGGTGGTGTTTGACTGCAGCGCACCTACGTCCTGGTAGACGTCACCAGCAAATATGTAAAGAGCTTGGTTTCCATCCGCCGGAGCTGGCAGTGGGCTGGCGGAATCGAAGTTGTCAGTGGTGAAATACTGGATGCCGTTTCCAAAGCCTGTCGTAGTGGATGACCAATCAGTCACCGTGCCATTGCCGGATGTGTAGCCTCCTGGGGAAAGAACATCGAGTTCAAAGGAGGGGTTGAGTACAGTTTGGGCGTTAGCGACGCCGAGGCCCATGACCGTCAGGCAGGCGCAGGAGATAATTCCAACGAATGCCATTGATTTTGTTTTCATAGATATATTAAATGGTTTGAGGATTGCTTTCTGTTACAAGAAAATAATCGCCATTAATTCAAAAAGAGGCAAAAGAGTTTTTATATTATCGTAATATGAAAGACGTTAAGATATGAGGGTGCGGAGGCTGCGTTCACCCGCATTGACTTACGATAAAAGTTGCCGAGCAGGTCAGCTTGGCGGAAGGCCGGGAGGTTCGTTGACTCCTAATTGTGGATACCGGGACAACGACAATGGAGCATCACGAGCAAGGAAGAGTATTTGGGACGGATTTACGAACGTTATTAGCGAGCTGGGCGAAAACATAAGGGCAGGATCTTCGATGAGTTCTGCGCGGTGTGCGGCTATCATCGCAAGGCGGCGTTGCGGCTGCTCAACCGGCCGAAGGCCAGCAGGCCCAAACGGCGCCCGTGGCCGAAGCGGGTGTACGATCCGGCGCAGGTGCTCGGGCAGCTCAAGAGGATTTGGCTTGCAAGCGAACAGCCCTGCAGCAAACGGCTCAAGGCAGCGCTGCCGCTCTCGCTGCCGCATCTCAAAAGGGCGTGCCGGCCCAGGTCTGCACGAATCTGCTGGCGCTGATCGAGTGCGGTCTGCTGCGCGATGGCCCCGCCCAAGGAGAAGCCTACCAGATCAATTGTGTCTAAGCGCAGTGCCTCGCACAAGGCGATGAAGTCCCGCATCAACGCAGCGACTAAGTCCGGAGTCTGTCCTCCGGTACTGGCAATCCCAGCGAGATTGGGCTGGATCACTGCACGCTCGACCGCAAAACCGTTGATTACCGCTGGATCCCACCCATCCCGATTGGCGTTGAAGTATTGAAGAAAGACCAAGGGGCGTCCGATGCTTCGACCAAAGCGTCGATAGGCGAACCTAGATGCGTATGGCGCTACTGCCGTTTGGGGTTGAAAAGGGCCGGAATGAAATTCAGCGGAAAATCTGGGACTTCACCGCCGATATGGCAGCCCGTAGGCGACGAGTCAGATCGACTGATCTTTAGGATAGCAGAATGACCGCCTCGGACGAGGTCCCAAAATTGATGTGCCTCCAGAGCCATCGGCCCAACGATACCCACCAAAGTGATGACGGCGCGTCGCGGCATACCCCCTCCGCCAAATGCGTTGATTGTCGATTACGTTCTACACCTTCAACTTCAGGCTCAAATAGCATCGACGCGAAAACCCGCGTCAGTAAATGCAGAGCTTTCGCATCGAGAGTTTCCCCAAATCACCGGAATTTCGCTCATCGCCGTTGTACCGAATGCCCCGAACCAGTTCGCCATCGACATATCTCATGGCATCGCTGGTAAAGTGATGAAAAGGGACTTGCTGATTACCATCGATGTTAACCCTGATATTCTGCCCGAGAAGAAGGTACTGGTTTCGATCCAATCCCACGACGAGAACTGCTGCGCCAGAGCCGTTGGGCGCGGCATCGAGCTGGTAATCGTCCATTTTGAATGAGATCCCTTTCTCCTGCTTTTGGGGATCGAAGATAATAATTTGCACTCGTCCCTGACTCTGAGCAGATGCAATTTGCGAAGAAATATTTTTGATCATGGAATCGCCCTCCGGTCCAAGTACTGTTTTCAATTTTTCGAGATCAGATGAAAAAGTATCATCAGCCCGAATCGAAATAGAGAGGAACGAGTAGATAAGACAGGGAACGAGAAAAAGAAATGAGGCTTTCATGGAAAATGAGGGAGGTTCAGGAGGAAAAATTGAAGTCTATTCGTGCTGACGGACCCTGCGCTAGGTGGTGAGCCATCCGAAACCCAGTTTCCGTCCCGATAAGTGCCGGTTGAAAAAGAAGCTTCGGAAAGAGGCCTTGAGGGATCGGCCTCATTAAGGGCTTCGATCTTCGTATCATTGGCCAGGAGAAGAATCTTACCCGGTGAAAGCTCAGCCGAAAGAAGACCGGAATCGCCACCCGTAGTTCCCGATATCTTTAAGATACATCCGCCCACATCGACTTGCGCTTCTTTTTCGTCTCCGCTCAACATCATACCATGGAGCTTCCCGGTGCTTACGTTGGCCAAAATCAGATTCTGAATGCTTGCCAACGCAGTATAGAGAGGCTCCACGATCCCTCTTCCTGCCGCGTCTTCAATTCCAAAGGGAGAAAAACAAATGGCATGGCAATAACCAAAAGCATAAAGGGCTTTCGGTACGATGAAGGGATTACACTCCACTTCAGGGATGAAAAGAGGGTTGCCTGAACGAATCCACAAGTTGGCATTCGTTTTGAAATCAGGCTTGTAAATATCGAGGCCAAGACAAGCCAGCGAGGGCGCAGCAGCCCTCCATATATCATGCATCGTGGCTACGGGGCCCCCGCTGGGATAAATTCCTGCCGTGTCGTTATCGGCATTTTTGATCCAGCAATTGACATACATCGGCACTGCGTATTCCGCTTTGCCTGCGGAGGCAATGGCTTCAACAAAGCGGCCGAAATACCAAGCCATGAAAACTTCTGATGCCGAGTCACCAAAGACCTCACTCCATGTGCCCTCGGAAAGATTGCCATTCTGACCCCATATGGCTTGGGTTTCCGGAAGGAGGGTGCTGCGGTGTAAGGCGAGATAATCAAGAAGCTCTTGGGGAACTTGCTGGTTAAAATATTGCGTCGCTTGCGCCGACTGATCTCTCTTGGCAAAAATGCCAATTTCATTTTCCACTTGGATAAAGATAACCGTATGCTGCGTTCCATCGACCTCCCGCAAATGCCGAAGCAAGGCCACGAAGGCCGTGCGATCCGCATCGAGAATGGCGGGTGAAAAGACGGCGAGATGGTCGAACATGGGAGTTCCTGCATCTCTTTCCGAATGAGGGAAACGCTCTGGGTGCGCCATGACCCATGGGGGCGGATAAGTTGAGGAGCCGTTTTTGTAAGCACCAAACCAGAGCAATACGAGCCGTTGCCCCTGCTCTCTCGCTTGCTTGAGAAGTCCATCAACCAAGGTAAAATCAAACTTACCCTCTTGGGGTTCCAACAATTCCCAATAGACCGGAGCGATGACCGTATTAAGGCCCATTTTCTTTAATTCTGGAAAAAGCGGAGCTGTTGCCTCCAAGTCAGAAGCGATGGAATTATGCAGTTCTCCTCCCAGGATGAGAAAAGGCTTCCCGTCCACTTCCAGATGGGAAGCCGCACCGTCCTTGACAAGCCGGGGCATGGGGGTTGCCGTGGCCTCTTCTGCCCAAGCCGATCGGGTCCCGAAAGAAAGCATCAGGCAGCATAGCAAGGAGAAAGCACAGCGATAGAAGAAGGCGGTGGGATGCATGGATAAGATTCGAAAGAGGAAACGTTTTGTTTAAAAGAGCCCATTCGGCATTATGTCGTCAATACAAACTGCGGCGCAAACGAGAAATCCGCCTGTTATAGTCGAACGCTTTTATGCTATAGAAAAACGCATATCCCTGCCAACATACTTCATGTCACTCGCTTGAGGGACTTTTGATATTTTATCGAATCATACATCATTTTCTCTCAGGCAGGAATCTCGGCACGTGCAAAACACATTTTCGGGACTTTCGAAAAAGGAAAATCTGAAGTCGGTCGGTGCAAGAAAAGCAATGTTCTCATATAAGCGGGCTCCTTCCGGTATGCGATGGCAGGCGGATGGTACACGGCGGCGCTCTAACTTCGCGCTCGCGATATCGTAAATAATAGAGGCACAATCAGTAAACTAATATCATGCGTCGCTGCCTGCTCAGTGTAAGATTCCTTGTCTGTTTCGCCGCAGGCTTTTATCTCTTCACGACTCTTTGCATTCACGGGCAATCTGCCGCGGAAGCTCGCGTCAAGGAAACTGTTACCGTTACTGCGGGACAAAATCAGGATGCTCTCCCGATCGGCACGCCAGTACACGTTCTTCAGCAAAATAATGGTGAAGCAACTGTTAATCTCAAATTGCCGGATGGCTCCCCACTCATAACACAGATTCCCCTTGGTAGTTTAGAGTTCTTGCCTGTAAAGCAGAGTCCATCGACTGTCGATAGCGCGCCCCATGACTCAACTGCGGTTGTAGGTCGCCCGCCCACGTTTTGTAATCCACTGAATCTTCCTTACCGGTTTCAGTTGTCGGACCCTATTCGCCGTGAGGCAGCCGACCCCACCATGATCATCTATAAAAAGGAGTATTGGCTATTTCCCTCCATGAGCGGGGGCTATTGGCATTCGCCCGATTGCCTGAATTGGACGTATGTGCGTTCAACCACCCTGCCCGTCGAGTGCTACGCGCCGTCCGTGGAAATGGTCAACGGACGGATGCTTTGGACGGCCTGTGGTTCGGGCATTTGGGCGAACGATGATCCCTCGAATGATAGCGGATGGAAAAAAGTGGCGGATACCAGCGGCGCTGACCCTGATTTATTTTTATCGGACGAGGGACGTCTCTTTTTTTATCAGGGATGTTCCACCGGCTCGACGGACGCTGTTGAATTGGATATCAACACCCTGAAGCCGATCGGCAAACCGGTGCAGGGTGCCTCCCCCGATCCGGAACACCGGGGCTGGGAGACGCATTACGGGCATGAGAGTGCGCCTTGGATCGAGGGCTCCTGGATGACCGAGCACAACGGTACCTATTACCTGCAATATGCCGCGCCGGCTACGGAAGTGGATTACTATGGCGATGGCGTCTATACTTCCAAGGATTCCCTGGGGCCCTTTACCTACGCGCCTTACAGTCCGTTTTCCTTCAAACCCACCGGGTTTGCTCGTGGCGCCGGGCACAGCAGCACATTTAAGGATTTATCGGGCAACTATTGGCATATCGCGACAATAGCGATTAGTGTTCGCCACCAGTTTGAGCGCCGCCTGGGCCTTTACCCCGCCGGGTTTACCCCGGACGGCCAGCTTTATTGCAACACCTATCTGGGTGATTATCCCCAGTATCCGCCCGGCGCCAAAGTCGATCCGCAACATCCGACGCCCGGCTGGATGCTGCTTTCCTACAATAAACCTGCGGAAGCCTCTTCAACGCTCGACGAAAAACATCCGGTCGAAGATGCGTTTGACGAAAATATTCACGATTGGTGGAGCGCCAAAACAGGCAACAACGGCGAGTGGCTGAAGGTCGATTTGGGGAAAAAATGTCGAATTGACGCCATCCAGACTAATTTCGCCGACCAGGATGCCAAGGCCTACGGTATGCTAAAAAACGGCGATGCCTATGGTATGTCATTGAAGTCTCTGATGATGGCACCACGTGGAATCCCTGCATCGATAAGAGCCAGAATGAAATCGACGCGCCGCATGATTACGTTCAACTGCCCGCGCCGGTGACGGCCCGATATGTGCGCCTGACCAACGTCCATTGTCCCGCCGAGGCCAAGCTTTCCGTGAGCGGTTTTCGTATCTTCGGCAATGGACTGGGAACTCCCCCCGCAATGGTGGAAGGCGTGACCGCGACGCGGGACGCGGATCCTCGGAAGGCGACGGTTTCTTGGTCGCCGGTCAAGAACGCAGACTTCTATATTGTTCGCTATGGCCTCGCTCCAGACAGGCTCTTTAGCAATTATCAGGTCTACCAGGCAACGAGCATGTCCCTTAACGCGCTCAACGCGGCTGTTTCTTATGCGGTTACAGTCGATGCCGTCAATGACAGCGGTGTTACCCAGGGAACTCAAACGGTTCCCCTTCCCTAATTACTCTGCCACGGCCATACTGGCGACGTCTTGCTCGCACATCCTCCAGCCTATCCTCGAAGCTGCCCATGAGCGGCACTGACCACTCACCATCGCGCTCGATAACGACCGCGCCGGCCACGCCGGATCGCAAAGATGCCTGGCTGACTACGCCGCGCTCTATCCCGGCGATGCGCTTCCTCATCGCCAATGCCCGGTCATGAAAGACTGGAACGACCTGCGTGCGGCCATCAGCCTGAGCCATGGGAGGGGGCTGTGAGGCCATCATTCCATCTGGCAGTTAGCCGCGTCCCGAAGGCTACCCGTACCGCCCATTGGCGGCCCCATCTTCCAACACAGGATAGCACGTTTGGCGGCCATTTTGCGTCCTCGCAAAATGGACCTCAAACGTGCGGGCCTGTCGGGCCCGGCCTTACGGGGGCAAGCCCCCGCAAGGCGAAACCCCAATCCTTTCCTTCATCGTGAAGACACGTGGAGCAACCTCTAAAAAACGACATCGCGTCAGCATCGATGCCGAGCCCAGATTCGAAGCCAAAGTCCGGCTTCTGGGTGCCAAAGAGGGCGTCAAACCCAACGTCGCCGTTCAACGAGCTGTCGACCTGGCAAACACCCGGAAATGGTCCGATGAGGAGAAGCTTCAACTCAAGACCATGGCCGCCCGGCTTGACCAAATCCTCGATCTCCTCCTCGCGATATGAAAGCGGTCGCACTCCAAAAGGCCGTGAATGTCATTAAAATGGATTCGTGGACCAATCCCGTCGACTTTCGCTATCAGGACGAGACATCCGAATTCAAAATCGGTTGCGACCAGAGCGCTGCACGCAAGAAGGGCGAAGTTTATGTGCCAAAGCCGTGGGAAGGGCTGCCTTATCTGGCCAAGGACGACCTTGGAAAAAATTCAAGTCCGCGGCTTCTTACACGATCGAGTCGCCCGCAATCCGGACGGCACTTTCACCTTTCCCGCATCGCTTTCAACGCCGGAAGTTATCTTCCTTACCCAAACTGGGTGCCCTACGCGGAGGGTATTGCCGCTCACTAGGTGAGGCTCTAAATCGAGTGGTTGTTTATCGTGCTGTGCCTTAGAGTCTTCCGCCTTTCATTCTTTTTTGACCAATAATGCGAGACCGCACGAGTTGCATCCCCGATCCATTTCTCATCTTCGGCCAACTTCAGGATCGTTTTGGTGCAAAAGTATTTGTGTTCATTGCCCCTGGGATTTCCAGTTGGTCTCAACAGACCCATTTCGGTCAGGGCGCGGATCGACGCTGCTTCGAAATTAAGAAGAACACCGGCTCCATGACAATCGACCCGCGCGGGTAGACGGGTAAGATTGAGGAGAGTTAGCGGATTGTTGTCGTACACAGAAACGATGGAAGATCAGGAAGAGGTCTGCCCTCGGCTGAGAAGCTTTTGGCAGGAACATTTGATCACGTTTCTTAAGGCTGCCGTTAGCTGGTAACGACAGCCTTAAGCTAATCATGCGCCTTCTAATGAACACCTAACGCTACCCATAGATTCAGGCAGCAACGCTCTTCGCGAACTGGACAATCTTTTCCTTCCATTGCTTCTCGTAAAACTCGAGTGGAAGGCTGACCACTTCGGCTTGCGCCGAATAGGTGTGGTGAATGATTTTGCTTCCGTGCCCTAGGTGAGCCATGGCTTCGCGTAGCGGCATGCCGAAGGACTTGGCCCGCTGTGCCCACGCATAGCGGTAGCCGTGAAGGCTGATCTGCCGAAACCCGAGTCGATTGGCAATTTTGCGGAAGCGTGATGCCCGGGTTACTCCTTCCTGCGGCGCCAGCGTGGGAAACAGGTATCCGTGTTGAGGCAGCTCATCGAGTAGCTTCATCAAATTGTCGCCAATCGCGATGATCACACTGCCCTGACCAATCGATTCGAGCTTCTGTCGGCTGTAGGTCAGTCGGCGGTTCACGAGGTCGATGTTGTCCCAATGGAGTCGAGCAGTGTCGGTCTGCGAACCGCCAATTTCCCAAAGCATCTGTAGGTAATGGCGGAACTCGGGGTCCTTGACGGCCGCGATCAAAGCGCTGTGCTGCTCGGCGCTAATGGCCTTGGGACGCTTCGTTCGTAGCTTGGGCCAGAGGCGGCGCGCCATGACCGGAGCCAAGATCCAGCCCAAATCAAGAGCGCGGTTGTGAACGATGCGCAAATACTTCTGCGTGGAGTTTCCGGCATTCGGATGGCTCAATACCGCGAGGAAATCCGTGCTCTCGGTATGCAGCAAGCGGATGCCGCGAAGCGACTGGAGCGGCATGCTTTTCATCAGCTTGCGCCAGCGAAGGAGCGTGGGTCCGCGGTAGGACTCCTCCATGTTCACCAGGACGTCATTCCACGTCCGTTCGAGCATGACCTCGGACTTGGCAGAGAGGTAGACCTTGGCCATGGCCAGGTTCATGAGCGGCTGTTCGGCCCGCTGGTTCATGCCAGCGAACATGCGGCGGGCGGCCGCCGCGTCGCGGGTTTTGAGGCTCCGTTGTTTTCCGTTGATCTTGTCCTCGACGTAAAATATTCCGTGGCGTTGAAACATCCAGTACCGGTCTTGCATGTCGATTTCCTTTCGACAAGCAGGCTATCCGGCTCTCGCCACCACCCGTGAGTGGGCGGTCATCGAGTAGTCCAAGATTCCACCGAGGTAGTTCCCTACAGAGGTGGTTCACGCCATTTCTCTGACAGTTTCTCTGACACTTTCCTCTGAAGCTCAGAAAACCATCTTTCACCCCTTCCGCAACCTGCTGGAAATCAACCAGCTGGAAGGGAGCGGACAGGGTGGGATTTGAACCCACGGAAGAGTTGCCCCTTCGTTCGATTTCGAGTCGAGTGCCTTCAACCACTCAGCCACCTGTCCTTGTAAAGAAGCTCGTGCGGAACCACGGATACTACGCGAGCATTTTCCCCGGCGGCAAGGAAATCTGGCCGGGCACGGAGCGCGGCCTTTCCAGTTGAACGCGGGAGCGCTTGAATCTCGGAACCGCAGGGTCGCAGGATTCGCGCAAAAGTTTTACATCATCCTGACAACTCCCCGGCGAGACGCCGTAGTGTCACCTCATGCACTTCCCACCGCGCGTTGAACGTGTTTCCCCTCCCCTTGCCAAACTTCTCGCGCTCGCCGGCTGTTGTTTCGTCGCGTGCGACACGGTCCACGCGGATCCCTCACTGACGATCTATAACCAGAATTTCGCGGTGGTGCGCGACACGGTGCCGCTCGATCTCAAGGAGGGCGTCAACGATGTCGACTTCACCGACACGACAGCGCACCTCGAACCGGATTCGGTCATCCTGCGAGATCCCACCGGCAAGATTGACCTGCAAATCCTGGAGCAAAACTATCGCAATGATCCCGTATCGCAGGAGCTGCTGCTCTCGCTCAACGAGGGCAAAACGATCGACTTCCTGGTCAAGCAGCACCATAAGCCCGATCAAGTGGTGGAGGGCAAGATCGTGCGCAGCGGCTATGTTTCGCCGAGCGGGAACATGAATCCGAACGGCTACTACGTCCCGCAGACGGCGCAACCCAGCCAGCCCATCATCGAGGTCGACGGCAAGCTACAGTTCGGGTTGCCCGGCCAGCCTGTTTTTCCGTCGCTGGGCGAGGACACCATCCTGAAACCGACGCTGCTGTGGAAATTGCAGGCGCCAGCGCCGGCCAAACTCAACGCCGAGCTGGCCTACATCACGGAGGGGATGACGTGGGAGGCGAATTACAACATCGTCGCGGCCGCCGACAGCGACGAGCTCGACGTCGTCGGCTGGATCACGATGACCAACCAAAGCGGCAAGAGTTTTCAGGACGCGACGATCAAGCTCATGGCCGGCGACGTGAATAAAATCCAGCCGCAGGATCAAATGATGCGTTTTGCGGTCACCACGGGTGCCCTGAGTAGGACCATGGCGCCCCAGGTCACCGAGAAAGCCTTCGAGGATTATCATCTCTACTCCCTGCCGCGCCCGACCGACCTGAAGGACGGCGAGACCAAGCAGGTGGAATTCATTCACGCGACCGGCGTCCAATCGCAGCGCATCTACGTCTACGACGGCGCGGATATCGATTGGGACCAGTGGGTCAATAATCCCATAGGCCTGCGCGAGAACAGCGAGATCGGAACCCAAAGCAATACCAAGGTCGCGATCATGCGCGAGTTCAAGAATTCATCCGCGAACCATCTCGGCATGCCGCTGCCAAAAGGCCGGTTGCGTTTCTACAAGATGGACGGCCACGCACTCGAGTTCACGGGCGAAAATACCATCGATCATACGCCGACCGACGAGACGGTGAAGGTCTACACCGGCAACGCCTTTGATCTCGTTGGGGTGCGCACCCGGACCAATTTCAAGATCGACCAGGCCAACCAATGGGCCGACGAGTCCTTCTCCATCAAGTTGAGCAACCATAAGAAGGAGCCGGTGGAGATTCGCGTCGTCGAGCATCTCTTTCGCTGGACCAACTGGGAGATCACCGAAAAGTCCGATCCCTTTACCAAAACCAATGCGCAGGAAATGGAGTTCCGTATTCCGCTCAAGCCGGACGAGGTCAAGACCGTGACTTACACGGTCCACTACAGCTGGTGAACGCGCCCCGATGGCTTAACTGTTGATCCAGTCGATCGCCGTATGGAGCTCGCCGTTGGGAAAGATCCGGACGGGGCACGGGATGAGAAAGCGGAAGAAGGAGACGCTTTTCCGTATCCACTCCACCTCGGTGACCACAGCGGCCTTTTCAAAGGAATGAAAATGGTGCCCTCCCAGTTTCGCATCATCCCAAAGGGCGCTCGCGGTGTAGCCGGTAAAGTCGTCGCCCAGTTGATAGAGAACGCGAATCTTTGGATAGCTTTCCATCTTCCGCTCCATGACGGGAACGATGACCCGCCGGTAGTCCTCATGTTCGACCGTGCCGTGCGCCCGCAGCGCCACGACGTTGTCCCTTATTCCTTCGGTAATGAGTTCGATCATGGGAATTCCCTTCCTTCTTCCCAATATACCACCTCTGAAGGAATTTTCTGGCCCAATGCCGGGTGGGCCTTCCGCCGCTATTTGGGCGCCGTGGGAGTGGGACCGGTGGAAGCGGGCAGAGGCGGCGGGGCCGGACGCCATCTCAGGTTCCCGGAGAGGATGAAGGCCAGCAAGGCGAGAAAGAGAAAGAACCCGGCGACGTAAAAGCGCCAGTCGTGATGCATCGGCTTGCGCGAAGCACCGGGCTCTCCGCTGTGATGCCCCTCGTGCGGATGGTGATGGTGTTTGCTCATGAAGGGATCGTTCGCGCGGTGGCGAAGCGGCAGGTCAGATTAGCGTATTCACCATCTGGCTCGCCTGGCGGAGGCGATCCATGAGATTTTCGCGATGCGTGACGCCGAGCAACGCATCGATTTTTTGCGTGACCACCGGCATGCCGAATGGCTTGGGCAACAGGTCGTCAAAGCCCGCCGCGCGCGCCTCGGCCGCCAACTTCTCATCGAGCAGGCCGCTGATGAGAATATATTTTGCGTTCGGGAACGAGGGCGCGATCTTCTTCTTCAGTACGAGCCCGTTGTCGCCGGGCATGCTGTAGTCGATAAGAAAAACGGTCGGGTCGGTGCTGGGCGGCAGCAGGCGCAGCGTCGTTTCGGCGTCGAGGAAACTGGTCACCTTGAAGGAGAGCTTGAGCCAGTCGCGCAGCAGGTTGTTCGCGTCGACATTGTCCTCCACGACGACGATGTGCGGGGCGGCGGAAGCGGTCGGCATGGGGCAGACAAACTAGCACCGCCATGAGGCGGCGTCACGGGCCAATGCAATCAGGCCGCGGGAGCCGCAACGAGAACGGAGATGTTGTCCTCGAGGATGCCGAAGTCGAAGGGCTTGAGAATGAGCGCGTCCCAGCCAAGTTGACGGTTGTTCTCGGCGACCTCGTAATTCATCTCGCCGGTGATGAGGATGAACTTGGCCTGCGGAAAATTCCCGCGCACCCGCGCGAAAAGCTCCGCGCCGTTCATTTCCGGCAGCTTGTAATCGATGATGAAAACGTGGACTTCGCCCAGGGTCGATTCCGCAGCGAGCGCCTCCTCGGCACTGGCGAAGGCGATGACCTGGTTCTGCTCGCTGAAGTAGTCGTTTAGCGAATTTCGGATCGAATCGTTGTCTTCGACGATGACCAGGCGTTGATCTTTGATGCGCCGGAGCACGGTCGGAGGGTAACCGTGGAGAATGGTATCGGCAAGCAGGATGTCAGGCATGATTGCTCCGGGATTGGGGTTTGTGTCACACGTCAATTCAGCCCTCCTTTGCCTCGGTCTCCATCAGGGCGAAGAAAATCTCGGGGCGCCTAATCTGATTGAAGACGCGCCGAGGGGGATTTGGGATACGCTCCCCCCAAGGCCCAAAGAGCATTACGAGACGAGCCGGGGGTCGCGACTGCCCCCGGCTCGGTTTTGATTGATACCGGGCCTAGGCCTGGAAGCGGTGGCGGAACACCGGGAGCAGAAGCCCGATCACGCCGCTGACCATGAGGAAGGCCAGTGACGAAGGCTCAGGAACAGCGTCTTGGGTCAACGTAACGTTGTCGAAGAGACCTTCCTCTTGCGTGCCGTCGATGTTGGTCAGGCCGAGGTCGAAGCCGATGGCCTTGCCAGCGTCGGCCTGCGTCGCCGTGTACGTCACGGACAGATCCTGAAACGTACCCTGCTCCGCCGCGGTGGGCGTGAGAGTGGAAGTCTTAACCGAGCCGCCGTTCGATAGCAGGTCGGCCGAAAACATCCCAAACGGAGAGTCGGTAAAACTACCGTCTCCGACGGCAACCGTAAGTGTATAGGTGTCGCCCGCAATAAAATCGCCGAGGTTTCCCGAGTAGGTGACGAGAGTGGGCGTGCTCTGGCCGGCCGCGGCGAACTCGAAGAGCGCGTTCAGGCCATCCGCCGGACTCGGCAGGGGCGTATCGGCAGCATTCGAGGATGAGTTGGGAAACTCCTGGTTTCCCGGGTTTTTAACTCCGACTTCGTTCGGGTTGTTTGACGTATAAGGAATGGAAAGAAATCCGCTTCCGAGAAAATCGCCAATGCCGCCGTTGGACTCGGTGGGAGTCTCAAAGCTGGAATCGGTAATGGCGATGTTCGTCGGGGCGGCGTGACCGACGGCGAAGCCGAGGACGAGCCCTAGGGTGATAAGAGGCAGATGCTTTTTCATAGGTTTCTGGCTTGAGAGTTGAGTGTGTGTTTGGTGACCGCACCGCGGCACGAGCCGCGATTCGACAAACAGCATTCAATCCCCGGTCTGTGGCCGGTCGGCGGAGAGGAGGTAAATTGCTGGGCGCAGTTTTCGGCCAAATTCGAGTCAGGTTCGAAGGTGGCAAAAGCATCTAGCAACAAGATGCGGATACGTTCGGGAAAATGGTGATATTCTCCGCTCGTTTCCGCACCGGCTGGAACGGAAACAGTCCCGACATGTGACTGTCAAAAAACAGAAAAGCCGGGCTGTTGCCAGCCCGGCTTTTCACTAGGTTCCGAGAAACGGAACGGCTTAAGGACTCGCTTAGTAGTCCATGCCGCCCATGCCGCCGGGGCCACCAGGGCCGCCGCCGGGCGCGGGCTTGTCCTTCTCCGGCAGCTCGGTCACAACCGCTTCGGTCGTGAGGAGCAGGCCGCTGATGGACGCCGCGTTCTGGAGGGCCGAGCGGGTCACCTTGGTCGGATCGACCACGCCAGCCTTGATCATGTCGACGTACTCGCCGGTCGCCACGTTGTAACCTTCGTTACCCTTGCGGTTCTTCACTTCGTTGACGACGACGGAGCCTTCACCACCGGCGTTCTCAACGAGCGTGCGCAGGGGCTGCTCGATGGCGCGACGGATGATGTTGACGCCGATCTTCTCGTCACCGGAGACCTCGAGCTTGTCGAGGACCTTCTGGGCGCGGATGAGGGCCACACCGCCGCCAGGGACAATGCCTTCCTCGACGGCCGCACGGGTCGCGTGCAGGGCGTCTTCGACGCGGGCCTTCTTCTCCTTCAGCGCGGTTTCAGTCGCGGCGCCGACGTTGATGACGGCCACACCGCCGGCCAGCTTGGCGAGGCGTTCCTGGAGCTTCTCCTTGTCGTAGTCCGAGGTGGTTTCCTCGATCTGGCGACGGATCTGGGCCACGCGGCCCTGGATGTCGGCCGACTTGCCTTCGCCTTCGATGATCGTCGTGTTTTCCTTGTCGACCACGATCCGCTTGGCGCGGCCGAGGTCTTCGAGTCCGACGTTCTCGAGCTTGATGCCGAGGTCTTCGCTGAGGAGACGGCCGCCCGTGAGGATGGCGATGTCTTCCAGCATGGCCTTGCGGCGGTCACCGAAGCCCGGGGCCTTGACGGCGCAGACCTGGATGGTGCCACGGAGCTTGTTCACGACGAGAGTCGCGAGCGCTTCGCCTTCGACTTCTTCGGCGATGATGAGGAGCGGGCGGCTCGACTTGGCCGTCTTCTCGAGCAGCGGGAGGAGGTCCTTCAGGCTGCTGATTTTCTTCTCATGGATGAGCACGTAGGCGTTCTCGAGAACGGCCTCGAGATCTTCCGCGTTGGTCACGAAGTACGGCGAGAGGTAACCCTTGTCGAACTGCATGCCCTCGACGACGTCGAGCGAGGTTTCGATCGTCTTGGCCTCTTCGACCGTGACGGTTCCGTCCTTGCCGACCTTGTCCAGCGCGTCGGCGATGATCTCGCCGATGGTGGTGTCCCAGTTGGCGGAAACGGTCGCGACCTGCTTGATCTCTTCCTTGTCCTTCACCTTCTTGGAGATGCGGGCCAGTTCCTCGACGATCGCCGTGACGGCGATATCGATGCCGCGCTGAAGCGACGTGGGGTTGGCGCCGGCGGTGACGTTCTTGAGGCCTTCCTTGTAGATGGCTTCGGCCAGGACGGTCGCCGTCGTGGTGCCGTCGCCCGCGATGTCGCTCGTCTTGGAGGCGACTTCGCGCACGAGCTGCGCACCGATGTTCTCGTAGGGATCTTCCAGCTCGATCTCCTTGGCGACAGTGACGCCGTCCTTGGTGATCGTGGGTGAACCGAATTTCTTGTCGAGGACGACATTGCGTCCGCGGGGTCCGAGCGTGGCCTTGACGGCGCGGCTCAGTTTTTCAACACCGCGCAGCAGGGCGTGCCGGGCGTGTTCATCAAACTGCATTTGTTTAGCTGCCATTGTGAGCTCCTATTCTTGATTGTTGTGAATCGTGGGGAGACGTGTCCTTAGGACATGATGCCCAGGATGTCGTCTTCGCGGAGCACCTGGTAGTTGGTGCCGTCGATCTTGATTTCCGTGCCGCCGTACTTGCTGATGAGAACGCGGTCGCCGACCTTGACCTCGAAGGGCTGCTTCTTGCCTTCGTCGTCAGTCTTGCCGGTGCCGATCGCGATGACTTTCGCTTCCTGCGGTTTTTCCTTTGCGGTATCGGGGATGATGATGCCGCCCTTTTTGACTTCGCCCTCTTCGATCGGCTGCACGAGCACCCGGTCGCCAAGAGGCCGGAAGTTTGGATTTGCCATATGCTTGTCTCCTTCTTCTGGTTGTTGGTTCCTACAATGTCAGCCTGAGTTTGATGAAAGGGCCCCTCGCCGACGATCGGCCAAGAGTCCCTCCACAAAGCCCGGGAGGACGTTTTTTAAAAAAATCTATTCTTCGATCACTCCGACCACGTTCGCGGTGACGATGACGTGCTTGGTCTGCCGCTTGCCGTCGAGCAGAATGATGAACCGCCCGTCCCCCGTGTACTCGATAAAGTCGGCCTTCACGGTCCGGCTCGTATCGGCGTACAGGATTCGGTAGGTCTTCACGCTTTGGGGCATTAGCTCCGTTTATTTCTTGTCCGGATCGACCGTCTCAAATTCGGCATCGACCACATCGTCCTTCGGCTTTTCGCCCTGGGGAGCTGACGCGCCTTCCGGGGGCGTCTGGGTGCCGGGGGCGCCCTGCTGCTGGGCCGCAGCGGCCTGCTTGTAGAGCTCCTCGGACACCGCGCTCACCTTTTGGTTGAGCGCCTCGACCGCCGACTTGATCTCGGCTGCATCGTCCTTGGTCAGCGCGTCCTTGACCTTCTTGATCTCTTCCTCGATCTCGGTCTTCTTGGCCGCGTCCACCTTGTCGCCCAGGTCGCGCAGCATCTTCTCGGCAGCGTAGGCGGCCGAGTCGGCGTTGTTGCGCGTCTCGATCTTTTCCTTGGCCTGCTTGTCCTCCTCGGCATGTGCCTCGGCTTCCTTGGTCATCTTGTCGACCTCTTCCTTGGACAGGCCGCTCGAACCGGTGATGGAAATCTTCTGCTCCTTGCCCGAACCGAGATCCTTGGCCGAGACGTGCAGGATGCCGTTGGCATCGATGTCGAACGTGACCTCGATCTGCGGGACGCCGCGCGGCGCGGGCGGGATGCCGTCGAGGTGGAACGTGCCGAGCTGCTTGTTGTCGCGGGCCAGCGGGCGTTCGCCCTGCAGGACCTTGATTTCCACGCCGGGCTGGCTGTCGGAGTAGGTGGAGAAAATCTGCGTCTTCTTGGTCGGGACCGTCGTGTTGCGGTTGATCATCGGCGTGGCGACCGAGCCGGCCGTCTCGATGGCCAGCGTCAGCGGCGTTACGTCGAGCAGCAGCACGTCCTTCACGTCGCCCTTGAGCACACCGCCCTGGATGGCCGCGCCAACGGCGACAACCTCGTCCGGGTTCACGCCCTTGTGCGGCTCCTTGTTCACGAGCTTATACGCGGTCTCGATGATCTTCGGCATGCGGGTCATGCCGCCGACGAGCACGAGCTCGTTGATGTCCGCCGCATTGATCTTGGCGTCCGCGAGGCAGGCCTTGACCGGCTTGATCGTCCGCTCCGTGAGCGATTCGGTCAGCTGCTCCAGCTTGGAACGGGTAAGGTCCTTGCGGATATGCTTCGGCCCGGTTTGGTCTGCCGTGATGAACGGCAAATTGATTTCGTAGGACTGCGAGGAGGAGAGCGCGATCTTGGCCTTCTCGGATTCCTCCTTCAGGCGCTGGATGGCGTCGGGCTGACCCTTGAGGTCGATGCCGTTCTCGGCCTTAAAGTCGGCCAGGAGCCAGTCCATGATGGCGATGTCCCAGTCGTCGCCGCCGAGGTGGGTGTCGCCGTTGGTCGCCTTGACCTCGAACACGCCGTCGCCGATCTCGAGCACCGAGATGTCGAACGTGCCGCCGCCCAAGTCATACACGGCGATCTTTTCGTCCTTCTTCTTCTCGAGCCCGTAGGCGAGCGAGGCCGCGGTCGGCTCATTGATGATGCGGAGCACTTCGAGGCCCGCAATTCGGCCGGCGTCCTTGGTCGCCTGGCGCTGGCTGTCATTGAAATAAGCCGGGACGGTGATGACCGCCTGGGTGATCTTCTCGCCGAGCTTCGCCTCGGCGTCGGCCTTGAGCTTGGCCAAAATGAACGAGGAAACTTCCTCGGGGGAATAGGTCTTCGTCTCGCCCTTGACCTCGACCTGGATGGCGGCGTCGCCGTTCTTGGCCTCGACGAGCTTGTAGGGAACGCGGCTCTGCTCGTCCTTCACCTCGGAGAACTTGCGACCGACGAAACGCTTGACCGAATAAATGGTGTTCTTGGAATTGGTCACCGCCTGGCGTTTCGCCGCCTGGCCCACGAGCCGCTCGCCCGTCTTGGTGAATGCCACAATGGATGGCGTCGTGCGTGCGCCCTCGGAGTTCTCGAGAACCACCGGTTCGCCATTTTCCATCACGGCCATGCACGAATTGGTCGTGCCCAAATCAATACCCAGAATCTTTGCCATATGGCCTTCCCTTGCAGGAAACGGGCCGAGCTGCATTTATTCGCCTGTTGATATTCAGACTCTTACGATTGTCCTGACGTCCTTCATCCTTGAAAAGAGCCATTTCGTCACGTTCGCATGGCCAGAATGTCTCGCTATGCCTTCAGGCTGGATCAACCTAACTCGCGTACCAAAGAATGGCGAAGAAATGGCAGGTGGTGCCGGCCATGGTGAAGAGATGCCAGACAAAGTGGCTATATCGCGGCCTCGCCACGTAGAAAATCACCCCGCCGGTGTAGGCGAGGCCGCCGGCGACCAGCCAGAGGAAGCCATGGAACGGCAGGTTCTGGTACAACGGCCGGATCACCAAAACGGCCAGCCAGCCCATGATCAGATAGAGAATCAGGGAAAGCTTCGAGTAACGGAGTTTGGGAATCAATTTGGTGATGATCCCGAACAAACCGACCAGCCAGATCAACCCGAGAAACCACCAACCGAGCCCGCCCCGGAGCACCCCTAGGGCGAACGGCGTATAGGTGCCGGCAATCAACAGGAAGATGGCGATATGATCGAAGATAAGAAACAGCCGCTTCGCCGGGCCCTGAGGCAGGAAGTGATAGATCATCGACGTCAGGTAAAGCAGGACCATCGAGGCCGCAAAGACAGACACGCCTGCATCCATCAGGGGATCGCCTTTCCGGGCCGCCGCCACGATCAGGACAGCCGCAACCCCCAGTGAGGCGATCGCGCCGACGCCGTGGCTGATGCTATTGGCGATCTCTTCGCCCAGGGACTGCGGTCGATCCTCCAGCAATTCGGTGAGCGTCCGCATGATGTGGGTACACTAGGATGGGACAGCCTTTAATGCAGCCAAGACTCAATTGACATGGAGCGCGGCTGGAGCGCTTCTTCGATGAGATTAAGAGGACCGAGCGCGCATGATGCGCTCTCTTCATAAGCCGACCCGCTCAACCCTTCGGGCGGATGATTTTCCAGAGCCAGCCGAGCGGATCGTAGAACTGATCGACCACCCGTTCTTTAAGCGGAATGATGGCATTGTCGGTGATCGTGATGTGCTCGGGACAGACCGTGGTGCAGCACTTGGTGATGTTGCAATAGCCGATGCCGTGGGCCTGTTTCAGCTCGGGAATGCGGTCTTCCGTATCGAGCGGATGCATCTCCAAGGCGGCGGTGTAAACGAGGTAGCGCGGGCCGATGAATTCGTCGTGCTTGTTGTGGTCGCGCAGCACATGGCAGACGTCCTGGCAGAGGAAGCACTCGATGCACTTGCGGAATTCCTGCACGCGATCAACGTCCTGCTGCTCCATGCGCCAGGTGCCGTCCGGGGCGTCGGGAGCGCGAGGCTTGAAGGGCTTGATCTTCTTTTTGACGCGGAAATTCCACGAAACATCGGTAACCAGGTCGCGCAGCCGGGGAAAGGCGCGCATCGGCTCGATCGTCACCGGCTTCTCGGTATCGATCATGTCGAGCCGCGTCATGCACATCAGGCTCGGCTTGCCGTTGATCTCAGCCGAGCACGATCCGCACTTGCCCGCCTTGCAGTTCCAGCGGCAGGCGAGGTCGTTGGCCTGCGTCGCCTGGATCTTATGGACGACGTCGAGGACGACCATGCCGTCGGACGCCTCGGTCGTATAATCGACGAGCTTGCCGTCCTTCCCATCCTCGTTCGAGCGCCAGATGCGAAAGGTGACCTTGCTCATTTCATCTCCTCAATCACTTGTTTCAATTCCTCCGGCATCGGCGGAATCGGTTCGCGGCGAAGCTGCATCCCGCCGTCGGGACCCTTGAAAAGGATGATGTTCATCTTCGCGTCCTCGCCCGATTTATCCGGGAAATCCTCGCGGAAATGGCCGCCCCGGCTTTCCTTGCGCTCGATCGCCGCGCGGGTGATGGCCTCGGAAATGGTGAGGAGATGCTTCAAGTCGAGCGCCGTGTGCCAGCCGGGGTTGTACTCGCGGTGACCGTAAACGGCGGCCTGGCCCGCCCGTTCCTGAAGCTTGCCCAGATTTTCCAGCGCCTGCTGCATCTCGCCCTCCGTACGGACGATACCGACGAACGCCTGCATCATGTCCTGTAACTCGCGTTGGACCTGGTACGGACCTTCCGCGCTGGCGCCGGTCGTGGCCCCGCGCTCGAAGGGAGCGATGGCCTCCTTGGCGGCATTCTCAATCTGCGCGTCGTCGAGGGTAACATCCGGATTTTCCTTCGCAAACTTCGCGGCGTATTCGCCGGCACGCTTGCCGAAAACGAGAAGGTCGGAGAGCGAGTTTCCGCCGAGGCGATTCGCACCGTGGAGACCTGCGGCGCATTCACCCGCGGCGAAGAGACCGGGCACGCTCGACATCTGGGTCTCGCCATTCACACGCACGCCGCCCATGGCGTAGTGGGTCGTCGGGCCGACTTCCATCGGCTCCTTGGTTATGTCGAGATTCGCGAGCTGCATGAACTGGTGGTACATGCTGGGGAGCTTCTTCTTGATGTGCTCGGGCGCGTTGGGGAGCTTTTCCTTGATCCACGAAATATCGAGGAAGACGCCGCCGTGGGGGCTGCCGCGACCGGCCTTCACTTCGCGATTGATGCAGCGCGCGACGTGGTCGCGGGTGAGCAGTTCCGGCGGACGGCGCGCGGTCTTGTCGTTCTGCGTATAGCGCCAGCCCTCCTCGGGATCGGTCGACGTCTGCGACTTATAATTGTCGGGAATGTCGTCGTACATGAAGCGCTTGCCTTCGCTGTTGCGCAGGACACCGCCCTCGCCGCGGACGCTTTCCGTGACCAAAATTCCCTGCACGCTCGGCGGCCAGATCATGCCCGTGGGATGGAACTGGATGAATTCCATGTCGAGCAGCTCGGCGCCTGCATGATAGGCGAGCGAGTGACCGTCCCCCGTGCCTTCCCACGAATTACTCGTGATCTTGAACGCGCGACCCAAGCCGCCCGAAGCGACCACGACGGCCTTGGCCTTGAAAATCTTGAAGCGTCCGCGCTCACGATCGTAGCCAAACGCGCCGGCGATGCGGTCGCCGTCCTTGAGCAGGGCGACGATGGTCCATTCCATGTGTACCGTGATGCCCTGGTGAACGCCATGGTCCTGCAGCGTACGGATCATCTCGAGGCCGGTGCGATCGCCGACGTGGGCCAGTCGCGGATAGCGATGACCGCCGAAATTGCGCTGGGAAATCTTGCCTTCCTTGGTGCGATCGAAGACCGCGCCCCAGGCCTCGAGCTCGTGCACGCGCGCGGGCGCTTCCTTGGCGTGAAGTTCCGCCATGCGCCAGTTGTTGACGTATTGGCCGCCGCGCATCGTGTCGGCGAAATGGACCTTCCAGCTGTCACGGTCGTCGACGTTGCCCATGGCCGCGGCCATGCCGCCCTCGGCCATGACGGTGTGGGCCTTGCCGAGAAGTGACTTGCAGACGAGCCCGACGGAGACGCCCGCGGCTGAGGCCTCGATGGCCGCGCGAAGACCCGCGCCGCCCGCGCCGATGACGAGGACGTCGTAGGAAAATGTTTCGTAGTTGGTGGCCAAGGGATTCGTCCGGTTAGAAAGTGAAGAGGTGATAATCGTGCCAGACGCTCATGGCGCAGAGGCGGATATAGACGTCGGTGAAGCCGACCCAAATGAGACTCATCCACGCCCACATCATGTGCCGGTGATTGAGGCAGCTGACGGCGTTGTAGCAGCTCGCGCAGGCGGAGGCCTTGGACTTCGCGTCAAGGAAACCGCCGATCAGATGGCGGAACGAGTGGCAGCCGAAGGTGTAACCGGCCAGCAGGACAACGTTGATGATCAGCACGAGCGAGCCGACGGCGACGCCGAAATGTTCCGTGCCGTCCGCGGCCTTGAACCAGAGCGAGTCCCACGCATCGCGGCCCAGGATGAAAATGAAGATAAAGGCGAGATAGAAGAAGTAGCGGTGGATGTTCTGCAGGATGAGGGGCAGATAACGCTCGCCGAGGTAGCTCTTGCGCGGCTCGCCGACGGCGCAGGCCACCGGATCCAGCCAGAACGCCTTATAATAAGCGCCGCGATAATAGTAACAGGTGAAGCGAAAACCGGCCGGGATCCACATGATCAAAAAGGCGGGCGAGTACGGCAGGAAAGGCGGCCACCAGTGGGGGATCGTCCCGAAAATGCCGGGATGGGCAGGTACGCCGAACAAGGGCGGGGAATAAAAGGGCGAAAGGTAATTCGCGCCGCCGCCACCGAACCAGTAGGTACACTGGCCCATGTTGGTTCCCTGCAGCGCGGCCCACGTCGAGTAGATGATGAAGGCGGAGAACCCGAGAAAAACAACCAACGGCTGCATCCACCAGGCATCGGTGCGCGTGGTCTGGCCAAATCCGCGGGGGGTCGCAAACGCAGTCGAAGAAGCCATATAAGCGAGTGAAAGTAGTAAGTTGCGCTGGCGGCGTCAATCGGACACAAAATCTATAAGGTTCACCGCCCTTCCCTCGCGGGGAACTTATCTTCCCTTCAACGCCTTCACCACCGCCCACAAATCGCGCTTGGGTCGCTCGATCTGCAGCGCCTGCCAACCCGCCTTGCGCGGCGCCTCCACGTCGTTGCGGGCGCTATCCCCCACGCTGAGGAGCGAACCCGGCGGCAGTTCCAGCCTCTCGGCCACATGCCGGTAAATGGCCGGATCGGGTTTCTCCCAGCCCAGCTCCGTGCTGATGAACCGGCGCGAAAGGGATTCGCCCAAGCCATGGCCATCGAGCACGGAATGGAGCCGCGAGTCCCAGTTCGAGAGCACGACAAGATCAACCGGATAGTCGCGCAGCGTCTCGAGGACCTCCAGCACCTCCGGGTAAATCTCCCACGCTTCCGGCTTGGCGAAGTAAAGGTAAACGGACTCGAAGAACTCGTCGAAAGCCTTCGCATCAGTGAAAGCGGTATCAGGCAGCGAGCGGCGCACGACCTGTTTCCACCAGGCGCGGTCGTCGCCGTTGCTGGGCACCGACGTTTTTTCACGCGGCGAGCAGCCCTTGAACGCCTTGAAGAACGCGATGTCCGTCGCGTCGGCCGAGAGCTTGACGCCGTGCCGATGCGCGAACGCGGCATAGGTCTCCCCGACCGGTCGCGCGGGGCAGATAAGCGTTCCGCCCGCGTCGAAGACAATGGCGCGCACTTTGGGCATAATACGATCCTAGAGCGGCGGAGCGGGGGTTTCCAGTCGTTCGTTGAGTTGAAATTCGTTGGGCTTGACCTCGCCCCGGGCCAGCATCTCGCCCACCAGAAAAAGCGAGCCTGCCACCAGGACGGGACGTGAGGTCGCCGGGCGGAATTCGACAATCGATTCGATGAGATGCACCGGCACACCCGGAAAATGGCGTGCCAGGTCCGCAGGGTCGGCGCTGCGCTCATTTTGCAGCCGCGCGAGCGTGACCTCCGCGACATGCGGGAGAAGCAGCCGCGCCATCGTGGAAATGTCCTTGTCGGAGACTGAGGCGAAGAGGAGATGCGCGCGCTCACCCGCCCGGCCGCGGCTGGCCAGGAACTCGCGCCACGTCTCCAGCAGCTTACCCATGGCCTCTGTATTATGCGCGCCGTCGACGACGGTCAGCGGCGTTTCGGAAACGATCTGGAAACGGCCCATCCAGGTCGTCGTCTCCAACCCGCGAGAGATCGCCTGGGGCGAAGGCGGTTCGGGAAGCTGCCGTAGCGCCGCCAGCGCGCAGGCGGCGTTCCCCACCTGATGGCCACCGACCAGGCCTAGCGTGTAGTCGATACCATCGATCCGCGCCATCTGGCGGCCGTCGCGCAGGCCGGAATTATGCACCTGGATTTCCTCGTCGACGATGTGCAAGGGAGCATCCAAACGACGGCTTTCCTTGGCAATGATTGCAGCGGCCTCGCTGTTCATCACGCCGCTGATCACCGGCACCCCCGATTTGATAATGCCGGCTTTTTCCCGCGCGATCTCCGCCAGCGTCGTGCCAAGATACTGCGTGTGGTCCAGCCCGATGTTGGTGATGATCACCACCTCGGGTCGCACGATATTTGTGGCGTCAAGTCGTCCACCGAGGCCGGTTTCCCAGACGACCCAGTCGACTTTCTCTCGCGCGAAATACCAGAGCGCGAGCGCGGTCATCAGTTCGAAGAAGGTCGGTTCCCCTTCCGAAACGGCGCAAACCGCCTCCATGCCCTGCGCAAAATCGCTTTCCGAGATCGGCACGCGGTCGATCTGGATGCGCTCGCGGATGCTGACGAGATGCGGCGACGTGTAGAGCCCCACGCGGGCGCCGCCCGCGCGCAGGATCGATTCGCAGAAGGCCGCGGTCGAGCCCTTGCCGTTCGTGCCTGCGAGGTGAATGAAGCGCAGCCGCTCCTGCGGATCGCCCAGGCGCGAGGCCAGTGCGCGCATCGGATCGAGCCCCAGCTTCATGCCGAAGCGCCGGGCCGCACCGATATACTGGATCGCCTCGAGGTAGGTCACCGGGTCTCGCAACGGTAGATGGCGTACTCGCGAAGCGCGCGTCCGCGAAAACTTACTCGCACCCGCTCGACCAGCGTAATGGAAGGGAAGTCGGCGGCCAGTGCGTTGGGCGACGGATCGGAGGTGATCCACAGCGCGCTGGCGTGCGGCACGTCGAGGTAGCCGGGCCAAAAATCGTACTGCGTGGCCGGCGGCGTGTGATGCTTCGTGTAGATGAATTCGTGATCGGGCAGGTAGAACGAAAAGATGCTCGCCTCCTTGTAGCTGTCGGCGATGAGCAGCTCCGCCTGCTGATCGCGCTGCAACGTGCCGAGATGCAGGGCCGTTTCACGCCAGCCCGCCGCACGGCTCATGGGATCGTGATTGGCCGGCAGAGGAAGGACATTGGCGTAATAAAGTGCGAGCGACTCGGTCCACGCCAGCAGGTACGCCGTCGCGATGAAGGCGCGCGCGCCCGGCTTTTCCAGCAACGTTTTCCAACGCGAGGCCAGGACGATAATCAGGCTCAGGTAGGAAACCGCAGGCCAGTTCGGCTCATCGCGTAAATGCAGCGCGAGGACGCCGTAAAAGCCGAAGACCGAAAGGAAAAGAATGAGCAGCAAAAGATCGCCTTCCGCCGGAGTCTGCTGGCGCAGCCAGCCCGCGATCAACAGGACCGCGAGAACAATCAGCGCGATAAAAAGCAGCGGCGATACCATCGCGGCCTGCAGTCCGAAGAAATCGAGGATGGTGGAAAGATGGAACGTGAACGGGCCATCCAGTCCGCCGCGGTGCTTGAGCTGACCCGCCGTCGTCCAGCCGTGCTTCGCGTTCCACCATACGACCGGCAGCGTGCAGAAGATCGCGACCCCTAGCATTGCCCAGAAATGGGGCCGCGCGAGCCATGCGCGCTGGCGGGGGGCGGCCAGCAGGAACAACAGGAAGGCGAGCAGCTCCAGTGCGTTGAGATATTTGCCGAGAAAGCCGCAACCCGCCGCAAATCCGGTTAGCAGCCAGTCGCGCCAGCGTCCCCCGGTGATCGCGCTGGAAAAAAGATTGGCCGCCCAGATCCAGAAGAACGCGGAGAGCGGGTCAATGGTCATGACGACCGCGCCCACGGCGTAAAGCGGAACGACGCTCACCAGCAGCACCGCGATCAGGCCGGTAACGTCGTCATACCAGCGCCGCGCCAGCAGGAAGACCTGCCACGCGGTGCCGGCGGAAAGCGCCACGGCAAAAAAACGAATCCCAAAATTGTTGCTGCCGAAGAGCGCCGTACCGGCGGCGATGGTGTAGGCCACGCCCGGACCCTTGCTGATGTAGCTGGCGTCGAGATGCCGCGACCACTGCCAGTAGTAGGCCTCGTCGGGCAGCAGCGGCAGCCAGCTGGTCAGAAAAAACCGGACCAGTGTGGCCGCGGCGATGAGCAGGCCCGCGGCCCATGCCGGGGAAAAGCCAAGAATACGCGGGGAACTGGGACTCATGGAGCCTGAGACGTTAACCAAAAGCCTCCACAGCGAACAAGACCCTTCCGAAAGCTCGATTCAGTCGACTTGCATTTTCAATCATTTGCATGTAAGTAACTACTTGCATGGTTACGACTGAAGATAAGATTCTGCGCGCTGCGACGACCGTTTTCGGAAAGCGGGGCGTCTCCGGCGCGACGACGCGTGAAATCGCCCTGCGCGCGAAGGTCAACGAAGTGACTCTCTTCCGCCATTTCAAGAACAAGGATGAGTTGCTCCGGTGCGTCATCCAGCAATCAGGCAAACGCTTCGAGGATGTCTTTGCCACCGCGCCGCTCGATTCAGCAAAAGACCTGGAAACCACCGTCACGAATTACGCGCTGGCCTACGCCAAGAAGCTCACCGAGAACGAGGAATTCGTCCGGACCTTTATGGGCGAGCTAAGCCGGCATCTCGACCTCTGCCGCCGCCTCTTCGCCGAGGGAGGCAAGCCCACGCGCGAAAAGTTCATCGCCTATCTCCGCACGGCCAAGCGACGCGGCTTCGTCCGTTCGGACCTGGACGTCACCACGGCGGCCGATGCCCTCACGGCCGTGATTCTTGGCGGCGTCCTGCGTCGCCCCCTCACCGCGGCGCAATACGACATCAAATCGTACGTGAAGACCTGCTTGAAGATTTACCTGAAAGGCCTGCAGCCTTGAGCGCACTCGCCATTCCGTTGCGGGCGGGCATGTCGCCGCTGGCGGAGCGCGCGGCACGCGAAGGCTGGCTCAAATGGGCCATCGCCATCTCGGCCGCGTTCGCCGCCATCCTGGAAGTCATCGACGTCAGCATCGTCAATGTCGCGCTGCCCTACATGCAGGGCAACCTGGGCGCGACGCTCTCTGAGATCGGCTGGGTTTCCACCGGCTATTCCATCGCGAACGTCATCGTCATCCCGCTCTCCGCCTTCCTCGGCGTGCGTTTCGGCAAGAAGCGCTATTTCATCTTTTCACTCATTGCTTTCACGCTCGCTTCCGTCATGTGCGGCATGGCGACCAATCTTTCCATGCTCATCATCGGCCGCGTCATCCAAGGGCTCGGCGGCGGCGGGTTGCTCGCCAAGGCGCAGGCCCTCATGTTCGAAACCTTCCCGCCTGCGGAACAGGCGAAGGCCAGCATGGTTTTCATCCTGGGCGTCATCGCCGGTCCCGCCATCGGCCCGGCGCTCGGCGGCTACCTGACCGATAACTTCGGCTGGCGCTGGATTTTCTTCATCAACGTGCCACTCGGCATCATGGCGATCTTCATGTGCACGACCTTCCTGCTGCCTGATGAAAAGAAGGACATCCGGCGCGTGGATGTCGACTGGATGGGCATCCTCTATCTCTCGATGAGCCTCGGCGGACTGCAGACCGTGCTCGAGCAGGGCCAGCAGGACGACTGGTTTTCCTCCGGTTTCATCCAGCGCATGGCCTTCATGAGCGTGGCAGGCACGGTGCTTTTCATCTGGCAGGAACTGCGCGTTGAACACCCTGCGGTCGACCTCCACGTCCTGCGCTACCGCAGCCTCTGGGCCGGCAGCCTGCTTTCGCTTGTCGTGGGCATGGGCCTTTACGGCACCGTCTTCGTCGTGCCGATTTTTGCGCAGACCGTGCTGCAATTCACGGCGACCAAGACGGGACTCATGCTGGTGCCGGGCGCGATCGCCTCGGCGGTCGCGACCTTCGCCTCCCGGCCGCTCGGAAAGATTTTCTCGCCGCGCCAGATGATCGCCATCGGTAGCTGCATGACCATCGGCCTGATGATCAACCTCACCCATCTCAATCCCGACACCGGGGCCGACCAGCTTTTCTGGCCGTTGATTTGGCGCGGTTTTTCGAGCGTGCTGATGTTCTTCCCGCTTTCGCTGGTAACGCTGGGCCCCATTCCGAAGCAGGACGTCGCCTCGGCTTCCGGCTTCTTCAGCCTCACACGCCAACTCGGCGGCAGCATCGGCATCGCGGGGATTACGACGCTCGTGGCCAAGCAACAGTTCGTCCACCGCTCGCAACTGGTCTATGACATGTCGAACCTGAACCCCGCCCTGCAGCCGCGGCTCGACGCCAACACCTCCTATTTGCAGACGCTGACCGGGGACCCGACGCGCCTGCGCGACCAGGCCATGACCCTGCTCGATAACTCCGTGAACCTGCAGGCGTCGCTGCTGAGTTATCGCGACGTCTTCTACTTTGTCGCCTTCATCTTTGCCCTGTCGCTGCCGCTGATCCTCCTTCTCGGCAAACGCCCGGCCCCTGCCCCCGCACTATCATGAGCACCGCCACCGCCTCCTCACCCACTCCCACCCGCAAGCCGGTCCCAGCCGCGGCCGAATCCGCCGATACGCCGATCGCGGCGGTCGTCGAACCCGCGCCGGCACCGGCACCCGCTGCGGCGAAAAAGCCGACGTTCTTCCAGCGTCACCGGCGCCCGATTCTCATCATCGGCGGCGTCATCGCAGCCATCGCGCTCACCTTCTACCTCTACGATTCCTACACGCATGAGGAGACCGACGACGCCTACGTCACCGGCCACCTGCATGAGGTATCCGCGCGCATCAGCGCGAACGTCACTGGTGTCCGCGTGGACGACAACCAGAACGTGAAGAAGGGCGATGTGCTCGTGACGCTCGATCCGTCGGAATACCAGGCGCTGGTGCTGGCCGCACAGGCCAACGTGGACAAGGCCAATGCCGACTTCAAGCGGCAGGAACCGCTCGTCGCCATGCACGCCGTTTCCCCCGAACAGCTTGATGCCGCCCGCAGTACCCGCGACACCGACCTGGCTCAACTCGCGCTCGCGGAACTGCAGGTGCAGTACTGCACGATCACCGCTCCGGCCGACGGCTATGTGGGCCGGAAGAACGTTGAGGTTGGCAACCGGGTTTCGGCGGGGCAGGCGTTGCTGGTCGTGGTCGAGCCGGATGTCTGGGTCGTCGCCAATTTCAAGGAGACGCAGCTGGCCCACATGCAGATCGGGCAACCGGTGCAGATCACGGTCGACTCAATTCCCGACAAGGTCTTCATGGGCCACGTGGACAGCTTCTCGCCCGCGACCGGCAATGAATTCGCGCTCCTTCCGGCGGACAACTCGACCGGTAACTTCACCAAGATTGTCCAGCGCGTTCCGGTGAAGATCGTATTTGATCCCAACTCAGTCAAAGACGCGAACGACCGCATGCGCATCCGCGCCGGCGAATCGGTGGTGGTAAAGGTCGCGTTGACCGCTCCGAACGCGCGCTATCGCTGATCTTTCTTAGGGTGTATGGAGCGACGACTGCTCGGCCACATATCCGGTTGCTGCGGGCTTATTGGCGCAAGCAATGATCGACCTCAACCCCAACGGGGTTGAAGTCCTTGAGCCCAGGGTTGGCGCGCAGCGACTACCCTGGGAAAGCGGGAAAAGTCTCGACCCTGAAAGGGTTGTGTCCGCCTCCGCTTGAGCCGATTTAACCCTTTCAGGGTTGCCGCGCTCATCGTCTAACCCAGGGTAGGCGCTACCGCGCCAACCCTGGGCTGGGAGATGGCCATCCCTTCAGGATGGCTGAGAATCTGGACGGCTTGCGAGTTTGGATGACTCGCCGATTCGAGCGAAACTCAGGGCAGGTGCGCGGCGAACCAGGCCGCGCCCTGCAGCGCGGTCTTGTCGTTCATGATCACGTAGACCGGGGTTGAGCGCAGCAATGGGCTCAGACGGCCCTTGTGATGAAAAGCCTCGAGGAAGATCGGGCTCTGCATCTTCGCCATCATCTTCGGCGCGATGCCGCCGCCGATGTAAATGCCGCCCAGCGCCAGCATCTTGAGCACGAGATTGCCCGCCTCGGCACCGTAGTTGCGGGTGAAGCAATCGACCGCCTCAACGCACACCGGATCGCGGTCCGCCAGTCCGGCCTGCGTCACCACCGCGGCGAGATCGCCCGTGCGCAATTCCTCCACCAGCCACGCCGGTTCCGGCTGGCCGGAACGCTGCCGGAAGAAACGGTAGAGATTGCGCATGCCCATGCCGGACAGCACCCGCTCCCAGCTAACGTGGCCGCGTTCCTGGCGCAGGAAGACCAGCAGCTCGTCGCCGATCGCGTCGTTCGGCGCGAAACTCGAATGCCCGCCCTCCGACGAAAACGGCCGGTGTACCACACCGTCCCACATCAGGCCCGCCTCGCCCAAGCCTGTGCCGGCCGCGATGAGCGCGCGATTGCCCGTCTGGACGAAATCGGCTTCGGGATTGAGCGAAACCAGCTCGTCCGGCCGCAGCGTCGCGATACCGTAAGCGTTCGCCTCCAAGTCGTTGAGAAGGCTGACCTGCTGGAAGTTGAGCTCGGCCTGGAGTGCCGCCGCATCGACCACCCATGGAAGATTCGTCACTTGGACGCGCCCGCCCTTGACCGGTCCCGCCACGCCGAAGCAGGCGTGCCGAATGGACGAGTCGACTTCAAGGAACTGGCGGACGATCTCGGCCAGCGAGGCATGTCCCGCGCTCGGGAACGAAGCGGTTCGTTGCACCTCCAGCAGCCCGTCGTTATACGCGTAAACCGCCAGGTTGGTCTTCGTGCCGCCAATATCGCCTGCGAGGAACATATGGAGGCCAGCTTGATGCAAACCCTCCCCGATGTGGAGACGTAAATCGATGGCAAAGGACGCGATTTTAGACCGCCTGTGGCCGCAAAGGTGCTATAATAGCCGTCGCCATGACCAAGCGCCTGACCGTCCTCGCCGCGGTCCTTGCCCTTTCCGCCTGCCATCGCAACGCAATCGCGCCGACTTTGGCGGACAAGGAGCAGCCCTCCCCCCGCCCGCTGACCACGGACAGTTTTACGCCCGCAACCGGCGCCCCGATCGCGGCGGGCGAGGTGCCGCTTCTCGAGCAAATCAATCGCGAGAACATCCGCGTGATCAGCTCCGCGCTGCCGAGCCTCGTCCGCATCAGCGCCACCATGGCAGTCAGCCCGTCCACGCAGTCCCGCAGCGCTTCCTTTCCTTTCGAGCGGCACCAGACCACGCCGTTCAGCGAGGTCGCTTACGGCGCGGGCGTGATCCTGGGCAAGGACGGCCTGATCGTCACCAACAGCCATGTGGTCGATGACGCGCAGACGGTCGAGGTGCAACTGGAAGATCACCGCGTCTTTCCCGCCACGGTGGTCCGTTCCGACTCGCATATCGACGTCGCGATCCTGAGGATCGACGCGCACGACCTCAAGCCGCTGCCGTGGGGCGATTCGGACAAGGTGCGCGTGGGCGAGCAGGTCTTCGCCATCGGTAACCCTTTCGACCTGGGCGACTCGGCCAGCCGCGGCATCGTCAGCGCCACCGGCCGCAACATTCCCGAGCCGAGCGCCAGCTTCCAGGATTACCTGCAGACCGACGCGGCCATCAACCCAGGTAATTCCGGCGGCGCGCTTATCAACATCCATGGCGAGCTTATCGGTATCAACGTCGAGATCGCCTCGACCTCAGGCGCGGACCGTGGCGTCGGCTTCGCGCTGCCCAGCAACCTGCTGCGTTACGCCATTAGCGACCTGCTTCAACGCGGGCCACCCATCCACGGCTTCCTCGGCGTCACGCTCCCCTCGATCGTTGACGAGGGAGTCATCGCGCAGTTGGGCCTCGGCACGGGTGAAGGTGCGCTGCTTGCCGGCGTTTATCCCAGCTCGCCGGCCGCGCGCGCCAAGCTGGAGCCGGCCGATTTCATCACCGAGATCGACGGCCACAAGGTGGGCAGCATTCCCGAGCTCGAAATCATCGCCAGGCAATTGCCGGTCGGCCGCCAGGCCGAGGTGAAATACATCCGCGACGGTGAAAATCACAGCACCTTCCTCAAGGTCGCCCAGGAGCCGCCAGCCTTCGGACAGGAGCCCGTACCCATCGTTCCCGAACAGACCTCCGACACAGCCACGCCGGTCATGCCGTCCGGTTCGGAAGCCAACGTGCTCAGCGGCCTGCAAATCACCAACCTGAATGACAAACTGCGCACCAAATTCCAGATCGATAACTGGATCACCGAAGGCGCCGTGATCACCGGCGTGCAAAGCGGCTCGGTCGCCGAGGCTCGCGGCTTCGAACAGGGTGACGTGATCGAGATGGTCTGCGTGCGCCGCGCCGCGCCGCAGAAGCTGAAGGACGCCAGCCAGCTTTCCGGCATTGCCTCCCGGCTCCGGCCCGACCAGGGCGTCGCGCTGCTGGTTGATCGCGGGCCTTCGACGCGGTTCCTCTATCTGCCGCCGCTAAAATAGGTAGACGTGGAAAGGTAGCCGGCGTTGGTCCGAGCAGGAGAACGCGTCCGCAACTGACCGTCGATAGGGACATCGACGGCTACCTCTGCAACTAAAACGCGCCCTGCCGGTCCAGGTACCGCCAGTTCTTGCTCTGCCATTCCGCCAGGCCCGGGTGCATCTGGATGTCGCCAAAGGCGAAGTCGAACCATTCCAGATCGCGAAACTGCGAGAGATAAAAATGGTTCGAGCCGATCAGGCGATCGCGCACATGCGCCGGCTGGCCGTGCGCATCAGTTAATGCGTGGCAGGCGTAAACCTGTTCGCGAAAATAGGCCTGAGTGCCGTCGGCGCTCAGCCGCACGAAATGAAAGACCTGGTCGACCTGATGCTGCGGATCGTACTGTGAAAACGTCCCACCCGGCATGACACGCAAGCCCTCCGGCGTCTCGACATAATGCGGACACGAAAAGCCGTAGTCGTACGGCACGATCACAATGCCGCCGTCCTCGATATAATAGGCCTGCGCGAAATCGTAGGCCTTCAGCTCCGGCGGCAGCGTGCTCGCGTGGGCAGCGCCACCGAGCAGAAGGCCGCAAAGAATGTGCGTAAGAATCTTCACCCTAACCCACATTCGGCCAGGATCGCCTGCGTCGCAACCACAGGATCAGGCGCCTGCGTGATCGGCCGCCCAATGACGAGGTGGGTCGCCCCGCGCTTGAATGCTTCCGCCGCGGTCAGCGTCCGCTTCTGGTCCTGCTTGCCGTCGGACGCGGAACGCACGCCCGGCGTCACCAGCTTGATCGGTTCGGGCAATCCTTCGCGGATCAATTCAATCTCGTGCGGCGAACAAACCAGCCCCGGCACCCCGGCCAGCGCCGCCAGACGCGCGAAGCGCAGCACTTGCTCGGCCGTCGTGCGCTCGTAACCGATCTGGCGCAACGCACCGTCATCGAGGCTGGTCAGCACCGTGACCGCAAGGATCTCGGTGCGACTGCCCGCCGTCGCCGCCTGCGCGGCCTCCATCATGGTCAAGCCTCCGCCCGCGTGGATCGTCAGGTAGCGCACATCGAGCGCGGCTGCCGCCCGCACGGCATGCGCGACCGTCTGCGGAATATCGTGAAATTTCAGGTCAAGAAACAGGTCGACGCCCTCCGCGCGCAGGGCCTTGATGATCGCTGGTCCCTCGCGGGTGAAGAGCTGGAGGCCCACCTTGAAGAGGCTCAAATGCGACTTCAAGCGCCGCACCAGCGCGAGCGCGTCGGCGGTACTGTCCACATCGAGGGCAAGAATCAGTTTGTCGGTCATCGGTGTCCCGGTTTTACTCACGGCAGTGAAACAGGCCGCTCCCGCCAAGATCAATCTCTATCTCCACATCGTCGGCCGCCGTCCGGACGGCTTCCACGATCTCGAAACGCTCATGGTCCCGATCTCGCTCGGCGACCAGCTCGACATCGAGCTCATCGCCGACGGCATCGAGTTCACCTGCTCGGCCCCCGCGCTCGCCGACGCGAAGGACAACCTCGCCACCAAGGCGGCGCGCGTGTTCCTCGATGAATTCAAGCTCACGACCGGCGTGCGCATTCACCTGGAGAAGGCCGTGCCGGTCGGCGCGGGTCTTGGCGGCGGGAGCAGCGATGCAGCCGCCGTGCTGCTCGCACTGCGGCGACTCACTGGCATGGAAGCCGATGACGCGAAGCTGGCCGAACTCGCCGCGCGGCTCGGCAGCGACATTCCCTTCTTTATTTACGGGAAACCAGCCGTCTGCCGCGGCCGCGGCGAAATCATCGAGCCGGTGGAATTGCGCGGCGCCTATCAGGGCCTGCTCGTGCATCCCGGCTTCGGCGTCTCGACGCCCTGGGCCTACAAAACCTACGCGCAAAATCCGCGGCCCGGCACACCCGGAAAGACCTTCCCCGACTTCACGCTGCGTAACGATCTCGAACCGCCGGCCTTCTCGAAATACGCATGGCTGCCGGTGGCTAAGGAGTGGTTCCGCACGCAGCCCGAGACGCTCGACGCGCTCATGAGCGGCAGCGGCAGCTCCGTCTTCGCGCTCACCGCCTCACCGGCCGACACCCTCGCACTGCAAAAGAAATTCCACGCGGAGTTCGGCAAAACCCTCTTCGCCACGCCATTCCAGGTTATGACGCCGGGCTCCTGATTTACTCCTTGGCCGACTGGATCTGCTTGAATCCGTAAAGTGTCACCAACCGGGCAATAACGATCGCGTTGTAAAACGTGCCGATGACGGCCTCCAACACGGTCCACATGCGCGCCGTGGGATTTTTTGGCACGAGGTCGCCAAAGCCGGTCGTTGTCAGCGTCGTGAAACTAAAATAGAGCAGGTCGCCATGCTCCATGGTGGCCTTGCCTTGCGCCACGATGGCGTGCGCATCAACCGATTGCGCCAGGGCGTAGAGTCCCGCCCAAAAAATACCCACGATCAAATAGCCGCACAGGGCTGCGCAAAGTGCCTCCGCATTAACGACCGAAATGCGTGCCATCCATCGCGCCACCAGCAGAAACACCAGCCCCATGATGACGAGGAAGAGCACCGGCGCGACCAGGCTTTCGCCCGCGAAAAGACCGCTCCCGTCCGTGCAAACGCTGATCACCACCCAGACCGCAATCAGCAGCATCATTGCTCTCCTGGTCCAGCGTCGCAGCCCCGTGCTCGCCGCGATCGCGAAGAAGACCACCCCGGCGAGCGGAGAGATCACATTATCCGCGCGGTTGAAGACGTCCGAGATGGGGCTGATCACCAAAAGCGCCAGCAGGGAAACGAGCAGCACCGACCAGCGATGAGCATGCACCCAATCGGCGATTCGATGAACCTCTTTCATTGGAGCGAGTCTTTCGAAAATCGCGCCCAGTGGCAAGGAAGCCGGACCGCGCCGCTTTTACTTGCCGCTCACCGGCGCATGTCCTAGGCTCGCCATTCCCTTTTCGGGCAGATACCCAAGTGGCCAACGGGGGAAGACTGTAAATCTTCTGGCTTTGCCTTCACAGGTTCGAATCCTGTTCTGCCCACTCTCTTTTTACGCTTATAAGCGAGAATGTCATAACGCATGGTTATACCACATCCGTAGTAATTCGCCCTCATTCAAGTTGATTCGGGATGGGGCGGACGGGAGTCACCGCCCGAACTGCTGGCTTCGATCAATCGATCGCTACGTCGTCTGGGTAACAACCTTTATTTGGCCGGCCTATCATCAGCTATGGATTGGCTGATGTTGGAAAGCTCCAGAAACTAAAAGTGAACGGAAAGCATGAAAGGCTTGCGGGGCTTCCAACTTTGCGGATTAATCGCGCGTGGTGTCGTCGTCCCGTCCCCTGAAAATCCTCGCCTTTTGGGGCCAGGGCTGGTCGCTGCAATTTGAGCACTGCTTCCGGCCCGGCTTTCTGGACAACCCCAAGTACGAGGTTGAACTGGTCAGCGGCGACCGCAAGACGCGCTCGAACTGCGTGGCCACTTTCAAGCGCCTGCTGGCGTTGCGCCGTCGTCTGATCGCGGGCGAATTCGACTTGATCGTTTGCGGCATCAACGAGGAAGACGGCTGGCCGGTGAACCGTAGACTACCCGCGAGGCTGAAGATCTGCCTGCGTTATCTTTTCAAACGCAGGCGAGTGCTCGACACCTTCTGGGCACCCATACTGCTGCGAGACAAGCGGATCAAGACACCGATGGCGGCGATCGATTACCGGGACGAGTCCTTTGTCGCGCCCTCGGAGTTTTTGCTGCTCGAAGCCAGCACGCTCTTTTTCAAAAGTAACCTCTACCATTGGCCGCACCGCTCCATCGCGCCGCTCAGCGCCTTCCTCGGCTACTCACGCGTGCAACGGCTGCGGTCGCGGCTGCGGCCTTCCTGCTACTACGTACCCATCACCTCCAAGCCGGAAAAAGTGACGCCAATCCGCGAACGCGATATCGACGTGCTTTTCACCGGCGTCATCCGTCCATGGGCCAACAAGGGCGACATGGAGGTCCTGCCGGTGCGCCAGTATATTTACGAAACGTGTCTGCGGCTCAAGGAGAAGGGCCGCTACAACGTCGTCGCCATTGACGGCAAGGTTTCGATGGAGGAATACGAAAGCCTGCTCCAGCGCTCCAAGCTGGTCGCCTGCGCGGAAAGCGTGGCGTGCGAGACCAGCCGGCATTACGACACGCCACTTTTCGGGGCCGTGCCGCTGGCCAACTGGCCCTACGCCGACTGCTGGAAGCCGTTCATCCCGGATGAGCACGCCTTTTTCTTTTCCGTTTACGGCAATGATTTCGAGAAGGTGGTCGATCGCGCGCTGTCCGACCTGAATCGGCTGCAGGTAGTGGCGGACCAATCGCGCGCCTTCACCCTCGAGTACAAATTTCCCCGTGCCATTGCGGACCACATTGTGAGTGAGACGTTGCGGCACTACGCCGAATCCCAGCCGGCGAAGTAGGCACCCTACCCGAGCAGCCAGCCTTCGTTCTCCCCAATGAAGGTCTCGGCCTGCTGCAAGGATTCGGGCGTCCCGATATCAAGAAAGGGCGCTCGCACCGGGACGGCCTGCAATTTCACGTCGGCTTGAAGCAAAGCGGGAAAGACCTGCGTTTCGAACGCCAGAGGCCGCTGCGCCGAAAACCGGGCCGTGAGTTCGCGGCGCAGGAGATAGACGCCGGAGTTGATTAGGCCGGCACCGGGTTGCTTCTCGCGAAAGCCGCGCAGCTGTCCGTTCGGACCGGTGAGAAGCGTGCCGTAGCGCGCGGTGTCCTCCATTTCGACCCCGAGCAACGCCCCCTGTACGGCGGGGTCGCGAAGACTTTCCGCCAGGGACGCCAGCGGCGTGAAAACCAGTGAATCGCCGTTGAGCACCAGCCATGCCTCGCCGGAAAAGGGGGAATGCGCTACGGCATGAAGAAAGCCTCCCGCGGTGCCGAGCGGCTCATCCTCGCGCACGCAGGTAACCTGGATGTCCTTCACCGGGCTTGCGGCGAAATGCTCCTCGATCACCCCGGCCTTGTAACCGGTGCCGATGATCACCCGAGTGATGCCTTGCCGGACGAGGTAGCGCACGATCCATTCGACGAACGGACGGCCGCGAACAGGCGCCATCGGTTTCGGAATCTCCGGCAGCAGATGGCGGATGCGCGTCCCCTGCCCGCCGGCCAGGACGACCGCAACGATCGAGGACATTTCCATTCGCCCGATGGTGGCCTGCCTGTGCGGGCGGAGGCGAGCCTTGCTTTCAGCGCGCGTGGTTCTTAAGACGAAGGGGCGCATGCGCAAGTTTTCCATCATCGGCGGCGGCATCATCGGACTCGCCACCGCATACAAGCTTCTGACGACGAGACCTCCCTGCGTGGTCACTCTCTTCGAGAAGGAGCCGGTCGTGGGCCGGCACCAGTCGACCCACAATAGCGGGGTTCTGCACGCGGGACTTTATTACAAACCCGGCTCGCTTAAAGCGCGGCTGGCCGTATCGGGCATCCGACAGATGGTCGAGTTTTGCCGGACGCACGATGTCACGCACGAGATCTGCGGCAAACTCGTCGTCGCCACCTCGCTGGAGGAAGTGGAACGCCTCAACGCCCTGCACCAGCGCGGTTCGCAAAACGGGCTGGCGGCCCTGCGCCTGCTCTCACCACCGGAAATGCGGATGATCGAGCCGCACGTCGGCGGTCTCGCCGCGCTGCACGTGCCGGAAGAGGGCATCGTCAATTACCAGCAGGTCTGTGATGCGCTTCGCGCGGAGATTGAGCATCACGGCGGAATCATCCGCCTCGGTCACACGGTGCGGCAAATCTCGCCGGATGGCGCCCGTTGGATCGTGCGGACGGATCGGGAGGAAACATCCGCCGACTACGTTATCAATTGTGCCGGGCTGCATTCCGACCGCGTCGCGGCGCTGGCGGGTGAGCCGAGCGACTGCCGGATCGTGCCTTTCCGTGGCGAATATTACCGGCTCAGCCCCAGCAGCGAGTCCCTCGTACGCCATCTCATTTACCCGGTGCCCGACCCGCTCTTCCCGTTTCTCGGCATGCACTTCACGCGCATGGCGGAGGGCGGCGTCGAGGCGGGACCGAATGCCGTCCTGGCGGGATCGCGCGAGGGCTACCTAAAAACCGATCTGGATTTCGTCGACTTGGCGGGGTCGCTCACCTATCCGGGCCTGTGGCGTTTTCTCGTGCGGCACCGGAAAATGTGCTGGCAGGAAATCCGACGCTCATTCAGCAAGCGGCTGGTCTGCCAATCGCTGCAACGGCTGGTGCCGGAAATCCGGGAGGGCGACTTGGCTCCCGGCGGCGCCGGCGTGCGCGCCCAGGCGATGGACCCGCGCGGCGATCTTGTCCAGGATTTCTCGATCATCCAGCGCGAGAATGCGCTGCACGTGGTCAATGCGCCCTCGCCCGCCGCCACGGCCTCGCTCGCCATCGCGGACGAGATCGTCAGCCGGATTGGCTCCTAGACTTCGTTGAGCAACCGGCCGAGCGCAGCGATCTTTTCCGTTTCCAGCCCGGGATAGTTGCCGATGTACCAGCCATAAAAATGGACGTGATCGACACGCGGATAGTTCTCCGGCTTCTCCTGCGGAAAAAGGCGGCGCAGGTAAGGCTGGCGCAGCTGGTTGCCGCCACCGGAGGTACCCCGGCGAAATTCAACCTTATGGGTGCGCAGCATGGCCTCGATCCGGTCGCGCAACGCGACGTCGGGCTGGCGCAGCACGAGGGTGAAGGCGTAATTGCAGCTTCCTTCCTCGGCGAAATCAGTGAAGTACCTTTTTGAGTCAAGCGCGGCAAGGAAGAGGCGCAGGTTTTTTCGACGCTGCTCGTTGTTTCGATCGAGCCGCTTCAGTTGGTTGCGGCCGATGACGGCATTGAGCTCCGTGCTGCGCATGTTGTGCGCGGGATAGGCGAAGATGAAATCCGGGTTGAGGTCGGGATGTTTCCGCGCCCATTCCCGCTTCGAATCATCCGTTGCCGCCTCCCGCGTCATGCCGTGAGAACGCAGCAGGCGCAGGATGTCGTAGAGCTCCGGATCATCGGTGCAGACCACGCCACCCTCGATCGTGCTCATGTGATGTGCGTAGTAGAACGAAAAATTCGAGGCCCAGCCGATGCTGCCACACTTGCGTCCCTGGAACGTCGCACCGTGCGACTCGCAGACATCCTCGATCAGCGGGATGCCACGCGCCTTGAGCTCGTCCACCAGCCGCTGCGTGATCGCGTTGTAGCCGAGGATGTGCGTGAGAAAAACCGCCCGCGTACGCGGCGTGATCTTCCGCAAAATCTCGTCGGTATCCATGCCGAGCGTCTTGGGGTCGATGTCGGCGAAGACGGGCTGAAGCCCCGCAAAAAGCACCGAGGAGATGTCCGAGACCCAGGTCAGGGGCGGAACGATCACCTCGCCCTCGCCCTTCAAATGCCGCACCGCGAGCATGGTCAATTCGTTGGCCGAAGAGCCGGAATTCACGAAGACCGAATGCTTCAGCCCGACCCACTCCGACCATTCCCGCTCGAAGGCGACGACTTGTCCGGCCTGCGTCAATCGGGGCTCAGGCTGCTGCAGGTAGGCAATCAGCGTATCGAGATCCTCGCGCGTGATGTTGTCGTGCATCAACGGCCAGTCGAGCGTTCGTACGTTCATTTCCGTCATCTTGCCGCTCCTTATTTTTCGCCGTAGTAATCGCCCCACTCCACCAGCAGGGTGGAACGGCCATCATCCCGCAGCAGCGCTTTTTCGTAGGCGGGGAAAATATCCTCCGGTTCATCGAGGCGGATGACCTCAACCGTGGTCAGCATGGCGCGAAAGGCGTCGGTGTAGTCGCCGACATGCTGGTATTGCGGATGAAGCGGGCGCTCCGAGCCGATACTGGTGCGGATGATCACCTTGGGCCGGTAACCGCCGCCGGACATGACCGCCATCTTGTCGAGATGATTGACCAGTTGGTTCACGGCCAGGACGAGAAAATTCCAGCGCGGATAAATCGAGACCGGCACAAAACCGGCGAGCGCCAACCCGTTGCTCATGCCCATCTGCAACTCCTCGCACACCGGCATTTCCAGACGGCGCTCCAGCGGAATATCCTTCACCGTCCCCGACATCGCGGTTCCGGCAACCTCAACCGCCTGACCGAGAAAAAGGGTGCGCGGGTCCTGCGCGAGCCATTCCATCGCGCGCTTCAGTTCGTCTGCATATTTCAAAGTGGCCATGGCTGCGTCTTTCCGGCTTAAAATTGTACCCGCTTGCCCGCACCCGCGTGCGGCCACTTGGTCTCGTAACGGTAATAGATGATCCGCGGATTCGTCGTCTTTTCCCACGAAAGCTCCGGCATATTCCACGTCTGGCGCGTGTCCGTGAGCACCGACTTGCCGTTGTCCTCGACGACGAAGGTGATGGGCAGGTCGTGTTGCGTGGCGTACTTGATGCACTCGTGCGCCACGCCGGTTTCCGCCGTCATTTCACCCATGAAGCACCAGGCACGCTCCGGGCCGCCGCGACGCTTGATCGCCAGTGCCGTGCCCACTGCAATGGGCAATGAGCCGGTGACGATGGCTGAGGAAAAAATCCGATACTCGGGGAAGCAAAGCGAGATGGAGCGTCCGGCCAGGATCTCCGCGCGCACCTGCTCGGGCGGCACACCCTTGAGCAAACATTGGTAGTGGCTGCGCCACGAACAAAATATCCAATCGTCCGGCCGCACCTTCTCGAAAACCTTCAGCATCGGCTCTTCGCAGCCATAATACAGATGCACCGGCGCGCGGATATGCGACGCGTTGAAGGCTTCGGCGATTTCCTCTTCAAAGGCGATAAGGTCGTTCCGGCTGAGCGAGGTGATGGGCATGGCAAAGGGTCAATCTTCTCAGTCGTGGCAACATCCGGCAAGTCCACTTATCGCGCGGACGCCTTCACTTTTTTTCGCCGCACCTTGACCGGCGATAGCTCGAAGCTTTTCATCTTCTCGTAGTGCAGGATACGGCTGCCTTCGGACTCGAAACGGAACGGCACGTGCACCAGCTTGCCCAGCGCACGGCGAATCGCGGCATGGCGCGATGGCGGCGCGAAGAAGAGCATGAAGCCCCCGCCGCCTGCCCCGAGAATCTTTCCGCCGATCGCCCCAGCCTTGCGCGCCGCGCTGTAGATCGAGTCGATGCCGCTGGTGGTGACGGCGGGACTCAGGCAGCGCTTCAACATCCAGGTCTCATGCAGCAGGGAACCGAAATCCTCCAACCGGCCGCCATCGCTGAGAACCTTCACCCCCTGCTCGAAGAATTCCAGCATGCGACGGAAGTGCTGGTTGCGCTCCATTCCGGGCACGAAGGTCCGCGCCACGTCCGAGGCGATCCGGGGGATGCCAGTATAAAAGAGCAGGAGATGCCGTTCGAATTTATCCTGGCGCTCCTTGCTGACGATGAGCGGGCGGATATCAAAATGCTTCCGCGAGCTGAAGCGGATGACGTTCAGTCCGCCATAGGCGCAGATGACCTGGTCCTGGCTGCCTACCGTTTCCTTCAAGACCTCCTGCTCGAAGTGGATCGCCTTCTGCGCCAGCTCCTGTTGGCTGATCATTTGCCCGCGTAACGCATGCAAAATGTGCAGCAAACTCACGACAAAGGAGGAACTCGAGCCCATCCCGCTGCGGGCCGGCAGGTCGCCATCGTAGTGCATCTCCAGCCCCTCGCGGATCTTCATCATGCGAAACATCTCGCGGATGGCCGGATGCTCGATCTTGTCGATCGTCCGGCACAGCTCGGTGCGCGAATAGACGATGCGGAAGCGGTGCTCGAAAAACGCCGGCAGATGCCGGCAGGTGAGATAGCAATACTTGTCGATCGAGGTGGCCAGCACGCCGCCGCCATGCTCGCGAAACCACGCCGGGTAATCGGTCCCGCCCCCAAGGAACGAAATCCGGTAGGGCGTTTTGCTGATGATCATGGCGGGAACGTCGCTAAACGTTCGAGTAAATCGTGTTGCGGATGATGCGATACGCCTTGATCAACTCGCGGATGCCCCGGTCCAGGTCCCATGCCGGCGCCCAGCCGGTTCCGAGAATGCGCTGGTTCGAGACGATGTAGTCGCGCTTGTCGGGATCCTCCCCGATCGGCGCCTCGAGGTAGACGAACTTCGGCAGGTGCTTCTGGATGACGGCACAGAGCTCAAGCTTGGAAAGGTTGGCCGTTTCCAGTCCGACGTTGTAAGGCCGACCGCGCATCGTCTCAAAATTTTCCAGCGCATGCAGAAAGACGCTGGCGACATCGCGGATGTGAATGTAATTCCGCTTGAAGTGGCCCTCGAAGATCACCACGGCCCGATCATGCACCGCACGGTGGACAAAATCGTTCACCAGAAGGTCGAGCCGCATGCGTGGGGCCGCGCCGAAAACAGTGGCCAGCCGGAAAGTGATCGCCTCGGGATGCTGCAGCACGCGCGTTTCCGCCTCCGACTTCGTCTCGCCGTAGAGCGAAAGGGGACGCAGCGGCGTCTCCTCGGTGCAGAAGGCGCCCTTGGTACCGATGCCGTAGCCGCTGTTCGTCGTGGGATAGATCACGCGCTGCTGCTTGGAGATGTTACGGCAGATCATGTCAATGGCGTCGCGGTTGATGGAGACCGTGCCGAGTGGATCGCGATCACACAGCGGCGCACCGACCAACGCGGCCAGCGGGATGACCACGTCGGCCGTCTTGAGCAGGGGCAGCATCAGGCGCTCGTCGCGGCAATCGCCACGCACCACGTCGAAGCCCTCCTGCATGCAGCATTCCAGCAGCGAATTTTGACGAAAGAGAAACGAATCCACCACGGTCACCTGATGGCCTTTGGCCAACAGCGCCGGTACGAGGATGGAACCAAGATATCCGGCTCCACCGGTGACGAGAATGCGATTACCCGATGTCATGAAGGAGTAGAGACTCCAAACCAAGCCTAGGGTTGTCAAGGTCGCCGTCGGCGACGACGGCTCGTCAGGCAAACGAGCTTGTTTCGACCGTAAACTTCGCATTCATGCCGAAGACAAGCTTTGATCTGCTTGCGGCCTCTCCAAAAACCGAGACATACCGTTTTGACGGGGAGACCCTCTTCAAGGCATTCGCTGAAGCGGTTGACGGCTCTCGGGAAAGTTCAAACGGTCCAAGACAAGGCCAAGGACAGGCCGCCCCTCATAACACATATCGGGCCTCCATCGAGGACTCGATCAAGTTCTATGCGGATAGACCCTTTGCCGCGGGCTTCTTCGCCTGGACCGGTTTCGATTATCGGGGTGAGCCCAGTCCCTTCGGGTGGCCCCATATCAGTTCCAGTTACGGCACCCTGTCAGCCGAGGGCTATCAAAAGGGAAAGAAAATACTCGAGGAGAAAGTTGAAACCACGGGCGTTCCTGTGGCGATCCGGCTCGTTCCCGACCGCACCGCACTCCACGGCGATGGAGAAGATGTGAGCCTCGTCACCGTCGAGGCGGTGGATGACCACGGACGCACGGTTCCCACGGCCGATAATCTGGTCCATTTCCATGTGGATGGCGGCACGATTATAGGAGTTGGCAACGGCGATGCAGAATGTCTGGAGGCCGATCACGGCGATCAGCGAAGTCTGTATAATGGTCTGGCGCAGGTCATCGTTCAAACGCCGCCCCGAGCGGGAAAAATGACGTTGACCGCAAATTCACCCGGCTTGAGCGCAGCGACCGTTGCGCTTGACGCTGATGGCAGCGGGCCGCGTCCTTTCGTCCCCTGATTTCGCGTAGAGATGTGCCTCTCATAACCTCAATTAACCGCAATCGCCACCATGGGGGCTTAAACGTTGACGGACGATGTGAAAATAGGTTCATTAAGCGACCTTTTTCGGGAAGCAGTTGGTTGGGAGCGTAGGAGCAATGAATTTATGAAAAGCGGTTTCCAATTTCTTTTTCTGTCGGGAGTCGCTGCCCTGCTCCTTTTCAGCGCCGAGCGTGCAGGGGCCACCGTGGGAGCCACCACTCCCTTCACGAGCATCGAGGCGGAAGACGGCCAACTCGCCGGGGGCGCCACTGTCCATGCCTTAACCGGACCGCTACCGTCGTATAAGCGCTCCAGTCCTGAAAATGAGGCCTCCGGGCGCGCCTATGTCGAGCTGAGTGGGACCGGACAATCGGTGACGTGGAAGAACACGACCACGCAGAGCTTCACCGCCATCAACATTCGGTTCTCCATTCCCGACGCGCCACAGGGCGGTGGCACGACAAACACGTTGAACCTCTACGTTGACGGGAAGATGCGCCAGAGCGTTCCGCTCAATTCAGCGCAATGCTGGCTCTATCATAACAATGGAACCAAGGATCCCTCCGCCGGAAGCCCTTATAAATTTTTCGACGAAACGCATCTGTTTATCACCGGCGCTCCGGTCGCTCCGGGAAGCTCACTCACGCTCCAACAGGATGCAACGAACACCGCCGCCTTTTACTGGATCGATGTGATCGATCTCGAAACGCCCCCTGCGCCCTTGCCGCAACCCGCCGATTCACTGTCCATCACTGATTTCGGCGCGGTCGCCAACGACAAGAACACCGATTGCACCGCCTCGATTCAACATTGCTTTGATGCAGCGCGAGACCAGGGAAAGACTGCGTGGATCCCGCCGGGCACGTTCTATCTCGGCACCAGCAAGGGACTGGATGCCAAGAAAATCACGATTCAGGGCGCGGGCATGTGGTACAGCACGATCTATCGCAACATGCCGCTGCCCTCAAAGCAGGGAGGCATGTCCGACATGATCGATCCGGTTTCCTGCACGATCAAGAATCTCGCCTTCGACCAGAACGCCCCCGCCCGCGACGGCCCGTATGGGGACGGCGGCGGCATCAACATCAAGGGCAGCGATTGGCTGGTCGACAGCGTCTGGGTCCAACACACATCCTCCGGCGTGTGGGGCGACGGCTTCCGCGGAACCGTGCAGAACTGTCGCATGCTGAGCACGTGGGGCGATGGCATCAATCTCAACAACGGCAACAGCGGGAACGACGGGGAGAACCTGACGGCCCGCAACAATTTCGTCCGCGGTACGGGCGACGATTGCCTCGCCATTAATTCCGACGTGACGTCGCACCTCATGCAGCACATCACCTTCATCAATAACACCTCGGTCGCGCCGTGGGAGGCGAACAACCTGGGCATCTACGGCGGCAACGACATTCTGGTGAAGGACAATCTGCTCAGCGACGCGTCCACGGAATGCGGCTTGAGCGTGGGCGTCTTCGGCAACGGCGGCTCGCCGCTGGAGTCGGGCACGGTGGTTGGCAACGTCATCATCCGGGCAGGCGATCACAACCACGGCGCGCTGGGCATCGGCACCGACAACGAAATCCATTCGATCGCCAATGTCTACGTGGGCAACAACACGATCAAGGACCCCATCACGCGCGGCATCGCCCTGCGCAAGGGCGTCCATATCGTCATCGAGAACAATCACGTCGACGGCGGCGGGAAGCCCGGGTTTGTCGTTGAGTCAATGGCGGCGGGCAGCGGCATATTTAATGGAAACACCGCCTCGAATATCAGTACTGGCGATCCCGATCTGCTCAAGAGCAACGAAAAGTATGCAGTCGTTCGCTCGACGTCTGCGGCCGGCTACAAAAATAGCGCCGGGCATCCGGTAACCGAAACGTGCAGCGAAGGTGGCCAAGATATCAGCAGCCTCAACAACGGGGACGTCACCTTGTATCCCGCTCTCGATCTCGACGGCACGACCACCTTTATCGCGCGAGTGGCCAGCGGCGGCGCGGGAGGAACGATCTCCGTGTATCTCGACAACGACACGGGAACGCCGGTTGGAATATGCACCGTGTCGCCAACGGGCGGATATCAGTCCTGGGCCGATGTTTCCTGCACGTTGCCGGCTGCCATCACCGGGACCCACGATGTCTACCTGGTCTTTAATGGCACCGGCGCGAATTTGTTTAGCGTGAAATGGTTCGCCTTTTCGCCTTGATGCCGGTCAGGGAGGAAACGACTTTTTATCGTAGGGATCGATGGCCAGCAATAGCTGCTCGGCCGGAGGCTGCCGCGGAATTTCCGTTCCGTAGAGAAAGACTGCCGTCTTGATATAGTTCTCCAGGTACCCGGTGGCCTCGACTTGGGCGGAGGAGGCTTCGTGCGCACGGGTCGCCTGCAGCAGGATAAATTTCACGTAGAGCCGGGTCCTCCACGTTTCCGGCAGATACTGAAGCGGCAGATCAGTAATTTCGTTATAACCGACCAGCCCCGTGGCTGGATCGTGCACCTTCACGGCAATTTTAAACCGGTCCTTCGACTGGACGCCGCCGTCGGCGAACATGATCCAGTGCAGCTGCGTCGCCAGCTTCACGTTCCAGTACGGCGGATTCAAACTGTAGCCGGACATGATCGCCGGCTCCACGAGAAGCAGGCCCACAATCACAGCCATGACGACCTTCTGCGGCAAAGTCGCCCGCGATGGAGCAACTGACTTCAAGCTGGTTTTTCGCCGAGTCGATCGGTTCGATCGAAGCGAAAAGAGCGGCAATGCCAGGCTCCGGGGCGGCACAATCAATAAAAGGCAGGAAACGCCGATCAGGGGGAAGATCGCCACCTGCATGATGAGGTCATAACCCACGTGCATGGCCCCCAGGATGAGCACCGCCCATCCCCGGTAGCGCATGATGAAAAAGCCAAAGGGAACAATCAATCGCTGGGCCAAAGTCACATAACAGAGCACCAGGGAAATAAAATAGGGGATGGGAACGTCGCGCGCAAAATCGCGCATGGACGGATCGTAGGACAGATTCTGGATGGCAACGCCCGACGTCCATTCCCCCCAGCCATGGATCAGCTTGTTCAACCCGGCATAGAAATAGACCGTGAACTGGAGAATCACGATCAGCAGCGCATATTCACTATGAATAACGGGATTTTTTCGCCACAGGTCTTTCTCGAAAGCGGGCTGGGAAATATTCCACTCTCCGCGTGGTGTAACCAAACCAGCGACCACGTGAAGAATAAAGCACCACGCCAGCCAGAAATCCGCCGTGGACATGAAAATGCTGGCCTGCGCGGACATCGCCGCCATGGATAACCAAATCCATAGTCCCACGACGATCTGCAGCCATCGGTGTCGCCCCCAGACATAAAGACCCACCGCAATCGGAGATAATAGAAAATAACTCCATATAAAAAGCGGCTGACTGATAAACAACAGCAGCTGGGCAAAAATATGATTGAGAAAAGGATCGCTGCAGATCACTTCCTGGGCGGGTCCCGGAATCAGCGCATGGAGATTTTTCCACGCCGCCTGATTGATGCGCAGGAAATCCCAACAGAACCACAGGTAGGCCAGACCGAGTCCCGCCTTGGTGAGGACAAGAGATCGATAGGATGTCGGATATCGAGTCATCGTATGATCTCTATAGGGCTGACAAACAGCCGCATTGCAGCCTATCCTCGAGCATGACCGACGACCAGCTGCGAGATATTCAAATGCTGGCCTTCTTCATCTGGGAGCGAAATGGCCGGCCCGAGGGCCGCGCACTCGATCATTGGCTGGAGGCCGAATATCTCGTCCTCACGGGCTCGTTTGCCGCACAGACGTAATCGCCCACGGCGAATAAGCGGGCCATCAAAAAAGCCCCGTCCGGCGCAAGGCCAGGCGGGGCTTTTTTAGGTCGTTAAACCTGATTAGACGTTGATGAAAATTTTGGCGCCGCTCTTGTCGTGGTCCCAATAACCGCGATGTCCGTTATGACGGGAAAACGCATGATGATGGTGGTGGTCGTCAAACCAACCGGTCTTGTCGTGATCGTAGGCCTGGGCGGTACCCGCGGCTACGGCGATAAAAAGAACGGCCAGGATGGAAGGAATAAGGTTTTTCTGAATGAGTTTCATTGCACGTAAAATTTAACGACAACAACTTCGCCCCGCAATGAGGATTCTACCTGATCTTACGGTCAGTTCGATGCGTCAGGCCGCCCGATTGCGCCGTAGCAATCCATCCAAGGCCCAAGCGCCTCCACCCGCGAAGGTGAAGTAGAGAAACACGAAGCAGTAAATCACCGCCAACTCACCCTTGTTGATGATCGGAAAAAAATCCTTTGAAAAATGGACCATGAAATAGGCAATCGCCATCTCGCCCGCTAGGATGAAGGCCACCGGACGGGTGAAGAGCCCGATGGTGATGAGAAGTCCGCCGATCAACTCGATCGGCCCCGAGGCGTGGCCCAGCAGGCTCATCAAGCCCGGCGCGGCCGCAGCGGCGGTGTGCGTCGCGACGGCAGGCATGGCGGGAGCGGGAGGAAAATCCATGACCTTCTGGGTTCCATGTTCCAGGAACAAAAGCCCGGTCACGATCCGCAGGACGCCCAGCATGGAGGAAGGATTCATGAGAGAAATCTATCTGACGTCGTGCGTGGCGCCAGTGCGAAACCGTCGCTCGATTTTCGTTCCGACGCGGCTAGCCTGAAAAGATGCGCCGCTCGCGCATTCTCCTGACGTGACCTCCTCGCCCGCGACCCTGCCCACCGTTTCCAAGCGCGAACTCTACCTGGTCTTCGCCGGCCTGATGCTGGCGCTCACGCTCGCCTCGCTCGACCAGAACATCGTCAGCACGGCGCTGCCGCGCATCGTCAGCGACCTCGGGGGACTGATGCACCTCTCGTGGGTGGTCACCGCATTCATGGTTGCCTCCACCGCAACCACGCCGCTCTACGGCAAACTCAGTGACATCTATGGCCGCAAGCGCCTCTTCTACGTCGCGATCGTCATCTTTCTCGTCGGGTCGATCCTGTGCGGTCTTTCGCAAACCATGCTGCAGCTCATTCTTTTCCGCGGGCTGCAGGGACTTGGCGCGGGCGGCCTGATAACGCTGGCGCAAACCACCATCGGCGACATCATTCCCCCTCGTGAACGAGGCCGCTACCAGGGCCTCTTCGGCGGTGTCTTCGGCGCCTGCAGCGTGGCGGGCCCGCTCCTCGGTGGCGTCATCACCGATGCCTTGTCGTGGCGTTGGATTTTCTACGTTAATCTACCGGTCGGCGCCGCCGCGCTGGCGCTGATCGCCATCGGACTGAAGCATCCCAATACCCGCGCGGAACATCGCATCGATTATCCCGGCGCCGTGCTGCTCAGTTCCGCGACGGTCGCCCTGCTCCTGTTCCTCAGCTGGGGCGGCACGCAGTTCCCGTGGAGCTCGCCCGTCATGCTCGGGCTGGCGGCGGCGGCCGCCTTGCTGTTCGGCTGGACAATTTTCCAGGAGCACCACGCCGCCGAACCGATCCTGCCGCCGCGTCTCTTCCACGTGCGCGGCTTTGTCATTCCGGTCGTGGTCATCGGCCTGGTGGCCATGGCGCTTTTCGGCAGCCTCGTCTATCTGCCGCTGTTCTTCCAGCTCGTCATGGGCGCGTCGGCCTCGCATGCGGGCCTGCTGATGGCCCCGCTGATGGCAGGCGTGATCCTCACCTCGGTCACCGGCGGCCGGCTCGTCTCGCGCACCGGCCGCTACAAAATCTTTCCGGTCATTGGCCTGTTGATGACTTCCGGTTCGTTCCTTGCCATCGGCTTGTGCGCGGAGAAAGCGGTTGGCGTGGTGCCGCTGGTCATCGCGCTCGTGACGCTGGGCTGCGGCTTCGGTTTCGTGATGCCCATCATGACCACGGCCCTCCAGAATGTCGTCTCGCGCGAGGACCTCGGCACAGCCACCTCGGTCTCGGCCTTCCTGCGCTCGCTCGGCGGCGCGCTGGGCGTGGCGGTTTCCGGGGCGGTGGTTACCGCGCGACTGCACACGCTCCTGCCTCCTTCCTATTATGCCGGCGGGGGACTGATGCGCCTGTCGTCGACCCTGGCCGTGACCGATCCCGCCGCGCATCATCTCGTCACCGAGGCCTACCGGCACGCCATCGCCACGACATTCTTCACTGGCGCGGTGCTGGCCGCCCTCGCCTTCGCCATCGTGCTCGGGTTGCCCGAGCAACCGTTGCGCGCAAGGGAGCCAAGCCAATCATGAAGACTTTGCTTCCGATTTGGCTTTGCGGATGTTCCCTCTTTTTCCAGATGACCCTTGCCGCTGCTGATCCCGCGCGTTTAGTTCCGCTTTGACAGGCACGTGGGCGCAAAGAACACTGCGCGATGCGAAATCTCTCGCTGGCCCTCGCTCTCTCGTTCGTCACCATGGTGGGCGGTCCACGCTTCGCCGGAGCCGCGCCGGTTGATGCGAGCGCCTATCCCGCCCCCATCCGCGTCGCCTGCGTCGGTGCCAGCATTACGGCGGGCCACGGGGCCGATCCGGGCAAAGGCTATTCAGACGACCTGCAAGCTCTCCTCGGAAACAAATGGGCGATCTCCAATTTCGGCGTAAGCGGCGCGACTTTGATGAACGTGGGCAAGCTTCCCTATTCGGGCACGTCCGCGTTCAAGGCCGCGCATGACCTGCAGCCGGATGTCGTCGTGATCCTGCTCGGCACCAACGACACCAAGCCGAAGAACTGGGCGCATATCGGCGAATACGACGCCGACGCGAAGGCGCTCATCGATTCATTCAAGGTCCTGGCGAGTCATCCCCGCATCTACCTCTGCCGCCTGCCACCGGTGGTCGCGCCGGGCAATTACGGGATCAATCCCGTGAACCTGGAAGCGGAGTTGCCGATGATCGACCAGGTGGCGAAGGAGGAGGACATCGACACCATCGACGTCCACTCAGCGCTGGTCGGCAAGGCCGAGATGTTTCCCGACCGTATTCACCCGAACAACGCGGGTGCGGCGATCATCGCGCGAACGGTCGCGCACGCGCTGACCGGCAAAAGCAGCTGAGGCGGGAAACGCCGCCTTCCTGTAGCGGCGGTCTATGACCGCCGAGGAAAGCTGAGCGGTGCGCTCATGCGTCGGCGGTCATAGACCGCCGCTACAGAAAACCTACCGTCCCCGCGTTGGCAGCTCGCCCTTCAACTGCAGGCTCATCAGGAACTCGATGTTGTTTTCGGTCTTCTTGACCTTTTCCAACAGCAGGCTCATCGCCTCGATCGGGTTCTCTTCCGCGAGCACCTTGCGCAGCGCGTGGATGCGTGGCAGCTCGTCGGGGTGGTAAAGCAGCTCCTCCTTGCGGGTGCCGGAGCGCTGGATGTTGAACGCCGGGAACATGCGCTGGTCGGAGAGGTTCCGGTCCAGGTTGATCTCCATGTTGCCCGTGCCCTTGAACTCCTCGAAAATCACGTCGTCCATGCGGCTGCCGGTCTCGACGAGCGCCGTCGCGATGATGGTCAGGCTGCCGCCCTCCTGGATGTTGCGCGCCGCGCCGAAGAAACGCTTCGGCTTCTGCAACGCGTTGGACTCGACGCCGCCGCTCATGATCTTGCCGCTGCTCGGCTGCATCGTGTTGTAGGCGCGCGCCAAGCGCGTGATCGAGTCGAGCAGGATGACGACGTCGACCTTGTTCTCGACCAGCCGCTTTGCGCGTTCGGTCACCATCTCGGCCACCTGCACGTGACGCTCCGGCGTCTCGTCGAAGGTCGAGGCGATGATCTCGCCCTTCACCGTGCGCAGCATGTCGGTCACCTCTTCGGGCCGCTCATCGATGAGCATCATGATGAGGTGCGCCTTGGGATTGTTCTCCATGATCGCGTTGGCGATCTTCTGCAACAAAATCGTCTTGCCCGTGCGCGGCGGCGCGACAATGAGCCCGCGCTGGCCGAAGCCGAGCGGGCAGATGAGGTCCATCGCACGCATCGAAACGTCGCCCTTCTTGCCCTCAAGGAAAATGCGGCGGTTCGGGAACGTCGGCGTGAGCAGATCGAACGCGACACGCTGGCGGCCTTCCTCGGCCGGTTCACCGGCAATCTTGTCCACGCGGGCGAGCGCGAAATAACGTTCCTTGTCGCGCGGCGCGCGGATGGGGCCGTAAACCGTTTCGCCGGCCTTCAAGTTGAAGCGCTTCACCTGCGACGGCGAAACGTAGATGTCCTCCGGGCAGGCCAGGTAATTAAAACGCGCGGCGCGCAGGAAGCCGTAGCCATCGTTGGAAAGATCGAGCGTGCCACCGCCATTGGCCGTGCCGTTCTTCGCGGCGTTGCGCCGGAGGATTTCGACCACGAGCTCGTGCTTCTTGAGCACCTGCGCGTTCTCGACCTCGTACTCCTTCGCGATCACCTTCAGCTCACGCGTCGGCTTGGCCTGAAGGACGTCGAGTTCCAGGTGCGGGCCGGGCGGAAGTGGCTCGGGTGGCGGAGGCGGAGCCACGGGCTCGGTTGCCGGAGCGGGAACGAACCCCTCTTCCGAATTGGCCTCGGCGGCGGAGGCAGGCAGAGGCTCGCCCGGCGCGGGCGGCGTGCCGGGTCCGGCACCGGAACCGGCGGGAAAGCGGTCGGCCCGGGGCTTGAAAGTCTGGGGGCGCGAAGGACGGGGCACCGTCGCGGTCGTCTCGCCGATCGGCAGATCGGGTTCGTCGGCCGGCAGGCCATCCATGCGGCCGGGACGACGCGGACCGTTATTGTTGTTATTGCCACCGCGGCGGAAGTTGCCGCGATTATTTTGGGGACGGCGGGGTCTCATGCAAAAAGTTCAACCTGGCGCTGCAGCGTGGCGAGGCTGCCTTCGTTCCAGAAGGCGACCGCGGCGCGCGCCATCTTGGCGGCGACTGGCATCTGACTCTCGATGCGCCGCCCGGCCTCGTCGGCGGCATGGCCGCGCTCGAGCAGGCGCCGCAGCTGGGTGGCGCGACTCGCACCGACGCACCAGACGGCGCGGAAATGCGCTTCGAGCTCGACCTCGTAGAGGAGCGGTATCATGACGGCCAGGGATTGATTGGGATGGGTACGGGCCCTCTCTTCACGCTCGTGCTGCCAGGCAGAACGGATAACGGGGTGGGTGAGCTCGTTCAATTTTGCCCGGGCAGCCGGGTCGGTAAAAACGAGTCGTCCCAAGACCTTTCGGTCAATCGACTTGTCCGCTTGTAAGATATTCGGGCCAAAGACGTCAACCACATTTTTGTAGGCGGTGTAGACCGTCTCCGCCGGGTCCAGCACCCGCCGCGCGATCGCGTCGGTGTCGATGACGTGCCAACCGCGCGCGATGAGTATCCCCGCCACGGTCGATTTGCCGCAGGCAATGCCGCCGGTTAGGGCAATGGAGATAGGTTCACTCATAACTCGACGTTTTTAGCTCTGTGACAGTAGAAGGAGATATGTCATCGCGAAGAGTTGATGACCGTGCGATCTAACCGAATAGAGAATATGCGACGCTATCTGACTCTTTCCGAGGCGAAATTGGCGCTTAATCGAGGAAAAAACATTGAGCAATTCCTCGGCGGTTATCTCGTCGGCACTACTTTGGCAATTAGGTACGTCGTCATTCGGTCAGACGGTGAACGCTTGATTGCGAATGTCTTTGAGTGCTTTGAACCCGAGCATTCCGGTTTCTACGATGTTGGTGAATTTCAAAACGTCGAACCTGACATCGATCCCGAGGACTTCGCCTTTGATTCCCTTGAAGAAGCTATTTCGTTTCTCAAATTCAGAAATGGGATAGACGCGAACAAGTTCGTAAATCAGGGCTTGGTTTGCGAGGAGTATAAAGACTATCAGCTAGCAAAAAGCTAATAGCCCCAGCCTTCTCACTTTCCGCTGCACTCACGATCTGCGTCGAGCCACTTACAACTGCGCGACCTTCACTGACAGAATCCCCGCATGGCCCTCAATCTCCTTCACGGCCGCTTCGTTCGGGCGGCTGTCGAGATTGTAGACGCTGAGCGCGTTGCCACCCGCCTCGCCGCGGCCGAGTGACATGTTCGCGATGTTGATCTGGTGCTTCGCCAGCAGCGTGCCGATCTGGCCGAGCATGCCGGGACGGTCCTGGTTCTCGACGAACAGCAGCACCCCCTCGGGATTCGCCTCGAGGCTGCGTCCGTTGATGCGCACGATGCGCGGACGGCCTGCAAAGACGGTCGCGGCAACTTCATAAAGCTCGCCGCCTTTCGTGGCCTCGACTGTGATCAGGTCGGCGAATTCGCCCACCTCGGCTTCCTTCGTCTCGGTGACCTTCAGGCCCAGGTTCGCGGCCACCTTCGGCGCGTTGACTTCGTTGATCACGCCTTCGCTCGTCTGGCCGAGCAGGCCCTTGAGCACGGAACGGCTGATCGGCACGGTCTCGCCCTCGCTGACCTTGCCGGTGTACTTGATCTCGAGGGTCTCCAGTCCGGGCGGTGCGATTTGCGCCAGCAGCCGACCGAGCTTCTCGCCCACGCCGAGATAAGGCCGCAGCGCTTCCAGCGTGCGCTGGTCGACGTTCGGCACGTTGACCGCATTGTTGATGATGCCGTTGCGCAGGTATTCCGAAATCGCCTGCGCGATTTCCACGCCCACGCTTTCCTGCGCCTCGGCCGTCGAGGCGCCGAGATGCGGCGTCAGCACGACGTTCGGCAGCGAACGGAACGGGAAATCCTCCGCGGGCGGTTCCTTCTCGTAAACGTCGAGCGCCGCGCCGCCCACCTGCCCGCTCTTCAGCGCCTCGAGCAACGCCGCCTCGTCGACCAAGCCGCCGCGCGCGCAATTGACGATACGCACGCCTTTTTTGCACTGCGCCAGCGCCGCCGCGTTGAGAATCTTGTTCGTCTCGTTGGTCAGCGGCATGTGGACCGTGATGAAATCGGAACGGGTGAGGAGGTACGGCAGATCGTCCGCCAGTTCCACCTGCAGGCTGCGCGCGCGGCTTTCCACGAGGTAGGGATCGTAGGCGATGACATTCATCCCGAACGCGATCGCGCGCCGCGCGACCTCGCCGCCGATGCGGCCCATGCCGACGATGCCCAGCGTCTTGCCGCACAGCTCGGTTCCCTCGAAAGATTTGCGGTCCCACTTGCCGGCCACCATGGTGGCGTGCGCCTGCGGAATCTTGCGCGCCAGCGACAGCAGCAGCGAGAAGGTGTGCTCCGCCGTGGAAATCGTGTTCCCGCCCGGCGTGTTCATGACCACGATGCCCCGCTCGGTGGCCGCGGCGACATCGACGTTGTCCACGCCCACGCCCGCGCGGCCGATCACCTTCAGCCGCTTGGCAGCCGCGAGCGCCTTGGCGGTGACCTTGGTCTGGCTGCGGACGACGAGGGCGTCGAGGTCCGCGATCTTCGCGATCAACTCGTCCTCCTTCAGACCGCCGCTGGTCGAGACTTCAAATTGGGGATTTTCAGAGAGAACGGCGACGCCTTTGGGCGAGACACCGTCGGCGGCAAGGATGCGGAACGTATTCACCCAAGGACTCTCCAAGAAGCAGCGCCAAAAGTCAAAACTTGCGTCCGCGACGAACGCGCGACTTAAGAGTTCAATCTTACGAAAGCCTCATAAGTGCCCGTGGAACGCGTTATTACACTTAAAATCATTTTCGAGTAAGAATTTTCGTTACCATAGGTAAAAAGGCTTGCCGCCGGAAATTCTCGGCTTTAATCTTTTGGTCGCTACTGTTTCCGATCAAGCATAAAAACCCCCAAAAAGCTCGCCATTTCAACATGTTATGAAAAGCAAGCTCCTGCGCAAACTAGCTAAAAGCCAGAAGTACCTGATCCTGTCCGAGATCAAGCGCAGCCAGGGCCTTTCCGTCTCGCAGCTCTGCGAGAGGATTAACCTCTCCTACATGGGAGTTAAGCAGCATTGCGTCGCTCTGGAGAAGGACGGTTACCTCGACACATGGCGCCGCCCGAAGGGCATGGGACGCCCGGAGAAGGCCTATCGCCTCACGCCGTCCGCGCAGGAGTTCTTCCCCTCCGAGCACACCAATTTCACGCGCGATATTCTCACCAGCCTCGAGCAGGTCTACGGGCCCGCCGCGCCGGAGAAAATCCTCTACCAGATTTACCAGAACCACACCGTCAAGATGCAGGCCCGGGTCATCGGCAGCACGCTCGAGGAACGGGCGCGCAGCTTCGCCTCCATGCGCGACCAGGACGGCTACATGAGCGAGTACTACTTCAACAACGATCTCGGGCGGCACCAGATCATCGAGTACAACTCGCCCGTGCTGGCCATCGCCGACCAGTTCCGCATTTTGACGCAGCTGGAAAATTCGCTGATCGAGAACATCCTCGGCGTCCGCGTGCAGCGCGAGCAGGAGCGGGTATCGGGCCTGTACAAGTGCCAGTTCACGCTGCTGGATTAAACTGTAGCGGCGGTCTATGACCGTCGCCCTTAAAGCGCGAAAGCGCACATCACGTTCCCTCCGGAATTCAAGCGACGGTCATAGACCGCCGCTACATTGGAAAACGATAGGCCAAACCCCTTTACATGCCTGTCTAACGGAGTAAGATAGGGGCTAGGAGTAACAGATCATGAAAGAGACCAAGGAATACACGCTTTATAACGACACGGTGATGGACCACTTCCTCAACCCCCGCAACATGGGTGACGTGGAATCGGCCGACGGCGTCGGTGAAGTCGGCGCGGCGGCTTGCGGCGACATCATGAAAATCTCACTCAAGATTCGCGACGGCAAGATCGAGGACGCGCGCTTCAAGACCTTCGGTTGCGGCAGCGCCATCGCCTCCTCCAGCATGGCCACCGAACTGATCAAGGGCCGCACGCTCGAGGAAGCCAAGAATTTTTCCAACCAGGAAGTGGTCGACGCGCTGGGCGGTCTGCCCCCCGTGAAGATCCATTGCTCGGTCCTCGCCGAGGAAGCCCTCAAGGCCGCCATCGAGGATTACGAGGCTAAGCAGGGCTCGACCAAGGTTCCTGCCGAAGCCGCGGCCTAAATCCCCGCGCTTCTTTTATAAAGGGCCGCCACGTGCGGCCCTTTTTCGTTTCTAAAAACGTCGCGCGGCACGCCGGATGACAACCACCCCAATCCACACTATAGTCACCCACATGGATAAACGTTCGGTCTATCTCGACCACCAGACCACCACGCCCGTGCTGGAAGAAGCACTGCAGGCGATGCTCCCCTATTTTCGCGAAGCCTACGGCTCGCCCTCCAGCCTGCACCGCTTCGGCCTTCAGGTGCGCGAAGGCCTGGCCACTGCGCGCGAGCAACTCGCCGCGCTCATCAATGCCGAGAGTCCAGACGATCTCATCTTCACCTCCGGCGGCACGGAGGCGAGCAACCTCGCGATCAAGGGCTTCGCCGAGGCCAACGCCAAGCGCAAGGGCAACCACTTCGTCGTCTCGGCCACGGAACATCCGTCGGTACTGAACTCGATCGAGTTCATGACCAAGCATGGCTTCGAGGTCACACTGGTGCCGGTCGACAAGGTCGGCCGCGTCAATCCCGACGACGTGCGCGCCGCCATCACGGACAAGACGCTTCTCATCGCCGTCCATCTCGTCAATCACGACATCGGCACGATCCAGCCGATCAAGGAAATCGGGAAAATCGCCGCGGAAAAGGGCATCTCGCTTTATTGCGACGCGCTGGCCTCGGCCGGCTGGCTGCCCATCGATGTGCAGGACTTGGGCGTGCACCTGATGAGCTTCAGCCCGCATCGCTTTTACGGGCCCAAGGGCGTGGGCGTGCTCTACCGCAACCGCAAGGCGCGCGTGACGAGCCTCATTCACGGCGGCGTGCAGGAGAATGGCCGTCGCGCGGGCACGGAGAACGTTCCTGCCATCATCGGCGCGGGCATGGCCGCCGAGGTCGCTTTGCGCGAGATGCCACAGCGCATCGCGCATGTGGCCGGGCTGCAAAAGCGGCTGTACGACGGCCTCTTCACCAATATCGAGTATCTCAAGCTCAACGGCCCCGTGCCGGGCCCGGAGCGCATCTGCAACCAGCTCAACCTGAGCACCGAGTTCATCGAGGGCGAAGGCCAACTCCTGCTGCTCGACTACTCCGGCATCGCGGTGGCGAGCGGTTCGAGCTGCGTGAGCAAGTCGCTCAAGGTCTCGCACGTGCTCAGCGCCATCCAGCTCGATCACGCACTGGCCCAGGGCAACATCATCATGAGCCTCGGCAAGGACAACACGAACGAGGACGTCGATTACGTCGTCGCGACCTTCCCCGGCATCGTGAAGAAGCTGCGCAACATGTCGCCCATGTGGAAGGAATTCGAGGAAGGCGTGATCGACTCGGTCATCAACCCCACCGGCCGCGGCAAATCGTTCACGCAGCACGCGGCCGATATTTCCGGCAAGCCGGCGCATTGATTTCCTTTCCAGCATGTCCGTGACTCTTTCGTCCGAACTCGTCCTCGAGCGCCTGCGCGGCGTGAAGTATCCGGGCTACTCGCGCGACATCGTCTCGTTCGGCTTGGTCAAGGACGTGGCCATCGACGGCACGCGGGTGACCGTGCGCATCGCGCTGACCACGGCCGACCAGGCGATCCCCAGGCAGATCGAGGAAACCGTCATCGCCGCGATCGAGGCCATCCCCGGCGTCAGCGAGGCGTCGGTGAAGATCGATCTCAGCGCTCCCGTGACCAAGGCCATGCAGGCCGACGCCGGCGTGCTGCCGCAAACGCGCATCGAGGGCGTGAAGCACGTCATCGCCGTAGCGAGCGGCAAGGGCGGCGTGGGCAAATCCACCGTGGCGGCCAATCTCGCCATCGCCCTGCGCGGCAAGACCAAAAGCGTGCGCGTCGGCCTGTGCGATTGCGATCTTTACGGCCCGAGCATGGGACTCATGTTCGGCACGAACCAACGGCCTCACTCGACCGATGACGGCCGCATCGAGCCGATCCGCCGCCACGACATCGCGCTCATGAGCATGGGTTTTCTCCTCGACGACGCAACCCCGGCCATCCTGCGCGGCCCGATGGTCACGCGCTACACGCAGCAATTCCTGCGCAGCGTGAACTGGGGCGAGCTCGATTACCTCATCCTCGACCTGCCGCCCGGCACCGGCGACATCCAGCTCACCATCGTGCAGACGGTCGCGCTGTCCGGCGCGGTCATCGTCACCACACCGCAGGAAGTCGCGCTTATCGATGCGCGCAAAGCCGCGAGCATGTTTTCCAAGGTGAATGTGCCGATATTAGGATTAGTGGAGAACATGAGCTACTTCCTTTGTCCCGGCGACGGGCGGCGCTACGACATCTTCGGTTCCGGGGGTGGCGAGCGGGAGGCTGCGCGTCTGCAGGTGCCGTTGCTCGGCCAGATCCCGCTGGAAATGGCCTTGCGCGAATCGGGCGACCTTGGAGTGCCGCTCACGCAGCGCGAGCCCGACAGCGAATCGGCCCGCATTTTTCGCAGGGCCGCCGAGGCACTGCGCGAGGCGTGTCCCATCAACGCATGAAGATGCAATCTATTTCTAACACGAGCGTAACTTAACGCATTGACACTCCGTTCCATTTCGCTTGAACTAAATAACCACCTTATGGCGGATTCTTCCGTTCCAACCCCCGATAACTTCCAGAAGTCGGCTCTTTATCAAGAGTTTCTCGCCGAGCGTGAGGAGATCCTGCGCCATAAATGGATCGAGAGCGAAAAGGTGGGTCACGACATCGGCTTTGAGAAAGCGCTGCTCGATTGGATCGTGAAACACCGCGCCAGCTGGCGTTACCTACGTCAGCATCGGCCGATCGGTTCCGATCGCATCAACCAGAATCACGCCGCCAGTGTGGCGATGGTGTAGATAGCGCTTCCGTTGACACAACGGGCGCGACCCTTATCTTTTGACATGACCACGCTTCCCGAGACCCGTGCCACCCTTCCCGCCGTGGCGATGACCGAGCCCGCCGCGCGCCAAGTGGCCGAGGTGCTGGGTGACAATCCTGAGGGCAACGCGCTGCGCATTTATGTCGAGACGGGCGGCTGCTCCGGCATGTCCTACGCCATGGAACTGGCCACGCGCAAGGACGGCGACGAGGAATTCATCTCCCACGGTTCGCGTCTCTTTGTCGAGGGTCGCGCGCTGATCTATCTCGCTGGCTCCGTGATCGACTACAAGGACGGCCTTTCCGGTGCGGGGTTCCGTATCACGAACCCGAACGCCAAGCAGACCTGCGGTTGCGGCAAGTCGTTCGAGGCTTAAGTCTCTTCTGTAGCGACGGTCTGTGACCGCCGTTGTATTCTCGAATCATCATTCCCAAGCCCTCCGCAGAGGTTCAGGATTGCCAAACCCGCGCTCGGTTCGCATAACGCAGCATGGATTTTTCCCGTTACTGGTCGGCGCGGCAGAAGCAGGTCGATGCCGCGATGAACCGTCTGCTTCCCTCCGCCAAGACCCGGCCCAAGACCATCCACGAGGCGATGCGCTACAGCATCTTCGCCGGCGGCAAGCGGCTGCGGCCGGTCATCTGCCTCGCCGCGACCGAAGTCCTAGGTGGCAAGATCGAGGCGGCACTGCCCTTGGCCTGCGCGGTGGAATGCATCCACACCTACTCGCTGATCCACGATGACCTGCCGAGCATGGACAACGACGATTTCCGGCGCGGCAAGCCGACCTCGCACAAGGTCTACGGCGAAGGCATCGCCGTGCTGGCCGGCGACGCGCTGCTGACCGTGGCGTTCGAGATGGTCGCGGGCGCGAAGGCGTCGAAGCGCTATCCGACCGCGGCGCTGGTGCATGAACTGGCCTACGCCTCGGGCAGCCAGGCGTTGGTTGCGGGTCAGGTCGCCGACCTCGAGGGCGAGGGCAAGAAGCTCAAGCTCTCCGACCTGCAGTACATTCACCTGAACAAGACGGCTGCGCTGATCACCAGCTCCATCCGGCTCGGCGCGATGTCGGCCAATGCGACGCCGAAGCAGCTCGCGGGATTGACCGAGTTTGGCCGCAGCCTGGGACTGGCGTTCCAGGTCATTGACGACATCCTCGACTGCACGCAGACGACGGAGAAGCTCGGCAAGAGCGCGGGCAAAGACATCGCCGCGCAGAAGGCGACCTATCCCGCGCTGCTCGGGCTCGATAAGGCGAAGAAGGAGGCCGACCGCCTAACCGCCCGCGCCCGCGCCGCGCTGAAGCCGTTCGGCAAGGCCGCCGCGCCGCTCGCCGCCATCGCCGATTACCTGCTCGCGCGAGAGAATTAATGTAGCGGCGGTCTATGACCGTCGCTGAGATTCCGGAGGGAAGACAATAAGTGCGACGGTCATAGACCGCCGCTACATTAAATAGCCGTCTCCGTATATCGCGCCATCAGCCAGAGCACGTCGGAAAGGCGATTCAAGTAACGGATGATGAGGCTGTCTGCCTCACCTCCAGCCAACTCGACCACGCGTCGTTCCGCACGACGGCAGACCGTCCGAGCCACGTCGAGCGCCGCGGACGGCACATTCGCACCAGGCGTGGCCCAGCCGTCGAAGCTGATTTTTTCGGCCTCGATTTGCGCGACGAGCTGGTCGAGATGATCCAACGCGCCGGGCTCCAACTTGGGATATTTCTCGTTGGTGCGATAGCGGGCGAGGTCCTCCAGCGCGACGGCCAGTTCGCCCATCAACGCCACCAACTGCCTCTGCACGGCGAGCAATTCCTCGCGCACCAGCGGCAGGACGGCATGCGCGCGCGCGAGGCCCAGCGTGGCATTCAGTTCGTCGACCGTGCCGTAGGCTTCCACGCGCGCATCGGCCTTCCCGACGCGGCGGCCGTACATCAGCGCGGTCGTGCCGTCATCTCCGGTGCGGGTGGCGATCGACACGCCTTTCATCTGGCAGGAAAATCGTGGCGACACGATGCAAAACTTGCGGCTAAGTAGTCGCATGAGTTCCGTTCGCCTGATGTATGCCGCCAGCGGCCACGACGCCGACATGCTGTACGCCACGCGCTTTTACGCCGACGACCCGTTCCTCTGGTGGGAAGCGCGCGGGAAACGTCACCTCGCCCTTTCGCCCCTGGAGATCGACCGCGCCAAGCCGGTCGCGCTTGGCCAGGTGCATGCCATGTCGGAGTTCATGCCGCGCGCTCCGCACGGCGATCCCACCGTCGCGTTGATCGCCGGCGTAGCGAAAAAATGTCGGACATCCTCGTTCCTCGTGCCCGAACAGTTTCCGGCCGGTCTGTTGGAAAAACTGCGCGCGGCGGGATTGAAGATCACGGTTTCGCAGGAACCGTTTTTCCCTGAACGCTCGCGCAAGACGAAGGAGGAGATCGTCGCATTGGAGACCGCGTTGCGCGTCGCCGAGGCAGGTTTGCGGCGCGGTATCGACGTGCTGCGCGCGAGCCGCGTGAACCGACGCGGATTTCTCACGTGGCAAAAGAGTCCCCTCACCTCCGAGCGGTTGCGCGCGGAAATGGATTCCGCCGTGCTGCACGCCGGCGGCTCGCCCGCGAATACCATTGTCGCCGGCGGCGAGCAGGGCTGCGATCCGCATGAGCGCGGCCACGGTCCCTTGCGCGCGAACGAGGCGATCGTACTCGATATTTTTCCCCGCCACGCGCGTAACTATTACTTCGGCGACCTGACCCGCACCGTGGTGAAGGGCCGCGCGTCGGAGGCGCTGCGCAAGCAGTACGCCACGGTGCAGGAGGGCAAGCGCTGGGTGATGGGCCGGATGCGCGC
>Ga0182024_10000402_pt1 | contig 111992 bp, 96 predicted proteins | sample P32metaG_FD_120480 | JGI IMG/M metagenome (GOLD analysis project Ga0182024, IMG submission 120480) | Permafrost microbial communities from Stordalen Mire, Sweden - P3-2 metaG (Illumina Assembly) | ecosystem: Environmental > Terrestrial > Soil > Wetlands > Permafrost | place: Sweden: Stordalen... | reverse complement strand
TCGGTGCTCGCGGAAGCAGCGCACCGGATGGGCGACAACTTTCCCTATTTTCATCCGCTTTATGCCGGCCAGATGCTCAAGCCGCCCCATCCGGTGGCGCGGGCTGCGTATGCGATGGCCATGTGGCTGAACCCTAATAACCATGCCTTGGATGGAGGGCGGGCCAGCTCGCGCATGGAATGGGAAGCGGTGCGCGAGATTGCCGCGATGTTTGGCTGGAGCGAGTTTATCGGCCACCTGACCGGCGGCGGCACGCTTGCCAACCTGGAAGCGCTGTGGGTGGCTGGGCAGATGATGCCGGGGAAGAAGATTGTGGCATCGGAGCAGGCCCACTACACCCACGAGAGAATCACCGCGGTGCTGCGGCTGCCCTTCGCGTCGATTGCGTGCGATGAGAACGGGCGGATGGACCTGACGCATCTGGAGGCGGCGCTCAAGTCGGGCGAAGTGGGAACGGTGGTCGCAACCCTGGGAACGACAGGGGCGGGTGCGGTCGATCCGCTGCCGGCAATTCTGGATTTGCGGAAGAAGTATCGCTTCCGGCTGCATGTGGACGCCGCTTACGGCGGTTATTTTCGGCTGGCTTCGAACCTGGATGGTGATGCGGCGCGCGCCTTCGAACGCATCTCGGAGGCGGACTCGATTGTGATCGATCCGCACAAGCATGGGCTGCAACCCTACGGCTGCGGGTGCGTGCTCTTTCGCGATCCGGCGATGGGGCGGTGGTACAAGCATGATTCGCCGTGCACGTATTTCACCTCCCAGGAACTGCACATTCATGGTGGAGCGCAGCAGTCGGGAGGCAGTTGTGCAGTCGGGTCGTTCGCGGCCGAGCTTTTTGCGGAGGGCTCGCTGCACCTGGGGGAAATCAGCCTTGAATGCTCGCGCGCAGGGGCGTCGGCGGTTGCGTTGTGGACGACGCAACGGCTGTTGCCTCTGGTGCGGGGCGGCGAGTTCGCGCGGGGTCTGGAGAGATGCCGCGAAGCGGCTCTGCAATTCCGGAGCATGATCGCGGCAGAAGACTCGTTTGTGCCGGGGCCGGCGCCCGACCTCGACATTGTGGTTTGGGCGGTGCGTGCGGCGACTCCCGCCGAGTCGTCTCGGCGAGCGCAGGAGGTGTTCGACCGGGCGGCGAAGCATGATCTGCACCTGGCGCTGGCGCAGATGCCGCCACGCATCTTTCGGGAAGCGGGCTGGACGAGCGAACATCAACCGAGCGCCGTCACTTGTCTGCGCTCGGTTCTGATGAAGCCCGAGCATCTCGCGTGGGTCGACGAAATCGGCCGGCGTTTGCGGAATGCCCTATGACGGCAAACATCTCTGCCGAATCCAACCCTGGGCCATTGCGAATGCGCGCGGCGCGTCTATCTTTACCCTAAAGACAAATATCGGGTTTTCCGGTCTTTTTTACGGAGGGAGATGGGTCCTGCATGCTCGATGTAAGCGGTATTAAAGAAAAGCACGCGGAGCGATTTGGGGCCGAGCCCGCGATCTTTGTTGCTCCTGGGCGCGTCAACCTCATCGGCGAACACACTGACTACGCCGGCGGATTTGTCATGCCGGCGGCGATCGACTTCGGTACCCTCGCAGCCATTTCGCCCCGCGACGACGGCCGTGTCGTGATCTGGTCAGAGAATTTCCGCGAGCAGGTCAGCCACCAGATCGACGGCCTGCCTAAAAATGGCGGCGGCCACTGGTCCGGCTATCCTCTGGGGGTCGTAAAGATCCTGCGCGAGGCCGGCTTCCGCGTCCCATCCTTCAGCCTGACCGTCCAGGGCGACGTGCCACTGGGCGCCGGGCTCAGCTCGTCGGCCTCCATTGAAGTTGCGACTGCGCTGGCCGCGCTCAGTCTGGCGAAGGCGGACCCCGCGCGCGAGGAGATCGCGAAGCTCTGCCAGCGAGCGGAGAACGTTTACGTCGGCGCATCCTGCGGCATCATGGATCAGTTCATCGCCTGCCGCGGCGCGGCCAATCATGCGCTTCTCCTCGACTGCCGCTCTCTGGAATACCGCCTCGCGCCTATTCCCGAGACGATCAGCCTGGTCATCGCGAACACGATGGTGAAGCACGCCATTGCCGGTGGTGAGTACGGCATCCGCCGTGCCGAGGTCGAGGAGGGAACTGCGATCCTCCGCGGGCATCGCCCTGAGATTCAGCTTCTTCGCGATGCGACGACGAAGGATCTGGAGCTGTGGGGCGCCGAGATGCCCGGCAATGTCCTGCGCCGCTGCCGGCACGTCATCACCGAGAATCTCCGCACTGTGGCTGCGGCCGATGCCCTCGCCGCGGGAAACCTGAAGAAGCTGGGCGACCTGATGGCTGCAGCGCATGCCAGCTATCGCGACGACTTTGAAGCCAGCTGCGAGGAAGCCGACACCATGGTGGAAGCGGCGCAGCGTCTGCCCGGACTCGTCGGGGCACGACTCACCGGAGGCGGATTCGGGGGATGCACGGTCAACCTCGTGCATGCGGAGCTGGCCCAGGATTTTGCCGCGCGCCTTTATGATGAATATCGCGCCCGGACCGGCATCGACGCGGAAATCTACCGCTGTCATGCCTCGGCCGCTGCGCATGCTCTCGGGGTCGCTGTCGTCGACGGTCCCGCTTAGCGGAATCAGGCTTTTCGACAGGGCGCAAGTATTCCACAGAAGGGTCATACCGGCACCTTTGACGCGGATGTAACAATCACAACGGGCTGACGCCGGACTTCGTGCCTGACGGAAGATGTCATATCCTGAAAGGACAGTTGCACCTGGGCAGGCCGGAGAAAACGTTTTAGCGATGCGTTTTATCAATCGTTCCCAGTACCTATCCCCGGAGGAACCAGGCGAAGGCGGCATGGTCGCCTATTTCTCCATGGAAATCGCGGTGATGCCGGAGTTCCCCACGTACAGCGGGGGTCTCGGCGTGCTGGCCGGGGATACGCTCCGCGCGGCCGCCGATATGGGCTTGCCGCTGGCTGCGGTGACCCTGGCTCATCGCAAGGGCTACTTCCGCCAGCGTCTGGATCCAACCGGCGTTCAAACCGAGGAGCCCCAGCCGTGGAGTCCAGAAACCATTCTCGTGGCGGAAGAGCCGGTCGTCAGCGTCACCATCGAAGGCCGTCCTGTCGCGGTCCGCGCGTGGCGCTACGACATGGAGGGGGTCACCGGGCACCGCATCCCCGTCTATTTTCTCGATACCAACCTGGAACAGAACGACCCGACCGATCGCACGCTGACCGATCACCTGTATGGCGGCGAGGCGGACTACCGCCTGCGCCAGGAGGCAATCCTCGGCATCGGCGGCGCGCGCCTGCTGCGCGCTCTCGAATACGAGCCCTCCGTTTACCACATGAACGAGGGTCACGCCGCGCTGCTCACGATTCCTGTACTGGAGCAGGAACTGCACGGCGCCGGTCTGCAGACGGCCACCGAGCGCAACATTGAAGCTGTGCGCCGCCGCTGCGTCTTCACGACGCACACGCCCGTGCCGGCGGGGCACGATCGCTTCTCCGGCGAGCAGGCTTATCGCATCCTTGGCACGGAACGCGCGGGCATGCTGGAGCATTTCGGCTGTTTCCACGACGGACTGCTCAACATGACCTACGTTGCCCTGCGCTTCTCGCGCTTCGTCAACGGCGTGGCCATGCAGCATGGCAAAGTCTCACGGCAGATGTTTCCCGAGTACACCATTGACGCCATCACCAACGGTGTCCACGCCGGCACCTGGACTGCGCCCTCCGTCCAGGCGATCTTCGATCGCCATCTTCCGCGCTGGCGCCAGGACAATGTCACGCTGCGCTACGCCATCGACATCCCGGAAAATGAAATTGTCGAAGCCCATGCCGCGTCCAAGCAGGCCCTCATCGAGGCCGTGAAGGCAGCCACCGGCGTGGAGATGCGGCCCGAAGTTTTCACCATTGGCTTCGCTCGCCGCGCCGCTACTTATAAGCGTGCCGACCTCCTCTTTACCGATCCTGAGCGGCTGGTGCGGATGGCGGAGAAATTCGGCGGCATACAGGTTGTTTACGCGGGCAAGGCCCATCCTGCCGACGACCCGGGCAAGGCGAAAATTCGCCGCGTCATCGAGCTGGCGAAGGAACTGCGCGAAACTCCGCTCAGCATCGTCTACCTCGAAAATTACGAGTGGAAACTCGGTGCGCTGCTCACCGGCGGCGTCGATCTGTGGCTCAATACCCCACGGCGTCCTTATGAGGCCTCCGGAACCAGCGGGATGAAAGCCGCGCTCAACGGGGTACCCAGCCTCAGCATTCTCGATGGTTGGTGGATTGAAGGCTGGATCGAAGGTGTCACCGGCTGGGCCATTGACGACCACGACGACGAGCCGGGGGAGACCAAATCTCTCTACGAGCACCTGGAGAAGTTGATCCTGCCGCTTTTCTGCAAAGACACGGGACAGTGGCGGCGCATCATGCGCTCCACGATTGCCCTCAACGGATCCTTCTTCAACACCCAGCGCATGCTGGAGCAGTACGTCATCAATGCTTACTTCCCGGAGCGGCGCGTGGAGAAGATCTCCGAATCGCCTCAGCCCGATCTGGAGAAGACCGTCGCCGGATAGTGAATCTGCCAGCCCAGTCGACGAGGTTCAACGCGCCTGCGGTAACGTGTGTCGACGCTGATTCCTGCGTCCAGGCATGCAAATCTGCGATGCTATACTTGCGCTGAAATTCTGCAATCTCGTCCACAACAAGTGTTACGGGCCGTAAACCGCGCCTTTGCGGCTCTGTTCACTCGGTTTTGCATCCGGAACCATGGGAGAGATTCCTTTGAACCAGTCATCCGTGCAGCAGCTGGCGCCGGAAGTCTCGCGGCGGCCGCTCTGCGTCGATCTGGATGGCACCCTGGTCAAAAGTGACACGCTGATGGACTCTCTGCTGCTTCTGGTGCGCAGCCGGCCCCTGGCGGCGCTGCAGCTTCCGTTCTGGGTCCTCCGCGGCAAAGCCGCCTTCAAAGCCGAAGTCGGTGCTCGCGTCTCCCTCGACGTACGCCATCTGCCTTACAACCGCTCCGTCGTCGAATACCTCGAAATCGAGCGTGGGGAGGGTCGCAAGCTGTATCTGGCGACCGGCGCGGATCAGCAGCTGGCTGCCCGCATTGCCGACCACCTGGGCTTGTTCGACGGCGTGCTCGCCAGCGACGGAAAAACGAATCTGACCGCCGGCAACAAGCTCGACGGCCTCCGCAAGACTTTCGGCGATGCGGGCTACGACTACATCGGCAACGCCGGGCCCGACCTTCCCCTTCTGCAGCATGCGGGAACAGCGATGATCGCGAATCCGGCCCCCGCGCTGCGCGCTCGTCTGCGCTCGCGCGGCGTGGCCGTCGGCCGGGAATTCCGGGATCGCATCGCGCCCGCAAAGGCTGCCCTGAAAGCGATTCGGCTGCATCAGTGGGCGAAGAATGTGCTGATCTTTCTGCCCATGCTGCTCGCGCACGTTCTCCGCGCCAGCGTGTTCGGCGATGCGGCCATCGCCTTTGTCAGTTTTAGTCTCTGCGCCTCGTCCACCTACATCGCCAACGATCTGCTCGACATTGAATCCGATCGCCGTCACCCCACCAAGCGCGCCCGGCCTTTTGCCTCCGGCGATTTGTCGGTGATGACCGGCGTGCTCATCAGCGTCGCTTTCCTGGCTGGAGGCGTCGCGATCGCCGCCGCATTCCTTCCCCGCGGCTTTCTGCTGTGGCTGTTTATCTATCTGGTGGCGACGCTCTCCTATTCGCTGGTTCTCAAGCGGGTCGTGCTGGTCGATGTCATTCTGCTCTCCGGCTTATATACCGTGCGCCTGCTGGCGGGTGCCTCCGCCACCAGGGTCGGCATCTCTCCGTGGCTGGCGGCTTTTTCTGTGTTCCTGTTCCTCAGTCTCGCCATGGTCAAGCGATTCAGCGAGCTGCAGAATGCGCGCGCGCGGGGGCAGGCCCTCGCCAACGGCCGCGGCTACCTGCTCGGCGACATCGAGCAACTCCGGAGTTTCGGAACTTCCAGCGCCTACGCCGCCGTTGTGGTCTTTTCGTTCTATATCGGCGCTCACGACGTCACCAGCCTTTACATCCACTCCAACCGGTTGTGGCTCATCACGCCGCTAATGATCTTCTGGCTGAGCCGTGTCTGGCTGCTGGCCTCGCGCGGCCAACTCGACGAAGACCCGGTCATTTTTGCCGTTACCGATCCCCTGAGCCTGCTGACCGGCCTCGCGGTTGCGGTGATTGCAGCCCTTGCAGCTCTGTAGCGTTGAGAAAGCGACGATCCATGGGTAAGTCAGACAGCAAGACGGAACAAACCCCACAATTCGAATCCTGGGGTCGCTATCCGCAGTTCCATGCCGATGTTGTTCCGCTTCACTGGGCCACCGACTTTCCGCTCAAGCCGCCCCCGGGCACCCCGCAATTGCCCGTCGGGCTGGGCCGCAGCTACGGCGACGTCTGTCTGCTGGAGAATGGCCTCCTGCTCCAAACCGCGGGAATGGACCGGCTCCTTCATTTCGACCCGGCGACCGGTATGCTGCGCTGCGAGGCGGGCGTTTCGCTCCAGCAGATTCTCGACTTTGCTGTCCCCCGCGGCTTCTTTCTGCCCGTTACGCCCGGAACGAAATATGTAACGGTGGGCGGCGCCATTGCCAACGACATTCACGGCAAGAACCATCACGTTGCCGGTACCTTTGGCCGGCATGTCCTGCGCTTCGAACTGGTGCGCTCCGACGGTACCCGCTTTGTTTGCAGCCCCATTGAAAACCCCGAATGGTTTGCCGCCACCATCGGCGGCATGGGGCTCACCGGACTGATGACCTGGGCCGAAATTCACCTTCGCCCCATCGTTTCCCGCAGGATTGACTATCGCGGCGACAAGTTTCACGGCATCGACGAGTTCTTCGCGCTCTCCCACGCCGCGTCCAGCGAATACTCGGTGGCCTGGATCGACTGCGTTTCCACCGGCCGCAACTTCGCGCGCGGCATCTTCATGCAGGGCGATCACTCCGAGACGCCAGGACCCCTCACCAGGAGCAAAGAGCCTAAGCTCACGTTTCCCTTCGACCTGCCCGCGTTCGCTCTCAACCGCTTTTCGATGGCAGCCTTCAACTCCCTCTACTTCCACAAGCAGCTGGGTCAGCAAAAGGTCGGCCCTGTCGATTACGAGCCGTTCTTCTATCCCCTCGATGCGGTCCAGCACTGGAATCGCATGTATGGGAAGCATGGCCTGGTCCAGTTCCAGAACGTCCTCCCGCTCGAAAGCGGCCGCGAGGGCATGCTGGAAATCCTCAGGGCCATCACCAAATCCGGACTCGCCTCCTTCCTGGCTGTCATTAAGTTCTTCGGAGACGTTCCTTCCGTCGGCACGATGTCCTTCCCGGTGCCTGGCGTGATGCTGGCTCTCGATTTCCCGATTCGCCGCCATGTCACCTTCGAGCTTGTCGATCGGCTCGCGCGCATCACCCTCGAGCATGGCGGCCGCATGTATTCCGCTAAAGACGCCCGCATGACCGCCGCTCAGTTCCAGGCCTTTTATCCGCAGTGGCGGGACTTCGCCCGCTACGTCCATCCCGGCTTCGACTCCGCTTTCTGGCAACGCGTCACCGGACGGAGGCCTCTCGATGGCTGATCAACCCGCGGTCGCGGCCCCAAGACGCGTCCTCGCGCTCGGCGCTACCTCCGCCATCGCCGAGGCCACTCTCCGCCTGCTCGCCGAACAGCACGCGGCCTTCTTTCTTGTGGGGCGCAATACCCAAAGGCTGGCTGCTGTGCGCAACGATCTGCTCACCCGAGGTGCAACTGCGGCCACGACCTTTACCGCCGATCTCGACAACACCGCCGCCCACCCCGCCATGCTGGCGCACGCGGCTACAGCTCTGGGAGGAATTGATCTGGCCTTCCTTGCCCACGGTGTCCTCGGCGATCAGTCGGAGGCGGAAAAAAACTATGCCGCTGCCGAAGCCATTCTGCGCACCAACTTTCTGTCGGCCGTTTCGCTGGTGACCTGGCTCGCCAGCTACTTTGAGTCTGAGCGCCGCGGCGCCATCGCCGTCATCTCCTCGGTCGCCGGTGATCGCGGCCGTAAGAGCAACTACGTCTACGGCGCCTCCAAGGGCGGCCTCGACATCTTTCTCGACGGCGTGCGCAACCGCATCGACCGCGCCGGCGTGCACGTTCTCACCATCAAGCCGGGATTTGTCGCCACGCCGATGACCGCGCACCTCCCCAAAAATGCACTTTTCGCCGAACCGGCCCGAGTCGCAAAACACATCGTCCGGGCCATCGAGAAACGCAAAGACGTGGCCTACGTCCCGCCCTTTTGGGCCCTGATCATGCTGGTGGTTCGCAACATTCCCAGGCGCATTTTCAAGAAAATGAATATGTAGGCGGGGGCGCGCTAATAGCGCGCGAAATCTGCATCGGGTACTCCTTCGACAACATCTACTCAGTAAGCTGAATAGGCCGCCACCGTCGTCTTTTTCGCAGGTCTGGCCGTCTTCACAAACGTACAGCGGTTGTCACGCTTCAAATTCCTTCCCAACAGGCAGAGGATGGATACTGTTATCAGCGAGATTTGTGTCCCCCAACCGTCAGAACTGACGATTCTCCGGCATTTCGCATTTTTCACCGCAGTATTCTGGCCGCCGCGAAAGCCGCTTACCGCAGGAGACGCTGAACCGATATGTGGATAGTCCGCCTCGCGCTGCGACGGCCCTACACCTTTGCCGTGGTCGCGCTCCTGTTGATGGTTCTCGGGCCGCTGGCCATCGTCAATATGCCGGTGGACATTTTCCCCAACATCAACATTCCCGTCGTTACCATGCTCTGGAGTTACACGGGCTTCTCGCCGGAACAGATGGCGAGCCGTATCGTCACGCTCAGCGAGCGCTCCCTCACCACCACCGTCAACGACATCGAGCACACCGAGTCGAATTCGCTGAACGGCATCGCCGTCGTCAAGATCTTTTTCCAGCCGGGCGTCAACATCGGTAATGCGGTGGCTCAGGTTACGGCCATCGCGCAGGCCCAGGTCCGCCAGCTGCCTCCCGGAACCACGCCGCCGCTGGTCATCCAGTACAACGCCTCCAGCGTCCCCATCATCCAGCTTGGACTTTCCGGGCAAGGCCTCTCGGAAATGCAGCTCAACGATATCGGTCTGAACTTCATTCGCACCCAGCTCGTCACCGTGCCCGGCGCAGGTATTCCCTATCCCTATGGCGGCAAGCAGCGCCAGGTCCAGGTCGACCTGAACCTCCCCGCGCTGCAGTCCAAAGGCCTCTCGCCTGCCGACGTGGTCAACACCATCGGCGCGCAGAACCTCATCCTGCCTTCCGGAACCATGAAGATTGGCCCCTTCGAATATCAGCTTGAGACCAACAGCGCCCCAACCACCATTCAGGGACTGAACGATCTGCCCATCCGTCAGGTGAACGGCGCAATGGTGTACATCCACGACGTTGCTCACGTCCGCAACGGCTTCCCCCCACAGACCAACATCGTTCGCGTGGATGGTCAGCGCGCTGCGCTGCTCTCCGTCATCAAGACCGGCAATGCCTCCACGCTCAACATCGTAAAAGGCATCGTCGCCAAGGCCGACAGTCTCAAATCCCAGCTCCCGCCGCAGCTCAAAATTACGCCTCTCGCGGATCAGTCCATCTTCGTGCGTGCCTCTATCGACGGCGTCGTACACGAAGGCATCATCGCCGCCTGCCTCACGGCGGTCATGATCCTCATCTTTCTCGGCAGCTGGCGCAGCACGCTCATCGTCGCCGTTTCCATTCCGCTCTCGATCCTCACCTCGCTGCTCACACTGAGCGCGTTGGGCGAGACCATCAACATCATGACCCTCGGCGGCCTGGCCCTGGCGGTCGGCATTCTCGTCGATGACGCCACCGTCGAAATCGAGAACATCAACCGCAACCTCGAGCAGGGCAAAGCCATCGAGCAGGCCATTCTCGACGGCGCCGCGCAGATCGCGGTTCCCGCCCTTGTCGCCACCATCTCGATCTGCATCGTCTTTGTGCCCATGTTCTTCCTGGGGGGCGTGGCCAAATATCTGTTCGTGCCCCTGGCCGAGGCCGTGGTCTTTGCCATGCTTGCCTCCTACCTGCTTTCGCGCACCGTGGTCCCCACCATGGCGAAATATCTCCTCTGCGAGCACGACCCCCAGGAAGGCGAACGGAAGCGGCAGAGCCCCAACCCCTTCACGCGTTTTCAGCTCGTTTTCGAAAGCCGCTTCGAGAAATTTCGCCATGGCTACCGGCGCATCCTCGAGCTCTGCATTGAGCACGCTGGCGTCTTCATCATCCTGTTCTTCGTCCTCAGCATGGGCTCTGCGGCCCTGCTCTACCCGTTTCTTGGCGAAGATTTTTTCCCCACCGTTGACAGCGGCCAGTTCAAGCTGCACATCCGGACGCGCACCGGAACGCGCATTGAGGACACCGCTGCTCTGTGCGACCGCATCGACAACACCATCCGCCAGATCATTCCGAAGAACGAACTGGTCACCATCATCGATAACATCGGTCTGCCCTACTCCAGCATCAACCTGTCTTATTCGAACTCCGCCCCCGTCGGCCCCGGCGACGCCGATATCCAGGTCTCTCTCGCCGAGCATCACCATCCGACCGAAGGTTACGTGGGCCGACTGCGCGAAGAACTGCCGCGACGTTTTCCCGGCACCGAGTTTTACACGCTGCCCGTCGACATGGTGACGCAGATCCTCAACTTCGGCCTTCCCGCGCCCATCGACATTCAGATTGTCGGGCCGAACCAGCGGGGCAATCTTGAGTTCGCACAAAACCTGCTCAACCGGATCAAATACGTTCCCGGCACGGCCGACATGCGCATTCAGCAGCCCTTTGACAACCCGCGGCTGCAGATCAATGTGAACCGCACCATGGCGCAAAGCACCGGCCTGGCGCAGCGCGACATCGCGCAGAGTCTCCTCGTGGCCACCAGCGGCAGCTTCCAAACCTCGCCGACCTTCTACCTCGACCCGCAAAACGGCGTCGAATACAGCATCGCCGTCCAGGCGCCGCAGTATGGGCTGGATACCATGCAGGATCTGCGCAATATCGCCGTCACGCCGGGCAGCGGCGCATCTGCCAGCGGCGGGGCGGGTCCCACGCTCCCCAACAGCGGCTCCTGGGGCGCGGGCGCACCGCCTTCCTCGGGCCCGGTCGGCGGCCAGCCTATTCAGATCCTCGGCAACGTCGCCGCCGTCGAGCCCGGACAGGAACCAGCCACGGTTACGCATTACAACATCACGCCGGTCATCGACATTTACGGCAACGTCGTCGGTACCGATCTGGCCAGTGTCAGCAAAGGTATCCAGCAAATCGTCGACCAACAGCGGTCCAATCTCCCGCGCGGCTCTCACATCGAGGTGCGCGGGCAGGTGCGGACCATGCGCACTTCGTTTGCCGGCCTGTTCGGTGGCCTCATCTTCTCGATTCTTCTCGTCTATTTGCTCATTGTTGTGAACTTCCAGTCGTGGCTCGATCCCTTCATCATTGTCTGCGCGCTTCCTGCCGCCATCTCCGGCATCGTCTGGTTCCTGTTCCTCACCCACACGCGCCTTAGCGTGCCCGCGCTCACCGGCGCCATCATGTGCATGGGAGTTGCGACTTCGAACTCGATCCTGGTGATCAGTTTCGCCCGGGAGCAGCTCGAAATGACCGTCGGTGACGCCTCGCTGTCCGCGCTCAACGCCGGCTTTGTCCGCTTCCGCCCCGTCCTCATGACCGCGCTCGCCATGATCCTCGGCATGATTCCCATGTCCCTCGGCCTTGGCTCCGGCGGCGAACAAAACGCGCCCCTCGGACGCGCCGTCATCGGCGGCCTGCTCTTTGCCACCGTATCGACCCTGTTCTTCGTCCCAACCATTTTCAGCGTGCTGCACGGACGTTTCGAGCGCCGCCACAGTGAGCGGGAAGCACGTAAACACGCCCACAAACACCAGTTTGTGACCGGGAGCTAACGTATGACCCAACCAAAACAGCCGCACCCAAACCCGACCCCGAACCAGCACGGCCCCGAAACCCAAGGTTATGAAGACGACCGTCCGCCGATTTCAGGACGCAAGGCGATTCTGGTGCTCACCGTCGTGTTCGTTGTGGCTGCGGTCGTGGCCGTTGCGGAGCTCATCCCGCGCCTGCGTGCGGAGAAGGGCCTGAAGACACGCACCGGCGAGCTGGCTGTGGCGAACGTCACCGTCGAAGAGCCCAAAGTCGGTGCACCCAGCCAGGAAATCGTTTTGCCCGGCAACATGTTTGCCTATGTCGACTCGCCCATCTACGCCCGCACCGATGGCTATCTCGAGAAGTGGTACTTCGACATCGGCGCGCAGGTGCGCAAGGGGCAGTTGCTCGCCACCATCGCCAGCCCCGAAGTCGATCAGCAGCTCGCCCAGGCCAAAGCCGACCTGGCCACCGCTGAAGCCAATGCTGGTTACGCAAAGCAGCAGGCCAGCCGTTACACCGATCTGCTCGCGAGCAACGCAGTCGCCAAGCAGGACACGGAGAACTTCGTTACTCAGGCAGCGTCGACGAACATGCAGGTGAAGTCGGCCCAGGCCAACGTCCAGCGGATCGAGCAGCTCACCGGCTTCGAAAGCGTTTACGCACCCTTTGACGGCGTCGTCACCGCACGCGACGTCGATATCGGCACGCTGATCAATGCCGGCGCGGGCACATCCGGCGGACGCGAGATGTTCCACATGGATGACGAGCACATCATGCGCGTTTATGTGAACGTGCCCCAGGTCGATTCCCCCTCCTGCACGCCGGGAACGCCCGCCGACCTGACCCTGGAGCAATATCCAGGCCGCCGCTTCCACGGCAGAGTTGTGCGCACCGCGCGCGCCATCGATCCCGCCTCCCGCACGCTGCTCGTCGAAGTCGACGTGCCGAATCGCGACGGCTCGCTGGTCCCCGGCGCCTACACCGAAGTCCACTTCCAGCTCAACGTCGTCCGCCAGACCCTGATTTTGCCCGTTTCGACCTTGCTTTTCCGTCAAGAGGGCCTGCGTGTTGTCACCGTAATTCACGGCAAGGACGGCGACACTGCAAGACTCGTGGCGATCACGATCGGGCAGGACGACGGCCGGGTCGTGCAGGTAATTGAGGGCCTGCAGCCGAACGACGAAGTCGTCCGGAATCCTCCTGACTCGATCGTGGACGGAGAAAAAGTCCGTGTCGTTGCGCCCAACAACGGCGGTGTTCCAGGAGCTCCGCCGCCGGAGGAAAACCAGGGTAGTCAGGGTCCGGAGGGCAGTGAATGATCCGCACCCGCCTATGGGCGCTTGCGTCCTCCGCAACAACGCTGCTGCTCGTCGGCTGCACGGTGGGCCCCAACTACCATCGTCCGGATGCGGCCACGGCTCCCGCCTGGAAAGAGAACTCCATACCGCCGCCCAACCCACCCAACGGCACATGGAAACAGGCCGAGCCCAGCGACGGAACGTTGCGCGGTCAGTGGTGGGATCTCTATGGCGATCCACAGCTAAGCGCGCTGGAGGCCAAAGTCGCTGTCTCCAACCAGACGCTGCGCGCGGCGATGGAGCAGTATTTTCAGGCGCGCGAGCAGGTGCGTGTCGCGCGTTCGCAGTATTACCCCACCCTCGCTGCCGGGCCGTCGATCGGTCGCACCCGCGAGTCCAATAACCAGCCCAACACGGTAAAGGGGATCTCCGACTACCAGTTCAACACCTTCAGCATTGCCGGCCAGGCACAGTGGGAGCCGGACCTTTGGGGCCAGGTCCGTCGCACGGTCGAACAGACGCGCGCGAACGCGCAGGCTTCTGCCGCCCTGCTTGCCAGCGTGGAACTCAGCGTGCGCGCCGAGCTCGCTGTCGACTATTTCCAGTTGCGCGGCCTCGATTCCCAAAAGGAGTTGCTCGATAACACCGTCAAGTCCTACGAGGACTATCTGCAACTGACACAGATCCGTTTTAAGGGCGGCGTCGCTACTGAATCCGACGTGGCCCAGGCCCAGACCCAGCTCGAAACCACCCGCGCCCAGGACATCGATGTCGGCGTTGCTCGTGCCCAATATGAACACGCCATCGCCACGCTGGTTGGGACTCCAGCGTCGGTCTTTAGCCTTCCCGCAATGTCCCTCGGCCAGCAGATTCCTCCTATCCCCGTCGGCGTCCCCTCACAACTACTCGAGCGCCGGCCTGACATCGCCGCCGCCGAGCGCCAGGCCGACGCGGCCAACGCCCAGATTGGCGTCGCCATCGCCGCGTATTACCCCAACATTTCGCTCACTGGTACCGGCGGCTTTGAGAGCGGCAACCCCGGCACATGGATTCAGGGCCCGAGCGAGATGTGGTCGCTCGGCGCTTCCGCCGTCGAGCTTCTCTTCGATGCGGGCCGCCGCCACGCCATTACCCAAGAGGCGCGCGACGCGTACGAGCAGCAGGTGGCCAATTACCGCCAGACCGTGCTCGCCGCGTTCCAGGATGTGGAAGACAATCTCGCGGCCATTCGCATCCTCGATCAGGAATCTGCGCAGGAAAATCTGGCTGTCGCGGCCGCCGAGCGTTCGCTGGCCATCAGCACCAACCGCTACAAAGGCGGCGTCACCACCTACCTCGAAGTGCTGACCGCGCAGACCGCGCAGCTCTCCGATCAGCGAACCCAGGCCGACATCGCCACGCGCCAGTTCGTCGCCAGCGTCCAGCTCATCCGTGCCCTGGGGGGCGGCTGGGACACGACCCAGATCCCTAAACTGTAACCGTTCCTTTGCTAATTGGCCGTCGGCTGCGTCTGAAAAACCTGGGTCGCCGTGCCACCGGCAATGCGGTAGATGGCGAACTGCCGGTAGGTCTGCCCTCGCAGCTCGAAGATCAGGTCCGCGCGCCCGTTGCCTTCCGTATCCACGGCATCCACCAGGCGATATCGCGGCGCAACATCCAGTGCGTTGTCGCTGGTCACTTCCTTCAACAGCACCTTGGGCTGCCCATAGAAATCGGGCTGCGCGACAATCGTTACGTACTTCACCGGCGTTCCCGTCGAGTGCGCGGTGAGGACCATGGTCGCCCCGCCGCCGAAACTCAGGCTGTAACACCGGAAATCCTCGTCCGCCAGTGCTGGCGGAGCAGGTGCGGCGGCCGCGTGCGCCCTGCGATGCGCCGCGCTGGCGGTGGTGGCCGCCGCGGGTGCCGGCGGAGCAATTGCCTGCTGCGCGATCGTTTCCAGCGCCGCCTTCATCTTGTTCTCATCGTCCGGATTCGACCACGAGAACCCCCACGACTCCGTGTCGGCGGGGCGCTCGTCCGAGATGCCCGCCATCTGGTTCATGTCGGGTGGCAGTCCGAACAACGCGGTCGGCTTATCCAGCTTCGACTGGTCCACCGGCGCTGTGTATCCCAGATGCGGGCGATTCGGATCGATCGCCGGTTGCGCGCTGGCCACCTCTCCCGATGCATTGGACCGCCGGTGAAACGTTGGCCGATCCGCGTCGGGGTCCGGTTGGCTCGTCGTTGAAGAGCTGGAGCCTGCACTGCTCGAACCCGAATCGCCGCCGCTCGGCCGCGGGTGCAGCGTCGGCCGGTCCGGATCGACCGGCGGCGCATTCTGCGCACTGGTTCCTGTGCCGGATCCCGTGCCGCCGCCGCTGGCGCCGGTCCCGTCCTGGTTCTGCTCGTCCGCCGGCCGGTGGGCGAAGTGCGGCTTGTCGGGATCGACGTCCCTCACCTCGTAGGTGTGTCCGCTCTTAGCCGGTGAAGCTTTCGGCTTCGGTGCCGGCGGCGCTTCAAAGCTGCCCACGCCGATCCACAGCCCTGCAAGGTCCTCGGAGTCTTTTATGTTGAAGAAGCCCGTCGGCTTGCCAGCCGCTTCCAGTTCGTATTGCGTGCCCGAAAGCACAGCCAGCGGCGCGGGTTGTGCGAGATAGAGCCCACCTGGCTGATACTGCATGCCATCCCACACCACAATGGGAACCAGCCGGCTCTCCTTAATTTTCCCGAGATCTCCGGTGTACTCCAGAACCGCCGTGGCGCGGAGATGCGTCCCGTTCTGCTGCTTCTCCTCGTCTACATGCCCCGGATACTGTGCATGCGCAGGAGGAGCGCAGGCCGCGGCCGCCGCTGCGATTAAGGCCAATTCAAAGCATCCTGTGCGAACCCGTGACATAATCCTCGCTGCTAAGAAACAATCTTAATCGTGCGCGGCTGCGTGCGCCTCATCTGTTGCGGAAGGGAAAAATGGAAATCGACGACAAAGTTGCCGACTTTACGCTCCAGGACGACTCGGAGAAGACCATCCATCTGAAAGATTTCGCCGGCAAGCCGGTGGTTCTCTTCTTCTACCCGAAAGCCGATACGCCCGGCTGCACCATCGAGGCCTGTGGCTTCCGCGATCAGTTCAAGAAGATCCAGAACACCGGCGCCATCGTCCTCGGCATCTCCCGCGACACACCGAAAGCGCAGAAGAAATTTCGGGAAAAGTACGATCTCCCGTACCCCCTCCTTGCTGATGTAGACGAAACCGTTTGCAAACAGTTTGATGTGCTGAAGGAAAAGAATATGTACGGCAAGACGGTCCTCGGCATCGAGCGCACTACCTTCCTTATCGGCCCTGACCAGCGCCTGCTCAAAATCTTCCCCAAAGTGAAGCCCGAAGGCCACGCTGAGGAGGTCCTCGCGACGCTGAAGGGGCTGCCGTCCAGGTAGATGGCGAAGTTTCCCGTCCTGCCGCGCGAGTTCTACCTCGACCCTCCCGATATCGTCGCGCAGCGCCTTCTCGGTAAGGTCCTGGTGCGGCGATACGAGGGCAAGCGTCTCACCGGCCGCATCGTCGAGGTGGAGGCCTATTTCGGCCTCGAAGATCCTGCAGCCCACACCTTTGCCGGCAAAACGGAACGCAACCAGGTCCTCTTCGGCCCTCCCGGTTTCGCCTACGTCTACTTCATCTACGGCATGCATTTCTGCCTGAATATCTCCTGCGAGCCCGAGGGCCAGGCAGGAGGTGTGCTGCTGCGCGCTCTCGAGCCGCTTGTGGAACTCAGGACCATGGCTCGCCTGCGAGGGCTCGCTTCCACTGCAAATCCCCGCCTTCTGACTTCCGGCCCGGGACGCCTCTGTCAGGCTCTCGACATCGAGCGGGAGACGCACAACGGCATCGACGTCACCAGCCGGCGCTCCGGCTTGCATGTCGAAGATGACGGCTTTGCGCCGCTCGCGATCGTCGCCTCGCCGCGAATCGGCATCCGCAAAGCCGCGGAGCGCCCGCTCCGTTTTGCCATCGCCGGTAATCGATTCGTCTCAAAATGAATGCTTCGTCACCTGAGATTCGGCGGAAAGGCTTGTGAATCCACCTTGTGTACCATGAGTCACGAGCGAAGATTCTCCGCAGTCCATTCCAATTTTTCAGGAAACGCCCCCCATGCAGAGTCCGTTGTTCCTCGCTGCAGCCTTGACCCTCGCCGTCGCCGCCCAGCCGCTCCTCGGTCAGAATGCCCCGGCCGCCGCGGGTCAAACCATACCCCAGGCCCAAACGGGCGGTCGACCCCGGCGCCCGCAGCCGAAGCCGGTGAACCTGAAAGTGCTGCCGAAGAACATTGCGCGTGAGGATCTGATCAAGATCATGCGCGGCTATGCCGGCTCGCTCGGCGTTGAATGCAGCTTCTGCCACGCCAGGAACCCTCAGACCCACAAGCTCGACTTTCCCTCCGACGCGAAGGACGACAAGACGATTGCCCGCACCATGATCCAGATGACCCAGACGATCAATGAGCAATACATGACGCAGGTCCATGATCCGGACGCCATGCCCGAGGACAAGCACGTCACCTGCGGCACCTGCCATCGCGGCAACTCCATGCCGGAACACTTCGTTCCACTGGCCGAGCCGCGCCGTCGCCCGTCCGACGACGAAGCGCCTCAATAAATCCGCCTCAGCGCGGCGGGACCAGCACGTTATCGATCAGCCTTGCGGGACCAACCACCGCCGCTACCGTTACCAGCGTGCCCGCGCTGACATCCGCGACGTCTTCGAGCGTCTCCGGATCGACGATGCGCAAATAGTCGAGCCGGATCTCCGGCTCCTCGGCCAGAACGGCCAGGCCCGCATCAATCAGCCGCGCAGAGTCGACCACTCCGGCGGCGATGCGCGGTTCGATGTGGCGTAGCGCCCGGCTCAGCACCAGCGCTCTTTGTCGCTCTTCTGCGGAGAGGTAGTGATTGCGCGAGCTCATCGCCAGTCCATCTGGCTCGCGCACGGTCGGACAGACGACCAGCTCCAGATTGAAATTCAGGTCGCGCACCATACGGCGCAGCACGGCGACCTGCGCAGCGTCCTTCTGCCCGAAGAACGCGTGGTTCGGCTGGATGATGTTGAACAGTTTCGCCACCACGGTCGCCACACCGCGAAAATGGCCCGGCCGCGACTGGCCGTCCAGGCGATCCGAGATATTCTCGACTTCAACAACCGTGCTGGCTCCCGCTGGATACATTTCGGCAGCATCCGGCGCGAAGAGGACATCCACGCCTTCGGCTTCGAGCAGAGCGCAATCCGTCTCGAACCGCCGCGGATACTTCGCGAAGTCCTCTCCAGGCGCAAACTGTGTGGGATTGACGAAGATGGTGGCTACCACCGCATCGCAGGCCGTTTTGGCCGCACGCACCAGAGAGAGATGACCCTCATGCAACGCGCCCATGGTCGGCACGAGTCCGATACAGCGCCGCTCCACGCGCAGCTGCGCAACCGCGGCTCGCGCCTCGGCAATGGTTTTTGCAATCAGCATCGCGCCGGATCAGGCCTTCTGGCGAAGGACCGGCGTTTCCAGTGCCGCCGCCACGTCCTTGGGCAAATGATAGCTCTCGCTGTCGGCCGGAAACGCCCGCTCTTCCACATCGCGCCGATAGCCTTCCACCGCATTCCGGAACAGAGCCGCCGCATCGCCATATTGGCGCACAAACTTCGCCGGCTGCGAAAAGGTGAGATTCACCAGGTCATGGAAAACCAGAATCTGCCCATCGCAATCCGGCCCTGCGCCAATCCCGATTGTCGGAATCCCCACTTCCGCCGTGATCCGCGCCGCCACTTCCCGCGGCATCCCCTCCAGCACCAGCATCACAGCACCCGCGGACTCCAGCGCGTGCGCATCATGCAGCAGTTCGTTGATCGCCGCGGCGGATTTTCCCTGCACCTTGTAGCCGCCCATCCGATGCACCGACTGCGGCGTCAGCCCCAGATGCCCGATCACCGGAATTTCCGCCGACGTGAGCCGCTCCACCAGCTCGGCCCGGCTCGCGCCGCCTTCAATCTTGACTGCCTGCGCGCCGGCTTCCTTCACAAAGCGCACCGCGTTGGCGACCGCGTTGTCCAGGCTCAGGTGATATGAGCCCCAGGGCATATCCGCGGCCACGATCGCCCGACGCACCGCCCGGCGTACCGCGCGCGTATGGTGCAGCATCTCGTCCACCGTCACCGGCAGCGTGTTGTCGTAGCCCATCACCACCATGGCCAGCGAGTCGCCGACGAGGATCAGGTCGATCCCAGCCTCGTCCACCAGCCGCGCCGTGGCGTAGTCGTAGGCAGTCAGCGCGGTAATCGGCCTGCCCGTCTGCTTCTTTTCCTGGATTGTCTGGAAGGTCACCGGAACCGGCGCGGATGCCGGCTCATCGCTCGTGCGGAACTGCGAAATGCTCATGTTGTCTCCAGTGCGGCTTCTCCCTCGTGCAGAGAATGCCGCCCGATGTCCTGACAATACGCTTCCAGGTGCATGGAAGACAAACGGTACCTCGGTACTGCGCGGGCACCCGATTTCGCTTGCTCTCTCCCCACGAAAACTTCACACTAGAGAACATGGGAAAGCTCTGTCCTTCGCCGTATTCAGGCGAATACACAGAGCTTTCCCTTTTGCAGAACGCCGCCCTTGAGCGAGTTCGCCCAGGCGAACCAATCGAACGGGGCTCAGACCGGAATCGGCCGACTCAATGCTCTTTGAAAACCTGCTGCATAAACCGATCCCGTTGGGTAACCCCTCGGGTAACCCGGCCAAACGGCCTTTGCAAGCCGCCTGTTTTCAGAGGTTTGCCACAGTCCTAAACATGCCTCGTGCAAGCTCTTTCCCATCAGGTACTTGCCACAGCCCCATGGGGAGGGGGGTACCCCCCTCCCCCCACTGTCTTCGGCCTCCGCAATCTCGGTCAGCGCTTCCTTGCGACCTCGTTTCCATTGAACCTGCCGAAACACGGAAGGTGTGCCAGGAGGAATAAGCGGTCCCTGAATGCAGGCCTACAGCTTCAGCGTCTTCAGGTAATCCCGGAAGGCGGGCCCCAGGTCTTCGCGCTTCAGGGCGAACTCCACCGTCGCCCTGAGCATGCCGAATTTGTCACCGGCATCGTGACGAACTCCCTCGAAGCTGTATCCGTAGACTTTCTCCGTCTCCAGCAATCCTTTGATGCCATCGGTCAGCTGCAACTCGCCGCCCGCGCCCAGTGGCGTGTGCTCCAGCAGATCGAAAATCTTCGGGGTGAGAATGTAACGGCCGATGATGGCATTCTTCGAGGGCGCTTCCGCCGGCTTCGGCTTCTCCACGAGTCCGGAAACGTCGAACAGGCGCGGATTGTCCGGCACCGGCTTTCCGTCCAGCACGCCGTATGCGGAGATCGCATCGCCTTCGATGACCTGGGTGGCCACGATCGACGACTGGACTTTCTCGAAGACGTCCATCATTTGCTTCAGGCAGGGAGTCTCGGAATCGATCACGTCGTCCGGCAGAATGACAGCGAAGGGCTCATCGCCCACCAGATCCCGCGCCATCAGCACGGCGTGCCCCAGGCCCATCGCTTCCTTCTGCCGGACGTAGGAAAGCCGCACCATGTGCGAAACCTGCCGGCTCAGCGCCAGCAGATCGGTCTTACCGCGCTTTTCCAGCGTGCATTCCAGCTCGTAGCTCACGTCGAAGTGGTCTTCGATCGCCGACTTGCCGCGCCCGGTCACGATCACGATCTGATCGCAGCCCGCGGCCAGCGCTTCCTCGACGCCGTACTGGATGATCGGCTTGTCGACCAGGGCCAGCATTTCCTTGGGGATCGATTTCGTCGCCGGCAAAAAACGCGTGCCGAATCCCGCGGCCGGGAAAATTGCCTTGCGCACCTTTGCGTGTGTTGACATTTCTTTACTTTAGATTCCTTCCTCGTGCAGGCCTCTACCACGAACCGGGCATTCTACAGCGAGACCGGAACAGGATGCGACCATTTCCTACAACGTTGGCGAGTCGTCCCCCAGCAGCGCCTTGCGCACAATCCTGATAGGCGCGCCGCCCTGGCGCATGAAGTCGTCGTGAAATTTCTCCAGCGAGAAGCTCGCTCCCTCTTTCCTCTGGAGGTCTGACCGCAGCTTCATGATCTCCAGCTTGCCCAGCGTGTAGTAGAGGTAGGTCGGGTCCGAGGTTCCGCGCTTGGTTTCGACCTCCGCGATCGCCCGCGACTGGTAGCCCTCGTTGACGAAGAAATCCTGCGCCTGTTCCAGGGTCAGGTCCTGGGTGTGCATGCGGATCCCCACCACAAAGCGTGCGTCTCGCAACAGCGCATCCTGCAACTGCCCCAGCCGGATCAGCCGCGACTCTCGCTCGTCCTTCGCACCCACGCCCGGCCGGTTGTAACCCTCGTCGAGCATCATCTGCTCGCAGTAATGCGCCCACCCCTCGATGTTCGTCGACGATCCGGTCAGCTTCCGCACCGCGCTCATCGGCGTGTGATTCACCCACAGGAACTGAACGTAGTGGCCGGGATAGGCCTCGTGCACGGAGGTGCTGATCACGGTGCCCACATTGAACGCCGCCATGTAGTCGGCTACCTTCGCCGCCGGCCAGTCCTTCTCCGGCAGCGTCACGTTGAAGTACGCCGTCGAGGAATGCCGCTCGTACGGCCCCGGTGTATCCATCGATGCCTGCGTCGTCGCGCGCATGAACGGCGGGGTCTCTTCCAGCGTCGGCTCCACGGTCGAGGGGATCGTGATGATCTTCTTCGCCTGAATAAACGCGATCAGGCTGTTAAACGTGTTGTGAAAGGTCTGGAGCAGCTGATCCGGCGGTGGATGAAGGCCGGCCAGTTCCGCAAGAACTTCCTTCGGCGTTTTTCCCGGATCCACATCCTTCGCGAGGCGGTTGAACTCCGCCTGGTTCTTGTGCAGGTCGTCGTAGCCAATCTGCAGCAGCCGGTCCAGCGGCGTGTCCACCATTTCGTCGTAGAGCAGCTTCTTGCCGAAGGTCTCCGCGCCGATGCGAAATTCCCCATTGGATTTCGGCAGCAGATCGTTCTTCAGCCACCCCTGATAGCTCTCGAGAGCCGCAATCACTGCCGCGTTGGTCTTGTGGAATTCAGCAATCGCTGCGGGAACCTTCGCGCCTTTGAATGCATCCGGCACATCATGCTGGAAAAAGCCGATGATATCCGGCAATTGCTCCAGCGCAATTTCCGTATAGATCCGAGGAGGATTCTTCAGGTTCTGCCGCGCCGCCGTCAAAACCGCCGGCATCTGCTTCTCGCGCGCAATCAACGACCGCAGCCGCTCGTCCACAGGCGCAAAATCGCGCTCCATCAGCACGAACGCGCTGTTCGTGATCCCCCCCGAATAGGTGTCGGGATTCTTCTCCCAACCCCGAATAGTCTCCAGCTCGAGCAGGTTCCCCCGAATGTTGTCGCGGATAATGGCAAGGTCGCCCTGGGTGCTCTCGTCCAGGCCGTCCGAGGGAAATGCGTCGAATTTCCCCTCGTATCCCCGCAAAGCGGCGATCTCCGCCTCAACGCCCGCGCGGCTGTAGTCCTCCAGCTTCGTGTCGTACTGGTGGAAGCCCAGTTGGGTAGCGCCGGTCGGCCCGAAGTGAAATACCACGTCGGAAAAGTAATGATCGGCCAGCGCGCGGAATCTCGCGCCAGCATCGGCAGCTTCGGGATTGATGGCTGGGGTTGTCGTCATCAGGCCAAAACAGGTCAGGAGAACTGCGGCGAATTTCCTTTTCATTGAAATTCAGTATCCGCTATTCGTTCGGAATCCGTCATCCTGCCGCCCCCTATACTGAAAACCATGTCCCTCGTTCTTACCCGGTCCGATGCGCTTCGCAAACGCGCGGAAAAGCTCTTTCCCGGCGGAGTCAACTCGCCCGTCCGAGCTTTTCGCGCCGTCGGTGGGGAGCCTCCCTTTGTCGAGCGCGGCGAAGGCGCGTACCTCTGGGACGCGGATGGCAACCGCTTCATCGACTATTTCGGCTCCTGGGGTCCCATCATCCTCGGCCACGCTTTCCCGCCCGTGGTAGAAGCCATCCAGGAGGCCGCCGCGCGCAGCGCCAGCTTCGGCGCATCCACCGAAGTCGAAGGCGACCTGGCCGAGCTGGTCCGTGCCGCGTATCCCTCCATCGAAAAAATGCGCTTCGTCAGCTCGGGCACCGAGGCCACCATGTCCGCCATCCGTCTGGCCCGCGCCTTCACCAGCCGCAAATACATCGTCAAATTTGAAGGCTGCTACCACGGCCACGCCGACGGCCTCCTCGTCAAAGCCGGCTCCGGCGTCGCCACCTTCGGCATCCCTGGCTCCGCCGGCGTCCCCGAAGAAGTCGCCCACTTCACTCTCGCGCTGCCCTTCAACGACGTTGCCGCGGTCGAAGCCGCCTTCGCCGCGCATCCCGGCGAAATTGCCGCCGTCATCGTCGAGCCCATCGTCGGCAACGCCGGCTGCATCCCGCCCGCACCCGGGTACCTCGAAGCCCTCCGCACGCTGACCGCAACGCACGGCGCGCTCCTCATCTTCGATGAAGTCATGACCGGTTTCCGCGTGGCCTTTGGCGGTGCTCAGGAACTCTACGGCATCCGCCCCGACCTCACCACACTCGGCAAGATTCTTGGCGGCGGTCTGCCCGTCGGCGCCTTTGGTGGGCCCGCCGGCATTATGGATCAGCTCGCGCCCATGGGCCCCGTCTATCAGGCTGGTACGCTCAGCGGCAATCCGCTCGCCATGGCCGCTGGCATTGCGACGGTCGGCTATCTGCACGCCCACCGCAAAAACGTCTATCCAAAATTGGAAAAACTCAGCGCCGCTGTCGTCGACGGCATTGCTTCTGCCGCCAACGAGCGGGGCATTCCCCTCACCACCAACCGCATCGGCGCCATGTTCACCTGGTTTTTCAATTCAGCCCCCGTCACGGAGTTCGCCTCGGCTGCCCGGTCCGATACCAGCCGCTTCGCTGCCTTCCATCGCGCCATGCTCGAGGCAGGTGTCTGGCTCCCGCCTTCCCAGTTCGAGGCGGCCTTCCTCAGCACCGCGCACACCGACGCCGACATCCGCCACACCGTCGACGCGGCCCGACAGGCCTTCGCCGCTATCGCCAGGAATTAACAGGAAAAACAGAGAAGGGAAGCGTCGCTACCAAAGGTGCAGCGTTAGCCCTGTGCTCGCGATGACCGGCGAGAGGCCCTGCCCCGCGTAGATGTGCCCGTACCCCAACTCAAGAATGCGCCAGTCCAGACGAGGCGCGATGCCATGCGACACCCCCGCGTCTACCTGCCACGCCGCTCCCCACGAGGAGCCGAAAACGCCCACGGAATTGTAGGCGTCGCTACGGCCCAACCCACCTCCGGCCTCCACGAAGACCCTCACGATGGGCAGGCTGACGGCCAGCCGCGGCCCAATCAAAGCGTCGTAGGCGCGGAGGTTGGCGTTGCCCGGCAGCGCCGTGGCGCGCGCGACAAATCCCAGAATATGCCCCTGGATGTACCCGCCGCCGCTTCCGCCCCACAGCACCCCTGCCCCTTGTCCCGCCCGGGCGGCCGAGAATTCAGCGAAAACGCTGGTTCCTTTGGGACCCAACCCGAGTCCATCATCCTGCGCAAGCGTCGGAGCTGAGGTGAAGGCAGACAACAAGCCCAGGGCGAGCCAAACGGAAGGGGTCTTCATCGGGGTTCTCTCCCATCCATGCGTGCGTTATTGCCCACCTGAGACGCGGCTCTCGGACAAAAGGTTTCCTCAACCGCATCCAGACAACGCAATCCGGCATTCCGCCCGTCTCTGCTTACTGGAGTCACAAGATGTCTGGTGCCCCGAACACCATCGGCGTCATGCTGCTGTTTTTTTCGTTTTTCTCGGCTGCCTTCTTTTGGGCGACCCACGGTCACACCGCAACTGCCGATCCCGAAGAAGAGGATGTCGGTACGCCGGGCAAAGACTCCTGAGCAGGGGGCGCTGACCGGGTATTACGCCGCTGCGGCTTGCTTCTTCGGAAGAAACGCTCGCAGGACCAGTGACAGTCCGAAGCAGATTACCAGGCACCGGATCAGCAGTAGCGGCTCGTATCGCCACGCCAGCACCGCCAGGCAGAGTGGATAGCTCACCGGAAAAAACTCCGCCAGCAGGCTCATCGGCCATTGGGGCCGCGCAGCCGACCCAACGATCCTCGGGCGCAGGCTCGGCACCAGACGCGGCACTTGCCTCCGGTACTCAACATACGCCTCGCCGATCTGCCCCGCCAGAAAGCCCTCTTCGCCCAGGATGAGCCTGAAGTAGAACAACGCCAGCAACACAGCAAAAACGAGCGCGCCCGAGGGAGGCATCAGGATCGCAATGCTCAGCCCCAGAAACCACGACCCCAGATAGAGCGGATTCCGCACATACCGGTACGGTCCCGCCGCCATCACGTTGCCCGCGAGCATCGGCCCCGCGTGCACGATCGACGCTCCGAGAAACGCCGTGCCCCACACTCGCAGAACCGCCCCCGCAAAGCCAAACAGAATCGCCAGCCCCGTCACTACCAGCGTCGCCTGATCCAGACGCAGCCAGCCCCACCGCGCCAGCGTCGTCGAAAGCGCCAGCCATGCGGTCGTAGCCGGTGGCGCATACCGGCCCTGCGTCCACGTCCACGGCGCCCAAAAGCCCAGCGTATAGATCAGGAGGATGATGAGGAGCCGGAAGCGAAATTCAAACTGAGTGGCTTTCATGCAGGCTCTTTCTGGCGCGACGTCCTCGTCATCGCAGCGCTTCCTTCAGCCGTCCATGGGCCGCGGTCAGGCGCGCTTCCGCATCGCCCCGGCTCAGTCCCAGCTTGTTCATCACTACTGCTGTCTTCACTGACTCCGCTCTGGCCAGCAACGTTGCAGCCGCGTCGTATTCCAGTCCCGTGATCGTCGCAATAATCCTCGCGGCGCGATCCGCCAGCTTGGTGTTCGTTGGCTGCAGGTTCACCATCAGGTTCCCGTAGACATACCCCAGCCGCACCAGCGCTCCGGTCGACAGCATGTTCAGCACCAGCTTCGTCGCTGTCCCTGCCTTCATCCGCGTCGAACCCGTCACGACCTCAGGCCCCGTCGAGGGCACAATCGCCATCTCTGCCGCGGTCGCAACCTCCGACCCCGGGACGCACGTCAGCCCAATCGTCAGCGCGCCCAGTTTCCGCGCGTGCTCCAGTCCGCCCAGCACATACGGAGTCCGCCCGCTCGCTGCAATCCCCACCAGCACGTCACCCGCGCCGAAATCGTGCTCTTCGAGGTCCCGCGCTCCGAGTGACGGATTATCCTCCGCCTGCTCGATCGACCGCCGCAGCGCCGCGTCCCCGCCCGCGATGATCCCCTGCACCAGTTCCGGCGGCGTGTTGTAGCTCGGCGGGCACTCCGACGCATCCAGCACCCCCAGCCGTCCCGACGTCCCCGCACCCAGGTAGAACAGCCGCCCCCCCGCCTCGATCCGCGCCGTAATCGCATCCACCGCCGCCGCGATCCGAGGCAGCTCCCGCTCGACTGCCTCCACTGCTTCCTGATCCGCCACGTGGATGATCCGCAGCATCTCGAGGGTCGACACTTCATCGATCCGCTCCGATGCGGGGTTGCGCGCCTCCGTGGGAAGATTCGCCAGCTCACTCATTCGAGATGATGCTACCTCCGCGGCCTACGCGCAGCTTCCGGACAGCCGCCCGCGCTGCCTCCTCCGTTCGCACCTCACACTCCCATACAACGAAGACGCGCCAGCCCATCCTGCGCAGCGCCGCCGCGTGTCTGCGATCGCGAGCCACGTTGCCGCCGCGCTTTGCGGCCCAGAATTCTGCCCGCGTTGCCGGAACTACCGACCCATATTTGCAACGGTGACAGTGCCAGAAACATCCGTGCACGAAAATCGCCGTCTGGTACTTCGGCAGCACGATATCCGGCCGCCCCGGCAGGTCCTTGCGATGCAGACGGAAGCGGAGCCCCATCGCATGCAGCACGCGCCGCACCCGCACTTCCGGCTTCGTATTTCGCGACCGGATCGCCGCCATGTTGCGGCTCCGCTGCTCGCGCGTGTGAACGTCGGTCATGACTGCAACGAAACCGGTTCAAAAGGAAGCACTCGCTGAACCGGCGCCGTCCTCGAGACAGATCGCTGCGCATTCGTTGGGCGCGCAAGATAAGGCCGCATCGCCCGCGCCACAGCCGCCACCACCGGAACGACCACGCTGTTTCCGAACTGCTTGTATGCCTGCGTGTCCGAGACCGGAATGAGAAAGCTGCCTGGAAACCCCATCAGTCGCGCGCACTCCCGCGGCGTCAATCGCCGCGGATTCTCCCGTGCTCCCCGACTGACGAGGATCTCCGACCCATCCTTGTAGTACCGCGCGGACAATGTCCGCGCAATATCGTCGCGGCCCACCAGTCCAAACCCAAATCCATTTCCCGCCGCGCGATGCTTCGCCGCATACGCCTGCAAATACTCCCAGAGCTTCTTTGTCAGCGTGTATTTCGGATTCACCGCGCTCCGCAGCCCCAGCGTGTACGGCTCCTCCGCCGCTTCGCTCCCGTCCTCCGGATGCAGCACCGCCCGCAGCTTCGGACCTGCGCCCGGCAAGGCCACATCATCCAGCGAAAACTCCGTGTCCTCGCGAAATCCCGCGATCAGAATTCGCTTGCGATGTTGCGGCACAAAATGCGCAGCGTCGATCACCCGCCACGAAATCCGGTAGCCCAGTTCCTCCTCCAGCGTCTGCCGGATGACGCGAAACGTCCGCCCCTGGTCGTGATTCACCAGGTTCTTCACATTCTCCAACAGGAACGCCCGCGGCCGCTTCGCCGCCAGAATCCGCGCCACATCGAAAAACAGAGTCCCCTGCGTAGCGCAGGCGAACCCATGCGGTCGACCCAGCGCATTTTTCTTGCTCACGCCGGCAATCGAAAACGGCTGGCAGGGGAAACCCGCCACCAAAACATCATGATCGGGAATCTCTTCCTCATCGAGCGCGCGAATATCCCCGGCAATCGCTTCGCGCTCGCCGAAATTTGCGGCATACGTCGTCTGCGCAAACGCATTCCACTCGCTCGTGAAGGCGCAGCGCCCGCCTGCCGCCTCGAACCCCATGCGCATCCCGCCGATTCCGGCGAAAAGATCGACAAAGCTGAACGCAGCGTTCGGCACAAATCTATTCTCCGCGTTTTGCGGAGGATTTCTTCGCCTTTTTTCCGGGTTTCTTCGTGGCGGCCTTCTTCGCAGTCGCGTTCTTCGTCACGACCTTCTTCGCCGACCGCTTCACGGGAGCCTTCTTTCGCGCCGCCAGCGTCTTCTCCTTCAGAGCGGCGGTCAGCTCCTCAACATCCACATGCCGCGCCGACTTGCGCAGCCGCTCGAGGTCGTAGAACGCCCGCCGATCGCGCAGGAAAATGTGGACCACGAAATCCACGTAGTCCATCAGAATCCACTCGCCCAGCCGCCGTCCCTCCACCGAGTTCGGATACGTGGCGAAATCGCGTTTCAGGCGCAGCTCGATCTCATCGGCAATCGCCTGCGACTGCCGCTCGTTGGCCGTGCTGGTGATCAGGAAGAAATCGGTGAAGGCGGAGTCGGCGGGATCCAGCTGCAATACCCGTGTGTCCTCGCCCTTTTTCTCATCGCAGGCCGCAACCGCGGCCAGCACCATCTTGCGGGTTTCCGTCAATGTCATGCGTGGGGTTCAGCGCTCTGGTTTCGATGGTACGGCAATTCACTGTGGTTGGGGAGTTGCGCTCGCGGATGCCTCAGAACGCCTGGCCTTCTTTGTACAGCCCGTTCTTGCGGATATACGCGGCCACTGCGGCATCGAGCTCGCCCCGCGACTCAACGCCGTGGTGCAGCGACTCGCGGATGCCGCTGGCCGAGGCCTGCTCGCTGAGGTCTGGCAGGAGATACAGCCGCGATTCCCGGCGCCCGGGGTTCCGCAGGGACAGGACGAGGTTGTCGCCCTCCTGCGCAGCGCTGGACGCCACGGAAATATTTGGCGGCAGCGCAGCGGCTACACGGCTCAGGTCGAATCCAGGCCGCGAGGCGACAATGAAATCGCACGCCACCAGGAGGTCGCTCGACCGATACCACTTGCTGATGCTGAGAAAAGAATCGGCGCCCATCAGGCAGAACAGCTCGTCGCCGGGAGCCAGCCCGGCTTTCAGCGTGCGCACCGTGTCGATGGTGTAATTCGGCCGCCCATCCGCGCGGGGTGCATCGATCAGCGACAACTCCATCCCCTTCTCGCCGGAAAGCGCGAGCCGCGTCATGGCGACGCGATCGGTGAAGCTCGCCTGGGGTCGATCGCGCTTGAGCGGCTGCACACCCACGGGAGCGAACAGCACCCTCCCAAGACCCATGCGCTCGGCCGCCAGCCGCGCCAGCGCGACGTGCCCGCGATGCGGCGGATCGAAGCTGCCGCCAAACAAGCCAATCCTCATTGTTTCTGAGCATAGCGCGTCACCGCGGGAATTACGGTAGTTTGGGCTTGTGAGTCCCCTTGCCGCCATCGCGCTGGGCGCGAATCTCCCTTCGCCTGCCGGCACGCCCGAGCAAACCCTGGCGGCCGCCATCGACGACCTCGCCGCTGCGGGGACCATCCTTGCGCGCTCTTCGCTTTACCGGACGGAACCTGTGGGCATCGCAAACCAGCCTCCATTTGTAAACGCCGCAGTTACTTTAACGACCGACCTCGATGCCGAAGTTCTCCTCGATTTCCTGCTGGCCGTCGAGCGGCGTTATGGCCGCGATCGCGCGAGCGGCGCTCCCAACGGCCCGCGCACCCTCGACCTGGATCTGCTGCTGCTGGAGGATCGTGTGGTGAATTCTCCCCGGCTCACCCTTCCTCATCCCGCGCTGGCCAGCCGTCGATTCGTCCTCGGGCCTCTGTGCGAGATTGCGCCCAACCTCCGCCACCCGATCCTCGGCAAATCGATGGCGGAACTCCTGGCCGCACTCCCCGATGAAGGCCCGAACCGTGCCGCTGCCGTGCAAAAGCTACCGCCCCTGCCGACTCAACACTAAAATCAAAGGCTCATGCAGCTTTCCCCCAGCCGGATTTGTCTCCTCGCCGCGCTCGCCCTTGCCGCAGCTGCGACCGTGTGCGGCCAGACGCGAGGCGTCGTCCGCAATGCGCATGGAGACCCTATCCCCTCCGCCACCGTCGCCGACGTGGCCGGCAACACGCTCGCGGTTTCAGGCTCCGACGGCATTTTCGCTCTGTCCCATCCTCCGCGCCAGATTGCAGTCACCGCCCCGCATTACGTAACCGCCGTTGTGACCATCACACCCGATCAATCGCTGAACATCATCCTCCGCCAGCCCCTCGAAACTGTCGTCGTGACAGCCTACCGATCCGCCCTGGGCAGCTCCGACAGTCCGGCCAGCACCCGCGTCCTTGACACGCAGCAGCTCCAGCAAGCCGCATCCCCGTCGCTTGACGGCAAACTGCGCGACATTCCCGGCTTCACCCTCTTTCGCCGTTCCATCTCCCTCGTTGCCAATCCGACCACGGAAGGCGTCTCCCTGCGCGGCCTCGGCTCGACCGCCGCCAGCCGCTCTCTGGTCGTGCTGGACGACATCCCCCTCAACGATCCCTACGGCGGCTGGATCCACTGGGAAGAACTGCCCGAGCTCTCCATCCATTCCGTCGAAATCGTTCGCGGCGGCGCATCCGACCTCTACGGCTCCAGCGCCATCGGCGGCGTCATCAGCGTCATTCCCGCACGCCCCCAAACCTCCGGCCTCCAGATCCTCACCAGCGGCGGCTCCGAAAGCACCCTCGACGACGGCGCGCTCGCAACCGCGAAGCAAGGCCCATGGTCCGCGCTCGCCAGCGGTGGCCTCATCGCCACCGACGGTTACACGCTCATCGCGCCTAATCTGCGCGGTCCCATCGATCAGCCCTCTAACGTCCACGCGCAGAACGGGCTCGCCGAAGTCGAGCGCATGCTGCCCGGCGACGGGCGCGTTTTTGTCCGCAGCAACGTCCTGAACGAAATCCGCCATAACGGCACGCCGGCGCAGTGGAACGCCACCCGCCTGTGGCGCGGAGCGGCGGGAGCTGACTGGCGCGACTTCGCCCTGCGCCTCTACGGCGACGACGAGCACTACCGCCAGACCTTCTCCAGCATCGCCGCCGACCGCGCCTCCGAGAAGCTGACGCGCTTTGTCTTCGATCCCGCCGACGAACTGGGCGCTGCCCTTCGCTGGCATCGGCCGATCGGCGCCCACGCGCTCGTTCTCACCGGCGCGGACACCCACGATGTTCGCGCCGAAGACAGCGAGCAGCTCTTCACCGGTGCCGGCGGCTTTCTCTCGACCTCCGCGCGCCAGCGCCAAACCGGCGTCTGGGGCGAAGCGCTCCTCACGCCCGCCAACTGGACCGTCAGCGGCTCCGCCCGCGTCGACCACTTCTCCAACTTCAACGCGCAACAGTTCTCGAGTTCGGCCGCGGCGGTCCAGCTTCCGGACTTCAGCGAAACCGTCTTCGATCCGCGCCTCGGGCTGGTACGACGGCTCACGCCGTCAGTAGCCTGGAATGCTTCCGCCTTCCGCGCTTATCGGGCCCCCACCGAAAACGAGCTCTACCGCACCGGGCAGGTCGGGCAGCAGGTCACCGAGCCCAATCCCAACCTCCGCTCCGAACGAGCCACGGGCTGGGAGACCGGCTTCCAGGCGGACTTTCGCCGCTACGGCTCCAGTGTGCGCGCCAGCTATTTCTGGACGCAGGTCAATCGCCCGATTACCGCGCTGACGCTCAACGTCACGCCGACGTCGGAGCTGCTGCAGCGCGAGAATCTTGGCCAGATCGAAAGCCGCGGCGTCTCCCTCGACTACGCACTGCAGCCGGTGTCATGGATCGGCATCGAAGGCGGCTATCAATTTGCCAACGCCACTGTGACAAATTTCGCGCCTGAGCCCCAGCTCATCGGCAACTGGATTCCCCAGGTTGCCCGCAACATGGCCACGTCGCAGGTTCGCCTTACCCGCGCTCGCATTGGTGTTCTCAGCGCCCAGGGCCAGCTCACCGGCCGCCAGTTCGACGACGACGCCAACGCCTACCTGCTGCACAGCTATTTCCGCCTCGACGCATCCGCCGAGCACAACTTCGGCCGCCACATCGTCGCCTTTGCCTCGGGCGAGAACATTTTCGACCGCTTGATTGAGGTGGGGAAGACGCCGCTGCTTACCTTGGGAACGCCGCGCGTTGCGCGGGTGGGAATAAGGATCGATTTTGGAGAGTGACCTTCAGCACTTGCTCTCCACCAGCGCGGCTACGCCTGCGCCGATCACCGCCAGCGACGGATCCTCGGGCAGCACTTCCACCGTGTAGTTCTGCAGCGGGCTCATCTTGATGGTCTCCCACAAATACTGCTTCAGCCTCGGCAACTCCAGCCGCTGGATGTCGCGCCCCGTGTAGTAAAAGCGCCCCGCGCCCTCCAGGTGAATCATCGAAGCTGTCGCCGCCGCCAGCGCGCGATGCCATAGCTCAACGAACTCCGCACAGCGCCGATCACCCTTCTTCGCCGCGGCGAACACCTCGTCCGGCTCCATATCCAGGAACCGCAGCCGCATCGCCCGGTGCCCCATGATCCCTTCCAGATGCCCGCGCCCGCCGCAGACGCAAAAGGTTTCCTTCGGGTCGAGCGTCACCACCGTGTGGCCACCCTCCCACGGACCCTCTGTCCAGGGATACCGCCCGAACCCGATGCCGTTGCCGATCGTCCACACCCGCACCTGGCGATCCATTTGCCCGCGCGTGGCTGCGATTCCGGCCGCCACCGTGTCCGCATCGTTGAACACTGCCATCTTCACATCGACCCCGCGCCTCTTCAGCCCCGCGTCGATCGAGCTACAGACCTGCGCGCCCTTCAGCTGCGGCAGATTCGGCGCGTCCAGCATCACCCCCTGGTGCACGTATCCAGGCAACGCCACGCCCGCGGCGTCAATCGTTGCTCCTTTGGGAACCAGCCCCGCAATCGCATCGCAGATCATGTCGCAGAGGCTTTCGGCCGGGACTTCAATCAGTCCATTCGTGTCGTCGATGTTCTCCGGAAACTCCTTCAGTTCGCCTTGGAGCTTGTGGTCTTCGATGAATCCCGCGACCACCCGCGTCGTCAGCACTGCGCCCACCGTCTTCGACATAGGACCCTCCGCCGCAGCCCCGGTTAGCTATCCCTCAAAGCGGGCCAGCCGGTTGATGCCGTTAAACGCGGCGGCCTTGTAGCATTCGGCGAGCGTGGGGTAGTTGAACACCGTGTCGATGAAGTAATCGACTGTGCCGTTCAGGATCATCACGGCCTGGCCGATGTGGACCAGCTCCGCCGCGCCCTCGCCGATGATGTGCACGCCCAGCACCTGCCGCGTTTCGCGATTGAAGATCAGCTTCAGGCGTCCCGTCGTGTCGCCACGGATCTGGCCGCGCGCAATTTCCCGATAGTACGCCACGCCGACTTCGTACGGCACGTCCTCTTCCGTCAGCTGCTCCTCGGTCTTGCCGATAAACGAAATCTCCGGAATCGTATAGATGCCGTACGGATAAAAGCTCGGGTTCGAAATGATGTGCTCGTCGCCAAAGGCGCGCGCTGCGGCGATCCGCCCCTGCTCCATAGAAACCGAGGCCAGCGCCGGGAAGCCGATGACGTCTCCGACCGCGAAAATGTGCGGCGCTTTGGTCCGGAAATCCTTGTCCACCGGAATGCGCCCGCGATTGTCCGGCTCGATGCCGGCCGCCGCCAGATTCAGATCGTCGATGTTGCCCTGCCGTCCCACCGCGTAGAGCAGCGCGTCCCCTGACATCTTCTTCTTGCTTTCCAGATTGGCGACCACCGCCCCGTCAGGCAGCTGCTCCACGCTCTCGACTTCTTCGCCTAGCCGCATCGTCACGCGGCTGTCGCGCAGGTGATAGCTCAGCGCCTCGATGATTTCCTGATCCGCGAACTCCAGCAGCCGCGGCCGCTTCTCGATCAGCGTCACGCGAACTCCCAGCGCCGCAAACATGCACGTGTACTCGACCCCGATCACCCCGCCGCCCACCACAATCAGGTTCTTGGGCAGATCGATCATCTCGAGAACCTGATCGCTGTTGACGATCGTCTTCCCGTTCACCGGCACCTTCGGCGACGTAGCCGGCCGCGTTCCTACCGCGATGATGATGTTGTCCGCCTCGTAGGTGTTGGTCCCCCGCGGGCCGTCCACCTTTACGTGATGATCGTCGACAAAACTCGCCACGCCGTTGAAGATTTCGACCCCGTTGCGCGAAAGCTGGGCTTCCGTGACGTCGATTTCCGTCTTGATGACGTGCTGCACGCGGAAAGCCAGATCGGCCATCGTGATCTTTTCCTTCACGCGGTAGTTCATCCCGTAAATCGACCGGTAGTTATAACCGGAGAGATGCAGCACCGCCTCGCGCATCGTCTTGCTGGGGATGGTCCCGGTGTTGATGCACACGCCGCCCACCACGCCCCGCATCTCCACGAGCGCCACGTGCTTGCCCCTCTTCACTGCGGAAACCGCTGCGCGCTGTCCGGAAGGGCCCGAACCGATGACCAGCAAATCGTATTTCGCCATGCGTCAGAAGAAAACCCGCGCCGCGTACTCAGCCGGCTCGAGGTCCGTGCCCATCTTACAATCCAGTGATGACAGGCCGTGTGAATACGCTTTTACACTAACCTTCAGATGCTGCTCTATGCCATCACCAACCGCCGTCTGCTCGACGGCGACGAAGCCGCGAAGCGCGATCGCCTCGTCTCGCTCGCAAGCACATGGGCCAGCGGCGGCGTCGACACCATTCAGGTCCGCGAAAAGGATCTTCCCCTCGCCGAGCTCCAGCCTCTTGCTGCGCGCATCGTCGCAGCCGTCCGCGCCACCGGCAAACCCACGCGCGTCCTGGTCAACGGTCCCGCTCAGGTCGCGCTGGATGCCGGCGCCGACGGCGTGCATCTCCACGCCAATGCGGGACCCGCCGCGGTTCGAGCCGCGCAGCAGGCCTATGCGCGCGTCAGCCGCGAGCCGGTGATCAGCGCCGCCTGCCACTCCCCCGAAGAAATTCGCCAGGCGGCCGGTGCATCGCTGCTCCTGTTTTCCCCCATCTTCGAGAAAGTGACGGAGCAGGGCACCACACGCGGCCAGGGACTCGCGGCCCTGCGGGCAGCCGTTGATGTCGCCAAACCGACTCCTGTCCTCGCTCTCGGCGGCATCACCGAGAAGAATGCCGTGGCCTGCCTGCAGGCCGGAGCCGTCGGCATTGCCGCTATCCGCCTCTTCCTCGGCGACGCGTGGCGCAGCCTCCTCGAAACCCCGGACCCATTCGTGCGACCATCGTCCTGATCCATCATCCAATGACGAAATGCCCTCCTCGCTGAAAGAAGAGCGTCCTCAGCTCCCGCCGCATGCGTCTTCCGCCGAGCACGCCCGCGTCATCGGCCGCCGCTTCGGCTACGTCGCCTGCGCGCTCGCTGGATGCTGCTGGGGAACGGGCTTCTTCTTCGGGAAAATTGCTTTCAGCCGCCTTGGCGTCGGCCACTACGTCCTGTATCGCTTCATCTTTGCCTGTATCGGGATGCTCCCGATCGTCGAAGCCCCGCGCTTCTCACGGCGCGAATCGACGCTGCTCCTGATCGGAGCCTTCCTCGGCATCCCTGTTCAATTCCTCGTCCAGTTCCAGGGACTCAAACTCACCACCGTCAGCCACGCCGCGCTCATGGTCGGCACCATGCCCGTCATCCTCGCCGTCGGAGCCACCCTCTTCGCCCACGAGCGCCTCGACCTGAAAGGCTGGTTGGCGCTTCTCGGCTCCACGGCGGGCATCGTCCTCATCGTTTTCAGCGCCAGTCACGGCGCCATCGGCGGCGGCAACCTCTGGGGCGATCTCCTCGTGGTTGCTTCGCTGGTCATCGCTCTCGGCTGGGTGCTGATCAATCAGCGCCTCATGGCCCAGGGTTGCTCCCCTTCCGCGGTCAGCTCCTGGACCCTCCTCACCGGCGCAGCGATGCTCTTTCCCTGGGTCCTCTACCGCGACGGACTCCCGCCGGTGCGTGGGCTCGGCTGGCACGTCTGGTTCGCCGTTGCCGCCAGCGGCCTGCTGTGCACCGCCGCAGCCACGTTGCTCTGGAACTGGGGCATCCATCGCGTCCCCGCCTCGCGCGCAGGGGTCTTCCTCAACATCGAACCCGCGCTTGGCTCCATCCTCGGCGTCGTGGTACTCGGCGAGCGGCTCGGTCCCGGGACGTGGGTAGGGGGAGCTCTGATCATCGCCGCTGCCTTCGTGCTTACGACGTCCAGGCACGCCGAACCCGAAGTCATCGTGACCTGAAGCCGGCGCCACGCCCTCGCCCCGCACCCCGCCGCCCCCGCCTTGGTACACTTTGTCCATAGTGGTCGAGCTCGTACCATCCATACTTTCCGCCGATTTTGCCCGCCTGGCCGACGAAATCGCCGCGGCCGAACGTGGGGGCGGCACCGTCATCCACGTCGACGTCATGGACGGCCACTTTGTCCCCAACATCACTGTCGGCCCGCCCATCGTCCAATCGCTGCGCAAGCACACCAAACTGCCCCTCGACTGCCACCTGATGATCGAGAATCCCGACGAATTTATCCCCGCCTTCGCCGACGCGGGCGCCAACTGGGTCAGCGTCCACTACGAGGTCTGCCGCCATCTGCACCGCACCCTTGAGCACATCGCCCAGAACAAAATGCAGCCCGCCGTGGTCATCAACCCCCACACTGAAGTCGACCTGCTGATCCCCATCCTCGGCATGGTGCACCATGTGCTGGTGATGAGCGTCAACCCGGGCTTCGGCGGCCAGCAGTTCATCCCTTACTCCCTCAGCAAGATTCGCCGTTTGAAAGAACTTCGACGGGAACTGGGCCTCAGTTATAGGATTGAAGTAGACGGCGGTATTGCTCACGACACGGTCGCGAGCGTCGTCGAAGCGGGAGCCGAGCTGCTGGTCGCCGGCAACGCGGTTTTCGGCCAGGGACACGCGGAACGGGATGCGCGCAGCCTGCTCGAAGCGGCGCAGCGGGCAGCCCGGTCAGCTGCTGCATAAAGTTTTCCTGCCCGGTGCGGGGTCATCGCAGACCATCCCGCACCGGGCGAACGTTCAACGGGGGCGTCTGCGTTCACGAGGTGTTATGAATCGGTTGGTCCTTCGTATATCGGCGGTTTGTCTGGGTATGGCAATCGCATTTTCATCCCCCAACGCTTTTGCCAAAAAGCACGATAGGAAAAAGAAAGAGGTCGACCTCACCGCGAACCCCCTGGTGAACGTCAACTCGAAGCAGCCCGATAAGGAGCTCTTCGACAAGGCCTACAACGCCATGAAGCATGGCAAGTACGATGTGGCCCGCCTCGACCTTCAGACTCTGCTGAACACCTACCCTGACTCCGAATTCGCCATGCGCTCCAAGCTGCTGGTCGGCGATACCTGGTTTAAGGAGGGTGGCTCCGCCGCGCTCACCCAGGCCGAATCCGAATATAAGGACTTCATCACCTTCTTCCCCAATACTCCTGAAGCCGCCGAGGCGCAGATGAAGGTCGGCGACATCTATTTCCAGCAGATGGAAAAGCCGGACCGCGATCCGCAGAATGCCGTCCATGCCGAGCAGGAATACCGCGCCATGCTGGAGCAGTTCCCCGACTCGCCGCTCATCCCGCGCGCTAAACAGCGTCTCCGCGAGGTGCAGGAAGTTCTCGCCCAGCGCCAGTTCGAAATCGGCGAGTTCTATGCCTCGCGCGAACAATGGGCCGCTTCCGTGGCCCGCCTTGAGACCATCACCGACAGCTATCCGCTCTTCAGTCACAGCGATCAGGCTCTCATCACCATTGGCGATGCCTACGCCAACGAAGCCCAGGTCATGTCGCGCGCCAAGATTCCGCCTAAGGCCAAAGCCGAGCTGATGCGCTATTTCGATGACCGTGCCGCAGCGTCCTGGTCTCGCGTCGTCACCCGTTATCCCCTCGCCCCGCACGTCGAGGATGCCAAAGATCGGCTGATCGCCATGGGCAAGCCGGTTCCCGATCCCAGCCCCCAGGCCCTTGCCGAAAGCCAGGCCGAGGAAGACAGCCGCGTCAACGTCAAGCTCGGTTCGAGGACCCTCCAGCTGCTGGGTCGTGGTCCCAACACCGTCAAGGCCGCGCGCGTGGGCGAGCCGTCCCTCAACAGTCCGCCGCCGGTTGTTGCGCCAGACGTGGTGAAAGAGAGCTCAATAACATGGGCCCAGGCCTTGTCCGGTAAGCCCGTTACCGGAGTGGCAGCGCCCGAAGCTGCGACCGCAGCCAATGCCGCGATTGAGAACGGCACCGCGCCGCCCACCACCGAGCAACCCGCTCCAAAGGCGGCCTTCCAGGAGGTGCCCGATGCTTCTGGGGCTCCGGGCAGCACCGTCACTGTCGAGGTTCCATCTAACAGCGCCCCAGCTGCAGGCGGATCGCCTGGGGCCGCGAGCGCTCCGGCGCCGGCTGAAGGCGCTCCTGCCGGTGCGTCCGTTCCCAGCAACGCTGAACCCCTTGTGAAACCCGTGGGTGCACCCGTTGCCCAGCCGTTACCCGCCATCGACAAGCCTGCCGAGACGCCGCAGCAGATCAACCAGGTGCAGGGCGGCACGCCCGCGCAGGTCCAGACCAGCGCGAATGCCAGCGGCAAGCCAGGCAAGAAAAAGAAAGCTCCCTACGACAAGAAGGACGAGTCGTCGAGTAAGCACAAGAAGAAGACGGGGCTCGATAAAGTGAATCCGTTCTAGAAAACTCCACGTGCAATTTAAGAATGGCCGTCCTGCGGGGCGGCCTTTCTGCTTACGGCCGGCGCGGCAGTCGACCTCTGTCCCTGCATCGAAAATTCAAACGTTATATCGTGAAAAGGGAATGCCCCAGCAAGCCAAAACCACCCTCGAAAGCAACGCCGACATGAGGCCGCGCCGCGAGCTCCCCAAAGCTTACGATCCCGCCGCCATCGAAGAGCGTTGGGCCGCGTACTGGGTCGAGCAGCGCCTGTTCGAAGTTAAAACGCCCGTCGGCTCGCACGAGCGCGCCTTCACCGTCCTGCTGCCCCCGCCCAACGTCACCGGCAATCTCCATATGGGGCACATGTTCGAGCACACAGAGTCGGACATCCTCGTCCGATGGCATCGCATGCTCGGCGAAACTACCCTCTGGCTCCCCGGCACCGACCACGCCGGCATCGCTACCCAGATGCTCGTCGAGCGCTTGCTCGTCAGCGAAAGCACATCGCGCCAGGCCCTCGGCCGCGAAGCCTTCGTCGAGCGCGTCCGCCAGTGGCGTCGCTACTACGGCGGCGCCATCCTCGCCTCCATGAAGCGCATCGGTGACACGGTCGACTGGTCGCGCGAGTACTACACCATGGACGACAACCTCTCCGTCGCCGTGCGCGAAGCCTTCGTCCGCCTCTACGAAGACGGCCTCATCTATCGCGGCGCTTACATCGTCAACTGGTGCCCGCGCTGCCAGACCGCCATCAGTGACCTCGAGGTCACGCACGAGGAGCAGCAGGGCAAGCTCTGGGAAATTCGCTACCCCGTCGTCGGCGCGCCCGGCGAATTCCTCACCGTCGCCACCACCCGCCCCGAAACCATGCTCGGCGACGTCGCTGTCGCCGTGAATCCCCTCGACGAGCGCTACACGCATCTCCACGGCAAGACGCTCAAGCTGCCCCTCACCGACCGCGAGATTCCCGTCATCGTCGACGACTGGGTTAAGTCCGACTTCGGTACCGGCGCCGTCAAAGTCACCCCTGCCCACGACCCCAACGACTTTGCGATCGGCCAGCGCCATAATCTGCCGGCCATTTCGGTGATGGACGAGGCCGCGCACATGACGGCCGAAGCCGGCCCCGCCTACTCCGGTCTCGACCGCTACGACGCCCGCAAAAAAGTCCTCGAAGACCTCGACTCCCAGGGCCTCCTCGGTGCCGTTCGCGATCACGTCAACGCCATCGGCAAATGCGCCCGCTGCCAGGCCATCGTCGAGCCGCGCCTCTCCACGCAGTGGTTCGTCGCCGTCAATAAAACCCCGAATAAGGGCGGCGATTCCATGGCGGAAATGGCCAGGAAAGTCGCCCAACCCGACGCCTCCGGAAAGAAGCCCATCCGCTTCACGCCCGAAAACTACGAAAAAATCTACCTCGAGTGGATGAACAACATCTACGACTGGTGCATCTCGCGCCAGCTCTGGTGGGGCCATCGCATCCCCGCGTGGCACTGCGCCGACTGCAAACAGATCACCGTCGCCCGCCAGGATCCGACCCACTGCGCTCACTGCGGCTCGGACCAGATCACTCAGGAAACCGATGTCCTCGATACCTGGTTCTCCTCCGGCCTGCTGCCCATCACGGTCTTCGGATGGCCCCCGCCGCCGCGACAGTCCACGCCCGACCTCGACGCCTTCTACCCCACCTCGCTCCTCGTCACCGGCTTCGACATCCTTTTCTTCTGGGTCGCCCGCATGATCATGCTCGGCTGCTATTTCAGCCAGGACATCCTCATGCCCAACGGCTCCAGGCCTCCTTTCAGGGAATCCGTCCCCTTCCGCGAGGTCTACATCCACGCGCTGGTCCGCGATGCCGACCGCCAGAAGATGTCCAAAACCAAAGGCAACGTCATCGACCCGGTCACCATCGTCGAAAAGTACGGCACGGATGCTGTGAGGTTCACCCTCGCCTCCATGGCCTCGCCCGGCACCGACATCGCCTTCAGCGAAGCCCGCACCGAAGGCTATCGCGCCTTCGCCAATAAGATCTGGAACGCCGCTCGCTTCATCTTCATGAACGTCGAGCGCGCCCGCGAAGCCGGCATCGAAGTCAACTCGTCCCTGCTCGGCCAAACGCCAACCGTCCCAGGCAGCGCCCCCCTCGAAGCCCGCTGGATCGTCGCCCGCCTCAATTCCGTCGCCGCCGCAGTGAACGTCGCGCTCGCCGCTTATCGATTCGACGAAGCCGCCAATCTCGTCTACCAATTCTTCTGGGGTGACTTTTGCGACTGGTACCTCGAAATCGTCAAGCTCCGCCTCGATTTCGCCGACTCAGCCAACAAGCCCGCAACGAAGTTCGCGCTCACCACGCTCCTCCAGACCTTCGAATCCGCGCTGCGCCTGCTTTCGCCTTTCATGCCCTTCCTGACCGAGGAACTCTGGCACGCGCTCTACGACGACCAGCCTCCCGCGAAATCCATCGCCCTCGCGCGCTACCCCCTGGGAGCCGCTCACAACAACGACAAATTCGAAGCCGACTTCGCACTCCTCCAGGAACTCATCGTGTCCGTCCGTGCCCTCCGCAAAGACCTCGGTGTCGAAGAGAAGGCTTTGGTCCCGATCCGCATCCGTGCCCTTAGCGACGTCCTTGCCTTCGAGGAAAATTCTAAGATCATTCAGCGCCTGGCGCGCGTCTCCGGCGTCGAATCAGTGAGCACCATGCCCGAAGGCGCCGTTATTCGCTCCACGCCCCAGTTCGATGTAACGGTCATTTACGAAAAGACTATCGACGTTGCCGCTGAACGTGAGCGTCTCTCCAAAGAACTCGAGAAACAGGAAAAAGGCCTCGCTTCCGCGGAACGCCAGCTCAGCAATCCCGCGTTTCTAGAAAAGGCGCCGCCCCACGTCGTCGAAGGCCTGAGAAAAATGGAAGCCGACACGCGCCTCCTCATCGAAAAAACCCGCAAAGCTCTCGCCGACCTCACACAGGAGGGCCCCGGATAGATCATGGAATGGAAAAGCCGCCGCATCGAGGCCATCCTGGAGCAGGCGCTTGTCGAAGACAAAGCCACCAGCGACATCACTACGTCGCTCACCATCGATCCCGGCCTCCGCGCCGCCGCCACCGTCCTCGCCAAAGAGGAATGCGTCCTCTCCGGTCTCGGCTGCATTCCCCGCTTCCTCGATATCTTCGCGCGCCTCGACGGCCGTTCCAGCGGCCGCTACGAAGTGGTCAGCCATCCTGAGATTTTCGATGGCGTCCGCATGCGCAAAGGTCAGGCCGCCGCCGTCATTCGTCACAATGCCCGTGTCATTTTGGCTTGCGAGCGCGTCATCCTCAACCTCATGCAGCGCATGAGCGGCGTCGCTACGCTCACCCGCCGCTATGTTGACGAAATCCGGGACACCGGCGCCAAGATCCTCGACACCCGGAAAACCATCCCCGGTCTGCGCATCCTCGACAAATATGCCGTCCGATGTGGCGGCGGCGAAAACCATCGGCTCGACCTCTCCGATGGCATTCTCATCAAGAACAACCACATCGCCCTCGGCGGCGGCATCGAAAAAGTCCTTGCCCGCGCCAAAGAGCGCCGCAAGCCAGGCCAGACCATCGACATCGAGGTTCGCAATATCGCCGAGCTCACCCTCGCCCTCGACCATGGCGCCGAGTCCCTGCTCCTCGACAACATGACGCCAGCCGAGGTCAAAAAATCCGTCGACCTCGTCCGCGAGCGCGGCTTCGAAATTCCCATCGAAGCCTCCGGCGGCATCACCCTCGAGAACATCCACAAATACGCCCTCGCCGGCCCCGACTACATCTCCGTCGGCGCTCTCACCCACTCCGCCCCCGCCGTCGATCTCTCTATGCGCATCACCGCGGAGATCTACTAAAACGGTGCCTACTCCGACCGCCGACGCTTTCCCCGCCGATCCCTTCGACCTACCCGCCCTCGACGCTGCCCTCGCCGGCTCGCGCTTCGCCGGCCACCTCCACTTCTTCCCATCCATCCCCTCCACGAATTCTTTCGCCATGCAACAGGCCGACTGCGGCGCTCCCGACGGCAGCGCCTGGTTCGCCGACGAGCAGACCGCAGGTCGCGGTCGCGGAGCCCACGCCTGGACCTCGCCGCCTGGCTCCGGCCTCTACGTCAGCATCCTGGTTCGCCCGCAAATTCCGCCCGCCGATGTGCTCTGGCTCTCGCTGGCTGCCGGCCTCGCCGTGCACAATGCCATCCGCACCGTCACCTCCCTCCAGCCCGATCTCCGCTGGCCCAACGACCTCCTCCTCGGACCGCGCAAATTCAGCGGCATCCTCACCGAACTCAACGCGGAAGTCACCCGCGTCCGCCACGCGGTCATCGGCATCGGCATCAACGTCCACCAGCCGCAATTTCCCGATGACCTCCGCCCCCTCGCGACTTCGCTCTTCCTTGAGACCGGCCGCAACTGGCCCCGTCAGGACCTGCTCCTCGCCCTCCTGCAATCCCTTGAAACCGAACTCGCCGCCCTCACCGCACCCGCTGACCTCCAGGCCGCCGCACAAAGCATCCGCAACCGTCTCGAACGACGCTCCACCTGGATTCGCGGCAAGCGCGTCCGCGTCGACGAAGGCGACGGCTTCACCGGAGCTACCGAAGGCCTCGACCCCCGCGGCTTCCTCCAGGTCCGCACGCCCCAGGGCCTCCGCACCGTCTTTTCCGGCGGTGTCCGCGAAGCCGGCCCACCATAATTTCGAACCCAGCGAAGCGAGCGCATAAAATCAGAACCATGCTTCTGGTGCTCAACGTCAACAACACCAACACCGTGATCGCCCTCTACGCGCTCACCCCCGAGGGTCGTACCGGAGACCTGCGCGCCACATGGCGCATCAGCACGCGCCAGGGCCAAACTGCCGACGAGTACGGCATTCTCATCCGCAGTCTTCTCCAGCACGAAAACGTCGAGACCGGCGCCATTCACGGCGTCGTCATCGCCTCTGTCGTCCCCCCCATCGATTGGATCCTCCGCCAGTTCTGCGAGCGCACCTTCGCCCAGAAGCCGCTCTTCATCGAGCCCGGCGTCAAAACCGGCCTGCCCATCCTCACCGACAATCCCGGCGAAGTCGGCGCCGATCGCGTCGCCAACTGCGTCGGCGCGTTCCACAAATATGGAGGTCCCACCATCGTCGTCGACTTCGGAACCGCCACCAACTTCGACGTCGTCTCGAAAAAAGGCGAATTCCTCGGCGGCGCCATCGCCCCCGGCCTCAACATCTCCGCCGAAGCCCTCTTCGCCCGCGCCGCGCGCCTTCCGCGCGTCGAAATTCGCCGCCCCGCAAAAATCATCGGCACCAACACCATCGACAATCTCCAGATCGGCCTCTTCTGGGGCCACATCGGATTGGTCGACTCGATCCTCGAGCGCATGATCGCCGAGCTTGGCCCCGAAACCAAATGCGTCGCTACCGGCGGCCTCGCCCACCTCATCGCGCGCGAATCGAAATACATCTCTGAAGTCAATGACCGCCTCACCCTTGAGGGCCTGCGCCTCATCTACGACCGCAATCGCGCCGCCCGCACCCCGGCACACTTCGAGCCGCAGCCCGCCCGCACCTCCGGCGCGTAACGCCGTGGAAAACTACTTCAACTACTTCACTGAAATCGAGGAGCGCTTCCAGCGTCGCCGCGGTTCCATCCTTCTCCTCTCCACGCTCGACTGGGCGCTCATCGAAACCTGGCGCGAGGCGGGCATCCCACTGGAAGCTGTCCTCCGCGGCATCGATACCGCCTTCGATCGCTACGACGCGCGCAAATACCGCACCGCGCGCCGCATCAACGGCCTTGCCTGGTGCGCTCAGGAAGTGATGACCGCCGCCGAAGACCTGCGCGAAGCCTCGCTCGGCGTTGCGAAGCCTCAATCCCAAACCGCCGGAGCCGGCCTCGAATGGGATCGCATCGTTGCTCACCTCACCCAGGCCGCAGTCGCACTCAAGTCCGCGAACCTCACCGGACTCGCCGCACAAACCGCCTCCGAAATTGCCGACCGTCTCGCCGTTCTTGCTGTGCCCCCTGAATCCGCGCCTAACCTCGAAGACCTCGAACGCAACCTCACCGTCCTCGAGGAAAAACTCCTCAACACCCTTATCGCTACAACTTCTGAAGCTGAGCTCACCGCTCTCCGCGAGCAGAGTGCCCAGGAACTCGCGCCGTACCGCCGTCGCATGCAGGCCCTCCAGATTCGCCAGATCGAGCAACAATTCCTCCACAAACGCCTGCTCGAAGAACACAGCCTTCCGCGCCTGAGCCTCTTCTACATGAGGCAGGAGTGAAGTTGCTCATCGACAAAGCCGTCTATGGCGGATCAGGTCTGGCCCGCGCCGATGGCAAAGCCATCTTCGTCCCCTTCACCCTCCCTGGCGAAACGGTCGAAGCGGAAATCGTCGCCGACAAAGGCGGCTTCTCTACCGCGGAGCTGCAGGCCGTCCTCGAACCGAGTCCCGCGCGCACCCAGCCTCCATGCCCTTACTTTCGCCAATGCGGTGGCTGCCACTATCAGCACGCAACCGACGGGGTCCAGGTCGAAATGAAGCGCGCCATTCTGCGCGAAACCCTCGAGCGCGCTCGCATCCGCGAAATCCCGGACATCGAGGCCGTTGCTGCTGAGCCCCTCGGCTACCGCAATCGGATCCGCCTCCATGTCCAGGCAAATCCGTTCTCTCTCTGTTACAAATTCCACAAGTCGCACACCAACCTTCCCGTAACCACCTGCCCCATCGCCGCGCCGGTGCTACAGCGTGCCGTCCAAACCCTCAACCGCGAAGGGCAAGCCCTGGGACTCGCCGCATTTGTAACCGAAATAGAGCTGTTTAGTGCTCCAGACGAATCCTCGCTGAACTTTTCCCTCTGGACCGGTGGTTCCGGCGACGAGGCAAAGTCATTCTTGGATAGAATGTCGCCGCAGCTGCGACAAATCCTCCCCGAAACCCAGGGGATCGGCGTTTTTGCCATCGAAAAGGGCCGCACCACCAGCCGGCTTTTCGCCCATTCCGGCGCAGACTCGCTCCTCTACCCCTCCGGTCCACGCCGCTACCGCGTCAGCTTGGCCTCTTTCTTCCAGGTCAATCGCTTCCTCCTTGACACGCTCGTCCAACTCGTCACCGCCGGCGAAATGGGCGCCACCGCGTGGGACCTCTATGCCGGTGTCGGCCTGTTCTCGCTCCCTCTGGCCGAGACTTTCTCCGCAATCACCGCTGTGGAATCCTCCCCCTACGCCGTCCGCGATCTCCGCGAAAACCTCCGCGGTGCCAAACACCGCGTCGTCGCCTCTGACACCGCTGCTTTCCTGCGTCAGGCCCTCCAGAACCGTCAGCCCGCTCCCGAGCTCGTCGTCGTCGACCCGCCCCGGGCCGGCCTCCTCCGCGACGTCACCACCGCCCTCGGAAAAATCCACGCGCGCAAGATTACTTACGTTTCCTGCGATCCCGCCACGCTCAGCCGCGACCTCGCTGCGTTGTTAGAATCCGGCTATCGCCTCAGAAAGATGCATCTGCTGGACCTTTTCCCGCAGACTTATCACATCGAGTCCGTGACCCATCTGTCGTTGGACTGAGCTGATCGGAGGCGAGTTCCTGCGATGGCCACCTCTCTCGCCATTCCGCTAAGCACCGTCACGTCCTCTCCGGCGAAAATCCCGAGCGCAAACGCCTCAACCCTTCCCAACCTCACCGCTCCAGCCCTCTTCATGGCCGTCTGCTTCGCCTGTGGCGACGCGGTCGCGCAACGCCTCTGGCTCCAGCCTGCCCACCTCCTCATCGTTCTGGCGTTGCTTTCCATCGTCGCGATCGTCGCAACCTTCTGCGCCACACGGGTAGCCCCACTCGCCGCCGCCATGCTCTACCTGCTCCTCGGATTCTTCTGCGCCGAAATTCAGCCCCGCCCTCCCACCACGACGCCGCTCGAACGCATCGCCTTCGCAACCCCGACTTCGACTCCCTCAATACGCCACCTTGGCATCCAGACCACCCACATTGTCGAAGGCAGCATCGTGCGCACTGCCCCGCTCCGCCTCATCGAAACCTTCGCGCCCTATTCCGACATCGTCCGCCACGAGCACAGCCAGCAAATCGACCTCCGTGTCACTGCCGTCGACGGCCAAAACCTCCCATCTCCAGAAGGTCTCCGCCTGACCATCTACGCACCCGCCGACACTGCCTTTCCAATCCTCGCTTGCGGCCATGTTCTCAGGGCGCCGGTCGCCATGCATACCGAGGAGCGCTTCCTCGACCCCGGCGTCTGGGATGCATCCGCCTGGCTGCGCCAGCAGGGAATTGCCGCCCTCGGCAGCGCTCACGCAGCGGATGTAACCGTCGCTGCGACGAATTCCCGTCCCAGCCTCTCGTGCCGCCTGCATGCCATCCAGCAATCCGCCAGTGAACGCCTCGTTGGCCTCGCCGGCCAGCCCATCTCCTCGCGAATCCCCGAGTTCTTCCGCCTCTCCCACGATGACGCCGCGATGCTCACCGCCATGCTTACCGGCGATCGCACCCTCCTCGGTCACCGCCTGCGCGTCGGCTTCGAGCGCACCGGCTCCTTTCACCTGCTCGTCGTTTCCGGCATGCACCTCGCCATCTTTGCCGGTCTGGTGTTCTGGACCACCCGCCGCCTCCGCCTGCCGCGCGTCGCGGCATCCCTCGCAACCATCGTCCTTTCCCTCGCCTACGCGCTCTTCACCGGCTTCGGCCAGCCCGTCCAGCGCGCTTTCTGGATGGTCACTCTCTACCTCTGCGGACGCATGCTCTGGCGAGAACGTCATCGGCTCAACGCCATCGGATTCGCCGCCCTCGTCATGCTCGCCGTCAACCCCGCCGCAATCCTCGATGCCGGTCTTCAGATGACGCTGCTCTCTGTCCTCGCCGTTGCCGGCATTGCCGTCCCTGTCGCCGAGAAAACCTTCGGCCCATTCCTTCACGCCACGCGAGACTTCTGGCTGCTTCCCCTTGACCCTTCTCTCCCGCCCCGCATCGCCCAGTTCCGCGTGACCGTCCGTATGTTCGCGACCGCTGTGCGTCCTCTGCTGGGTGCCCGACTTGCACTCGGCGTCTTCCCACGCACCGTCCGTCTCGCTCTCTTCATCGCAGAGCTAGTCACCACCTGTCTCGCGATCGAGATGTTCCTTGTCCTCCCCATGGCCATTTACTTCCACCGCGTCACCGCTGTCGCTCTGCCGGTCAACATCTTTATCGTTCCCCTGCTGGGAATCCTGCTGCCGCTCGCCCTTTTTACGCTATTGCTGGTCCTGAGTCTTCCAAAACTCGCCTTCATTCCCGCCACGGCGGTGGCGCTCCTCCTGCACGGCGTCCACGCGCTCGTCCTCGCCTTCGGAGCCATGCGTCTCGGCGATCTCCGCATTCCCCCGCCCCAGCCACTCGCCATCGCCGCCATCATCGTCCTCACCACGGCAGGGCTGGTGCTCATCCGCCTCAAACGTTTCGCCCTCACCGCCGCCGCCGCGGCCCTTCTTGTCGCAACCGCTGTTACAGTCTTTCCACGACCGATCCTGCACCGCGCCGCAACCCTGGAAGTCTCCACCATCGATGTCGGCCAGGGCGATTCTCTCCTCATCGTCACTCCCCATGGCAAGACCCTCCTCATCGATGCCGGCGGCATTGTCGGCGCCGGCGGCCCCAACGCTATCGATCCCAGCGCCCATGCCTCCACCTTCGATGTGGGGGAGGATGTCGTCTCGCCCGTTCTCTGGTCGCGCGGCATTCGCCGCCTCGACGCGGCCGCCATCACGCATGCCCACGCCGACCACATCGGCGGAATGTCAGCCATCCTCGCGAATTTTCGGCCGCGCGAACTGTGGATCGGCATCAATCCCCACTCCGCGCTCTATGACGCAGTCCTCGCCGAAGCCCACACCACCGGCACAAGCATCATTCGTCACACCGCCGGTGACACTTTCAACTTCGACGGCGTCCGCATCCGCGTCCTCGCCCCCGAGCGCGGTTACCACCCTGCCGCCACGCCCGGCAATAACGACTCGCTGGTGTTACAAATGCGCTACGAAAACACCACCGCGCTGCTCGAAGGCGACGCGGAATCGCCCAGCGAAGATCGCATGCTCGCCGAAGGCGGCCTCCACTCCGATTTCCTCAAAGTCGGCCACCACGGCAGCCGCACCTCGACCACCTCCGATTTCCTCGCTGCCGTCTCGCCCTCCTGGGCCGCGATTTCCGTCGGCCGGCGCAATTTCTACGGCCATCCGCGCCAGGAAGTCCTCGAGCAGCTCCAGGCCGCGCACGTCCGCACCTTCCGCACCGACATGCTTGGTCTTTCCACGTTTTATCTCGATGGGAAAAACGTCCACGCCGCGGTCTGGGCAGCCCAGCCGACCGCACCCTAACGCCGTTTCGGCATGGCCTCCAGTGCATCACACGCCGTGCTCGCCCCATTCTCCGCCGCGATCTTCGCCGCCACCGCGCCCGCGCACGACACATAAGCATTGTCCGAGAGCAGTTGCTGGATTAGCCGCGCGGCCGGCTTCGCCCTGTATCGCTTCCGCCCCAGCACCTCGGCCACGCCGAGTCGTCGTACCCGCCGGGCATTGTCCGGCTGATCGTGACTGTAGGGCATCACCAGCATCGGCCTCCCAGCACGCAGAGCCTGCGCCGTAGTCCCAATCCCCGCCTGATGGATGATCACCGACGCCCGCGGAAAAATCTGCGAGTACGGCGCATAGCGCGCCACACAAATCGTTTCCGGCAGCTTGCGCTTTGGCAGATTCCGATCATCCGCCCCAATCAGCAGCACTGCGCGCTGCCCGAGAGTCTCCGCCGCCTGCGCACTCTGCTCGTAAAAATCCCCGGCGTGCATCACCGCCGCCGAGCCCAGCGTGAACACCAGCGGAGCCGGCCCCGCCTCGAGAAATGCTGCCAGTTCCGGCGGCAACCGCCCCTCGTCACCCGTGCCGTCGTAAAACGCGAACCCTGTGATCCTGACTGACGGAGGCCAGTCCGGCTGCGGAACGCCCATCACCGAGGAATAGAGCGCCAGCACAAGGCTCTCCGAGTGCTTCGCGTCAAAGATAGGATCTTTCCCCCGCGGCAATCCCAACTCGCGGCGGAGCGCATACACCGGCTCCGGCCATTTCCGTGTCACAAACCTGGCGAAGCGGGCCACCACGTGTCCCAGCGCAGGCACCGCCCCCTGCATCTTCGCCAGCGTCGGATACGGCGGTAGCACAGGCGGATCATATCCCGAAAAAAACGAAAACGGCGCCAGCACGTAGGACGCCCACGGCACGCCCGTCTTCTCCGCGACCAGCGGCCCGGCGTAGGCCAGTTCGCCCGTCACCAGCAGGTCCGCACCTCCTTCCGCCTCCACCGCCGCCAGCAAATCCGTGTAGCTCTCGCGCAGGGCAGGGAAGAGAAATTTCCGCAGCCCCGTCTCCGTCCCATGCTTGATGTCGTAGATCATCGCGATCAGCCGCGTGTCGTTCGGGTCCTGCTCCGGCCGCACCGGCGCGAACCCAATCCCCAGTGGCTCGATCTTCGGCCGAAACATCTCCGGCACAGCCAGCACCGGATGGTGCCCGCGCCGCTTCAGCTCCAGTGACAGGGCGATGAGAGGATTTACATCGCCAAACGTGCCATAGGTCGAAAAAACGATTCTCATCGTGTCGGGGTCAACACTCGCTCAGAAGCTCGCCTCGAAAATGTGAAACCTGCGCTCCAGTTCCCACTCCTGCTGTGCCTTTTCGCTGGCATGCACCAGTGTCGCGCAAGCTCCTGCCGGCGTCTCCGCGCCCAGCTGCCCTCGGCACGCCGCCACCGGCGTCTCCAGCTTTTCCGGCGTCACGCGCTCCCACAAGCTGTCACCGGGCAGAAAGCTGTGCTGGATCGAGGTCCGCACCATCAGCTTCAGATCGTGGTAGCTCAGCGGATATGTATCCGCCGCGCGCACATACTCATGCGTCAGATCGATCCGCGACACGCCCTCATCGTCCGTCGACAGCGCCACCGGCACCCCCGCCTTCCTGTACAGCATGAACGGATGCTCGTTCCCTTTCACATTCAGGATCACGTCGTTGCTCGTCAGGTTCACTTCGACCATCACGTGCCGGTCCGCCATCTCCTTCATCAGTTCCCAGGGTCGGTCCTCATACATCACGTCCACGCCGTGGCCGATCCGTTCCGCGTGTCCCTCTTCCACGGCCATCCGAATATGAAACTTCAGCCCTTCCGGGGGCACCATGTCCGTGCTCAGCTCACCGGCATGTAGCGTGATGGGCACCTTCGGGTACTCCCCGTGCAGATAATCCAGCATCCTCATCTGCAGGGCATAATCCCGCATCGAAATATACCCGTCCTCGGGCATTACAAAATTAATTCCCACTACATCGGCATCAGCAGAAGCAACCTCGAACCCCAGCAGGGTTTGCGCAAACACCTGCTCGGGCGGAAATCCGCGCAGCACCTGAAACAGAAAACGCACGGTCACCCCGCACCCCGGCCGCGCGGCCGCTTGCCCGCAATGTTCTATCTCGTTCCGCTTCCGCAGCGCTTCGCCGTACTCCTCGCGTGCGCTCCCCACGTTGCCGCGAAATGCCTCATCGGCCAGCAGCGCTTCTTTCAGCCGCGCCGCGTCGCCGTTCCAGCCGATCCGAACCCCCGCCGCCGCCGCTCTGAATCCCGGCGTCTGCATCAGCTCCAGATACTGCTCGTTCTGCGCCGCCGACCGGGATGCCACTTCGTCGATCCACTCCCCAGTGAATCGCTTGTCGTCACCAAACCGACCAAATGTATCGAAGAAATGATCGTGTCCCGACTCGCCCGTTACCGGCACAAACGTCCGCATTGAAAACGCGTCGATCAGCTCGTCGTAGAGATGCTGGTTTGCGGGAACCTCCTTCGCCGCCGGCTCACCGGGCGGGCAATCCGGCGCGTGATGTTCGGCATCCATCTTCAGCCGTACCGCGTCCACGCAAATCCGGTCCTCTCCCGCCTCGCGGATGAACGTCTCTGCATACACGGCCCCACTAAGATGGTTGTGCAGATCGCCGCCCTTCGGCATCTTGAACAAAAACACCCGCAGCGCCGCCGGACCCTCTTTCCTGGCCTGCTCAAACGCCCGCGCCGCCCGCGCTTCACCTGACGAAACCGGAGCAGAAGCCAGGGCTGTTAGTCGAAAGCAGCAGGAGAAGAGAACGCAGGCAGCCAGCACTGGAGAAACAACACACGCACGGCGAGTTTTCGACATGGGCGTTTCGATTCCTCGGAAGGGAGGGTCAACTGTGGCACAAGTGTATCGCGTCTTTCTCGTGCGAATACCCGCCGCCAACGTCCGCATTAGTTGCGCCGCCCAGCTGTCCTGCGCTGGCGAAGGATCCCCGCGGCGCTAATGGTAGTGATACAAACGAACGCGCCGAATCGTGAATTTCCCCGCGGGCATGCGCAGGTAACGTCCCTGATTGTCGTCGTCTCCGTTCAGCTCTCTGCCCGGCGTCCAAACGCCGTTCACGAAGCTTCCTTCCCGGATAGACGCAATCCCTGCAAGAGAATCCCGTTCGCCATTTGTTCCAAACGTGACGACCATTCCGATTCCTGCCACCAGAAACTCGTCCGTGCCGATTTGGATGATGACGCCGCCGTGGGCTCCGGGAACTTCTGGTTCGACGCTCGCTCCGGTTGATATCGGCGCCAGCTCTCTGAAGCGTACGTTGAAGGTGTAATTGCCCAGCGTGAACTGTTGCGGAGTAAGGTCGACGCTTCCGCCAAAATCGGCCGCGGCGCGAATCCCGACCATGTGTCCCATTCCCTGATTCTCGAGAATGAGAGGGGTTAGTTGACGGATGACATCGTAGGCATCCCCCAGCGTTTGCTCCTCTCCGGCCTCCAGAAATTCCGGCGCATACACTGAGTAGCCCATGGAATTCAGCTGTCCATAGGCGTACAGAGCATTCGCCGACATTTCCGAGGCATCCGCTCTGCCCGTCTCGGGGATGAACATCGGATTGTCCGGCAGAGCATATTGGCGCGCCCACTCCACAAAGTTGGGAAAATAAAGATCCGGCGAGAGGAAATCGATCGCCGGCGCCGCCGCGCGCCAAATGTCGAACAGGTGCGGCAGGGGGCCTCCGCTGGGATATTGTCCAGGCAATTTTCCAGGCCGCACCAGCGCAGCGTTGACGTAGAGGGGCAGAGGGTAGACGGCCTTCCCGCGTGCGGCGACCTCGCCGGTGTAATGTCCCTCCGTCCAGGCTGTGAACAACTCATCAGTCGCGAGTCCGGATCCGAAGGTTTCCGGCCAGTTCGCATCGGTTTTGGATCCGTGCGTCTCCCACGCCTTTCTGAGTTCGGGCGCAAGCGATTCACGATGGCTCGCAAGAAAATTCGTCAGCTCGGCCGGAACCGGAGACAGAAAGACCGCGCTGGCAGCGGCGCTGTAGTCTCGCGCTTCCGGGATCATACCCACTTCATTTTCAACCTGCACCATGATCACTGTGTGATTCGCGGAATCGGTCTTTCGCAGGTGGCTCATGAGCGCGGCGAATGCCTTCGAATCGGCCGCCAGATTATTCGAGCTCAGTGCGCTCAGTATTTCGAGACTGCTGCCGTCTGGCCTTGCCGCCCGCGGAAAGCGCTCCTGGTCCCGCTTGATCCAGTCCGGAACGTAGCTGGACATGCTGTTCTTCCAGCTGCCGAACCAAAGAAGAACCAGCCTCAGCTTGTGTTCGCGCGCGCCCGCGATCAGCCCGTCGAGAGTCGAAAAATCGAACAGCCCCTCGCGTGGTTCGATGAGCTGCCAGTAGACCGGCGCCAGCACCGTGTTGAAGTGCATCGCGACGACCTTCGGCCATACCGTCTTCATGTACGACAGGCTGGACGCCGAGGAGTTTTCCAGTTCCCCTCCGCGGACCAGGAACGGCTTCCCGTCGACGAGGATTTGACTGGCGCCGTGCTGGTGAACCAGCTTCGGCATCGATGAGCCCTGCTGCGCACTCGCCACCCGCACCTGGGCAGCAAGAAGCAAAACTACCGCCAGAGCGACGCGGAGGATCCGGAGCGGATTGAAGCGATGGAGAATGGGGGTAAATCTGCTCATCACTGAGATGCGTGCCCGTAGCCGATGTTCTGATCCACCCACTGAATGAAATATTTCATATTGGGCGCGTCGGTATGGCCGCCGTCATCCTGCCGCCACGCCAGCTTTCCTCCGAGCAGCCCGTCGTTCACCGCAGACATCTTCGCGGTGTGGTAATCCAAATCCGTCGTGCTTAATCCCGGAGCGCCCAGCAAAGTCCAAACCGGACTCGCCGCCACCGTCGCCATCCAGCTGCCCCGGTGATCGAGCCACTGCGCGTCTCCTTTCTCCGGAATCCCGTAGCTGATAAAGGTCAGCCGCGGGGCGCACAGCGCGATCAGCTCGTTCGAATCCACCGGAATATCCCCCGGGTTCATGCTGCCAAACTTCGCCTCCGACGCTCCATACTTGATAAAGTTCCCCGCCAGCCAGTAGTACTCACCGCCCGTCAGGCTCTCCACCGCCTCGCCGTAGTTGCGTCGCAGCAGCGTCGCGCCGCCCTTGCCTGACGACCCCACCAGCACCATTGCAAACCGCTGATCGAACGCCATCGTAACCAGTGCCGCCTTCCCATACCGAGACACGCCCTCGATCCCCACATGCTTCGCATCCACCGCGAGATCCGTTGCCAGGTAATCGAGTCCCCGTCCCGCAGCCCATCCCCACGCCCGCAGCGCGCCCCAGTCATCCGGCTTACGTGGCTGTCCCTTATTCACCAGCCCAATGATTCCCCGCGTCATGCCCGCTCCATCATCGGCCTGCGCGCTCGCCGGATCGAGTTTCGCGAACCCCCACCCCGCCGCGATCAACTCCCACTCATTCGGCGGATCTCCATCCGCATTCATCTGCGGAAACTGAAATGGCACCGCCCGAATCGGATCCCACCCCGGATGTTGTGCAATCACATCCTTCAATGACGGGTCCTGCTGCACCAGGAGTGCTTTCATCGCCGTGTTGAGCCGCTCCAGCTCCGCCGGCGAAGGCTGTACCGGCGATGGAAAGCCGCTCGGCCCAAACATGATCAGCACTGGAACCGGCCCTTTCGCATCGGCCGGCGTCACCAGCGTCATCCGCAGATTCACGCTGATCGCCGGATACGACGAATTGTCCACCTGCCCCACCAGCTCCTTCGCCATCACAGGATGGAACCCGACCATCTCCCTCTCGCTCGCCGTCACCGACCACGTCACCTTCGGCACTTCCCGCGGCATCCGCCCGTAAACGTACTCCTCCAGGCCCTCCACAATCTCCGGCCGCCGCTGCTTCCACCACATCTCCGCCGACGCCACCTTCGTGCCGTTGTTCAGCGTCAGCGCCTCCGGCACATTGGGATACGGATTGGCCTTCGACTCGTCGTAATTCGCGTGGTTCGGCGCTTTCTCGTCTCCGCTCGGACCCGGCCGCAGCGCCTTGATCCCCAGCTGGTCCATCATGTTCTGGTGATCCTGCTCCGCTGTGAACGTCACCGGCGGCCGCGCTGAATTCTGCGCCTGCGCCAGCACAGCGAGCATCGCGATCATCGAGAGCCCCGCCAGCATCCGCAGCACGCGCCTTGCAATCGTCATGGTGCTATTCTTGCCCCGCCATCAAATGGATTTAGTTCGGCACCCATACTAGTTCATCCCAAATGAACCCAGCAAAAATCCTCCCGCCGCTCATCCTGCTCATCGTCGCCATTCTTCCCAACGCGCCAGCCTTCGCTCAGTCAACCTCGAACACTCAACTCTGGATCGGCACCTGGGCCGCCTCGCAGCAAGTTCCCGAGCCGCAGAATTCACTGCCCACTGACGACCTCCGCGACGCCACCATCCGACAGATCGTCCGCCTCTCCACCGGTGGCACGACCTTGCGCGTGCATCTCTCCAACGCCTTCGGCGCCGACCCGCTGCACTTCACTTCCGTCCACGTTGCGCGTCCGCTTTCGCCCGCCTCCACCGCTATCGATCCCGCCTCCGACAAGCCCCTCACCTTCGGCGGATCCATCGAGGTCACCATCCCCGCCGGCGCCGAATACATCTCGGATCCCATTGACTACCCGGTCCCGCCGCTCTCGAATCTCGCCATCACCTTCCACCTCGACGCGCCGCCCACGCGCGAAACCGGCCATCCCGGCTCCCGCTCCACCTCGTACTACCTCCATGGCGACTTCGTTTCTGCCGCCAATCTTCCCGACGCGAAGCACATCGACCACTGGTATCAGCTCTCCGGCATCGACGTCCTCGTCCCCGCTGGCGCAGCCTCCATCGTTGCCCTCGGCGACTCCATTACCGACGGCCATGCCACCACCACCAACGGCGACGACCGCTGGACCGACGTTCTCGCCGAGCGCCTCCAGGCCTCGCCTGCAACGCGCACCATCGGGGTCCTCAACCAGGGCATCGGCGGCAACCACCTCCTTACCGACGGCCTCGGCCCCAACGTGCTCGCCCGCTTCGACCGCGACGTCGTCGCCCAGCCCGGCGTCCGCTGGCTCATCGTCTTTGAAGCCGTTAACGATCTCGGAGGGTTCACCCGCCTCGGCGATGTTCCCCCCGCCGAGCACGCTGCCTTCGTCGCCCGCATCCTCGCCGCCTGGCAGCAGATCATCGACCGCGCTCACGCCCACGGCATCGAGGTCATCGGCGCCACCATCACTCCCTTCGTCGGCTCCGACTACTACCACCCCGGCCCCGCCACCGAGGCCGACCGCCAAACCATCAACACCTGGATCCTCGCCCCCGGCCACTTCGACGCCGTCCTCGACTTCGACAAAGTCGTCCGCGACCCCGCCCATCCCGATCGCATGCTCCCCGCCGACGACTGCGGCGACCACCTCCACCCCAGCCCCGCAGGCTACCGTGCCATCGGCGATTCGATCCCGCTCACGCTCTTCGCGCATTGAGTCCCGATCACCGTTCGCGGACGACGCGCGGGCTTCGAGCGGACGATTCGCATCACTTCTAACTTGTTGACTCTATATGGTGGCCAGGGACGGGATCGAACTTGAGCCGATTTGCGGGCGTCCGAACCCGAAGGCGAAATCCTGAGCGGAGCGAAAGGACCCCTTCACCGCGAATGTCGGAGTAGTAGTGGTGGCCAGGGACGGGATCGAACCGCCGACGCCGGCCTTTTCAGGGCCGCGCTCTACCACTGAGCTACCTGGCCGCCGGAGGGTTCCAGCACGGAGAGGAGTCGTCCGGGGAGAACCACCCACAACCGCTGCGCTCACCCAACGACCTCAGCAAGTATAACAAACCGCCCTCTACCTCCGAAGCCGCGGACCGCTCCTCAAAACTGCCCCGAACAGAATCCTCGCATCCTACCTTCTGTCATTAGCAGGAGAGACTCCCATGACCCTAACCCGCACCGAAACACCCAAGCCCGCAACCTCCGCACCCGACCCGTGCTCCACCACCACCGACCGCAACGCTCCCGCCGGCAGCAAAAACTCCCTCGGCGCGAAGAGCGACTGCAACGGCCGACCCACCACCGACGACTCCGTCGTGGAAGCGAAGGACGAACAGCTGCTGACCACTCCGCCGACTGGCGAAAAGAGCCGCCGCTAGTCCCATACACCTCCCGATTCGAGCCCAATGCAAAAAGGGCGCCGCAATGGCGCCCCCTGAATGCCTTTTCTCTATTCCTGGTTCTTAGCGGATTAGCGTGAGCACGCCCCGCACCGCCGCCACCAGCCCAACCCAAATCACACCGCTCAGCAGCAGCCCACAAATCGCGCCGCGCGCCGGAGCCATGATGGCTCGCTCCTCTTCCTGTTCCTGCGGCGACACATAATCGGCTTTCGCCTCATGCCAGTGGCCTGCCGCATCGTACCCCGCGCCGTAGCGGATCACATCGATGGAGATCAACATGGTCAGCTCCTCTCCGCCCGCCCAATTCCAGGTCAATGGAAAAATGGTCGCAGAGCCGACCTCATTCTGCATGTGACATTGATCACCCCTGCCACGCCGCACAGCGCCCTGCGGTAACTTGCCTGCCAGTCGGCACTCATCCCGCACGCGCAGGGATTTCCCGCCTCGGGCACACAACCCGGCCCTCACTGGCTTCTAAAGGGAAGTTTTGTCGGCGCTGACTGGAGTGAAACGCCCGCTACGCCCGCAACCGGCTGCGCAGCTCCTCAGGAATCCGATCCTGCAGCACCCGGGCCTGCTCCATCGCTACGCCCGTCAGGTAGCCCGGCGCCGGAGTTGCGATCGCCACCAGAATCCACGCTGCCAGCGACGCCAGGAGTCCCAGAATCGCTGCGGCCTGCAGCGTGAACACCACCGCCGTATGCTCCAGATGCATCACCACGGCGGCGCTCCGCAGCGGCTCCACGTGGTGGATCACCGCCAGCGCCAGCAGGAACGCCAGGATGCACAGGGTGCTCAGGCTGATCAGAGCAACGTCAATGGTCCGGTGCAGCCTCTGCCGTGACCGGCAAAATGCACACGTTGCCAGATGTTCCTCGTAATCGATGCGCATCTCGGGGGATATCCCCGAAATGTCGTAACGCCAGCTCGATAATATGTCCCCGACGACCGAATCGGTGCAAGTGCTCATCGTTTCAGGTCCTCATTTTTCCACTCACCTCGCCAACGCCCGGCCGACAGCCCTGAGGTGAGATTCCAAGGAAGGGGCGGCTCTAAACGATTATAGACCCGTTTGCTTACAGGACAATAGCGGCCATGGGCCGATCCTGTTCGGCCAGCAGTAAGTGGTTCGCCAGCAAACTCATCCTGTCCCGCAGGGCCCGCTCTGCGGAGATTCGTGCCAGCTCCGGAAGGTTGTTATTTTCTGAAAGATGCGCGAGCACCACATAAGCGGCCCCGCCATCGTAGCTCCTGGCCAGAAACTCTGCCGCCGCGTCGTTCGACAGGTGACCCACCCGTGACATGACCCGCTGCTTCACCGACCACGGATACGGCCCGTCCCGCAGCATGTCCACGTCGTGGTTCGACTCCAGCATCAGCACGTCCGCTCGCCGCAGGTGCGCATGAACGTTAGATGGCATGTAACCAAGATCCGTCGCAATGGCGATGCGCACGCCGTCCGCCTCAAAGACAAACCCCACCGGATCAACAGCATCGTGTGGGGTCGTAAAGGGCGTCACTGCGATGTCGCCGATCCTGAACCCGCTCCCCGACCGGAAATATTCCACAGCAGGAAGGGAAGTCGGGTCCTTCTCCGGCTCACTCAGCACCTCTTCCGCCGCTGCTTTCTCTTCCTCATCCGGCTCACCGGTCACATCCGCCGAACACCGAGCAGCCCTCGTAGCGTCCTGATCGCTGATCACTGATCGCTGATCACTATCTGCTGAGCTCTGAGCGGAGCCTGCCCTGAGCGAGTCGGCGCAAGCCGGCGAGTCGAATGGGTGCCCTGTGCTCTGCTGTTCCTGAACGCTGACCGTTGAACGCTGAGCGCTGTCTGCCTGCGCTCTGCGCTGCTCCAGCCACTGCGCATAGGTGATCCGCTTCTGCGGGGTCATCCACCGCACCCACGCCCGATGCGTCGGCTCGGTCAGATACACGGGAATCCCCAGCTTCCGCGCCGTCACCGCCATGCCCTGTACGTGGTCCTGATGTTCGTGGGTAATCAGAATCGCGTCCAGCGCCGACGGCTCTTCGCCCGCCGCCTTCATCCGCTTCATCAACTCGCGGCAGCTGAGGCCGGCATCCACCAGAATCCGCGTCGTCGCGCTGGCGACAATGGTGCTGTTGCCCTTCGACCCGCTGGCCAGCACCGTCATCCGCACCATACCCGGAGCATACGCCCGATGCGTGTGGAACGAACGGCGCATTCACTGCCGGCGAGTACCGACGGAACACCACTCAGTACGTGTAAAACCCGCGCCCGCTCTTCCGCCCCAGCCACCCCGCATCCACCATCCGCACCAGCAGCGGACACGGCCGGTACTTTGGATCCCCCAGCCCCTCGTGCAGCACCCGCATAATATCCAGGCACACATCGAGGCCGATAAAATCCGCCAGCGTCAACGGCCCCATCGGGTGCGCCATCCCCAGCCGGAACACCTCGTCCACCGCATCCGCAGTCGCCACGCCCTCCATCACCGCAAACATCGCCTCGTTCAGCAGCGGCATCAGCACCCGGTTCGACACGAACCCTGGCGCGTCGTTGACTTCCACCGCCGTCTTGTCCAGCTTCTCCGCCAGCGTCGCCACTGTCTCGTACGTCTCCTGCGACGTCTGCAGCCCCCGGATCACTTCCACCAGCTTCATCACCGGCACGGGGTTGAAGAAGTGCATCCCGATCACGCGATCCGGTCGGCTCGTCACCGCCGCCAGCTTCGTAATCGAGATCGACGACGTGTTCGACGCCAGAATCACCTCCGGCCGCGCAATCCCATCCAGACCTTCAAAGATCGCGCTCTTGACCTCGAACCGCTCCGTCGCCGCTTCTACCACAAGATCCGCCTCGGCCAGCGCCTTCCGGTCCAACGTGCCTTCAATCCGCCTGAGCGCGGCGTCGACGTTGTCCAGCGAAATCTTCCCCTTTTCCGCCTCGCGCCCCAGATTCTTCCGGATCGTCTCCAGTCCCCGATCCAGAAACTGTTGCTCCACATCGCACAGCAGCACTCGCAACCCGCTCCTTGCAAGCACATGGGCAATCCCGTTGCCCATCGTCCCCGCGCCAATCACTCCGACGGTTTTAATCTCCCTCACTGCCCGCAACCCTCATCGACCAAAATGCCGCTTGGACAACCTGCTCATTCACACGCCCAATCGATTCCGATGAACGCTACCCGATCCCCACCACCAGCGCGGTCACGTTGTCCCGTCCCCCTGCCTCGTTCGCCGCGTCCACCAGGCTCTGCGCCGCCCGCTCCAGATCGCCGCCCGCACCGAGAATCCGCCCAATGGCCTCCTCGTTCACCTCGCGCGTCAACCCATCCGAGCACAGCAGAAACACGTCGCCCTTCTCCACATCGAGTGCGACCACATCTTCCGTCACGGATTTCTGCGTCCCAATCGCCCGCGTAATCACGCTGCGAAACGGCGACCGATCCGCCTCCTCCTGGGTCATCGTGCCCAGCCGCATCTGCTCATCCACCAGCGAATGGTCGTGTGTGATCCTCAGGAGCTTCCCCCTGCGCAGCCGATAGCAGCGGCTGTCCCCCGCATGCGCAATCAGCGCGGGACTCGCGCCGGCGCCGGCTCCCAGCAGCAGCGCCACCAGCGTTGTCCCCATCCCATACAATCCCGGCTCGCTTTCGGCTCGCTCCAGCACCACCCGATTCGCCTCGGCGATCGCCTCATGCAGCCTCTCGCCCTCCGGCATCCCGTTCTCGGCGCTCACCCGCTCCAGCACCGTTTCGACCGCCATCCGGCTCGCCACCTCGCCGCCCGCCGCGCCACCCATGCCGTCGCACACGACATAAATGCCGCGCTCCGGCCGGTAGCCAAATGCATCCTCGTTGCTGCTGCGCACCCGCCCCGTGCTCGTCCGAGCCGCCGCCTTTGCCGTCATCATCGCCTGGGTAATTGAACCAGATTCACGATACACGAACTACCCCCTCACCCTTGTCACTCATCCGCGACCAGCCATTGGCCTCCAGCAGCCCGCTGTCTGAAGTTTCCTGGCAACCACTCCCTGCTCCCTGTCGATCCACCCACTGAACACTGAACACTGAACACTGAACACTGAACACTGAACACTGAACACTGAACACTGAACACTGAACACTGAACACTGAACGCTGTACGCTGTACCCTGCACCCTGTGCTCCGTGTCACCGTATCCCCACAGCCCCTCTTCTACAATCACCCTGAGGAGCCACAACCACCATGCCGCGTCAGCCGCTGATCGCCGCCAACTGGAAAATGTATAAAACCCCCGCCCAGGCCCAGGAGTTCATGAAGAACTTCCTCCCCCTGGTCGCCAACCACGACCGCGACGAGGTCGTCGTTTGCCCCTCCTTTACCTCTATCTCTGTGGTAATCGCGGCCGCCACCGGTTCCGGGGTCGCCATCGGTGCGCAGAACATGCACTTCGCCGACGAGGGCGCCTACACCGGCGAAACCTCTCCTTTGATGCTCAAAGCCATCGGCGCCACGCATGTCATCCTCGGCCACTCCGAGCGCCGCCAGTACTTCGGCGAAACCGACGAGCTCATCAACAAGAAACTCAAAACCGCCCTCCAGCACTGCCTCGTCCCCATCGTCTGCGTCGGCGAAGTTCTCGCCGAGCGAGAAGCCGGCAAGACCGAAGAAGTCCTCCTCCGTCAGACCCGCGGCGTCCTCGCCGGCATCGCCGCGAGCGCAGCCGCCCCCATCGTCATCGCCTACGAACCGGCCTGGGCCATCGGTACCGGCAAAACCGCCACCCCGCAGATGGCCTCCGAAGCCCACGCCGTCATCCGCGGCGAAGTAGCGAAGCTCTTCGGCCCCGAAACCGCCGACCATCTCCGCATCCTCTATGGAGGCAGCGTCAAACCCGACAACGCCACCACATTGATGAACGAACCCGACATCGACGGAGCCTTAGTCGGCGGAGCCAGCCTCGACCCTCAGTCCTTCGCCAAAATCGTCAACTATTGATCTCGCGCATCGAACCGGAATGAACGAACAGGCGACCATTCGCGAAATCCTCGACCGTACCCGCACCATCGCCGTCGTCGGCCTCACCAACCGTGAAGGCCGCGCCTCCCTCGGCGTCTCCCGTTTCATGCAATCTCAGGGTTACCGCATCGTCCCCATCAACCCAGCCATCGACAGCGTCCTGGGCGAAAAAGCATACCCCGACCTTGACGCCGCCTTCGCCGCCCACCCGGAAATCGACCTCGTCAACGTCTTCCGCGCCCCCGAATACGTCCCCGCCATCGTCCAGGACGTCATCCGCCTCAAAATCCCCCGCCTCTGGCTGCAGGAAGGCGTCGTCCACAACGAAGCCTCTGCGCAGGCCGAAGCTGCCGGCATCCAGGTCGTAATGGGTCGCTGCATTTTGAAGGAACGCATGGCCGCCGGCTGGAAGAACCACGGCTGACTCGCCCCATCCACCGAATCCCGTTACCGCCGCATGCGCGTCGCCGCCCGGCCCAAACGGGGACTACACCCCGACGCCCTTCGCTTTCACATTTTCCCGAATGAACCGCACCACCGCCTCCAGCGAGGTCCCCGGCCCAAAAATCGCCGCCACGCCCTGCCCCTTCAGCGCCTCTGCATCCTGTTCCGGGATCGTCCCGCCCAGCACCACCAGAATGTCACCCGCGCCCTGCTCGCGCAGCATCGCCGTGATCCGCGGCACGATCGCATTGTGCGCGCCCGACAGGATGCTCAGCCCCACGCAGTCCACGTCTTCCTGGATCGCCGCGTTCACGATCATCTCCGGTGTCTGCCGCAGACCCGTGTAGATCACTTCCATCCCCGCATCGCGCAGCGCGCGCGCAATCACCTTCGCCCCGCGGTCATGCCCGTCGAGGCCCGGCTTCGCCACCAGCACCCGGATTGGACTCGTGCGCTCACTCATAACGAACGTCGAAGAATAGCACAGCAACTCGGAGCATGGGGTTTGGGACTGGCTGGCCCATATCGGCCCGGTTTTGGCAGATGTGGGAATCGCGCCGCTTTCGCAGAGAGCCGGCCTCCTCAGTTCTCCTCGCGCTCCCCAGTCGACTCCTCGTCCAGCTCCATCCCCTCCACTTCCACATCCCACTTCTTCAGAATCCGGAAAATCACTCCACTCGAAAATCCCGCCCGCATCAGCAGCCGCATCACCCGCGCCGCTTCCTTCTCGTTCCCCGGCTTCTTTACCCGCTTTCGCTCCAGATGTCGCCGCGCCAGCTCTTCCTCGCTCACGTTTTCGTACGCCGCATCGAGCGTCTTCCCGATCACCGCCGCATGCACGCCCTTGCGTATCAGATCCTGCTCGACGCGCCGCTTCCCGAAGCTCGCATTTTCCTGCCTCAATCTCGCGTAATCCTGGGCGTACCCCGCATCATCCAGGTACTTCCGTTCTTTCAGCCGCCGGACCACCGCCTCCACCTTTGCCTCACCGGGCTCGCCCGCCTCGACGCGCCTGCGCAGCAGCCGCTGCACCTCAGCGACCGTCCGCATCTGCTGCCCCAGCACCTTCACCGCATAGTTGTAGAGGGAATCTTCATCAAAAAGAGCAACCGGCTTGCGAGTGCGCACGCGCATACGGTTAGCCCAGGAGCGGAATCAACGGCTGAAAGGGACGAGTCCTGCGCCAGCGGTAAGAGATAAAGTCGCTGTCCAGAGTGAGAATGTCTCCCGTATCCAGTTCGTCGGCCATATGGATTAGGCAAGCATCCGCAAAATCGGCAGGTACGTCTCGATACTTAAGCATGATCGCGCGAATCGCCGACACAGCCCCTGTAAAGCGGAAAGGAACTTCGAACGTGCCTTCGTCTACATTCGCGACGACAGCCAACGAGGCTCCGGGAACCCTGCGCAGCAAATAACAGCTTTCCGAGATCACGGCTTCACACGTAACGAATGCCCGGCTCAAATCCTGGATTGCCGCCCTGCATTCCGCATGACGCCTGTCCCGCCGATCCAGCAGCGCCACGATAAAGCCGCTGTCCACCAGAACGGGTCTCACCGCCCGTAGCCTTCCAGATGCTTCTTGTTCGATCCGAGATCGGGGATTCCTGAATCAAACTCCCCCATCCCAATGATCTTTCTCTTCTTCGGAGCAGCACCGTAATGACGCACCATCAGTCGCAGTCCCTCACGAACTACCCGGGAAGGACTCCACCCCAGCCGCCGGGTCAGGTGCTTCAGGGCAGCCTGCGATTCATCGTCGAGACGAGCCTGTACCGTCGCCTTCATAAAGCTATTGTACTACAAGTCGTGATTTGTATTACACGTTAACCCCGACGCCGGTACCGTATCTCAAACTCATACCCGGCATTCGGCGGAAACATTTCCGCCACATGCCGTAACCGCTCCGCCAGCGCAGGAGCAGCCAGCAGTGGATACTCCCGCTCCCGCAGGTCCGCATAGTCGAAATCAATCGTCAGCGACAGCATGTAAACCGCCAGCGCATCGGCAAACGTCGACTCGAAGTAGCTCGACTTCGCCCGCTCATCCACTTCGCTCCCGCGGCTTCGGTCCAGCGCCCGCCGCCGGCTCTCCCACGCATCGTGGCTCGTCTCGCCCCGCACGTCCGACGTTGCCTGTGACCACGTCAGCTCCGCAAAGCTCTGCGGCACGCCCACCACGTCCACAAACTGATGTCCCACGTTGATTAGAAACTCGAACGCCAGCGCGAATCGGTCCTGCATCAGCCGCGTCGAAATAAAAATGCACTCCGACCCGCCAAAGCGCACGTTTCGGTGGCAGATCGCCCGATCCCCCAGGTCCACCGTGTAATCCGGCGCCACCACGGTGTCGTCGTTCTCCCCGATCGCCAGCGGCACAAAATACCACGCTCGCTGCCGCAGCGCCGCTGCCACCACCGCCGGCACCGCCTGCACAATTTTCTCCAGTTCGTCGGCGCTGTTGTGCACTTCGCCGAAGCTCGCCCAGCACAGGCCGTTATCGGCCTGCCGCACCTGCGCGTCCTGCGCCACTTTGGCGGCGGAAAACAGCGGGATTTGCGCGGCTCCAGCCATAAGCTTGTATTCTAGCTGACGGAGAGTTGCAGTATGAACGCCACCACGCAGCCGGCCCGCCTGCTCGGCATTCCCCTCGGTGACTTCGGATTCTTTTCCTCCCTCCTGCTCTCCCTGGCCTCCGGCTTCCTGGCCTTCTTCTCCACCCTGTTTCTCGCCATAATCGCCCTGCTCGTCTGGAACGGCATCGGCCACCATCAGGTCAATTACGCTGACACCTACCGCTACGTTGCCTTCCCCATCGGCCTCATCGTTCTGGTCGCCGCATTCGTCTTCTTCACCGGAACCTGGCTGCGTCGTAAGCTTTCAGGATCACGCTAGATGCCCGTCGTCACCATCCCATCCACCTCGCTCACTCCCACTCCCCAGGAATCTCGCGCCTTCTGCGCGCAGCTCGAGGCCGGCGACATCCTCTACTTCCCGCAATCCCCCGTCCCGCTCACCGCGGACGACACCAGCTTCCTCCTCGGCCAGCAGCAGGCCGACAGCTCGCTCCACAAAAACATCGCCTACAAGCCCGCCATCGATCGCCTCAGCGGGTTCGACGCCAAAACCGCCAATCCTGCCGCCGTCGAGCGCCTCCAGCGCATTATGTGCGGCTACTCGAACTCCGTCGTCCAGTTCCTCACCGGCTTCCTCGCGCCCTACCAGCAGCACTGGAAGCTCGACTACGCCAGCTTCCGCCCCCAGGAAGAACAGGGCCGCGATCTCCCGCTGCGACGCCGCAACGATCTCCTCCACACGGACGCTTTCCCCACGCGCCCCACCCACGGCGCGCGCATTCTGCGCTTCTTCAACAACATTCATCCCGCGCGCACCCGCGACTGGATCGTCAGCGACCCCTTTGCCGCCACCGTCCGCCGGTTCGCTCCCAAAGAAATCGCCCCGCGCCCCGGCTCTGCGCTCTCACGCCTCGGCAAAACCACGGCCCGCGCTATCGGACTCGGCGCCGCCATCCCCTCCCTCAAGCGCTCGCCCTACGACGACTTCATGATGCGCTTCCACAATTTCCTCAAAGAGAATCCGCGCTTCCAGGCCGACTGCCCCAAATATCCCTTCCAGTTCCCCTCCGGCTCCTCGTGGATGGTCTATACCGACACCGTCCCACACGCCGTCCTCGCTGGCCAGTACGCCCTCGAGCAAACCTTCTTAGTCCGCCCGGAAGCCATGGTCCGCCCCGAAATCTCCCCCCTCCGCATCCTCGAAGAAATCGCCCACGCCCCGCTCGTTTAGGATGGCGCTGCGCCCCCTACGCCTCCCTCAGCAACTCCGTCCTGTACTTCGGAGCCAGAGCCTTCACCTTCTCAATGAACGCAGTCTGCTCCTTTTCATCCAGCTTCGGCGGCGGAGTCGTCCGTGTCGCCACCGGCACCCCAACCTCCAGGAAAAATTTCTCCTGTCCCGCGGGAGAGCAGATACACAGCATCCGTACCGGCACAGTGGAAGCGTTGTGAAACTGGTGCGGAGCATTGGCGGGAATACTCAGTGTGTCGCCGGCGTGCGCCGTTAGCTTCCTCCCACGGAACGTCGCCTCCATCTCGCCCTCAAGCAAAATGAAAGCCTCCTCGAAGTCATGCCGATGCGGCGGCGGCCCGCCACCGGGCGGGATGTGCATGTCGATGACACAAAAGCGTCCCGCCGTCTCTTCACCCGTTACGGTGATCGTGTAGGTATCGCCCACCAGCCCGATATGAGGCAGGTTGTCAGGTCGCGCCACCGCGAGAATACGCTTGAGATCGTCGGACGGAATAGTTGAGACGGGTGGCGCTGAGATGGCTGAGCTACCGTTCATGGTGTTGTTCCTTATCCTCGACTCTGTTGGTCTTGATTGATTTACAACTGGATTTGAGTGAAGCCGCGCAATGCGGCGGTGACAAACATAGCTGCCGCAACATTGCCAGCTTGAGGAAGTAAAACGACGACCCACCGCGGTTATCGCCTGGTCAGGGCTCAGGAAGCCAGTAAGAATTCCTTGCTCTGCTGCCACGCGAGCGCGGTCTGTCGGGCGAAGTCTTCATATCGGCGAGGCGAATGTCCAAGCAACTCGGTCAAAGTCTCGAGATCTCCACGTCCCGCGATGAAGCCACGTTCCAGATATCCCTGAAACATCATTCGGATGTCGAAAGCTGACCACGATGGAGCTTGATCTCGCATCTGCTCCTCAAAGGCATCCATATTCTCGCCTGGGTAGCGAATCTCCTTGCCCAGCAACCCGCTCCAGATGGACGCTATTTTAGGGCCACTTAGCACCTCTGGACCATTGAGGTTGTAGGTTTTGCCGTAGTGACCATCGGAGGTCAGCGCAATCGCTGCTGCCTCAGCAATATCTCTTATGTCCACCGCCGAGATGCCCACTGTACCGAGCGGCATAGGGTAGATGCCGGCTTTCGTCAGCGGATCCTTCAGGGATGCATCATTCTGAAAGAAGTAATTCGGACGAATGACCGTGAAGGGGACATCGAACTCCCGCAAGGCGCTTTCGATAGCCAGTTTCGAGGCGAAATGAGGAACATCCCTGAAGTGCTCGACGCGATAGACCGAGTGATAAACGATGTGCTTCAACTTCAACTTCCTGGCCAGATCGTAGGCGATGAGGCCTTGCGTCAATTCATCGGGAGTGACGGCATTCAGCAGGTAAAGTTTGTCCACACCATGGAGCGCCTTCTGCACGGAGATCGGATCGAGCAAGTCCCCCACCATGACCTCGACCCCTTTGGGCGCGGGCGTTCCCTCTTTGCGGATGAGGATACGAACATCCGCTCTGCGCTTCTGAAGTTCTCGCACCACTTCTGAGCCAACATGGCCAGTACCGCCTGTCACTAGAATCTTCATCTTCGACTCCTCAAAATTCGGGTGGTGCCTTACGCGAGGCAAGAATGATCACCTCGGTCAGCGCCGGTTCCGCCATCTCATCGCACGCTGTACGCGGCAGGTAAGGCAGCCTTGTCCGCGATGGCTCAACCTGGCGTCGGAGTCAGGCGAGTGCGGCATAACCATCAACGCGATTTCGCTTGCATTTCCTTCGGTTCGTTGGCTTCCAGGATCCCCGGAGCGATTGTCTCTCGCCGCGATCTCACAAGCTGAGCACTTCTGCTCAGAGGCAGCAGACCCCAGCGAAGTCTGGCGTGAGACGGCAGTCGGTACGAAGTCTCTTCTGGTACAGGCTGCACTGGCTTGGCCATCATCGGCGCGCGGCTCGCAGCGGTTTCGTTTTGGCCAGTTCCGGCAACCTGCGGAACGGGAGGCCCGCATCCAATTCTCCGCTTCAGACGTTTATCCTGAATTCAAAGAATCGAATCTCGTGACGCCGAATCTCCCCAATGAACGGAGAACCGATGTCTGCGATCCTGACTCCCGGCACCCTCGCCCCGGAATTTAGCCTTTCTGTCACCCCCGATCAGAAACTCGCCCTCCGCGAGCTGCGGGGCAAGCCTGTCATTCTGGCCTTTTATCCTGCGGACTGGAGCCCCGTCTGTGGCGACCAGATGGCTCTGTACAACGAAGTCCTTCCTGAATTCCAGAAATTTCACGCCGAGCTCCTGGGAATCTCTGTCGACGGTGTCTGGTGTCACGAGGCTTTTGCCCAGAACCGGAAACTCCGCTTCCCTCTGCTTGCTGACTTCGAGCCCAAAGGCGCTGTCGCCAGGTCCTACGGAGCGTATCGGGAACAGGACGGCATTTGCGAACGAGCCCTGTTTGTCATCGATAAAAATGGTGTCATCATTTGGAGCTATTGCTCGCCCATTGCGGTCAATCCCGGCGCCGACGGCATTCTCGATGCACTTGAACGGCTGCCCAGGCAGGAGTAACCGTGAGCACACTGAAAATTCCGGTTGGACCCGAGGATCACGTTCAGGGCAGCGCCGATGCGGAATGCACCCTCGTCGAGTACGGCGATTACGAATGCCCTCACTGCGCCCACGCTGATCCGATAGTCAAACGCCTGCAGCGCCACCTCGGCAAGCGCCTTCGATTCGTATTCCGAAACTTCCCCCTCAGCCAGATCCATCCTCATGCGGAAGCGGCAGCCGAAACCGCGGAGTTCGCAGCCGCCAATGGAAAATTCTGGGAGATGCACGACCTGATCTTCGAAAACCAGAGCAGTCTCAGCCTGGCTCTGTTCGAGAAGCTCGCTCAGCGACTGGGTCTTTCCAGCGCCGAACTGCTCGACGCGCTCAACCGGAAGGAGTACGAGGCGCGCGTCCGCGCCGATTTTACCGGAGGCGTTCGCAGCGGCGTCAACGGCACCCCGACCTTCTTTATCAACGGCCAGCGCCACAACGGCTCCTTCGAGTATGAAGATCTGCTTGCAGCCATCGAAGCCTCCGGCCGCTGACGCAGGCGCGCCCCTCCCCTGAGCACGAATGAGCCGAACCGCGAGAACCCTCCTCAAGATGCTCATTGCCGGCGCCATTGGCGGCATCATCGGCGCAGGACTCGTCTCCCACCATTCCGCCTCCAACGCTCCGCGCTGGTTGATGTTCCCCCGCGGCATGATGATCGCCATCGCCCTCATCTGCTTCTTCAGCATCTACTGGAGCGCCGCCGCCAAAAACAGCGCCCCCACCCAATCCTCTGAGTCCGCCTGGTCCCGTCGCCTCCATCTCATCGTCCTCAACTCCGCCGTGCTCCTCCTCATCTTCCCCCTGCCTGGGCTCACGCGCCGCTTCCTGCCCGCCAGCCGCATCCTCACCGCCGCCGGCCTCGCCGTCGAAATCGCCGGCATCCTCTTCGCCTTCTGGGCCCGTCGCCATCTCGGCCGCAACTGGAGCGGCGAAGTCCGTATCGCCACCGGCCACCAGCTCATCCGCTCCGGCCCCTACAAAACCATTCGCCATCCCATCTACACCGGAGTCCTCGCCATGTACGCAGGAGTCATGCTCGTCTCCGGCCAGATCCACGCGCTCCTCGCCTTCCTCATCATCACGGTGACGTACTGGCGCAAGCTGCGCCTCGAAGAAAAAATCCTCAGCGAAAATTTCGGCCCGGACTGGGATTCCTGGCGCCGCGCAACCTGGGCTCTTGTCCCCCCGCTCTTCTAACCGCGCTGCCCTTCGCTCTCCACGCCGGGTGATAGAGTGTACGTTTCCCGCATTTTCCCGAAGAATTCCCGCAGTTCGGTCCGCTGTCGCTCACTTCGAGCCGAAAGGTGTTGCCGCATGTTCTCCGCCAAAGGTTTCCGCCGCTCCGCGATCATCCTGGCGCTCGGCGCTCTCTGCTCGTTGCCGATCTGCGCGAGCGATGATGCTGCCGCACATATTGGCTACTACCGCGCCCCGGCCGTCCACGGTGACACCATCGTCTTTACCTCTGAAGGCGACCTGTGGACGGTGAGCGTCCATGGCGGCGCCGCGCACCGGCTCACCTCCGCGCCCGGCAAGGAGGATATGGCCACCATCTCGCCTGACGGCCTCACCGTTGCCTTCCGCGCCCAGTACGAAGGCCCCGAGGAGATCTACACCATGCCCATCGCCGGCGGCCTTCCCCAGCGGCAGACCTGGGATGGTGGCGCCGGGCCCGTCGGCTGGACTCCCGATGGCCGCCTCATCATCACCACCGTGCGTTATGCTACGCTGCCTGATCCCAGCCTCGTGCTCATCGGCAGCCATGGCGAGCGCGAGCAGCTGCCCCTGGCCACCGGCGAGGAAGCAGCCTGGTCCACCGACGGTAAGACTCTCTTCTTCACCCGCCTCGAAAACCAGGGAAGCCACACCAAACGTTACAAGGGCGGATTCATCCAGCACATCTGGCGCTGGGACGGCCACGGTGAAGCCGTTCCTCTCACGGCGGACTATGCCGGCACCTCGCACGATCCCATGGTCTGGAACGGCCGCGTCTACTTCCTCTCCGATCGCGATGGCGTCATGAACGTCTGGTCGATGGACTTGAGCGGCCACGACCTCAAACAGGAAAGCCATCAGAAAATCTTCGACGTTGAATCGGCCTCGCTCGATCAGGGCCACATTGTTTACGCCTGCGCCGCCGATCTGTGGCTGCTTGACCTGGCCACCAATCGCGACGTCGTCATTCCCATCACGCTGGAATCGGACTTCGATCAGCTCCGCGAGCACTGGGTCACCAAACCCCTCACCTACATCTCCGACGCGCACCTCTCCCCCGACGGCAGCCGCGTTGTCTTCACCGCGCGCGGCGAAGTTTTCACCCTCCCCGCCAAAACCGGACGCATCATCGGCGTCGCCTCCGACTCCGCCGTGCGTTTTCGCTCGGCCCGCTTCCTGCCCGATGGCAAAAGCATCGTGGCGCTCTCCACTGCAACCGGCGAGACGGAGTTCTGGAAGTTTCCCGCCGACGGCGAAGGCAAACCCCAGCAGTGGACCTCGGACGCCAAAGTCCTCCGCTGGGATGGCATTCCTTCACCCGATGGCCGCTGGCTCGCCCACTACAACAAAGACCAGCAACTATGGATCTACGACACCAAAACGAAAGCCAACAAGCTCATCGCCACGTCGATGAATAGCGGCTTCCAGGACCTGAGCTGGTCGCCGGACAGCCGCTGGCTGGCCTTCGTCGAGGACGCCAATAACCACTTCGCTGAAGTCAAAATCTTCAACATCGAATCCGGCAAAATTGAGACCCTCACTTCCGACCGCTATGACAGCGCGAGTCCTGTCTGGAGCTCCGACGGTAAGTGGCTCTGGTTCCTCTCCGACCGCGCCCTCACCACCACCGTTCCCTCGCCCTGGGGCGTCCGCCAGCCCGATCCACACTTCAACCAGCAGATGAAAATCTACCAGGTCGCGCTCGTCGCCGGTGAGCGCTCGCCCTTCCTGCCCGCCGATGAGCTCCATCCCGATTCGCCTGCGAAGGACAAGGAAGAGCCAAAAAAAGATACAGGCGAAAAAGACAACGTCTCGACCGGCAAAGACTCCGCCACCGGCGCAGCGAAGCCCGATGACAAGTCCGCCGCGGCGAAAGCCGGCGATAACCAAAAGCCTGTGCCCGAAGTGAAGATTGACTTCGCCGATATTCAGTCGCGCCTCACCGAGGTGCCCGTGCCCCCGGGCAACTACCGCAATCTCCAGGCTGCGGAAAAGCGTCTCTGCTGGCTCAATTCCAGTGACGAGGCGCACCCGAAGCTGGCCCTGCAATGCGTCGCCCTCGACAACAAAGGCGACGAGCCCGACACCGTCATGGCCGACGTCAAAAGCTACGAAATTTCCCTCAACCGCAAAAAGCTTCTCATCCACAAAGCCGACGACTTCTACATCCTCGACTCCGACGTCAAATCCTCCGGTCTCAACGACGCCAAAGTCCTTGGCAAAGCCAAACTCGACCTCGCCCACTGGACCCTCCACACCACTCCGCGCGAAGAGTTCCACGGCTTCTTCCTCGACGCCTGGCGCCTGGAGCGCGACTACTTCTACGACCGCCACATGCAGGGAATCGACTGGGTCGCGATGCGCGAACGCTATCTGCCGCTCGTCGATCGCGTCTCCGACCGCGACGAGCTCAACGACGTCATCGCCCAGATGGTCAGCGAACTCTCCGCCCTCCACACATTCGTGGGCGGCGGCGACCAGCGCAAGCCCGAGGACGCGATCGACGTCGCCACCCTCGGCGCGCGCCTGCGCCGCGATGAAAAGGCCGGCGGCTACGTCGTGGAGCACATCTACCTTCACGATCCCGACCTGCCCAACACCGCTCCGCCGCTGGCCCGGCCTGACTCCCTGGTCGCCGAAGGCGAGACCATCGTCAGCATCGACGGCGTCGACGCCCTCAGCGTCCGCGACGAGCGCGAGCTGCTGCGTGGCAAAGCCGGCGTCCAGGCGATGCTGCGCGTCAAATCCGCCAAAGGCGACCTGCGCGACGTGCTCGTGAAACCCATTTCCGCAAGAGAGGACGAAGACCTCCGCTACAGCGAGTGGGAGTACACCCGCCGCCTCAAAGTCGAATCCCTGTCCCAGGGCGACATCGGCTACATTCACCTGCGCGCCATGGGCCCCGACGACATCGGCCAGTGGGAGCGCGACTACTATCCCATCTACAACCGCCAGGGCCTCATCATCGACGTCCGCCACAACGAAGGCGGCAACATCGACTCCTGGCTTCTCGGCAAGCTCCTCCGCCAGGCCTGGTTCTATTTCCAGCCGCGCGTCGGCAACCCCACCTGGAACATGCAGGAAGCCTTCCGCGGCCACATCGTCGTCCTCTGCGATCAGGAAACCGCTTCCGACGGCGAAGCGTTCTCCGAGGGCTTCATGCGCCTGAAGCTGGGGACGCTCATCGGCATGCGCACCTGGGGCGGCGAAATCTGGCTCAGTGGCAGCAACCGCCAGGCCGATGGAGGCGTCGCCACCGCGGCTGAAACCGGCGTCTACGGCCCCGAAGGCAAGTGGCTCATCGAAGGTCACGGCGTCGAGCCCCAGGTGGTCGTGGATAACCTGCCCCACGCCACCTTTGAAGGCAACGACGCGCAGCTCCAGGCGGGCATCGAACTGCTCGAGAAGGAAATCAAAGAGGACCCGCGCCCTGTGCCTCCCCACCCGCCGTACCCGGATAAGTCGTTCAAGTACCAGTAGCGTCACTGCTCACCTGGTGGCCGTGGGGCCAGATGGGTGCGACCTCTGCACCCTCCGCCCACCCTGTGGCATCCTTATAGCCACGGGAACCCCAGTCCCCGGCCAACAACATGACACGCAAAACCACCCCAGCCTTCCTCGCTCTCCTCGCCGCCCTCAGCGTCCTCCTGGCCTTCGCCCAGCAGTTCCAGCCCCGCCACATCTACAACGAAAACGCTGACGCCCACGCTGATATTCGTGACGCCCTCGCCACCGCTGCCCGCGAGCACAAGCGTGTCATCCTCGACTTCGGCGGCAACTGGTGCGGCGACTGCCAGGTCCTCGACATTTACTTCCATCAGCAACCCAATGTCCAGCTCCTTGACCAGAGCTTCATCCTCGTCGACATCGACATCGGCCACTACGACCACAACACCGACCTCGCCGACCAGTACAGCGTCCCTCTCAAGAAGGGCGTCCCCGCGCTCGCGGTCCTCGACTCCCACGGCCGCCTCCTCTACAGCCAGCGTTCCGGCGAGTTCGAGAAGATGCGCCACATGGACCCCGCCTCCGTCACCACCTTCCTCCAGCAATGGAAGCCCAGCGCCCCCGAAAACAAGGGCGGCCAATAACCGTCCTCACCCCAACCACTGTCAGCCGCTCGCTACCAGCCACCCGCCACCCGTCCCCTGTCTCCCCCTGTCTCCCCCTTCTCCCCGACCTCGCCTTCCATCCCCTAAACCCTTTCCCCTATACCCTGGTTTCCCCCCTGTACCCTGCACCCTGTCCCCTGTACCCTGTTTTGTATGCTGCGCGCGGTTGAGTATCTGCGGAAGGCTCTCTGGTCCGCCTTCGGCCATAGTGCCTTCTCCATGGCCAAGGCCGCGGCCTATTCCGCGATGCTCAGCATCTTTCCCGCGCTTGTCGTGGTCACCACCCTCTTCGCCATCATGCCTTCCGGCGACGACATCCGCGGCGTCATCCGTTCCGCCTTGCAGCAGGTTCTCCCGCCCGACACCATGCTGCTGGTCCAGAACTACTTCATCAACTACCACGCCCGCTCCGTCCGCATTGTCTGGGGCTGCGTCTTCGTCAGCCTCTTCGCCGCCATGGGCGTCCTGCTCTCCCTCATGGAAGGCTTCCGCCGCGCCTATCGTCTCCCCCGCGGCGTCTGGGGATTCTGGCAGGAGCGTGTCGCCGCCATTCTTCTCGTTCCCCTAACCATGGTCCCCATGGCCGCCGCTACCGCCTTCCTTGCCTTCGGCCACTTTATTGAGCTCTGGATGATCGACAACTCCACCCACGAACTCCACCTCTACGTCATCCTCTTCTGGCGGCTCGTCCGCTGGACCATCGCCCTCCTCGCCAGCGTCATGTCCATTGTCCTCATCTACCACTTCGGCATCCCGCGCCATAAGCATCCCCAACACGGTGGCGCGCTCGCCTTTATCCGCGGCCGCTGGCGCGAAACCCTCCCCGGAGCCACCATCGCCACCGCCAGCTGGTTCCTTGCCACCCTCCTCTACGGCTGGTACGTCACCCGTTTTGCCAACTACTCCATCGTCTACGGTTCCCTTGGAGCGGGCATCGCCACTCTCGTCTGGCTCTACATGATCTCCCTCAGTGTCCTCATCGGGGCTGAATTCAACGCGCAGCTCTTCCCCTTCCCCGACCTTCGTCCCGTCCCCGTTTCCACCGACGAATTCTCCGGCGACCCCTCGCTCCTCCCTCAAAATCCGCCAGCCGGACCGTTCCAGGCCGCCCGATCCGCGGGCGCACGGTAAAATCGGTTCGGGTCCCCAGCAACACCACGAATACCGTGCTTCTCCAGTCAAACGTTTTGGGGGTTGGATGAACTTCTCGTTGTCAGGGACAGGCCTCGCAGGCGACAGCCTGCGCCGCGCCAAAATCGTTGCCACGCTGGGGCCTGCCTCCTCCAACGAAACCATCTTTCGTGAGCTGCTCCGCGGCGGCCTCGACGTTGCCCGCCTCAACTTCTCTCACGGCACCCTCCCCGAAAAAGCCAAGCTCATCGAGATGGTCCGCAAAATCGCCCGCGAGGAGCGCAAGAGCGTCTGCATCCTCGGCGACCTCCAGGGTCCCAAGATTCGTACCGGCCGCCTCAAAAACCGCATTCCCGTTCAGCTCAAAGCCGGCCAGCGCCTCACCATCACTCCTCGCGACATCCTCGGTTCCTCCACCGTGATCGCCACCACCTTCCCCACTCTCGCCGAAAACCTCGAGCCCGGCGCGCGCATTCTTCTCTCCGACGGCCTCATCGAGCTCCGCGTCCTCCAGATCCCCGGTGAAGAAGTCGAGTGCGAAGTCATCAACGGCGGCATGCTCGGCGAGCACAAGGGAATCAACCTTCCCGGCATCGCCGTCCGCGTCCCCTCCCTCACCGAAAAGGACGAGGAGGACCTCGAGTTCGGCATGAAGCACGGCGTCGACGCCATCGCTGTCTCCTTTGTCCGCACTGCGGAAGACGTCCGCCACGTCAAATTCCGCGTCGCCGCCATGGGCCTCGAAACCTGGATCATCGCCAAGCTGGAAAAACCCCAGGCCATCGAGAACCTCGAAGCCATCCTCGAAAATGCCGACGGCATCATGGTCGCCCGCGGCGACCTCGGCGTCGAAATGCCCCCGGAAAAAGTTCCCGCCATTCAGAAGCACGTCATCCGCCGCGCCGCCGAGTATCGTAAGCCCGTCATCACCGCCACCCAGATGCTCGAGTCGATGATCGAGAACCCGCGCCCCACCCGCGCCGAGGCTTCCGACGTCGCCAACGCCATCTACGACGGCACCGACGCCGTCATGCTCTCCGCCGAAACCGCCGCCGGCAAGTACCCCGTTGAAGCGGTCAAGATGATGGCCAAAATTGTTAGCGAGACCGAATCGAACCTGCGTGAGACCGGCGCATGGGAACGTCACCACAACAACCACGTCCGCCTCTCCATCGCGGAGACCATTTGCGAGTCAGCCGCCCACGCCGCCGAAGACCTCGACGTCAGCGCCATTGCTGTCTTCACGGAATCCGGCACGACCGCGCGTCAGCTTTCCAAGTACCGCCCCAAGCCGCCCATCTACGCGCTCTCCAGCGTCGACGCGGTCATTCACCGCATGTCCATGCTCTGGGGCGTCCATCCCATCAAATGTCCCAAGCTGCTCACCGCCGAACAGATGGTCGACCACGCGGAAACCATCCTCGAACAGGGCGGCTTCGTCAAGCCGAAGGAAATCCTCGGCATCGTCGCCGGCACGCAAACCCGCTCCGGGTCGACCAATTTCCTCCGCCTCCACGTTCTCGGCGACCGCCTCACCGAAACCGCCCCGCACCATCACGACAAAGCTGCCAGGCCCGCGCGCAAAGGCGACCGTCGAGCCGCCGAAAGGCGCCGGCACGCAAGAGTCGGCAGCTAGGTCATGGAACGAACTTCATCCTGAACGGTACGCCCTAACCGGAAAGTCCCCAAACTGTTCCGCGTCCGGCGGAGAATTGTGTCGAGTTTCCATGGCCCCCGCTCTCCGCGCGAAAGCCCGACAGTCCGAGGCCTATTCTTCTTCCCAGAGGCCTCGCGAATTTCTGTATTTGCGAGCCAGCGACCAAAGACCGGCCCCGATCGCAATCACTCCCGCTGTCACTCCCCAAAGCATCTCAATCTCCCCTGACCGCAGTTCACGGCTGTCTCTGATTCCTCGCTTGCGCAGACCTCACGGGCGCACCCGCCGGCCAGACCCTACGCGCACAGCGTACCCGCCACAGTCATCGCCGACCCATCCCTGAAACGTGGCGTTACTATCCCGAGTGCGTGTTAATCATTCCGTACCGAATTACCTCAGAGTAAACGCACCCTGCCCGCGCTCTCAGGCCGCCGCAACAAAATCGCGAAACGCCTCGACGATCAGCCCCGGCAGCGCATCCCCATTACGCTTCGAGAGAAGCTCATGCCCGGCCCCTTCGATGGTGAGCAGCCGGGTCCGCGCCGGAATCAGCTCGAGCGCCGCTTCCATCTCGGCAACCGTGCCGAAGGTGTCACGCCCGCCGGAAACAAACAGCGTCGGCGTCTGCAGCTTTGCGAAATGCTGCCTGCGCAGTTGCTGCGGCTGCCGGGGTGGATGCAGCGGGTACGACAGCAGCAGCAGCGCATCAACCAGCTCGGGTTCGCTGGCGGCCAGAATCGACGCCATCCGTCCTCCATAGGAATGCCCGCCGAGAAAAATGCGCGAAGTGGCGTCATCCAGTTTCCGTCGCATCGCCTCCACCGCCGCGCGCAGTCCTGCCTGATCCCGCTCCGCCGTGCGCATCGGCGGCCCATGCGGCTTCGCCTGGCGGAAAGGCAGATCGCACCGCAGAACCGTCAATCCCGCCGTTGCAAACGCATCCGCCACCGCCACCAGCAGCGGCGCCTGGCAGTTAGCCCCCGCGCTGTGCGTCAGCACCAGGGCCGAGCCATCAGGAGCGGACGGCGTGTGCAGGAAACCGCGTACCGGCTCCACTCCCGAACTGTCAACGAATTCCTGGAAGCTGTCCATGGGAGCGCTTCAGGAGCCGGCTGCTTTCTCCGCGCGAAACCACCCGCGCGCATCGGCCCGGAACAGCAGGTACGTGATCCCCGCGAAAATAATCGCGTGAAAAGCAAAGCCCCGCCACGCGTTCAGCACCGTGATCCCAATGTGAAACGCCATCCACAACACCGTCAGCCAGCGCGCCCAGTTGTCGCCCCGGAGCATGAACGCTCCGGCCACGACCGCCAGCGCGTGGACCGGGAAAATCAATGCCTCGTCGATTCCCCCACCGCGCGCCAGTGCGAAGCGTACGTCCATCGCCAGCGACACCACGCCAATCGCGATGAAGAGCCAGCCCAGAACCGTGATGGCAAACGGGCGTTTCTTCATGAGGCGTGAAGTCCGTGCGCGCTCATTGGCCGGCGTGAGCTACGCCTGCGATAACTCCCCGATCGCGCGCACCAGTTTGTCCAGATCGGGCAGCGTCGTATACACATGCGGCGTCACCCGCACGCAGCTGATGTTCTCCCAAACAATCCCCACCGTGTGGATCTTGTACTTGTCAAACAGCGCCCCGGCAACCTGCCCCGGCGTCATCCCGTCGATCGAAACCCCGCAGATCGCGCCGGAGTACTCTGGCCGCAGCGACGTGTGCAGCTTCACATTCGGCATGGTTTGCACCCGAGTCGCCCAGTAATTCTTCAGGTAGAAAATCCGCTCTTGCTTCCGCTGGCTCCCGATACCTTCATGGAAGTTGATCGCCTCGCCGATCCCCTGCTCCAGCGGGAAACTCCGCGTTCCCAGCGTCTCGAACTTGCGGATGTCCGCCGAATGCGGCATGGAATTACAGGTCAGCGGCCATACCTTCTCAATGTTGTCCTCGCGGATCCACATCATCCCCGTGCCGATCGGCGCCGACAGAAACTTGTGCAGGCTGGTCCCGAAATAGTCGCAGTGCAAGTCCGGAATCTTGAAGTCGAGCAGCCCAAAGCTGTGCGCCCCATCGGCAATCACCTCAATGTTGTGCGCGTGCGCGATGTCCGCGATCTTCCGCACCGGCATCGTCTGCCCCACCCAGTTCACCATGTGCGTCACGTGGATCAGCCGGGTCCGCGGCGTAATCGCCTCTTCGTACGCCTTCACAATCACGTCATCGTCCTCGATGGGAAAATCGAAGCTGATCTGCTTGTAGACGATCCCGTCGCGCTCCCCGCGCTGCCGGTACGCCTGGATCATGTTCGGGTAATCCTGTTTCGTTCCGATCACCTCGTCACCTGCCTTGAGCGGCAGCCCATAAATAATCGTGTTCAGCGCCTCAGTGGAGTTGCGGTTGATGGCAATCTCCCCCGGCTTCGCGCCCGCCAGGTTGGCCAGCTTCTCCCGCAGCGGCTCTCGCCCCTGGTCGAGGATCTGCCACATGTAATACGACGGGCCTTCGTTCGAAAGCTGGTTGTAGCGCTCTACCGCCTCCTGGACCACGATGGGCGCGGGTGATACGCCGCCGTTGTTCAGGTTGATCAGGTCGGGATTCACCGAGTACGCGCGCTGGATCACCGACCAGTAGTCCTCATTTTGCGCGACCTCGGCCGGCGCCAGATCGCGGACAGTGTGTCCCGCCGCATTGAAGTCGGCGGCATGGGCCTGGCGGAAAAGGCTGTTGACGGAGAAGGCGCCCGCCAGGGTGGCGGTCCGCTTCAGAAAGGCGCGACGGTCGCTCGGAATCATAGCAAGCACTGTAGGGGCAGACGGGGTCCGGAAGCAAATGCTGTTACCGGAGGAACCGTCTTCGGGCGGAAGCTCGGACCTCCCTCGAGGGGTTCAACCAAGAATGCCGGTAATGACTCGGAAGTGGGACGCGAGCAGTACGCAGGTACTGTTACTCTTCCCGGCAGTCGTAACGAACTCGGCAACCGCAGGCACGTCGGGGTTTGTCGGGTCCAACGAGGGCAACGAAGTGCGAAACGGGCTTCCAGTGCCCAATAACCGGCAGGATTGCGCGGAAGAGTGTTCCCGATGCTGATTGGGAGCTACAACCTCGGACTCGTCATCGTCTCCCTGCTGATGGCGATGCTGGCCTCTTACACAGCGCTGGATATGGCTGCGCGCGTGGCGGCTGCGAAGGGACGCGCCGCGTTCTGGTGGCTCGCCGGTGGCTCGATCGCCATGGGCGTCGGTATCTGGTCCATGCACTTTCTTGGCATGCTGGCCTTTCGCCTGCCCGTCGCCATGGGCTATGACTCCTCGATTACCCTCCTTTCCCTGCTGATCGCGATGGCTTCGTCGCTGTTCGCGCTCTGGATCGTCTGCCAAAGCCATCTGTCGTGGCGTCGCCTGGCCGCCAGCGCTCTCATCATGGGAGCGGGCGTCTGCTCCATGCACTACACGGGAATGGCGGCCATGCGCATGACCCCGCCCATCCACTACAACCTGCCCCTGTTCATCCTGTCAGTGGTCATTGCCGTGGTTGCTTCCGGCGCGGCGTTGTGGATCGCCTTCCACCTGCGCCATCGCGCCTCCGGTGTGCGCCGCCTGCGCGCGGCCGCCGCCGTGGTCATGGGCATCGCCATTGCCGGCATGCACTACACCGGGATGGCGGCCGCCCGCTTCCCCGCCAACAGCCGCTGCGCCATGGCCGAGTCCGGGGTGACCACCGGATGGCTGGCGATGCTCATCACCGTGTTTGCCTGCGCCGTGCTCTCCATCGCGCTCATCACTTCGGTGCTCGATTTGCGCCTGGAACAAAGGACCGCTGTGCTGGCCTCCTGCCTCGCCGACGCCAAACAGGAGCTGCAATTCGTCGCCCTCCACGACGGCCTCACCAAGCTGCCCAATCGGAACCTGCTCAATGATCGGCTGGAGCAGGAGATCCAGAATGCGAGGCGCGAGAAGAGCCGCTTTACCGTTTTATGCATGGACGTCGACGGGTTCAGGCAGATCAACGACGCCTACGGCCATCAGGTCGGCGACGCGCTGCTGTTGGAGGTGGCCCGCCGCCTGCGCGCTTCCATTCGCACCCGCGACACCCTCGCGCGCCTCGGCGGCGATGAGTTTGTCGTCCTCGCCGACGTTGGCGAGGCAGGCGACGCCGTCAGTCTCGCCGAAAAACTCCTGACCGCGGTCCGCGAACCCGTCGTCATCGACGGTCGCCAGCTACGTGTCTCACTCAGCATCGGCATCGCCATGTTCGACGGCCGCGAACAGCAGCAGGGTGACCTCCTCCGCGATGCCGACGCCGCCATGAGTCACGCCATGGCCCTCGGTCACAATGGCTACGTCTTCTTCGAGTCGTCCATGAGCGACGATGCCCAAACGCAACTGCAGCTGTTACATGATCTGCGCCAGGCGCAGGAGCGCCACGAGCTCTTGCTTTACTACCAGCCGAAGTTCAGCGCACTCGATGGCGCCATGATCGGGGCCGAAGCCCTCGTGCGCTGGAACCACCCCACCCGCGGTCTCGTTCCTCCTGGCGATTTCATCCCCCTCGCTGAGAAAACCGGGCTCATCTTCCAGATCGGCGAGTGGGTGCTGCACGAAGCCTGCCGCCAGATGAGCGCGTGGCGCGATGCCGGCCACACCGATTGGACCATCTCCGTCAACCTGTCGGCCCTGCAGTTCAATCACCCCGGGCTCATCGATATGGTGCACGCAGTCCTCGCGCGGCACTCTCTCGAACCGCGCTATCTCACCCTGGAGATCACTGAGTCCACCGCCATGCGCGATGCGGATACCAGCCTGGTGATTCTCGAGCAGCTGCACGAGATCGGTGTGCGCATCTCCATCGACGATTTTGGAACGGGATACTCCAGCCTCCTGTATCTCAAGCGGCTGCCCGCCAGTGAGCTGAAGATCGATCGCGGCTTTGTGCGCGACCTAATGCACGACACCGAAGACGCGGCTATCATTACCGCGATCGTGGCCCTGGGCCGCGCTCTCAACCTCAGGATCGTGGCCGAGGGCGTGGAGACCCGCGAGCAGCAGGAGTTCCTCACCCGTCTGGGCTGCACCTCGCTGCAGGGCTTCCTCCTCGGACGGCCGATGCCGGCGGCACAGTTCATGGAAGCTGTCTCCGGGCCGGGCCGCAACTCCGCCTGGGAGAGGGTCGGCCTCCTGGTCTGACCACCTGCTCGATGAAATGGCCTGTTTTGAGGCGTTTCGCCCCGATATGTGATCCCCATCACATCCTTCCGCTCTGGCCCGGCGTAATTTCGTCGGTACTGATCCGGCAGCCGAGCCTACTTTCGTAACACCCCAGGTGCATCATGCTAACCGCGCAAAGACCCGACGACATGGGAGACCTGGTGACCCAAATTGCCCGGGCTCTGGTGGATATTCCCGCAGACGTTAAGGTCGAAGAAGTAGAGAAGGAAGAAAGCACCGCGCTGCGCCTCCACGTCGCACCCACCGATGTCGGTAAGGTGATCGGCAAACAGGGCCGCACCGCGCGTTCCATCCGCACCATCCTCGGCGCCGTCAGCATGAAGCACCACCATCGCTACACCCTCGACATCCTCGAAGAGGACAAGCACGCACCCGAAGAGGAGCACGCATCGGCCGCTTCCACGGCTTGATGTGCCGCCCAACGCGGCCAGAACTCCACATCCCTGAAAATTCCTGACGGAGCATTCCGCACCGCCCTGGTGCCTGTCCGCCCGCTGCTACAATCGCCCCGTCGCTCCTCAGCTTCGATCGCCCCACCTGAAAGGATCCGCCCGTGAACCTGCGCCTTCTGCTTCCTTTTTCCGCGTGCGTGCTCGCCGCCGTCACTGCGCTGGGACAAAGCAGCATCACGTATCAGCAGCCGCCGAAGGCCATCGCTGATCTGCTGGAGGCCCCGCCCACCCCGCTGGTGCTGGTTTCCCCGGAGGGGAAGAGCGGCCCGCGCACGCTGCTGATCGAGCAACCCGGCGGCCTGCTCACCATCGTCGACCTGGCCCAGCCCGAGCTGCGGCTGGCGGGTCTCCGCTTCAATCCGCGCACCAATGGGCCGAGCCGCCTGCCCTACATCGTCGCGCTCAAATTCAAAGCGCTGCCCTCCGGGAAAGAAATCGCCGTCACCGGAATCCCCGCCCATCCGCACATCGTGTATGCGCAATGGTCGCCCGACGCCCATCGCGTGGCATTTGTAATCATCACCGGCACAAATCCAGGCGCAGGTCTCAGCCTCTGGACCGCCGATGCGGCCACCGGCCACGCCAGCCGCGTTCCCGGCGTCGCGCTCAACGGCGTCTTCACTAGCCCGTTTTCCGCCCCCTGCTCGTGGATGCCGGACAGCCGCAGCCTCCTCTGCCTCACCGTCTCCGCCAGTCGCGGCCCAGACCCCACGCCCTCTGAAGTTCCCACCGGTCCTGCCGTGCAGCAAAATCTCGGCCGCGTCACCCCCGCCCGCACCTACGAAGACCTCCTGAAAAATCCCGAAGACGAGCGCTTCTTCGATTACTACGCGACCGCCCAGGTGCGCGTGGTTCCTCTCGCCGGTCCCTCGAAGACCGTTGGCAAACCCGCCGTGATCGATGCGGCCCAGCCCTCCCCCGACGGCCATTACGCGCTCATCACCGAGACCCATCATCCGTATTCCTACGAGCTGCCGTTCCAGAACTTCCCAAAGAAGACCGAAGTCATCGATCTCCGCACCGGAGCAGAGAAGCAGCTCTCCGACGTCCCGCTCGCCGACAACATTCCCATCGCCAACGACGCAGTCGCGACCGGCCCGCGCGACTACCAGTGGCGCGCCGATAGACCTGCCACCGTAGCCTGGGCGGAAGCCGGCGACGGTGGCGATCCGAAAAAACCAGCCGCCGTGCGCGACCGTCTCTATCTGCTCGACGCCCCGTTCACCGGATCGCCGCGCCTGCTGGCCGAGCTGCCGATGCGCTTTGCAGGCCTCGAGTGGGGCAACGCGCACCTGGCTCTCGTCAACGAGCGCGAGTGGACCCACCGCCGCCGCGTCATCGCTGAACTCGATCCCTCGGCCACCGCGCCCAGCGTCACCAGGCTCTACGAAGGCTCCTCCGAGAATCGCTACAAGGACCCCGGCCGGGCTGTGCTCGTCGAAAACGCCTCAGGTCATCGCGTCCTCGAGCTCACGGCCGACGGCTCCGGCATTTACTTCAGCTCTCCCGGAGCCAGCCCCGAAGGCGATCGACCCTTCATCGCCGTCATGAATTCCTCGACCGGCAAAGAAGAGCAAATCTGGCGCTCGGCTGCCCCCTGGTATGAGCTGCCCACCGCCATCATCGATCCCGCAAAATCAATCCTGCTCGTCCGCCGCGAATCCCAGGAGCAGCCGCCCAACTACTTCCTGCGCGATGCCGCCGGTCAGCTCACCCAGGTCACCGAATTCCCGAATCCTTACGGCATGACGCCCCTCCCGAAGAAACAAATCCTGCGCTACAAGCGCGCCGATGGCCTGGAGCTGAGTGCCAATCTTTATCTCCCGCCCGGCTACAAGCCCTCTGACGGACCGCTGCCCACGCTCATGGAAGCCTACCCCGTCGAATACAAGTCGCGCTCCGCTGCCGGCCAGATCACCGGCTCGCCGTATCAGTTCCCGCGCTTCTCCTGGGCCGGTCCTGTCTTCTTCGTCACCCAGGGCTACGCCGTTCTCGAGAATGCCGCCATTCCCATCGTCGGCGAAGGCGATGCGCAGCCCAACGACACCTACGTCGAACAGCTCGTAGCCGGCGCGAAAGCGGCAATCGATGAGGGCGCGCGCCTCGGCGTGGTCGATCGCAACCGCGTCGCCGTCATGGGCCACTCCTACGGCGCGTTCATGACCGCCAATCTGCTCGCGCACAGCGACCTCTTCAAAGCCGGGATCGCCCGCAGCGGCGCCTACAACCGCACCCTCACCCCTTTTGGCTTCCAGAATGAGGAGCGCACCTACTGGGAAGCGCCCGACATCTACTTCAAAATGTCGCCCTTCTCCTATGCCGACAAAATCAAAGCGCCGCTGCTCCTGATCCACGGCGAAGCCGACAACAACCCCGGCACCTTCCCCATCCAAAGTGAGCGATTCTTTGACGCGCTCAAGGGTCACGGCGCGACCGTCCGCCTCGTCTTCCTGCCGCTCGAGGCCCACGGCTACGCGGCCCGCGAATCCCTGCTCCACATGCTTTGGGAGATGAACAACTGGCTGAACACCTACGTGAAGAATCCCCCGCCCGCCAGCGCAGCGGGCCAATAGCCCAGGGCTCTCCACGCAGGTTATGCTGCGCGGCTTTCCTGCATCTCAAGTGGCTATGGACCCCGGGAATGCCCTTGAATTTTCCCGTAAAGGGGCCCATGCTGGTGGAGTCTGTCACCCACGTGAATAGGCGGATTTATGCCCAGGTCCATGTGTCCCGGTAGATCCCCCCTCCTGGCCGCACTCTGTGCGCTCCCTCTCCTGGCTCTTCCCCTGCATTCTCAGGTGTTTACGGTCGAGGCCGAGCACGTCGAAAAGCACTACACCGAGTTTCCCCCCACCCATGTCCGCTATCCCTCCGAACCCATCACCACCCTGGGCCGCGAAGAGCTCGTCCGCTTCATGCAGGCTGAGCAGGGTTTCGCGATGCGCCCGCTGCCCATCGCCAACCTCACCCTCCACGCCAACGGGCACATGGATCCCACCGGCGACAAATACGTCGATCAGCTCCACCAGAAAGGCATTTCGGTCAAGCCGGGCGATCGCGTCGTCGTCACCGATATCAGGATTCACGAGAAGACCATCGAGCTCGACCTCAACGGTGGCCCCGAGCACAAGCACAAATATCTCCGCCACATTTCCATCGGCGCGGGCGCTGCCGAAGTGCCGCTGGCCCAGGACAGCGGAGCCCCTCCCACCGGTTCCCGCCTGATCCTGCTCTTTGAGGAGCGCGTCCCGGACGTGAATGGCGAGCAGCTCGAAGCCCTCCTCAAGCCCATGATCGACTTCGGCGTGAAGTCCCCCGCCGAAGCCTTTGCCGAGTCGCTGCCCGATTTCCTGCGCAAGGCCGTCGAAGAGCATCGCGTGCTCGTTGGTATGGATCGCGACATGGTCGTCTACGCGAAAGGGCAGCCCAACCGCAAAGTGCGCGAGACGTCTCCCGACGGCAAGGCGTTCGAGATTTGGATCTACGGCGAGGCGCCGCAGCCCGTCGAGATGATTCGCTTCGAGGGCAGCTTTGTCACCCGCGTCCAGCTGGCCAAAGTCGGCGAGCCCATGCAGGAGCGCAGCGAGAACGAGATGGGCGACTACTGGGGCAATCAGCCGGTCGTCGCGAACAATCAGCGTGAAGTGAAGCTCGGCGACGCGACCGAGGCTGACCGCACCGAGGAAAATGCTCCGCGATCGGCGCCCACGCTGCGCAAACCCGGAGAGCAACTCCCCGCTGACAACGACAAGGACCATCCCGTCGGTGCGATGCAGCCGGTGAACATGCCGCCGGATCAGCGGCGGCCAGGCGACCCGGGCTACACGCCGACAGTCTCAGCCAAGCAGCCGCAGTGTTCCGGACAGGGCCAGGCCTCGAGTCAGGGTTCGCCCCAGACAGGTTCGACGCAAACTTCGGGCCAGTCCTCGGGCTCCGGCTCTGCATCGGGCTCTACGCCGTGTGCCCAGCCGCAGAGTGGAACTTCGGGTTCCTCGCAACCGCAGTCCGGCTCCGCGAACAGCTCCCAGCAGAAGAGCGACTCAAACTCGACCCAGCAGCCCCAAAGTGGATCCACTCAGGATCGACCCAACCCGCTCGACAAACCACAGTAGCCCAGCGAAAAGCGAGCCAAAATCGAGCGAACACCGAGCTGGAGCTTCTTGCTCGTCTTTGGCTCGCCCCTCGCTCGGGCAGTTAGCCGTACCCTGGCTGAAGACGATCGGAATCCTCGGGAAATGAAAAAATGAATGGGTATGGCGATGAAGTCGCACTCCTCCCATCATCCGCGGCCTTACTTCCTCATGGCGCTCGTCGCCGCCATCGTTCTTCTCCTGTCCTTCCATGCATTTCCCGCCGCGAAGAAGGACAATCTTCCGCGATTAACCGGAGCAAAACTGTTGCTGGGATGGCCGCCCTTCGGTCTGACCCTCACCACCGTGGACCAAACCTCGACTCTGCAGCAGGACGAGCAAAGCGATTGGTACGTCACGCCCAGCATCTCCGCCGACGGACGCATCATCGCCTCCGCCCATCCATTGCCCGGAGAGCCGCCGAGGTCCCGGAGTCTGATGGTCAGCACCTGGTCCGCAGCGGACCAGCGCTGGACCGAATACAACAACCTCGAAATCGTCGGCGGCTCCGTCGCCATTTCGCCGGATGGATCCAAACTGGCCTGCGTCACGCGCTGGCGCACCGATGCGCCTTCTCGCCTCGAGGTTCTCGACCGCAACAACGGCAGGATCATCATTGGCCCGGAAATCCCGGAGAGTGCCGGCACCGACATCACCTGGTCCCCGCACAGTCGGCGCCTCGCCTTTGACATGGGAGACAATCGCTCACCCGTCAAGGAGGGCCCGACCTCGTTTCGCGCCATCTACGTGATGAATGTCGAAACCGGAGCGTTCGCCAGCATTGGCGAGGGCGTCGCGCCCTCCTGGTCGCCCTCGGGTCAGTGGATCGCTTTCCTCGACTATTTCCCCGACCAGGACGATCCCAGGCTTGGAGCGGCTGCTGCTCGTCCGAATCGCGTCAGCCTGATGCGCCCGGACGGCGCCGGCGCCAGGGTTCTCTTCACCTTCCATAGCGACGAGGCCCTCATGGTGCCTCCCGTCTGGTCCCCCGACTCCGGAACCCTCCTCATCAACCGCTTTCGCGACAAAGACAAAGCCACCATGGACATCGACGCCCTCGACCTCGCCACCCTCCGGCTCACTAGGAGATTCAAAACACCTCGCCGCTGTACGCCTGGATCGCGGCCAAATGAGATTCCGGCTTAAGCGCCGCAACCTGGTTGAAGATGATCGGAATGCCGGAACCGTCCGGCGACTACTAACAGCTACAAGCTACCGGCGACAAGCCACCAGCCGTCTTACAGCCTGATATTCACCAGCCCCTCAGCATTCGCTGTCGGGGGCGGAGCAGGCCGCTGTGGCGCCCGCCAATAATCGATAAACGAAATCTGATGCACGCAGCTGACCGTGCAGTTCGGCGCGCAACCCCTCTCCGTCAAAAATTCCCGCTTCAGATCCGCTTTCGTGTACTCCGCCAGCGGAACTCCCGGATACCCGCGTTGCTGCGAGCAGTAATGCACTAGCCCGTTCTCGCAGATGTAGAGGAACCGCGACCCCGCGCGGCACCGCCAGTCATTCGGCTCGCCGTTCGCGATCTTCTCCTGAAAGTGATTGAACCGCGAGTAATTCTTCTTCTTCCACGACCGCATCTCCGACCACACACTGCGCTCGTGCGCCCCGAGCGGCTTCAACTGTCCCGTGCCGTCGTGAATAATCCCGATCGTCGACGTGAATCCCAGCCCCAGCGCCCGCCGCCCAATCATGAGCGCGTCGTCGGGATTCTTGATCCCGCCGCCCACCACGGAATTGATGTTCACGTGAAAATCCGCGTGCGCCGCCAAAAACTCCAGCTTCTTGTCCAGCACCTTCAGGCTTTTCTTCGAAATCTCATCGGGCTGCACGTTGTCGATCGAAATCTGCAGATGGTCGAGCCCCGCCTTATTCAGCCGCTCAATCCGCTCCGGCATCAGCAGATACCCATTCGTGATCATCCCCGCCATCCGCCCGTGGTGCCGGATGCGCGCGACGATCTCGTCGAGGTCCGGATGGAGCAGCGGCTCGCCGCCTGAAATCGTGATGATGCTCGTCCCCAGCCGCGCCAGGTGATCGATCCGCCGCATCATCTCGTCCAGCGGCACCGGCTTCGAAACGTCGTCGTACTCGTTGCAGTACGCGCACGAAAGATTGCAACGTCGCATGGGCACAATCTGCGCCATCACCGTGTGCCGCGTCGACGCCAGGGCATGGCCGACCAGCGCGATCTCCCGCACCTTCCGCGATGCGGCCTTAACCCGGCGAACCACCGTCATTTTGCGTGCCGTGGCCATCTCTCTGCCTATTGAAACACACCACCCCGCCCGACGCGACCTCGATGAATCGAAAGGCAGTTATCCTGCGCCGAACGGCGCGAACAGCGGGCAGTCAGGCATAATTTCAGCCATATGTTCGATGAGGTGGAAGAACAGGTTTCGAGCGCGGAGCGCGCCTCCAGAAGATGGGTCCTGATTGTCGTTGCGTTGAATGTCGCGATCGTCGGCCTGGTTCTTTTGTTGTGGAACCTTCGTCCGAGAGGCCCTGCCTGGGTGGTCTACGATCTGGCCTCGTCGCGCGCAGCCACCTTGCACGACTATTTCTGCGCTCCTGAAATCCGAGCTGCCTGTCAGAAGGAGGTGCTGGATGGCGAAGCGGGCTTTCGTCACGCGCTTTTGCAGGCATTCGACGAGGTACCCGAATGCAGGGGAGTGGGGTTCATCATCGACGAAGGTAGCGAGGGCAACACCGGCGAGACCGCCAGCCTGCTCTCGATGGCAAAGAAGCGCGGCTATTGGCGGCTCAAGGTCGATTACCACGTCGGCGCGGCCGGGCAGAGCTTCGATCTCCGACCAGGCACCGACAAGCCAACCGACCGAGCCGTATTTGGAGGCGAAGCGGACGCGCGGCAAATGATGAGCAGCGTTTGCGACATCGCGCGCCACAACGGTCCGAGGATCTACTGGTAAGCGACTGGCTCCAGGCTATCGGCTACCGGCTGCTCTTCTCAGCTCTTGTTCTTCGCCCGCCCGGCCACCATGTTTACCGTGCCCTCGTGCTTATCGCGAATCACCGTCAGCTGCAGCTGCTTCCCGCGGTTGGCGTGGACGGTATGCGTCCACTGGTTGGTCGTGGCAATCGCCTGCCCGTTCACCTTCGTGATCACGTCCCCAGCCCGCAGTCCCGCCACAAACGCCGGGCTGTTGTCGTCCACCCGTCTCACCAACAGGCCCGAGCCGTCATGCACGCCGAAGTAGTTCGCCAGCTGCGGCCCCAGCATGTCCAGGTCGAGGCCCGTATAGAACGGGTTCGCGGTCAGCGAAGAGAAGATCCCGTCACCGACGCTGTTTCCTGTTCCCGCTGCCTGCGTCGTATCGTTGTCAGGATCCGGTACCGGAATATGCTGCGACCACGCATTTGCCTCTATCGTCGCCCGATCCGCCAGCTGTACCGTCAGCACCCACTGCTGCCCGTCGCGGCTCACCAGCAGGCTCACCGACCGCCCTGCCGGAGTATCGTGCAGCATCCGCGTCAGCTGCGCCTCGCCCGCAATCGCCTGCCCGTTCATCTCCAGGATCACGTCGTGGACCTTCATCCCCGCCTTGTTCGCCGGCGCGTCATGGTCCACCGTGGTCACCTCCACGCCGCGCGCCTCCTTCAGCTTTAGCTGCGCCGCGCTTGCGGTGTCCACGTCGCGCATCCCCACCCCCAGATAGCCCTGGGACTGGTTCAGCATCGCCGGGTCCTGCCCCGGAATAGTGACGTGCTGCTCGCCGGATGCCATGGGTGAGCCATCCGAGCCCAGCAGGCCCTGCTGCCCGTGAACCGTGTGCGGCAAGGAAAGACAACACGTGGCCACAACCGCGACAGGAACAAAACTTAGCATCGGCCTCGGAAAGTTGCTCATACTCAGCCCCTCAAATCTGCCCAATCGTCTGACGAACGGGAAAAACCCATCGTCAACAGGCGGCTGCCGCTCTCCATGGTACGAAAGGTGCAGCCCGGTTGTCTCTACTGAATCTGCGCAACCTGCTCGAGATACTGTCGCGAGACGTTCCGGATGTGCGGATTCTCGTCCTCGTTGGCCACCGTTTGCAGCACCTCGCGGACGCTCGAGTCGGCTTCCACCGGCTCCAGCAGCCCGATCGCTTCGGTACGCACGCCGGCATCCCGGTCGTGGAGCAGCGCTTCCAGCACCGCGTCTCGCACCCGATTGTCGATGGGGATGTACGACTCCAGCCCTTCCAGCGCCTTCCGCCGCACCCCCGCGTCCTTGTCGTAGCGGAGCGCGACCATCAGCGCGTTGCGGATCGGACCACCCGTGCACTCATGCCCGGCCCTGCATTCCTGCGCCAGCAGGTTTACTGAATCGTCGTGTACCACCGGGTTGGCGCGGTTGTGCGCTCCCACCAGCAATAGCTGCCGAATCTGCGGATCGTCCAGCGTCCCGAACGCTGTCTCCGGCGTGACGCGATCGAACCGTACCTCCACGTTCTCCGAGCCCGGCTCCAGCGTAATGCTGCTCACGCCCGCAATCTGCGTGGCGTTGATATCCGCCACCACCGGGACCGCCGACGCGGCGTTCTGCGCCGAAGCACCGGCACGCATCGTCCGCAGCGCCGCATGGTACCCGCCCCATCCGCCTCCGGCCGCTCCGGCCAGCAACAGCACGCTCGCCATCACCGGAGCGCCCTGCAGCCATCCCACACTGCGGCGGAATCGCTGGCTCACACGGCGAAGAAAACCGCCGCTCGGCATCGCATCCAGCGCCTCGTCCAGTCGCAGCCGCGTCCGCGCCATCAGGCTCGGTGACGGTTCTTCGGGCGCCAGCACCGACATGGCCTTCTGCAGCGCAGCGACCGCCTCCATCTCCTGCCGGCAGCGCTCGCACTGACTCAGATGTTGTTCCAGCCGGTGGACCCGGTCGTCCGGCAACTCTCCATAAACCGACAGGACGATGTCTTCCTGTGCCAATTCGCAATTCATAGTCTTTCGTGCCTCACTTCGCCTCTGAAATTCAGGTTGTTCTCCCGGATCTTTCTTACGTCCGGTCTTTCGTCTCTTCTGTGCTCTTTGCCCCTAATCACTGTTCACTGACCACTGTTCACCGTAATTCGGCCAGCTTCGCCCTCAGCTTCTTCGTCGCCCGGAACAGCGTGTTCTTCGCTGTCTCCTCCGTCGTGTTCAGCATTTCTCCGATCGTCCGCAGCCGCAGCCCCTGATAATGCTTCAGCTCGAAGACCATCCGTTCCCGCGGCGTCAGCTCGTCCAGCGCCATCAGGATCCGCTGCCCCAGATACTTCCTGTCCAGCTCCCGCGCCGGATTAGCGCCCGACCGTTCGTCGGACACATTCGTCATCAGATCCATCTCCTCGCCCGAGGAGTCGATCACCACCGCCTGATCTTCCCGCCGCGATTTGCGCCGGCGCAGATGATCGAGACAGAGGTTGGTGACGATCCGGTAAATCCACGTATAAAACGAGCACTCGAAACGGAAGTTGCCCAGGTACCGGTATGCCTTGAGGAACGCCTCCTGCTGGACGTCCTGCGCGTCCTGTTCGGAACCGGTCAGATGCATGGCCAGCCGCAGGACCGCCTGATCATATTGACGTACCAGCGCATCAAACGCCGTGCGCGAACCTGCCTGCGCTTCGCGAATCAGATCGGTTTCGGGAAGGTTCTCCCGGACAGGGCCAGGCATACGCGAGGATTGTATTCGAGGCTTGGCCGGGGACGGCCTGGCGTGGGACAAAAAGCGAAGCGCATCAGCAGGCATTGTTGCTCCTGGGACGTGGGTTGCGAGACTACGCTTCCGTAAGGACGCAGGAGCTGGAAATTGGTGAGCAGGGAGAGCTTGCCTCGTGCTGTTGCCTCAGTTTTCTCGCCGGCCAGCCGCGATTCGGGCGCACCTGCGGAGGGCTAGAATGGCTGTCCGCGCTCCAGAACAGCGATCCCGTCGCGAAGCAGCTCTGCGAACGGACAAGGGAGAAGTGACATGGCGATAAGCAGGTTCCTGGCGTTGTTTTGGGCAGGCGCGCTGGCCGCTGCCAGCCTTGCCGCCCAGCCCGTTGCCCTCGGTAACGAGGGGCTGGCCAAGGACCTGACCCGGCAATTGGCCGCGAAGCAGTTCGACTCCATCGTGACGCATTTCGACGAGACCATGACCGCCGCTATGCCTGCCGCCAAACTGGGGCAATTCTGGAACCAGGTCATCGGCCAGGTGGGAGACTTCCGCACCATCAATGGAACCACCGTCCAGGAGGTGCAGGGATACGAAGTCGTCCTCGTCTCTTCGCAGTTCGCCAGGGCCACCCTGCGCGTCAAGTGGGTCTTCGACACCAAAGGCCGCGTCGCCGGCTTCTTCATCCTGCCCGACGAAACAACCGTCGCCTGGAGCCCTCCTGATTACGCCAAAGCCTCCAGCTTTCACGAGGAGCCGGTCACCGTGGGCGTCGCGCCCTGGCAACTCCCCGGCGCTCTCACCATCCCGAATGGCGCCGGACCCTTCCCGGCCGTGGTGCTCGTGGCCGGATCCGGTCCTGAGGACGAGGACGAAACCATCGGCCCCAATAAGCCGTTCAAGGATCTCGCCTGGGGCTTGGCCAGCAGGAACATCGCTGTCCTCCGCTACACCAAGCGCACATCGGAGTATGCGAGGCAGCTTCAGGCCAACGAGGCCGGCTTCACCGTCAATCAGGAGACGGTGGACGATGCGCGGGCGGCTGTGGCTGCGTTGGCGAAGCGACCGGAGATCGATTCCAGCCGCATCGTCGTGCTCGGCCACAGCCTGGGCGCCATGATGGCCCCCCGCATCGCGGAAGGCGATGCGCAGGTCGCCGGCCTCATCATTCTCGCCGGGCCCACCCGTCCCTTCGGGCAGGTGCTCGTCGATCAGGTCCGCTACATCGTGGGATTGCAGGGAACCATCACCCCCGAGGCGCAGAAGCAGATCGACGCGGTCGAGCAGTCGGCCAGGGAAATCGAAAGCCCGTCTTTGGCCGCGGACACGCGCCTCAACGTCATGGGTTCCATGATTCCCGGATCGTACTTCCTCGACCTGCGCAGCTATCATCCCGCCGAAGTCGCGGCGCACCTGAAGATTCCCATGCTCATCCTGCGCGGCGAACGCGATTACCAGGTGACGACGGACGACACCGATGGCTGGAAGAAGGCGCTCGCGGGAAAAGCGGGCGTAAGTTTCACGACGTATCCAGGCCTCTATCACCTCTTCATGACCAGCACTTCGCCCGGTACAGGCCTCGGCACGCCTGCCGATTACCAGAAGCCAGGCCACGTGACCCAGCCCGTCATCGACGACATCGCTGCGTGGATCGCAGCTCGGGTAGCGCCGGCAGCAGGACGCTAAAAAGCGCCGTCGCCATTGAGGGCGGGCGGTTCCTGGCCGCGGCAGAGAGCGCAGATGGCGGCTCCGTAGCGGTCCGCCTTGCTGGGGCCGATGCCGCGAACGGTTCTTAGCTCCGGGATGCTTCTCGGCGCGGCTTCGACCAGCGCGCGCAGGATTGCGTCGGAGAACACGAAGAAGGCCGGTTTGCCTGCCTCATCGGCCTCCGCCTTGCGCCATTTTCTGAGGCGGCTTTCGAGTTCGGCCTGAAGCGGCGTGAATGCGGCGTCCGATCCTTTTCCGTTGGTGGGTCTGTGTTCCGCTCGCGGCCGGCGAGACTTGGCGCTGGCCTCGCGTTCCTCCGGCAACAGAACGCCGAGCGGCTCTGCCATCTCCAGTTCTCGCCCTTCGTGCGTGAGGCTGACCTTCTTGTACGTGACTTCGCGGCCGAGAGGGTTGGTCCAGGTTTCGGAGGCAAACGTGACCAGGCCTGCGCGCGCGAGGCCATCGAGCAGGCGATCGAAATATTTGCGGTCCTTGCCCACCGCGGCCTCGGTGAAGAGCCGGCCCGCAGCCATGGCACGGTTGCCTTTCAGAGTGCTAAGAATTGCGCTGAGGTCGCGCTCTTCGGCTGGTGTGGGCTCCGCATAGCGTTGCGCCGCGGCCGCGTGTGGCGCGCAGAAGTCGCATCGCCCACAGGGTCGGCTGGCTTCAGCATGATCGCCAAAGTGGCGAACCAGCGCCGACATCCGGCACTGCGGCGTCTCGGCGAATTCCACGATGGCCTCCAGCTGCGCGCGCCGATGGGCGAGCTGGGTCTTGTATCCGTGGCGCCACGTGCTGACCCCGGTTGCGCGCACGTTTCCGTCCATATCGAGCTGAGCCGCTCCCTGGGAGCAGAGTTTCTCGACGGCCTTGTTGAAGATTTCCAGGCCCATCGTGAGGTGGTCGCACAAAACCTCGGGTTTCTGGAAATCCGCCGTGAGTACGCGCGCCGCTCGATCCAGATCATCCACCGCAGGGTAGTCGCGTTCGAAGAAGCTTTCGTGGATGCGGCGGTCGGCGAAGCTGTGCAGGAGGATCGCGCGCGAGGGCAGGCCATCGCGGCCGGCGCGGCCGATTTCCTGGTAGTAGGCTTCCACCGAACCCGGCAGCGCCGCGTGCAGGATGGTGCGGACGTTCGCCTTGTCGATCCCCATGCCGAAGGCGATGGTGGCGACCACGACCTCGAGCTGGCCCGCCTGGAACTGGCGCTGCACCCGCTCGCGTGTGCCTGCTTCGAGTCCGGCATGGTAAGCGGCAGCAGGGAACTGGCCGTTGAGCTGGAGCGCGAGCTCGTCGGCCGCTTTGCGCGATGGCGCATACACGATGGCCGGCCGCGTAGCGGCGCAATCGAGAAACTTCGCGACGAACTCTGCGCGCTCCGGCTTCGAGAGCTCCACGACCTCGATGGCCAGGTTGTCTCGCCGAAACCCGTGGATGTAGAGCGCGGGATCCGCGAGATTGAGCTGCGCGACAATGTCCTTCTGCACGATGGGCGTGGCCGTCGCGGTCAGCGCGATGATCGGCGCCGGCCGCAGCAGCGGCAGATAATCCCCGAGCGTGCGGTAATCCGGCCGAAAATCATGCCCCCATCCCGAAATACAGTGCGCTTCGTCGATGGCGATCAGCGACGGCCTGCGCCGCGCCAGCATCTCCGGAAATCCCGGCACGCGCAACCGCTCCGGGGCGATGAAGAGGAACTGCAGCGAGCCATCGAGATACGCGCGACAGGCCTCGCGGGCCGCGTCGCGCGGCAGACCGGAGTGGATGCGCGCCACCTTCAGTCCCCTGGCGTACAGCTTGGCCGCCTGGTCGTCCATCAGCGCGATCAGCGGGCTCACCACCAGCGCTGTGCCTCCGCGCGCCACTGCCGGAAGCTGGTAGCAGAGGCTCTTCCCCGCGCCGGTGGGCATCACGAGCAGGACGTCGCGGCCTTCGGCCACGGCGCGGCAGACGACTTCCTGATTCTCGCGAAAGCCTGAAAACCCGAATGTGGATCGGAGCAGGGAGACGAGATCCATTGCCTTCTATCTTCCCATTTCCTTTGCGGTTCTTCGGCTGTGAAGGAGGGTCGCTGAGTGACCATGGTTTGCCGCGTCCGCGATTTCCCGTGCCTTCCACATTTCGCAACTCGCCTGGCTCGTCCGGCAGCGTGGATCATCGCATCTCGTTTAATCTCGTCGTATATCCCTCGATTGCTGCCCGACGGCATCACGGGACCTGGAACCCTATGACCGGACGATTCGAAGGCAAGGTGGTCTTAGTTGCTGGCGGCACAGGTGCGCTCGGCCGAGCCGTGGCTCTCGCGTTTCTCAACGAGTCGGCCACCGTCGTCGTCACCTGGCGCCGGCAGGATGAATTTGCCGACCTGTCGGCTGCGGCTGGTGAACGCTCCTCGCACCTGAACGGCTACCAGGTCGACGTCACCGACCCCGACGCCACCAGCCAGCTCATCGCCACAATCCTCGCCGTCCGCGACCGCATCGACGTCCTGGTCAATGCTGTTGGCGGATACGCAGGTGGCACGCCTCTCTGGCAGATCACGCCTGATGTTTTTGACCGCATGTTGGCGCTCAACCTCCGCTCCGGCTATGCGCTGTGCAGGGCTGTGGTTCCGGTCATGCTGAAGCAGGGCAGCGGTTCCATCGTGAATATCGCCTCCCGAGCCGCCTTCGATCATGCTGCCGGAGCAGCGGCGTATGTGGCTTCGAAGGCCGCCGCGGTCGCCATGATCGACTCGCTGGCCGCCGACCTCAAAGGCAAAGGGGTGCGTGTCAACTCCATCGTCCCCAGCATCTTCGACACCGAAGCGAATCGCGCCGCCATGCCGCAGGCCGGTTTCGCCCGCTGGCCCCGGCCCGACGACATTGCCAGGGTCATCCTCTTCCTGTCGAGCGACGACGCCCGGCTCATCCATGGAGCCGCTGTTCCCGTCTATGGCGACACCTGAGGCTGGTTTGCCTGGTCAAGGGGTACCCCCCTCCCCCTGGTCCCTCTTTCCGGGGCGGTGATTGGTTTTGAACGGGTTGGCGAGGCCGGCTCCTCCGACCCCGCGGCAGGTGATTGAAGAGAAGTCAGTTGCGAGATGCGCATGAATGATGCATTCGTGCGTATGAATGTATCCATGGTGCGCATGACGGGGCTTGATGATTGACAGCGAGTCAGTTGCGTCGTGCGCATGAATGTATCAATGATGCGTACGAATGATGGGTTGGTGCGCATGAGTGATTCACTGGTGCGCATGAATGCGTCATTCATGAGCGTGAGGTTCGCATGGCGGGCGGCAGGAACTCGGGAGGGATGAGGCCGGTCTTCGCGAAGTTGTCGATGAGCGCGTCGGCTGTTTGCCTGTCAAGCTTCTGGTCCGGTTTGGGACGGGCGACGACGGGCTCGGGCGCAGGCTGGGCGAATTCGGGATACGGGAAGGGCACATCGCCGAGGCGATTGAGCAGGGCGCGGAGGTATTGGCCGGCGATCAGATCGGAAATCTCGCCGGTGTTTTGGCCGGGGCCGCGATCGATGAGGCAGGAGAGGATGTCGTGGATGGTGGCGGGGATTTCGTCGAGGGGGAGCCACTGGAGGTTGCGGCGGAGGTCACGCCAGCGCGCGAGGTGGGAGTAGCGCTGGCTTTTGGGGATGGGCGGCGGGCCGGGGACGGCGGGTTTGGGCGCGTGATGATGGCAGAGGGTCTGGTTGCGGGTGGCGGGGGCGCGGCATTTTTTGCCGGTGGACAGGATGAAGGAGCATTCGCGGGTCATGGAGTTCCTCCTAAAAGCAGCCAGCAGCCAGCAGCCAGTAGCCAGTAGCCAATAGCCAACCGGCAATGAAAAAGCCTCGCGTGGGGGCGAGGCGATTCGGGGTTCCGGGAGCCTGGTCAGGGGCGAAAATTCTTTCTTTACCCCCTATTATTAGAATACCAAGTTCAGATGGAAAACCTGCCAAAATTCTTGTGGTGGAAGCGGTATGGAATCATTGACAACACTTTCGTAATGGGGGCAAAAAGCTTGACAAGTTTTCCACATTTGGGGGTTTTGGGGCGACGAATGAGGGATCGCATGCCGTTATCTAACGAGGGAGATTGTATGATTTGCGCGAATTTTCAAGACTTCCGTCGATGTTTTGCGCCCAGCGATTCGAACCAGGTTCTGGGATTCCGCTGCGGCGAGCCAGCCGCGCAGGTCGCTCTCGTATACCGCAGCAAATTGCATCGCTTCGGCCCAGCACTCGTCGTAACTCAGGCTGTCGCGTGTTTTGATCAGATTCATGACCGCGCTTCCTGCCAGGCCCTTGTTCTTTCCTTTAAGGCGCTGGTATCGCGTTTCCTGATAGCGGATTTCCGGAGTAAAGAGGTCGAGATTCCGCGAGCGCTTCTCCCTTTTCTTCTGCTGCTTCTCCGCGCGAATGACCTCGGTCTGCCGAGCTGCGCGCCGCTCGACTTCCTTGAACTTTTCGACTCCCTTCAGATGACGGGTGGCATAGATGAGATGGAATTGAAATGAATCTCGATCCGCCTTCATCACGGGCAACGCGCATACGTAGCGAAACCCGCCGACTTGTCGAATCGCTTCGCAGTATCTGCGAACAACTTCATCTTCCTGTTCTTCGCCGTGGAGGTCACGGAGCTCCGCGAACTTCGCGCCGAGGAGGTTGGTGAAATCCTGGTGAGCGTCGTTCACGAATCGCGTTATGAACGACGACATGAGGTTGATGAGCACTTCCCCTGGATTCAGCTGCAGGATGGGCTTGATGACATTCAGTTGAGCCAGTTTCCATCCTGTCGGGTCAATGAAGACGAATGGAAAGGCAGGAGGTTGTCTGGCGAATCCGACTATCTCATCCAAATGCTCGGTGAAATCCCACTTTTCGGCTCTTATGGTGGTTTCTGGAACACTGGTTTGGCCAGCAAAAGCCTTGAGCTTCGCAAAAGCGCCGGGATCGTCTTCGATTAGGAGCATTCGAAACTTCGGATTCTTGCCCTTCGATCGAAGAAAAACGCGCGCATCACGCAAGACACGAAGCGCGACGCCAAAAGATGTATCTCTATAGTCCGGCGTCTCGGACTTCCATGGGCCGGCGCAGCAGTCTACGTAGGCAATATCCCGGGATTGGCCCAGTATCCTTGCTGCGACGTTCAGATAGAGGCCTAGCGCGAAGTGCTTTATCTGGGACTGTTCTCGATCGGAGTATTCGTCGGATGACATCGGTGATGTACTTACGCGATTGCGTTAAGTACAGGTAATTGGTTGTAGAAGCTGCCGTCAAGGTTACGTCCGGTCTCGTGCTTTCGAACGCCGCCCCACTGTTTGAAAAAGAAAGATATCGAGGCGTTTTCGCACTGATCGCGGATGGATCGAACCCACTCCGGCTGCATGGGGCGGGCGCCAGGGCCGCTCTCGCCGCCAACGATCACCCACGATATGCCGGTCAGGTCGATCTCTCCCAGGTCCTCCAGAAGAGGCTCAACAGAGAGAAATCGAATACGAACAGGGGCGGATCGAAGCTCTTCGATCCTGGGCAGGCCGTGTTTGCGGTTTTCAACGCTGACGCCCCACCAAATGTGGGACAGTTGGCCGTATTCTCTGAGGTCGTCCCGCAGTGCAGAACTCAACCGGGAGGCTCTTTTGGTCAGGACCTGGTAGGTGTGCCAGTCCGCTTCCGCCATCACTTCCGCAACCTTACGAATAAACGTGAGAGGGACGGAGGGATGGAATAAGTCGCTCATGGAGTTGACGAATATCCGCCGAGGACGCTTCCAGGCGAGCGGATCCTGAAGCTTTTCAGGGACGAGCCGGAGGTCGAATCCCTGCTCGTATGGATGGCCTGGGACGCCGCGGAATCTCTCCGCAAACTTATTCGCGTAACAGTGCTTACAGCCGGGGCTGATCTTTGTGCAGCCTCGAACCGGGTTCCAGGTAGCATCCGTACACTCGATTTTCGATTGATCGCTCACGCTTTCGCCAGCTTGCAGTATGCGGCAATTGCCCCGATCTTCGCAATATATTCGCCCAGGCCGCCTCAGGATCGATACTCCGCCGTCCCTTCCACGCTCAGGGGCTCAGGCCCGTTCCTTTTCTGGGGCTTTCGGCAAGCGCAGGGGGTAGGGTGGTCTTCGGGATGCACTCTGGACTTTGGAACGAGGCGAGCAACTAAGGCTTCGGCGGCAGCGAGTGCTTCAGCCACGGCGGGACCGGCTTCTCCAGTTGCACGAGGTGGCCGCTTTCGCAGATCGCGGCGAGTCGGAAGGGGTGGCTGAGGTCGTCGTTGTCGAAGACCCATACGTGGGGCAGCTCGCGGAGGGCGGCTTTGAGGTTTTTGAGGATGCGCGGGTAGCGGGAGACCAGCCTGGCGGCGGGAACGTCGTGGCCGCCCTGCAGGACGCGCATGCCGACACGCTGCCGGGACACTTTGGGTCCCGAGATTCCGATGAAGCAGAGCAGGACGGTGTAGCCCGCGTCCGCGGCGCGGCCGAGAAAGCTGAGCTTGTCGCCGACCGGATCAGAGAAGACGGTTTCAAAGACGAAGCTCTCGCGCTGGCGCAGGAGCTCCTCGCGAACGGAGCCGGCGAGCGCGGCCGCTTTGTACGGGTCCATCTGGAGCGCGCCCGCGAGCAGGTCGGCATTGACCAGGCGCAGGCCGGCGGACTGAAGATGGGAGTAATAGAAGGTGGTCTTGCCGGCGCCATTGGGTCCCGCGAGGGCCACGACGATGGGACGACGATCGAGGAGGGAAACCATGGTGTGCATCGGAGCTTTGCGAGATGTTCAGTCGCCGGCAGCAGCGCGAAGGCGACGGCTGCGCACGGACGCGGAGGGTTTGGCTGGCTTCCGCGCGGATTTGGCGGATGGGTGCACCGCGACGAATGCGCGGTTGACGAACCTTCCCACGATGCGGGTTCCGTCCTCATCGATTTTTTCGAGCGGGCCGGGCCGGCCGGGATGCGCGCGGAAGTGCGGGAAGGGCAGGGTTTCGAGGTAAGCGGCGACGCGCGTGCGCCCTTCGGACGAGTCGACGGTAGCGAGCAATTCCGAGAGGGGACGCACCGCCGCATTGCGGCTGAGGGCTGTGACCTGCCGACCTTCGAGCAGCTGATCGACGGAGCGGCCGATGCGCGCCCAGAATTCGACCTGGCCGGCGATAGAGCGCTCCATGACGTCGGCGGCGAGGCGGGCATCGAGGACCAGGCTATCGGAGAGCTTGACGGGCTGGCTCATGGCAACAGGGTAGCATAATGCTACCGGATGCCTGAGGCAGAAAAAGACGGAGGGCCGGTTGGGTCAGCGCTCGACATGCCGGTTGATTTGAGGCTGACCCGCCGCCGATGTGCTGGCTTCGTCAGACCAGGGTTTTGGCGAAGAGCTGGAGCAAGAAAAGCAACAAGATCGCTGAATGAACTTAGTGGGACGAAAAAAAGCGTCCGAATCCCGGGCGGGCCACGAGAGGGTTCTGGCCCTGGCTGACCTGATAGAGGCGCATGGGATCGCAGACATGCGCCGATTCGAGGAAGTAGAGTCGCTCTTCCTTCAGAGTGGACGCCACCGTCGCCAGGCACACGATGCAGATTGAATCGTAGCTGCCATCCGCGTTACGCCTGTGCGGAAAGCGTGATCCAGCCAGTCGGGCCATCATGCGCATCCTCCGTTATCCCAAAATGGGAAGTCGATTGCCTGGAGTCTACGTGCAGCCATGCGGCGCGTCTGTCTAATATTGCTCACCTTGTCCCGAGGAACATTCGCGCAAAAAAGTGGCCGCCGCTCAGTGAAGGACGGCGGACCATGGTGAGGTAGTACTAAGCATGACTGTAGCGACAGCGATGCGGCGTGTCTGTTCAATACCGCTCACGGCATGAGAAAGGACCTGCTGGCTGTCCGAGGGGTCTGCGGGCCGTTTTTGACGGACAGGACGAGTGAGCGACATTGCACATCCGGGGCCGGATGGATATTGCGCAGAAAAAGACCGAGGGCCGATTGGGTCAGCCCTCGGGATGCCGGTCTCTTGCGATCTGGAGAAAAGCTTGAAAGGGCCTAGAGGCTGTTTCCGATGCTGTTGAATTCGTTCGAAATCTGGTTAGAGAGAGCACCCATGGACGCTATCGCGCCAAGGGCGATCAAGGCAGCAATCAAAGCATACTCAATGAGGTCCTGACCGGATTCCTCCTTGAGAAGGGCTCTGAGGGAAGTGACAAAGTGCATCGCTTTCTCCTTGGGGAGCCCCACGATTCAATTGGTCAATGCCCCTGTCGTGGGGCTTTGTACGACTGTTGGATGATTGGAACCCGGATCGGCAACAGGAGCAATGACGCCGGAGTGGAATTACGTCAGAGTGGAATTACCTCAGCGTGAAGATAAAGCTATCTTCCGGCGATACCTTGTCTTGTTTCAGAGCAAGTTACTGCAAAGGAGATAGAACTTTCCTGGGTCCGACGAGTTACTGTTCGGTTCTTCGCTCACCGTGACGACGGTCAACCGACCATGCGTTCCATCTCGACGGGACGGAGGATGGAGATGGAGGCGCCGTGGCGGGCGATCACCTCGTCGCGCTCGAACTGGTTGAGCAGGCGGGTGACGGTTTCGCGGGAAGTGCCGGCCATATTGGCCAGCTCCTCGTGGGTGAGCGCCATGGTGAAGCGAAGCTCCGGCTTACCGCAGGAACCGGTGCGGGCCCAGTCGAGGAGCAGCTGCGCGAGGCGTCCGGCGGCCGAGCCGGAGAGCGCGAGGCGGCGCGCGTCGAGGAAGACTTCGTGGTATTCGCGGGCGATGACCTGGGCGGTATGGCGGCTGACATCGCCGAAGTGGCTGAGGAACTCGAGAAAATCGCGGCGTCGCACGCTGCGAATCTGGCAGGGTTCGAGGGTTTCGGCAGTCACCTCGTAGGGGAGATCGTTGAGGGTGGCGGTGAGGCCGAGCACGTCGCCGGGCACGGCGATTTTGAGGATCATGGTGCGGCCGTCGCGCGAGGTGGCGGCGAGCTTGATCTGGCCGCTGCACACGACAAAGATGCCGGCGGCGCGCTGGCCTTCTTCAAAGACGATGGAGCGGCTGGGGTAGGAAATCTGCATGGCGATTTCGTCGAAGCGCTCGATGGCTTCTTCGGGGAGGTTGCAGAAGAGGCGTTCGGCGCGGTCGGTGCACTGGGCGCAGCGCTCGGGAACCTGGCGGGCTGCTGGGGGCGTTCCGTTTTTTCCTGAGGTGGCCATTTAGCTCCAGTTCTCCGCCGGGGAAATGCGGCGCCGGGCGCGAGGAAATGCGATGGGATGACTCCTGGAAGGCCGCACTTGTTGTCCAGGCGGCCTCCAGGTCTCGACGGCAAACAACGAAGTGCAGGCGTCGCACAGCCAGATGACCCTCCGCCGAAGACTCTGGCATTCACCCGCATTGCCGTTTGCGCCGAGGAAATCGACAGAATAGATTCCGCCGCTCCGCAAATAGAGCGCTTCGGCGCCACAGGCTGGATTCGCACACGTCATGCATCACTCCGAAGACAACACTTGCACTCCTGCAATCTGACTTTCAGCCGATCGCCAGGGGACTTGCGAGTTCTTTGTGGCCTAACTTCTCCTCGACCAGCGCCGGACTAACTCTGAGCGAGATGACGGGGCAGGGCGCGGAAACCAGAATCTTGTAGGCGGCCGGTTCGGTTCCGGGCAGCCAGCTGTGCGCGGGAGCGTGGACGCCGAGCACGATGAGGCCCGCCTGGGTTTCCTGGGAGGCGGAGAGAATCTCCTGCACGACGTTGCCCGAAGCGACTTTGGCCTGAACGCGCGTCCAGGACCGCGCCTGCCTGGGAACCAGCTTCTCCAGCTCGGCGGTTGCGGCGGCGACGGCTGCGGCGGGATCTTTGGCGACTGCGGGCGACGGCGTAATGACGTGCAGGAGCAACACCTGGGCCTGAAACTGCTGGCCGAGGCCGATGGAAAGAGCGGCGCTGCTCTCGTGCATGCCGGCCAGCGAGACGGGATGCAGGATGGTTCCGGGAGAGTCGGGGGTTCTTTTGTGGGCGCGGGGTCCCACCGTGCAGACGGGGACCTCGACGGTTTCCAGCAGCTGGCGGGCGACCGAGCCGAGGACGAATTTCTTGAGGCCGCGGCGGCCGTGGGTGCCGAGAATCAGGCGGCCGGCGCCGGAGTTCTTCACGATATCGGCAACGACGTCGGGGACGAATCCGTGGCGGACGGCGGCGACGCACTCGACGCCCTGGGTGCGGACATCGTGCGCCAGGCCATCGAGCATGAGGCGCGCGTCGCGATCCATGCGGAGCGGGTCGTAGTAGGGAATGGCGCCGGTCTCGACGGGCATCGACTCATGGGGCAGGACGGCGTGGGTCAGGATGAGAGAAGCGCCGCTGGCTTTGGCCTGCGCGATGGCGTGGGGCAGCAGATACTCGGTGTCGGTGAGATCGGTGGCTACGACGATTTTGCCGGGCGCGGTAAAAGCGCTTGCGATTTGGTCCTGCGGGAGGGTCATGACGTCACCTGGCAGCGTTGCGAGCGCTGACTGACCCTAGTTTCGAGGGGGTCAGGCGGGACGGCTGTGTTCCAGCACACATGCAGGTGTGATGGCTATCACAGTGGGAATGGAGTTTTGCGCGATTGCCAGAGGAGTGAGTGGAAATGACGCCTGGGGATGGGTTTAGAGGCGGTGAAACTGGACGTGCACGATGCGGAAAGGCCGCGTGGTTCTTGATTTTTGGAGGTTTGACCCGCCTCCTGGCGATTGTTAAGATAAGGATGCGGGGTGGAGCAGCCTGGTAGCTCGTTGGGCTCATAACCCAAAGGTCGGTGGTTCAAATCCACCCCCCGCAACCAAAACCCCTCACAATCGAAAGAATTTAGCGAGAACCGCCCAAGGCGGTTTTTTCTCATTGGGTCAAACTGTCCGTGAACTGTCCGCCTTTCCGGACAGACGCTAGTTCCAGTGGTCGTAACGAGATTACGACACGTCCTGGGGAAGAGCAGAATGCCTTCCACAGAAAGAGGTTTGGATTACGCCTGCGATTCATCCGCAAATCCCGTGTGTGGGTTCACCTCCACACCACGGGAAATCGACGGCATTCCCCTGACTGCGTCTGACCTGCCCCCTAAACGGGCAGGCATGCCGGGATCGGGTTGAAACTTCCGGATTGCCGACCACCCGGCAACTACCCCTGTGTTGTCATCCTGAGGAGCAGCGCGTCGAAGGATCTGCGGTTGCCTTTTCTGCCTCTCCGGCGCGAATGCCGAAGCAGCGATTCCGTCTCGCCTCTTACTGAGGCCGCCTCGCACAGGATGCCCAACGATGGAGCAAGGGGGAATCTTAATCGATATGAAGGGCTTGCTGGGGATCCAGACGAGAGGCACGGTTGGCGGGCATCCAGACGGCGAATAGAGCGACCAGGCAGAGCACGACGGGAACTGTGGCGAAGGCCAGAGGGTCCCACGTTTTGACACCGTAGAGGAAGCCGGCAATTAATCGTGTGAGGCCAAAGGCAGCCCCGATGCCAATGACGATGCCGACGAGCGCCAGGCGCATGCCGTGCCAGACGATAAGACCCCGGATGTGCGACCGATCGGCTCCGAGGGCCATACGGATACCCATTTCCTGGGTGCGCTGCTGGACGGAGTAAGCCATAAGGCCGTAGATCCCAATGGCGGCGAGGATGAGAGCCGCGGCTCCAAAGATGCAGAGGAGCAGCATGTTGAAGTCCTGGCTGGCGGTGGACTCGCCGACGACCTCGGTCATAGGACGCACGCGGGCGACTGCGAAGCCGCGGCTGGCCTGGCGGAGCTGCTCGGCGATGGCGGTAATGTAACGATGCGGGTCGCCCTGGGTGCGGACGATCCAGGTCATGGGGCTGACACCGTTGGCGAGGGCGGTGATGCCGTCGGTGACCTGTGAGACGGGGATGATCATGAGGGGTTGGGGCTCGCGATTGAGACCGTCGCCGCGAATATCGCCGACGACGCCGACGATCGTGCGAGGGCCCTCCGCGAACTGCGGGCCAATATCTTTACCAATGAGGAGCTGCTGACCGACGGGGTCGCCCCTGGGCCAGTACCGATTTGCGAAGGTCTGGTTGATGAGGACGACGAGGGGTGTCGAGCCCGTGTCCTGGGCGGTGAAGTCGCGGCCGTGCAGAATCGGGATGTGAAAGACGGAGAAATATGCGGGAGAGGCGCTCAACCAGTCGACGTCGCCGTTATAGGGGGATTTGCCTTCCGGGGGACGTCCGACGATGTTGAAGGGCATGTCGTAGCCGTCTTCCAGAGGCAGATTGCAGGTGAACGCGGAGACCTCGACGCCCGGGATGGCATCCAGGCGCTCGCGGCCATCGCGAGAGAGCTGCGCCATTCCAGCAGTCTTCCTGTACTGCTCGCTGTCGAGGGCCATCTTAAGGGTGAGGACATTGCGAGGGTCGAAGCCGGGATCTACTTCGCGCAGAGCGAGGAAAGTGCGAATGAGGAGCGCCGCTCCGATGAGAAGCACGAGGGCGAGGGAGACTTCGCCGATTACGAGCAGAGAGTGAGTTTTGTTGTGGCGGAGGCCGGTACCGGAGCGGTTGCTGCTTTCCTTGAGGGTGGAATTCAGGTCGATGCGTGAGACGCCGATGGCGGGAAACAGGCCGAAGAGGATGCTGGTGAGGATGGAGATGCCGAGGGTAAAGGAGAGGACGCGCCAATCCATGGCGATACCGGCGCCGTGCTCCCCAATGCGGGGCAGATCATGGGGACTTAGGGCGAGGAGAGCGCGGACGCCGATGAAGCCGAGGATGAGCCCGAAAATGCCACCGGCAAGACCGAGGGCGATGCTTTCGGTGAGGAGCTGGCGAATGATGCGAAGCCGGCCGGCGCCCAGGGCGGCACGGATGGCGAACTCACGTTTTCGGCTGGTGGCGCGGACGAGGAGGAGATTGGCGACGTTCGCGCAGGCGATGAGGAGTACGAAACCGACGGCTCCGAGCAGGACAAGGAGTGAACTGCGGGCTCCGGCTACGATCGATTCGCGGAGCGGCTGGACGCCGAAGGTCTCTTGAGGGCCGAGGTCATCGGGGTACAGGCGGCGGTACGGCTCCGCGGCAATCCTGAGCTGGGCGTTGGCCTGGGCGAGAGTGACGCCGGGCCTGAGACGGCCGGCGACAAGGAAATAGTGGCCGAGGTTGCTGCTGTTGGGATCGACCTGGAATGGAACCCAGAGGTCGGAATCAGGATCGCTAACGAAGGTTCTCCCGATGACGCCGACGATGGTATAGGACTCGTTGCTGAGGGAGATCGTGGCGCCAACGATATGCGGGTCGCCGCCAAATCTGCGCTGCCAGAATCCGTAGCTGATGACAGCGACGTGTCCGCCGTGGGGGGAATCTTCCTGGGAAGTGAAAGTACGGCCAAGGATGACGGGCGCGCCGAAAAGACGGAAGTACGATTCAGTGACGTGGATGCCATGGGCCTGCTCCGGCGCGGCGCCGGTGAGATTAAAGCCTGGCCCCCCGGAGTCGTAGGCAGACACGTCCTCAAAGATGGAAGTTTGGGCATGCCAGGTGTTGAAGTTGACAGGCGAGCTCTCGGGATCGTTCCGGTTGGGGAAGGTTCTCATGAACTGGACCATGCGGTCCGGTTCGGGGTAAGGGAGCGGCTTCAGCAGGACGTTGTCGACGACAGTGAAGATGGCGGTGTTGGCGCCGATGCCGAGCGCAAGGGCGGCCACTGCAGTGAGGGAAAATGCTGGCGTGGCGATCAGCATGCGCAAGGCATAGCCGAGGTCTGACAGAAGGTCGCGCATGAAGGGACGCCTGGAAGCCAGAGATGCGGGGGATGGGGGCTGTTAGAGATTGTAATGCTCGGAATGTGGAGGCTGCGGCCACGAGCTCCATGCGCCCTGGAATTTCGAGCCCGGCAATGCCGATGAGGATACGGCTGTAGGGTCGTCTGCCTCGTCCACTCCCTGATTGGCTGGCTCCGCGTCTGTTGCACACATTGACGGGATTAATAACGGAAAACGCCCTGCGATCCGGGAGAATTTGTGGATTGATGCATAATCGCCGAGGCACTCATCGATGCGATGGTCCGGACGAATCGCCGGCAATACGGAAATAACCGCCCGCTGCCGTCTGAAATGTCCGTATTGCCGACATCCATGTGAGTCTTCTGTCAAGGGTGAGCAGAGATGTCCCGGGCGCGTTCGCGAGAGCGCGCAGTGCGTGATGCCAGGTTTCGTCGTGCGCGCTGTGGTGCCTCTCGGCTGGTGGTTCCTGCTCTGAAGCAGAACCGGACATCCATTTGCTGCCTCGGGCCGCAAGGGCCGTCGCAGAAGATTGAGTTAGTGTTCTCTGCCAGTCCCGAAACAATTCGAAGAGAGCCTCGGGAGCACCTGGCTCCTTCGCTCAGTCGGCAAACGGCGGGACCTGGCAGTCTGCGCATCGATGATCCTGTTTTTGTCTTATCAGGGCAGTTTTTATGCTGCCCTGATCTCCCGCTGCTCTGCGGGAATAAACTCGCGGTTCTCCCGATCCACTGCCAGCAGCCATGCCACCATCTTGCGGGCTACGGCCAGCGTGGCTCTGTTCCTGTTGCCCTTCACTATCGCCTTCTGATAGATCAGAGCGAGCTCCGCGCTCTGGCGCGGCGCCAGCTTAGCGGCTTCGACCAGCACATGCTGGATATGTTTGTTGCGTTGCTTCGACAGCGGCATGCGCATCACCTTGTCCGCCGAGCTGCGCTCGTCTCCGCACAGTCCGCAGTAGCTAACCGCCTCTTTGATGGAACGGAACCGTGAGATATCGCCCATCTCCAGGGCCCAGTTCAGTGCCGTGATCGGCCCCACTCCCGGAACCGTCCTCAGTCGTCTGATTCGCTCCTTCAGCAGCGGGTCGTGCTCCAGCGAGCTGACCAGCGCATAATCGGTCTTCTGGCACCGCTCGATGGTTTCGCGGCTGAGCCGGAGCAGCGGCCGAATGCTGTCATCGATTTCACTGCTGGTTGTCATCAGCCGGCGGAAATAGCCCACCTTATGCAGGCGGCTCCTGGTGTGTTCCACTCCGGTTTCCATCAGCAGACCTGATACCCGGTTCTTGGTCTGTACCATCTGCCTCACGACCAGGTGCCGATAGCGCAGGATCCGCCGCCGGTCGCGGACCTCCGTCGGGGCCATATGGCACTCGGGCAGGAAGTCGCAGCGCAGACAGTCGGCGATTTTGCTGGCGTCGATCTTGTCGTTCTTCTTTTTGGCTAACGCGATGGCCCGCAGCATCAGTGGATGCGCAACCTTGACCGCGCTGGCGTGCGGCAGCAGATGATCATAAATCCAGCCGGTGAAAATCGTCGCCTCCATCGCGATCGTGCGGGGCTGTGGAAGGGTTCTAATCCATGCGTCCAGTTTCTGCCGTGTCGAGCCAATTTTGCCTTCCCGATGCACACAACCAGCTGCGTCCTTCACGCAATAGCTGATCGTCTTCATGTGTACGTCCAGTCCGATGTAGTACATGTCGTCTCTGAGGAGCCTCCGAGGTTGTTCTCTGAATCAGCTTCCCGCTGAGTTCAGCCTTTGTAACACCTCGTGCTCCTCCTCGACTCAGCATTCAAACAATTCGGCAAGAACTCGCCTAAAAGCCTCTGCCAACCGCGTAGTTGTTGCTCGCGGAAGGAAAGAATGTTGCGGGGAACCTGGTTCGAGCTGCCTTATGGAGATTAGGGAGCTATCTGCCAGGTAATGTCGGGGCTGCCTGGGCTCCCGCTGCTCGACAACGTCACCCCGTTCATCAGCCAGATATAGACCTGCTCCGTGGTGCTGTTCCTGCACAGAATGCCGGCCCGACCGCTCCCATCGTAGTCGCCAACGCCCTGAATGACCCATCCGGAGGAGACGTAGCCGACGCTCCCGCTGCTCGGGAACGTGGTTCCGTTCATGAACCAGATGTAGACCTGCCCGGTGGTGCTGTTCTGCCACAGGATGTCACTCGTGCCGTTCCCATCGAAATCGCCAACGCCCGCAATGCTCCAGTCGGAGGAGGGGGTGCCCGGGCTCCCCATGCTCGCAATCGTGGTCCCGTTCATGAGCCAGACGTAGACCTGGCCGGTGGTGGTGTTCCGCCACAGGATGTCGGCCATGCCATCCCCATTGAAATCGCCAATGGCCGCCACGCTCCATCCCGGAGAGACGTTGTTGACGATCCCCCCGCCCGCGATCGTGGTTCCGTTCATCAGCCAGAGGTAGATCTCGCCAGAGCTGTTTTGCCAGAGGATGTCGGCTTTGCCATCGCCGTTGAAATCGCCCACGCCAGCAATGGTCCAGTCCGAGGAGACGTAGCCGAGGCTCCCGCTGCTCGTAAACGTTGTGCCGTTCATCAGCCAGATGAAGACCTCTCCGGTGGTGGTGTTCCGCCACAGGATGTCGGCTTTGCCATCTCCATTGAAGTCGCCAGCGCCCTGAATGACCCAGTCGGAGGTGGGGCTGCCGGGGCTCCCGCTGCCCGAATACGTGGTTCCGTTCATCAGCCACTCATAGACCTGCTCGGTGCTGCTGTTCCGCCACAGAATGTCACTCCTGCAGTCGCCATTGAAGTCCTGCGTCGCGGCAAACACCGCCGGATTCGGATTCGGGTTCGGGTTCGCAGTCGTGCAGGAGCCAATGGCCTGCGCCACTGTTACAGGCGCGGTGCCGGTGGCGACGGTGTAGTTCGTGTCGCCGGAGTAGGTCGCTGTCAGCGTGTCGCTGCCGACGGCCAATTGTCCCGCCGGGACGGTAATACTCGCCGAGCCGGATGTCAGAGTCGTGGGTGACGATGTATAGGTGCCGCTGCTCACAGTCACCGAGCCGGTCGGGGTTGGGTTGCCGGATCCGCCGTTCACAGCCACGGTCACCTGGTCCGACTGGGCCGTTGTGACTTGGGAGTACGCCGGCGTCACGGTGACGGTAGGCGTGATCAGGGAGGCTTCGACGGTCACGGTGACGATGCTGGAAGTCGACGACGGATAGGTGCCGCTTCCCCCAAAGATTGCCGTCATGGAGTTAGAGCCCGTTTGTAGCGATGACGCGGGCACCGAGGTGGAGCAGGTTCCACTGGTCAGGGTGCAGGTGCCCACGACCGTCGTACCCGCTTTGAAGGTGACGGTGCCGGTAACCGCGGGAGGCGTGTCGACATACCCCGTCGGGGTTCCACCGGTCACAGTCGCGGTCAAATCCGTGGACTGGCTGGAGTTGATGGAAGTGGGGTTGGCGGTGAGGGATGTGCTGCTGGTGAACGCCGTATTCCAGTCGGCGATCAGGTTGGCGACGTTGACCGAACCGATGCCGGTAACCTGGTCATAGCCGGCAGCGGAAGCATAAGCCACCGTCAGCGAGCTGGAGCCGGTCAGCGACAGAATGCCATAG
>Ga0182024_10000401_pt1 | contig 112063 bp, 89 predicted proteins | sample P32metaG_FD_120480 | JGI IMG/M metagenome (GOLD analysis project Ga0182024, IMG submission 120480) | Permafrost microbial communities from Stordalen Mire, Sweden - P3-2 metaG (Illumina Assembly) | ecosystem: Environmental > Terrestrial > Soil > Wetlands > Permafrost | place: Sweden: Stordalen... | reverse complement strand
CTACATTCCCCAAGCCCAGGACTACAACGCCACTCACGTCCTCCAACTACGCACCACCGTCCCACCCGAAACGTTAATAAACGCCGTGGAATCCCAAATCCAGCAACTCGATCCCAACCTACCGGTCTTCGACGTAATGTCCATGGACCGATCCCTAATGGGAGCCAACGGCTTCTTCATCTTCAAAATGGGCGCAGCCCTGGCAGGCACCCTGGGCGCCCTAGGTCTCCTGCTAGCGATCGTAGGCGTCTACGGCGTAGTCTCCTACCAAGCTGCCCGCCGCACCCACGAAATCGGAGTCCGCATGGCCCTAGGTGCAAAACCCAGCCACGTCTTCATTCTAGTCCTGCGCCAAGCCGCCATTCTGGTAGGCGCCGGCATACCCATCGGCCTGGTAGCCGCGCTAGCCGCAACCAAACTCCTAGCCAGCCTACTAGTAGGCGTCACTTCCTACGACCCACGAACTTTCGCGACCGTAGCCCTACTCCTGGCGGCCTCTGCCTTCCTAGCCTGCTATATCCCGGCCCACCGAGCCATGCGCATAGACCCAATGGAAGCCCTCCGCTACGAATGACGACCGCGATCGGTAACCACAGCGACATTTACTCCGATCTATACACTCAATCATTCCCCGAAAAACTCAGCATCCCGCCGACTCGATCTTCCCCATTCGCCTCCTGCGAATGGGTCGGCCCGCGCAGAGAGAAATCTCTTTTCGATCGCCCCGCAGCCCAGACTGGACTCTCCGTCATTCGAAGGTTTGTCGGCATTTCCGTGAAACGCGCCCGTCGCTTGCGCGCTAGAATAGATTGTCAGTATATATTATTTATAGTAATATTTTACCTGGTAGCATGCGTCATTATACTTACCAGCTAGTTTCGCCAGCCCCCAAATCCTTTAGCGTCCGCGCTTTTAAAAAAATTCGCCCGTAACTCCTTTACGATCTACAGATCCAAAAACAAGAGGCTTAAAGTCCTTTCAGCATCCGCAGATCCGATCCAGCGTGGGGAAGGGGTAAATTGTTAACGGGAACTCCGCTTTCCAAACGACGCCAGTCACGCCGAACGGACGCCTTGGTCCGGCGCAAATTTGTTCACGTATCGCCGATGCAGTACACTCGTCTACCCCGGACCGTCGCGGAGAGGGGCTTAGCTCTTTCCATTCAGGGGAATTCATCCATGCTCGTCGTGATGCAGTCCCATGCCACCGAGGACCAGGTCCGCGCCGTCTGCCAGCGCATCGAAAGCCTCGGCCTAAAAGCGCACCCCATCCCGGGCGCCGCCCGCACCGCCATAGGCATCACCGGCAACGACGGCGCTGTCGACCTAGGCGTCCTCGAATCCCTGCCGGGCGTAATCGAGTGCATCCCGGTAAGCAAGCCCTACAAATTGGTCAGCCGCGACGCCAAACAGGAAGACACCATCCTGCGGATTCCCACGCCAAGGGGCGAAGTCCTGATCGGCGGCGGCAACCTAGCCATGATCGCCGGCCCCTGTGCCGTCGAAACCGAGACCCAATGCATGGCCATCGCGGAACAAGTAGCCAAGTCCGGATGCCGCCTATTCCGCGGCGGCGCCTACAAACCCCGCACGTCCCCCTACAGCTTTCAAGGATTAGGTGAAGCAGGCCTAAAGATTCTTTCGAAGGTTCGCGAAGCCCACGGCTTCGGCATCATCACCGAAGCCATCGACAACGAAAGCCTCGATCTGGTCGAACAATATGCCGACGTAATCCAGATCGGCGCCCGCAACATGCAAAACTTCTCCCTGCTGAAGCGAGCCGGTCGCGCCAAAAAGCCCGTCCTCCTAAAGCGAGGCATGTCCGCAACCCTCGACGAATTCCTCATGGCCGCCGAATATATCCTCTCCGAAGGAAACTACAACGTAGTGCTCTGCGAACGAGGCGTCCGCACCTTCTCCGACTTCTCAAGGAACACTTTAGATTTAGCCGTCGTCCCTGCAGTAAAAAGACGCAGCCATCTCCCGATCTTGGTCGATCCGTCCCACGGCACAGGCAAACGACACAAAGTCCTACCACTCTCGCTAGCCGCCGTAGCCGTAGGCGCCGACGGCCTATTAGTGGAAGTACATCATGAACCCGATAAAGCCCTTTCCGACGGCGTCCAATCCATAATCCCCGAAGAATTCGCCCAACTATCCGAACAAGTCCGCCAAATCGCCCACGTCCTCCACCGCCATGTCAACTAACGCAAACCTCCGAGTAGCACAGGCACCCTCGGCTGTATCCCTATCTCCCCGCTTTTTCAAATCCTACCCATGACCATCCGCCGCAAAAATCCCCGAGTGATTGCCCTAACCATCGCACTTCTCATCGGTGCCATCGCATTAGTAGCCCGCGAACACCGCCCTTCCTTCCTCCGCCCCGGCCTGCGCCTGAACGCCTACATCAGCACGCAAGACGGCAACATTAGTGTTGTGGACCTGGTGAGGCTGCGCGCCATCGCGCGAATCCCAGTCGGGCCAGCTCTCTCTGGCCTCCGCGAACATCCCACCCGCCCGGAAGTCTGGGGCGTCAGCACCCAAGGTGGTTATGTCTTCGTACTCGATGCGCACTCCAACCAAATCGCGCAACGAATCCCGGTCGGCCCTCTTCCCTACGCTCTGGATTTTTCCGCCGACGGCAATCGCATCTACACGACGTCATCGGGCAGCAATACGCTGCTGGCCATCGACTGCCGGTCGCGCCAATTTCTGAATCGCGCAAGCACCGGACGTGAACCGACACTGGCTCGCGTTTCGCCTGACGGCAAAACGATCCTGGTCCTCAATCGCGGAGACGCGTCGCTCGGAATTCACGACGCCACCACGCTTGCCTCCCGCGTTGTCGTCCCAGTGGTTTCGCAACCGGATGATGTGGCGATTCTTCCCGACGGCTCCGTCGCTTTCGTGCTAAGCCACAGTCAGCCACGCGTGTCCGTCGTCGACCTGCGCCGCGGCGCCCTGCTGGCAAATCTACAACTTGCCGGAACACCGTCCGACATGCTGCTGAAACCCGATGGCGGCGAACTCTACGTCATCTCTCCCGATTCGCACGGCCTGCAAGCGATCAACACATGGACTCATGAAGTCGGTGACTACGTGATGCTGGGCTACTCACCCACTCGAGGAATTCTCAACGGCGACGCCAGTCTTTTGTATGTCACCGACGCCTCCGCCAGTCGCGTCACCGCCGTGGACATCTATAACCGCCGCGTAATCCGCACCGTCAATGGCCGCGAACTTCTGATCTCCGCAGGCCAGTCCCCCGACGCGATCCGCTTCGATCCCGAAGAAAACCTGCTGCTGGTCGTAAATCGCGGCTCCGGAGACCTGTCCGTTATCCGCGCGCGCCTCGAGAATCAAAGCCTGCTGACCATGATTCCGGTAGGCGATCATCCGCAGGAACTAGCAGTCAAATTGTTTTGAGCCAAACAGCGAAGGCTACGTCGAGGGACGGAAAAAATCTGGAATGCCGTTGGACAGAACGCAAAGTTCGCAGGCAAGATTGCGCGCGCGCCACGTTCACATTATGCGTTCTCGATCGGCCAAGAGGCCTGTTCGTCGCCAAGCGCGACTTCCAGAAATCCTTCCGCAGGCAACACATCGACAGGCAAACCGCCGTGCCACAGCGCCACGCCCAGCCGCAAGGTCTTCTGCCCCTTCAAATTAAGCTCGCTGCGCTGCACGGAAACTTCCAGCAGGCGGTCGAACGCCGCGCTGGCCACTCGCGTCGGATTCAGCAAACACACCCGCCCCAACTCCACCGCAAACTCCTTCAGCCGCCCGCGTTCCAGTTTTACGACCACGGTTAGGTCCTCGGCGCCGCCGAACGTGATCCGAAATTCTGGGTCATCCATTTCGCAAAGCGCTGTGAAGAATGGATCAACGCACACGCTGATGCGATCTTCTTCAAATCCATATCGCAACTCACGCAGATAAAAAACCCGCCCGTGCATGGTGCCGCCGCGCCGCTCGGGAGAATACAGACCGGCTCCAAGCCATTCGAAATAAGAAGTCTCGCGCCCATCCACCGTCGTCTTCAGAAAAGCAGTAGGCGCCATCTGCAACGCATGTTCAGGCTTTCGTTTTATGGGCTTGGCCAAGTCCGACGGAGCTACCTCGCCGAGAGCGAGATAAATTCCCGTCAGGTGCTTGCGGAACAGCGCATCGAACTCGGCATCGTTCGCAGTGCTGTGCTCCGGACCGAACCACCAGCACCAGTCGCTGCCCTCCGCTGCCAGCAAAGATTCAAGTGCTTCTTTAAGTGCCTCGTCGGTCGGCGCATCGGTGCGCGACTGGGCCCGAGCTTCGACGCCTCGAGCATACGCCTGGCGGGCGTCCCACAAAAGTTCCCAGGCCGCGACGTCTTCGGCGTGGCCGATCCACACGTCAAAGTTCGCATTGATCCACGACGCCGGGAAAATTCCTCCGGATGTTGGTATGGTCTTGGCGGCGGCAATCGCCTCACTGGCGCTAAGCGCGCGAAAGTCCTGATCGCTAGCGATGCGCTTGTAAAACTGCCGGAGAAAATCGCGACCATTCCCCGGGTAATACTCCCACGCGTTTTCTCCGTCGAGAAAAATGCAAACAGTGAGCGGGTCCGCGCTCTGCACGCTTTCGCCGATGTGCCGCAATCGCATGTGCAAATCTTGCGCCGCAGCGTTGGCGTCCATTCGACTGTAGACGAAACCAATCAAATCGGAAAGCTGGTGGTCTCGAAACAACCCGGTGATTCCGTTGCTGCCCATTTGCACCCGCCAAGGTTTGTATAAGCGTTCCGCATTGGCAGCGATGCCGTTGGCGTCGCGGAAAAAGCCCACGTTCAGGGTTCGCCCCAAGACGCCTTCGTCCGTGCCAAACCACTGAAAACCCTCTTCGATGGCAATCGTGAGGACCTGATCGGAAACCGAACCTTCCGATGGCCAAAGTCCAGCCGGCCTCGATCCGAAGACGCGCTGGTGATATTCGCGAGCGCGACGCAACTGCTCGCGCGCATCTTCCGGATAGCGATAAGCGCGCCGAGGTAGCGGCGTTCCGGGATTCGCGACGCGGGCAATGTCGGAATCGCAGATCAGCGGAAGAATCGGATGGTAGAACGGCGTGGTGCTGATTTCGATCTGGCCGCTCTGGGCCGCCTGGCGATAGATCGGAAGCACCAAATTCAAAAGTTCCGCCTGCCTTGCTTGCAATGCGGTTTTATCGCGCTCTGTAAAATCTTTTCCCTTGCCGGCAAGCTCGCTGGTGACGGCATCTTTGGTGAGCCATTCTTCATCCATCCAAGCAAGTTGAGAAAGTACTTGAAGGTCGCGCCAGTCGCGCGTCGTGAAGGTCACCAGCGCCTGCGCGCCTCCCGCGGGGCGCGACCATTCCAAAAGCTCCACGAAGCGAGGCCAGCGATACAACAATCGTTCGTGGTTAATCTGAAAGGCCCGCGCCAGAATCTCGGCTTTGTCTTCCCGCGTGAGCTCGTTTGTTCTCTTGTAGGCCAGCGCGTACCAGGGTTCGTCGAATTTACCGCTCGCGTATTCTTCGATCTGCATGCCGAGCGACGGGACGACATTGAAGGTGGCGTGGAATCCGGGTGTCTCTTGCAACACTCGTACCATTCCCCAGTAGTCTTTAATGGCGTGCAGCCGAGTCCACGGCAGAACGTACCGGCCGGTCTCCGGGTCGCGATATTGCGGCTGATGCATGTGCCACAACACCACCAAATGAATGCGATTCATCGGGCAAGCCTCGCCCGCGCCGGAGCAGCGCTCGTGCTACACTCACCGGTCTTGTCATGCGCATCCTGGACCGCTACATTGTCCGCGAAGTTTTCCGTCATGCGTTCCTTGGACTCGTCGTTTTCACGTTTGTTTTTTTCGTTCCCCAACTCGTTCGCTTGACGGCTTTGTTCGTTCGCCACAGTGGCTCGGGCACCCAGATTGCCGAACTGTTCCTGTGTATTTTCCCCGGCGTTCTGGCGTTCACCACTCCGATGGCCATATTGATCGGGGTACTCCTGGGCTTGGGCCGCATGTCCGCGGACAGCGAAATCATCGCGCTGTCCGCGCTGGGCATCGGCCGCCGGCGCATTTTGGTGCCGGTGGGCGTGCTGGCGACCACCGGCGCGGCGGTGACCCTGGCCATGACTCTTTGGCTGGCGCCGCACGCACTGCGCACTTTCCGAAGCCTGGAAACGGAGCTACTCTCTTCGCAAATCAACTTCGCGGTGCAGCCTCGCGTCTTTGATGAACGCTTTCCCCGAGAGGTCCTCTACGTAAACGATATCTCAGCCAGCGGCACGCAGTGGCGCGGCGTTTTTCTGGCGGAAACCGGCGGGGAGAACGGCTCGCGCCTGACCCTCGCGGAGAGCGCCATTGTAGTCGCAGCGCCCAAGCAGGGCAAGTTAGAGCTTCACTTGAAGGGCGGAACCACGCACGAGTTCGATCGCAACGATCCCGATCATTACTCCGTTACCGCGTTCGGGCAAAGCGATTGGCCGATTGAAGTTACCGGATTGGTTCCCGCGCAACAGGCGCGCCAGATTAAGAACGATGAACGGTCGGTGCAAGAATTGGCTGCGGACCAGGGACCCAATTGGCGCGAAGCTCGGGTGGAACTGCAGCGGCGATTCGCCTTCCCGGCTGCTTGCTTTGCGTTCGCATTGATCGCGGTGCCCATCGCCGCACAGCCACGACGCGGGGGCCGAGCGGCTGGGTCGCTGATCGCTGTCCTGCTGATCGCGACGTATTATCTGCTGCTTATCTTCGGCAGCGGACTGGCACGGGAAGGCAAGCTGCCACCGGTGGTGGGTTTATGGATGGGAAACGCGCTGCTGGTGGCGTGCGGGCTGGCGCTGCTGCCGCGGATGGAACAATTTCACGGTGAGATCCGATGGTTTCGATGGATGGGCCGGCTGCGGGCGTGGCTGCGATTGCGCCGATTGCGGCGCTCCCGGGCGCGCGCCGCCGCTGCCGCTGCACGCGCGACCAGCGATGTGCGGCCGCAGAACGAAGCCGTCATGCCATCGAGTCAAAGTTTTCCACGATTGCTGGATCTTCACCTGCTCCGCCGATTTTTTTCTTACTTCGCGCTGCTGATGGGCGCGTTCATCTTCCTGTTTGAGGCTTTCACGTTTTTTGAACTGTTGGATGATATCGCGCGCCACCGCGTGCCATTTGTAATTGTGATGGACTACTTCCTCAATCTCACGCCATACCTCCTGTACCAACTGGCGCCGCTGGCGGCAATGGTCGCCACGCTGGTGACTGTCGGAGTCATGAGCAAGAACAATGAGATTGTTGCGTGTAAGGCTAGCGGGATCAGTCTGTATCGCCTCGCCGGGCCTTTGCTTTTGGCGGGTGTGGTGCTGGCTTCGGCCTTGATTCTGGTCGATGACACCTATCTGCCTTACGCCAACCAGCGGCAAGATGCGCTGCGAAACCAGATTAAGGGGCGTCCACCGCAGACCTATAAGCAGCCTGAACGATGGATCTTCGGGGACAATGCGAAGATTTACAATTACGATTTGTTCGATCCCAACCAAAATCTATTCGGCGGGCTAAGCGTCGTGGAAATCGATCCGACGACATTTCAAGTCCGCCGGCGGGTGTTTGCGGCGCGGGCGCAATGGTCGGAAGCACAGAACCTGTGGGTTTTGGAATCAGGGTGGGTGCGCGACTTCTCGAACGGGATCATCACGCGATACGACCGCTTTAATGTTAAAGATTTACCTGAGCTAACCGAACCGCCTGCTTATTTCCATCGCGAGGTACGCCAAGCGTTTCAGATGAACTGGAGTGAGTTGCGGCGCTATATTGACGGGCTGCACCGCGCCGGTTTCGATGTTGCGACCTTGACGGTGCAGTTGCACCGGAAGTTGGCGTTTCCGCTGATCGCGCCGATCAGCATGCTGCTGGCGTTTCCTTTCGCTTTCCTGGTTGGTACACGGGGAGCGATTGGAGGGGTGGCCGTCGGGGTGGCCATTGGAATTCTGTATTGGTTGGGAGCCGACTTGCTGACGGCGATGGGTGGAGTTGGGCAACTGCCGCCATTGCTGGCCGCGTGGGCACCGGACATTGTATTCTTTTTTCTGGGGTTGTATTTCTTCTTCAAGATGCCTACTTAGAATCCGAATGGCCCACCGAGGATCTGTGATGCTCTTTAGGGATTGGACAATTATAGGAAACCGATTCTCATGCCGGGTGCGCCGTCCGCCGCAGTTCTGGCCGCATGGACCGTCTCCGCGGGTTCGAGAAATCGAAAGAGGATCACGCAGAGACGCAGAGAAGCCGGAGATGATTGAGGCGCGCGGCTAAGTGAAGAACACGGCGCCTCGCCTCGAAGCGGTGTCGGCGGCGCGATTTTTGTCGCCGCGCCGACAGCTCGTGTTTTTGTTTAGATTCGATTCACCTGAGCGATCCTTCGCTCGCGCTTTACTTCTTGCGTTTCTTCTTTGCGGTTCTTTTTTCTTCAACCACCGCTTGAGCTGCGCCCAAGCGCGAGATGGGCACGCGGTATGGCGAGGCGCTCACGTAGTCCATGCCGACCTGGTGGCAAAACTTGACGCTATCCAGATCACCACCGTGTTCGCCGCAGATTCCGACCTTTAGCCTGGGGCGGCTCTCGCGGCCCTTCTCGATGCCCCAGCGAATCAACATGCCGACGCCCTTGGTGTCGAGGGACTGGAAAGGATCCGTGGCGAAGACGCCCGCTTTCTTCTCATCGACATAGTCCGGAAGGAACCGGCCGGCGTCGTCGCGCGAAAGGCCCATAGTCGTCTGAGTGAGATCGTTGGTGCCGAAAGAAAAGAACTCGGCAAGCTCGGCAATTTCGTTGGCCAGCAAAGCTGCGCGTGGTAGCTCGATCATTGTGCCGACAAGATACTCAAGTTTTATCCCAGATTTTTTAACTAGGTCGTCAGCCACTCGTCGAGTCTCCGTTTCGAGAATGGAAAATTCCTTCTTGTCCAGAATGAGTGGGTGCATGATCTCAGGTAATACCTTAATACCTGCTTTCTTGCACTCGATCGCTGCCTCGATGATCGCACGCACCTGCATCTCAAGAATTTCCGGATACGTGATGCAGAGGCGGCACCCACGATGGCCGAGCATCGGATTGGATTCGTGAAGTTGATCAACCCGACGCGCGACGACCTCTGCGCTGAGCCCGAGCTCTTTTGCTAGCTCTTCTTGTTTCTTGCGGTCGTGCGGCACGAACTCGTGAAGCGGCGGATCGATGAGGCGAATGGTTACCGGGAAGCCGTCCATGGCTTTGAAGATGCCGACGAAGTCGCGCCGCTGGAAGGGCAAAAGCTTATCTAAAGCTTTAACTCTGGCTTCCTTGGCGTCGGCGAGAATCATTTCTTGAATGGCGCGCTGCCGCTCTTGTCCTTTCTCCGGAAATTCGAAGTCGGTAAAGAACATGTGCTCGGTCCGGCAGAGGCCGATGCCTTCGGCGCCGAACTCGCGGGCTTTGCGGGCGTCTTGCGGCGTGTCGGCATTGGTGCGGATGCCGAGGCGACGCATGCCGTCACCCCACTTCATCAGAGTCTCATAGGCCGGCGGGAACTTTGGCGTGACCAGGTCCATTTGTCCGGAGTAGACGACGCCCTCACCGCCATCCAGGGTGATCCATTCGCCTTCCTTTACCGTTTTGCCGCCTACCGTCATGGATTTAGATTTGTATTCGATGTCGAACTTATCGGCGCCGACAATGCAGCACTTACCCCACCCGCGGGCAACGACTGCGGCGTGACTGGTCTTGCCGCCTGTGGCGGTGAGAATGCCCTGTGCTACAGCCATGCCTCCTACGTCCTCGGGGCTGGTTTCGCGCCGGACCAGGATGACTTTCTCGCCTTTCTTGGCCTGATCCTCGGCGTCGTGGGCGGAGAAGACTACTTTGCCGACCGCGGCGCCGGGTACGGCATTGATGCCGCTTCCGAGAATCCTGGACTGCAGCGACTTCTTGTCGAGCTTGGTGTCAATGACCGGATAGAAGAGGCGCTCGATGTCTTCGGGTTTGATGCGCATGATCGCTTCTTCTTTGTCGATTAATTTCTCGTTAACCATGTCGACGGCCATTTGGAAGGCTGCCGAGGGAGTGCGCTTGCCGGTGCGAGTTTGCAGCATATAAAGGATGCCGTCTTCGACGGTAAACTCCATGTCCTGCATATCCTGATAGTGATGCTCAAGTTTTTCTCGAACTTTCTCGAGTTGCCCGTAGACCTTGGGCATGAGCTTTTTCATTTCGGTGAGATGCATCGGGGTGCGGATGCCGGCGACGACGTCTTCGCCCTGCGCGTTCACGAGATAGTCTCCGTAGAAAACTTTTTCGCCGGAGCTGGGGTTGCGGGTGAAGCAGACGCCCGTGCCGGAGTTATCGCCGGTGTTGCCGAAGACCATCTGCATGACGTTGACTGCTGTGCCTAAGAGACCGGTGATTTTCTCGACGCGGCGGTAGGTGACGGCTTTTTCCGCCATCCACGACCCGAATACGGCGCCGACCGCGCCCCACAATTGTTCGATAGGGTCTTCCGGGAAGTCCTTGCCGGTCTTTTCGCGAAAGAAGGCTTTGTATTCGGCGACCAACTCTTTCCATCCGCTAGCAGGGACGGCAGTATCTTCTTTGATGCCTAACCTTTCTTTCATAGCGCGCAGGCGATGCTCCAAGTCTTCTTTTGGGAGCTCCATCACGACGCTGGAATACATCTGGACGAAGCGGCGGTAGGCGTCGTAGGCGAATCGCTCGTTATTCACGGAGGCCGCCAGACCTTGCACCGAGCGGTCATTCAAGCCAAGATTCAGAATGGTCTCCATCATTCCAGGCATGGAGCGGGCCGAGCCGGAGCGGACGCTGACGAGTAAAGGATTTCTGGAGTCGCCCAGCTTCTTTTTGGTAACCTTCTCCAGTTTGGCGACGTTTTCCGCGACTTGCTTCTTGAGTTCGGCCGGATACTTTTTGCCGTTCTTGTAGAAGTAATCGCAGGCCTCGGTGGAAATGGTGAAGCCAGCGGGGACCGGCAGACCGATCTTGGTCATCTCGGCGAGGCCGGCGCCTTTGCCGCCCAGGATGTCGCGCCAACTGCTGTCACCGTCCGCTTTACCTGCTCCGAAAAAATAAACCCATTTAGTCACTGTATCCCTCGCATTGGATTTGTTCTGATCCCGTGAACCTCAGCAGAAAATATTCGCGCCACGACAATTCAAGCGTCATTTGAGTTGTCGGCGTGCCGACGATCTTGACGCCAGTTTGTCGACGTAACCTAAAGCTTTACATTCAACGGCGCTCATCGGCCCCCATTTCTGAAAAATCTGCGACGGTGGTGAATTCGCGCAGGAGCTCGGCGAGCAGCGAGAGGCGGTTGTTCCGCACCGCTTCACTATCGGCCATCACCATAACTTCCTCAAAAAATCGGTCGACGGCTTTGCGGAGGCCGGCGATGCGGTCGAGAGCCTGCTCGTAGCGGCCTGCCCTTTTCTCCGTTTGCACCTGGGCCGCCGCCTCGCGGCCGGCGGCGAAGAGTTCTCTTTCCGCATCGTTCTCGAAAAGTTCGGGGTTCACGGCAACCCCATTCTTGAGGTTGGCCTTTTCGATGATCTTGCGAATGCGCTTGAACGACACGGTTAGCGGTTCGAAGTTTTTCGATTTGCGAATGGCGCGCAAGGCGATCAAGCGCTTGTGCGCATCCACGAGATCGTCCGCCCCCGCGCGGAAGACGGCATTGACTTCGTCGTAGCTGAAGCCGGCACGCTCCCGAAATACGAACTTGGCTCGATCGAGAATGAAATCTAATACTTGAGATTCTTGGATAGGTGCAACGGAACGTTTGGGCGGATAGGTGAGAAGCGCATTCGAAGCGGTGCCGACCGCCAGCGAAACAGAAAGCGGTAGTTTTTTGTCAAGTATAACTTTAACCATGCCCAAGGCGGCTCGGCGCAAAGCGTAAGCATCACTTGAGCCCGTAGGAATGATCCCGACCGCGAAACACCCCACGATCGAGTCGAGCTTATCGGCCAGGGCGACACTGCACCCGATCAGGTTCCTAGGGATCGGGTCATCGAGGCCGACGGGGCGATAATGATCGTAGACGGCGTCGGCGACTTCGTCGGGTTCACCTTGAGCGCGAGCATACAGGCCGCCGACGACGCCCTGTAGCTCAGGGAATTCCCGAACCATCTCGGTGGCGAGATCGCACTTGGCAAGTTCGGCGGCGCGGTCCGCATCCGCGATGTGCGCGTGGGGAATACCCAGGCTTGACCATTGCTCCATGAGCCAGCGAGAGATGGCGCGGGTGCGCTCGACTTTGTCTGCATAGCTGCCCAGGCGGGATTCATAGGTGATCTTGGCGAGTTTGGGCAGATAGTCGGCGAGCCGACATTTCTGGTCGGTGGCCCAGAAGAATTGCGCATCGGCGAAACGGGCGCGCAGAACCCGCTCGTGCCCGGCGCGAACCAGGCCTTTTGAGTCCTTAGCAAGATTGATCACCGTCAGAAAATTGGGGGCCAGCTCTCCATTCTTTTTCTCGACGGCGAAATATTTCTGGTGGCCACGCATGACGGTAATCAGGATTTCGTCCGGAAGATCGAGGAATTTGGAGTCAAACTCGCCTTCGATTACCTTGGGATACTCGTTCAGATAGGTCACCAGCTTCAATAGGGAGGTATCTTTGTGCAAGCGATAGCCTCCCTTTTTCGTAAGCGCAGCGAGTTCGCGGTCGATCGTGGCGCTGCGGTCTGCCGGGCGAAGAATGACACCGTTGGCTCGGAGTTTCTTCTCGTAGTCTGCGAAATCCCGGACGCGGATCTCGGAGGAGCTCAGGAAGCGATGCCCGCGTGTCGCGTCGCCCGCAGCTACGCCGCCGAAAGAGAACTTGAGGACCTTGCCGTCGAGTAGGGCGACAATCCAACGTATGGGCCGGATGAATCGCGCGCCGTCGAGTCCGGTCCAGGTCATGGTGCGCGGCCACGAGAGATCGTGGATGACTCTCGGCAGTACCTCGCTGAGGATTTGCTCCGACGTGCGCCCGCGCTTGATTTGCTTGGCGGCTAGATATTCGCCCTTGGGCGTTTGCACGAAGAAAATGTCGACCAGGCGAATTCCTTGTTTCTCGGCGAAGCTGACTGCAGCGCGCGTCGGCTCGCCGACTTGGTCGTAGGCTATCGATTTTGGAGGACCGGTGACTTCGTTCACGACGTCCCATTGCTTGACCGGGAAACCGCGGACATCGGCGGTCAGACGTCGCGGAGTGCTGAAGGTCTCCACCCTGACGCCGTCGAACAGGTTTTCTGCAGTGAGTAATTTCTCAAGATTTACCTTAAGCTCCTCTTCGGCGCGCGGTAGCATTCCTGCAGGAATCTCTTCACAACCAATTTCGAACAGCAGGTCCAAGGTCTTGTCGTCCCGGGAGACCCCCGCCGTTTTTTGTGCAGGCTTCCGGATCATACCCTCACCTCACGCCGGAGTGCCGGGCCACCGATCTGTTGCAGGTACGCGGCGGCGGTGCGGCAGGCCAGTGTACGGACCCGGCCCATGAGTGCGGCTCGCTCGGTGGTTGAGATCACGCCGCGAGCGTCCAGCAGGTTAAATAGGTGTGAACACTTGAGGCAATGGTCATAGGCTGCGAGTACGGGGAATCGCTCGGTTTGCTCGCCTTGCATTCCGGCAAAAGCGTCAAGTAATTCTTTAGCTTCCTTCTCGTGCAGGTCGAATTCATGGCGAATCGCCACGCCGTCGCTGCGATCAAAACTGTATTCGGAGAATTGTTGTTCTTCGGCGAGCCGAATGTCGCCGTAGGTTTTGTCCGCCGACCAACGGAGATCGTAAAGGCTTTCCACGCCCTGAAGAAACGCGCAAATGCGCTCCAGCCCGTAGGTGAGTTCCACCGAGATAGGATCGAGATCGAGGCCCCCGCTTTGCTGGAAGTAAGTGAATTGTGTAATCTCAAGTCCATCTAGAAGTACTTGCCAGCCGATACCCCAAGCTCCGAGCGTGGGGGACTCCCAATTGTCTTCTTCGAACCGAACGTCATGTTCTTTGAGCTCGATCCCGATTGTCGCGAGACTCTTTAAGTAAAGATCTTGAATATCTACGGGAGCGGGTTTAAGTATCACTTGAAATTGCAGGTGTTTGTAAAGCCGATTGGGGTTCTCCCCATAGCGGCCGTCTGCGGGGCGGCGACTCGGTTGAGCATACGCAACGCGGTACGCAGCAGGTCCCAGGGCGCGGAGGAATGTCTCGGGATGCATGGTCCCGGCACCCATCTCGACATCGTAGGGCTGTTGGAGCACACAACCCTGCTTAATCCAATATTGCGAGAGTTCTAAGATCAAATCCTGAAAGGTAAGGCCAACCGGATTTTTCTCAACTTTTACTTTAAGTCTCAAGTCGTCTCCAGCAGCTTTCGCGTGCCCAATCGTCTTTCGGTATGGTGCTCAATCCAGTCGAGAGCAGTCTCGCGGAGTTCGTTCGCAGCGGACCTGATAGCGGCCGTGCTCTCGATGCGGTCGAGCCTCTGGCCGGAGAAAACTTCCGCCAATTGTCGGCCCGGCAAGTGCAGGGGTCTCATGCCTGGTCGCCGACACTTCTCACAAACCAATCCGGGTGCCCAGGGCGCATAGAATGCCGTCCGGTTCTCGAGCGCCTCTCCACACTCCGAGCAGCGATCGAACCGCGGAAGCCATCCGCCGAGTCGGACCGTCCAGTAGGCAAAGTAACTGAGCGGCAGAACCCAGTCCGCGGTTCGCTCGGTTTCGCGAGCCGCCAACAGAATGAGCCGGAACATGGGATCCGCGACTTCGCGCTCTGGAAGCACCTGCTCGGAAATCTCACTGATGACCGCCATGCCTGTGCTCAAGGTGTAGTCGCTCTGAGCCTTGTTGAAGGACTCGATCAACTCGCACTGTTGAATCCGCACCAGGTCGCGAGTTTCCTTTTCGACGTACCAAATCTGGACGTGCGAAAGGATTTCAAGCGTGGAGCCGTAACGGTTCTTGATACTCCGGGCGCCGCCCGCGACCCCGCGAACGCGACCGGAAGCGCGCCCCAGGAAACTGACGAGGCGGTCGGCCTCGCCCAGAGGGAACGTCTTTAAAATGATGGCTTCCGTTTCCCGGGCGGGCATTCGTTGTCGGCGCGCCGACTGCGTTTGAACGCTGCAAACCGGTCCGAACCGCACGCACACGCAGAGTTAATTTACTTATCATACGCGCGCGCGCGACGCAAATCTTTTGGACGAAAAAACGATTGAGCGCACGGATTTTCCATATTTGGCGTGCAACATGGGCGCCTGGTCCTTCACCTTATTCCTGCGGCCCAATGACCGGAATTCGACACGGAAATATTCTGTTAACTTCGGTCCGGCGCCCGACGAAATTATCGGACACTGCCTGAATCGTGTTTGCAATTCCCCCTGGTTTGGTTACTCTTCACGCTGACCCGACGCATGTTCATCCCGCTCAAAGATCTGAACCCTCGCCGGGCCTATCCCCTTGTCAACACGCTGCTGATCTTGGCGAACCTCGCCGTGTTTGTGTATCAACTTACCTTACCCGGTCCGGCGTTCAAGACCTTTGTCGTGGCTAACGCCACCATCCCGGCGCGATTCCCTGCCGCTCTCGCTGGCCATGCGCCGCTCCAGGCGGCGTTTCTTCCGCTGCTTACCAGTATGTTTCTGCACGCCGGCATCGCGCACATTCTTGGCAATATGTTGTTCTTGTGGATCTTTGGTGACAATGTGGAAGACTTCTATGGCCACTTCACCTATTTGCTGTTTTATCTTGTGTGCGGCATTGGGGCCGAGTTGCTGCACGTGCTGTTCAACTGGAACTCCGTGCTGCCCTCCTTGGGGGCGAGTGGCGCCATTTCCGGGGTAATGGGTGCTTACCTCATCCTTTACCCGAGGTCGCGCATTTTGACCTTGGTGTTTATTTTCCTGGTCCCGGTTCCCGCGGTAATCATCCTGGTGTTCTGGTTTCTCTTGCAGTTTGCCTCGGGCGTCTCTTCGCTGGGGACGGCCACCTCGGGTGGGGTCGCATGGTGGGCTCACGTCGGTGGATTCTTACTGGGGATGGGAATCACAAGCGCTGCCCGCCGACACTGACAACCAAAAGTAACACTTGAAGACATACGACGTCGCCATCAAGTGAACCTTGAGCTAGTGATGTTGATCGGCTGCAAATTCCGCCAGCCATGTTCCGACTTCAGAAGTAGTGTACGTTCCGCCCAAATCAGGTGTCAGGTAGTTCTTTAACAATGCTTCCCGAACCGCTGTTCGCATGGCGACTGCTTCAGAATCCCCCCCTAGAAACTCCATCATCATGGCTGCCGCCAAGACCGCGCCGAGCGGGTTCGCGACTCCCTTGCCGGCGATGTTCGGCGCCGAACCATGGACAGGTTCAAACAGCGAGGTCTGGCCCGGATGAATATTCCCGGATGGCGCCAACCCCAAACCACCGGCGAGTTGGGCCCCGAGATCACTGATAATGTCGCCAAATAGGTTGCAGGTCACGATGACGTCAAATTGGGAGGGGTCGCGAACGATCTCCATTGCCAGAGTATCAATATATAGGTGGCGGGACTCTATCTCTGGATATCCCAGGCGGACTTCCTTGAAAACCCGCTGCCAGAGGTCGTGCGCGAAAGTCATGGCATTGGACTTATCGCTCATGCAGACGCGCTTGAGCTTGTGCAGCCGGGCGTAATCGAACGCATAGCGAATGATGCGTTCTACCCCTTTGCGAGAATTGACATCCTCCTGGACGGCGATTTCGTCCAGGGTGTCTTTTTTGAAGAATCCACCCACACCGACGTATAAGCCCTCGGTATTCTCGCGGAATACCACCAGTTGAATGTCGGGTTCGGTTCGATTGCGAAGAGGCGTGAGGCGGTGGTGCAGCAATTCAACCGGGCGAACATTCACGTAAAGGTCGAGCTTGAACCGCAAGCCCAAAAGGATGTCGGCGGCATGCTGGTTGGACGGGACCCGGGGATCGCCTAAAGCGCCAAACAGGATGGCATCGAATTCGTCGCGCAGCATCTCGACCGCACCGACGGGCAAAGAGACCCCCTCGCGAAGATACTTGTCTGCGCCCCAGTCAAACTCTACAAATTCGATCGCCCGGCCGGTGACCGAGATCACGGCGCGAAGCACCTTGACGGCCTCTCGAGTGACCTCCTTGCCAATCCCGTCCCCAGGCACGACCGCGATGCGGGCCGCCGGACCTCCCTGGCGCAAAGGTACGTTGGTCACGGGCATATCTCCTTACGAGCTCAACCAGACTTGGGAGTTTCTCAGGCAAACTACCTTAGCACAGCCGCCCGTTCAGGCTAGATTCTCGATCCGGGTGGTCAGTTTTTCAATGCGCTCCAGGCGCGGCTCGAAGCCAATGCCGGGACCAGCCGGCATGCGAATGGTCCCCTGCGACGAAACGACCACTTCCGGCTCGATAATGTCTTCTACCCAGTACCTGCGGCTGGCGGAGACGTCGCCCGGCAGAGTGAAATTCGGCAAGCTCGACAAAGCGATGTTGTGGGCGCGACCGATTCCCGACTCCAGCATCCCCCCGCACCAGACTGGAATCCCATTCTGTTCGCAAAGATCGTGGATTTTCCGGGCGCCCGTAAAACCGCCAACGCGCCCGAGTTTGATATTGATGATTTTGCAGGCCCCAAGCGCGAGCGCCGCCCGCGCTTGCTCGAAGGTGTGAACGCACTCGTCGAGGCAAATGGGCGTTACCAGCTTCTTTTGCAGCTCCGCGTGACTGTAGATGTCCTCCCAACCGAGCGGTTGCTCCATCATCATCAGATAGTAGGCATCTAGCTGCTTGAGCAGCGGCCAATCCTCCAGCCGGTAGGCGGAATTCGCGTCCACCATCAGCTTGATTTTGGGGAAGTCCTGACGTAGCCGCTTTACCTGCTCCAGATCTTTGCCGGGCTTAATTTTGATCTTGATGCGCTGGTAGCCGGCGTCGAGCTCCTTCTTCACCACCGTCGCCAGCTCGTCGAGGGAATTCTTGATCCCAATGGAAACCCCGCAAGCGGTCTCTTCGCGAGTGCCACCTAGCAGCTTCCACAACGGCAGGCCCTTCTGCTTGGCTTCGGCGTCCCACACGGCGGCCTCCAGGCCGCCTTTGGCCATGTGGTGCCCCCGGACCGATTCCAGCATCCCGAAGATATCCGCCGCCCTTTCGAATTCCTTCCCTTTCATCAATGGCCACAGGTGATCGCACAGGACATGCCGGGCCGTTTCCACTGTTTCCGGACTGTAGTGTGGAGATTCGCCGGCTACGCATTCCGCCCAACCCGCAACGCCATCTACGTCGGCCTCGACCAGCAGGATCCTCCGATCGTAGCTCACGCCATTGCTGATCTCGAATGGCGCAATCAGCTTCATGCCTAGTTCCCGCAACGTGATCTTGCGAATGCGCATGCCTGGCGATCTCCTCGGTTCTCGCTCAAGATTCAATTTTAAAACGCACTGCAAGGAGCCAATTGGTAAGCTGCGCCCGAGGTTGTTTTTCGAATTCCGATTACGGCGTATCCGCGCGCAAACCAGTTTGTGAATTCCGCGCGAATGCGATCTTGCAGACATTTCAGTTTTTGCGGATCGCTCAGCTTCCATTGCTCGAGCTCGCCGGACAACTCGATTTCCACCGGCGCGCTCGCTGGTTGTTCGGCACCGCGGTTCGTCAGACCGCTGGTCGGACCTTGGATGGCGGCTATCACCCGCGGAGAATCCAGCTGCCATTCCGCGACGAGCCGATCGGTCGCCAAGGCTCGATGCAGCGGACTGCTGGTAATGCCGTAAAGATTGGGCTTGAAGTGCCGGCAAATCGCTCCCAATCGATTCAGATTGAGGTGCGCGTTGCGCAATTCCAGCGGGTCGAAGGTCCACTGAATAAAACGAATTCCCCGCCCCAAAGCCTCTTCGCGCTGAAATAGTTTCAGCTTGCGGCCTACGCCGCGGTCACGGTATTCGTGGTGGACGCCGGCGTGATGCGAGTGCAAGAACACCACACCGTCTCGGTAGCCGACCAAAGCTAGAATATATCCAACCAACCTGGCGCCATCGAACGCGCCCAGTACCTGTCCCCCGGTTTGTGACGCGACCACAAATCCCGTGACCGGCTCCAATTCGAGGTCGGTTTCGCCCCACACTTCGCGTTGCAGCTCCACGCAGGCGTGAAACTCTTCGAGTGCGCCACAGGCCCGCACCGCAATGCCATCGCTCATCGACGCTGGCCCGCCTTGCGCGCGGAGCGTGCTTGGTTCGCCGGTAGTGGCTCGCTGCGTTTTTGCTCTGAAAGTTTGGCCGAAGTCCACAATTCTTCCTTCTCGGGTCGCGGCAGGTCTTCGAAGTTTCGACCGCTGTCGGCCGCCAGACGTTCCATCGTGTGAAAACGGCGCACGAACTTGGCATTGGCGCTTTTCAGCGCAATCTCCGGATCCACGTGAAGGAAGCGGGCCAGATTGACCGTCGCGAACAACAGATCGCCAAGCTCTTCCTCTACCTTCGAATGATTGCCGGCCTGCAAGGCCTGCTGAACCTCCGCGGTTTCTTCGCGCATCTTCTCGAAGACCCCGTTGGCATCATCCCAGTCAAATCCGGTACGCGCCGCTTTCTTGGTCAGTTGCAGTCCTTCGAGTGTCGCGGGAATGGCCCGCGGCACCCCATCCAACGCCGATTCCCGCTGGCTTTCCGCGGGCGATGCCGGATCTTTCGTTTGCCGTTCTTTCGCTTTGATTTTTTGCCAGTTTTTCAGCACTTCCGCGGAATCTATGGCGCGCTGTTCACCAAAAACGTGGGGATGCCTGCGGATCATTTTCTCGTGCACCGTACGAATCACATCCGACACCGAGAAGCGGCCGGCTTCCGACGCAATCTGGGAATGAAAGGTCACCTGCAGCAGAAGATCTCCCAACTCTTCCGTAAATTTTCCGTCGTCGCCGCTTTCGAGCGCGTCCAGGGCCTCGTAAGCCTCCTCCATGAGGTAGGTCCTCAGTGATTGATGGGTCTGTTCGCGATCCCACGAGCAGCCACCGGGGTCGCGTAATCGCTTTTGAATGGCAACCAGCTTTTCGAACCAGTCGCCCGGCGACAGCTGTTTGGGTCCGGGGCTATTCCTTGAGGACGTAGGAGGTTTTTTGGTTCTCTGAGAGAGTCGTTTCCGCGGGGCCATGTACCTTCCATCGAAAGCATTGAGTGTAGCAAAACCCGACCGAAACTCCCGCACTGCCGCAATGAAACTAACTCCTGAAGGAGCGCTACCGGCCACAGCGCTACCCAAAGCTGCGATGCGATGTTAAACTCAGAGAGAACATAAGATAAGAGGATTGTCACTTGCCCGATCAAAAGCATCCCGATCAGAAACAGGAAGAATCGTCGTTTCGCGTCATCGATCGCCGCCCATTCACGGCCGAAGGCGATTTGCGACAGGAAGTTGTCGAACAAGAACAGCGCGAGGCGCAACGTGAGTCACAACGGCAGGCCGCGGCTCATCCGCCTGCGTCGCCTGCGACCCCGCCCGACGCTGCAGTGTTAGCTCCGCAGCCTGCTGTCGACGCTCCGAAGCGTTCCCTTCCCTTCGAGAATCTCGTGCGCATGCTCGGCAGCAACGCCGCGATGGTGCTGGGTGCTTACGCCGATCCGCACACTGGTCAGCCGATGATCGACCCGGAGGCGGCGCGCGAGTTGATCGACATGCTCGACGCCCTGCACGAAAAGACGCGCGGCAACCTGGCGCCGGAAGAGGATACCCTCCTGCTGGATCTGCTGGGTAAGCTGAAAATGACGTACCTCGAAGTCAATCAAGCCGTTGCGGCGCAAGCGCAGTCTGCCCAGGCCAAAGCGAAAACGCGCCCGTAGTGTCTCGCGCTCCCAGGCCCCGATTCACGCACGGCCGCCGGTTCCATCGGAATGCGCCATGTCGTCGGCTCCAATAAAAGTTACGGTGCTGGGTTCGGGCACCTCAATGGGGGTTCCCTCGCTGGGCTGCCACTGTCGCGTGTGCAGTTCGTCCGATCCGCACGACAATCGCCTGCGACCGTCGCTACTGCTTTCGCGCGGCGGGCAGAATGTCGTCATTGACACGACGCCGGATTTTCGACAGCAAGCTCTGCGCGTCGGCCTGGACCGTCTCGACGCCATCCTGCTCACTCACGGGCACGCCGATCATATACTCGGCTTCGACGACATTCGCCCCTTCAACATTCGTCAGAACGCGCCGCTGCCGGTTTACGGCTCCCAAGAAACTTTCGAAGTGGTCAGGCGGGCATTCGCCTACGTATTTGACGGCCGGCCGACTTTGAGCACGGTTCCGAGCGTGAATCTTCACGTGGTCGATGGACCGTTTGAGTTAATGGACGTGCCTTTTGTGCCGGTGCCGTTGTGGCATGGCGATTTGCAGGTTCTGGGGTTTCGCTTCGGGCGCGCCGCCTACCTCACGGACTTTGGCGAACTCCCAGAATCCTCGTTTGCCCTGTTACAGGGCCTCGAGGTGCTGATTCTAGACGCGCTCCGCGACGAACCCCACCCGATGCACCAGACTGTCGAGCAGGCGCTGGCGCTGATTGACCGCCTGAAGCCACGGCAGGCCTGGTTCACGCACATCGCTCACGACCTGCCGCACGAAGAAACCAATGAACGCCTTCGCAAGCTAGGATTTGAGAACGTCGCTCTGGCATATGACGGGTTGCAATTCGAAGTGCCCGTAGATGAGCCGGCCGAATTTTTGGTCGCGCAAATTGAGTCAAGAAGTGTTTCGAAGCGTGGCAAGGTCTTGGCTCTAACCAGCCCGAAAGGCTGGTCGGCACGCTACGCTGCAACCAATCGCGGCAGCATCCTGGCCATCGGCAACTTCGATGGCATTCACCTCGGCCATCAGGCGATTCTGCGCGCCGTCGCCCAACGAGCCGCGGAAAGCGGCGCCGTCGCCACCGCTCTCACTTTCGATCCGTCACCCCGCAAAGTGCTGCGGCCGGACTCCGCCCCGCAGCGGCTCTCCACCAACGCACAGCGCATGGAATGGTTTGGCGAGGAGGGCCTGGAAGCGGCAATCGTAATGCCCTTCACACTGGGATTGGCGCGCCTTTCTCCGCAGGACTTCGTCGAAGAAATTCTGGTGCGCGAGCTTCAGGTGCGAGTCGTTTTGGTCGGCGAGGATTTTCGCTTCGGTCATCGGCAAGCCGGCGACGTAAAGCTTCTCCGCGAACTGGGTATGCGTCTGGGCTTCGAGGTGGCCGTCATCCCGCCGGTTACCTACCGCGACGAGATGGTGTCCAGCACCGCGATCCGAAAAACGATCTCCGGCGGAGAGGTCAGCCATGCCGCGTGTTTGCTCGGACGCCCGTTCGCGCTAACCGGCGAGGTCGTGAGCGGCACCGGAACGGGCCGCCGTTTCACTTTCCCGACGCTCAATCTCGCTCCCGAGCAGGAGCTCCTACCTGCAAAGGGAGTCTACATTACGCGCACGCTTCTGGAAGGCGAGACCGAGAGTCGACCTTCGGTAACCAACGTTGGCAACCGGCCCACATTTAACGGCGCCTTTCTAAGTGTCGAAACCCACCTGCTCGACTATTCCGCTGAAATCACACCAAAGCGCATCGAAGTCCAGTTCTGGAAACGCCTGCGCGAAGAAAAAAAGTTCGCCGGTCCAGAAGATCTACGCGCACAAATCGCTAAAGATATCGAGAGCACCCGGCGCTTCTTCTCCCGACTGCGCCGCTTCGGCACCGTCCGCCAACTCGGCTAATTTGAGCCTTCTGGGCGCGGATGCCTATTCCCACGTGCCGCGGAGGTCCCCCGTTCGTGCCGCCCGGAGTGGCGGCTAGAGCCTTGGTAGAAGCAAACCGCGAGTTGATGTATCGGCTGCTTACGAGTCGATCGGCGAATGGCCGCCAGGCAACCGGCGCCCTACCGGCCAGGATCACCACAGACTGCAATCGCCTCGCGCTGGGCACTTCAATGAGTGGGTTCATACGAAGTTGGACACCGAAAGCGTAGGCAGTTCCCAACCTGAACAAACCTGCACTATAGGAGGCAGGATTACGCAGACACTTTAGGCAGGCACTGTTCGCAGTATCCGCCGACTTCTGTGCGCGAGACGGTCACCTTCATGCGGAAGTCACGTGCAATCTGCTCTTTCAACTGCTCGTACAGCCGGCTCTCAAACTCGCGTACCTTCCCACAGCGCAAGCAAGCCACATGAATATGGTCCCGTGGTCCGTGCGTTTCGTAATAGTGCCGGTCGCCCCGCAAATGCAGCAAATCCAACTCATCAATCAAGCCATGATTTTTCAGCAGATCAATCGTGCGGTAGACTGTGACGAGGTGCACATCCGCGTCGATCTTTTGCGCCCGCTCCAGAATCTGATCCACATCGAGGTGCTGCTCGGCATCGTCCATCACCTGCAAAATCACCCGACGCTGCCGGGTCATGCGAATACCCTTCGCCCCCAGCGTCTGCTGCAACCGGCCAGTTGTTTCCGCTGTATTGAGTCGTTCACCGGTAGAAACCCGGTGTTGTGGTACTGCAGGCATGCCTGTTTCTCCGAACGAGCGCGAAGCCAAACAGCTAGGAGTGACCGCCCAACAGTCGCGCGAGGTCATTGTACATAACGATGGCGAACAGCACCAAGAGGAACACCAGGCCGACCTGCACGAAGCGCTCCTTGAACGCCATGCTGAGGTCGCGGCGGAGCCCGCCTTCGATCGCCAACAAGAGAATATTCCCGCCGTCCAAAATTGGAATTGGCAGCAGATTTAGAATGCCGAGGTTCACGCTGATCAGCACCATCAGCGAAATCACCGCCTGAGCGCCCTTGTGAACCGCTTGCCCAGCGGCGCGCGAAATGCCCACCACGCTCTGCAGCTGCCGTACCGAAACACGCCCACTGAACAGCCTGCCCACCACCCCGAGCGTATCTTCGATGGTCTCGTACGTTTTCAGCCCAGCAAACTTCACACCCTCCACAAACGCCACGCGCCGGTAAGCCGAATCCTCATGCACCTGCACGCCGATCTGATAGACAGGTTCGCCGCGTTCGTTGCTGCCGGTCTGCGGAGTCACTACCGAGTGAAGCGGCTGGCCCTTGCGCTCGATATCCAGGGTCAACGGCTTCCCGCCCGATCCACGCACACGCTCGGTGAATTGTCCCCACCACTGAATTGGTTGGCCATCCACCGCGCGAATCAAGTCGCCCTCTTTCAATCCTGCCCGAGCCGCCGGCATTCCCGGAGCCACATCTTCCAGCACCGCCAGGATGGGAGCAAAACCCAACGCTTGCTCAGGCTGTTCGATATCTTTCTGCTGAACGGGTATCTCCACCGTTCGCCGCGCCCCTCCATCTTCGACCTCGACCGACAGCTTGGTGTTCGGCTCGACCTTGGTGACGATCTTCTCGGCCTCGGTCCAGTTCGCCGTCGGCTCGCCATTAACGGCCAAAACTTTGTCTCCGGGCTTCAATCCTGCCGCTGCCGCAGCCGAGTTGGCTGGGACGGCTGTAACTACCACCGGCTTATCCTCAAACACCGGATAAGGAACGCCAATCGCTACAAAATACACGGTGAGTAGTAAGACGGGGAACACCAGGTTGACCGCCGGCCCTGCAGCCGAAATCACCGCCCGCTGCCATCGCGGCTTGCTCATCAACTCATCTGGCGCCCCAGTTCCCGGTGTGGGTACTTGCTCAACGCGCACGTATCCGCTTCTTGCCGCCGCCTGCGTAGCTGTTGATAACTTCCCACTGGCTGCCACTTCGCCGACCTTATGAACGGCAGTCTCGGTGGCCGTTTGCACCGCGTCCATGACTTTTCCGGGTGTCTCCGCATCGCCCGCAGCACGCGGTTTAACCCAACTACGGTTAGGCGAATCGATCTCGGTAGGATCCTGACCCGCCATCCGCACATACCCGCCCAGCGGAATGATGCTCACACGATAGTCCGTATCTCCGCTCTTCCAGCCAAACAAACGCGGACCAAACCCAATCGAGAACACATCCACCCGCACACCAAACAGCCGTGCCGCGATAAAGTGTCCCCACTCGTGCACCAGAATCATGACTCCCAGCACGAGGCTGACTCCGATTAACAAATCCATACGCTTGCGTTTCCCTTTTCTGCCGACCCTAAATCCGATGACCGGGTCGCACCGTGGTTAACAATCAGGAAGTCAAAAAATCACGAAGCCGCTACCGGGTTCACCGCCAGCCGTCCGACTTCTTCCTTCGCCATTCGACGCGCTTCCGCATCCGCCGTAAGCACATCTTCCATCTTCTCAAAACGCGTGCGAGGCATCTGACCCAGCACTCGCTCGATTACTTCAGGAATTCCCAGAAAAGGCAGCCTTCGTTCGAGAAACGCCGCCACCGCGATTTCGTCCGCCGCATTCAACGCGCACGGCAACGCCCCACCCTTTTTCATCGCTTCTCTAGCCAACCGTAAGCATGGGAACCGCCTAGTCGAAACGCGCGCAAAATCCAGGCGGCGCAGCTTGGACCAATCGAGAGCTAATTCGTTGGATGCCACCCGCTCCGGATAGGTTAACGCATACTGGATGGGCATGCGCATGTCGGTTGGCCCGAGTTGTGCCAGAACTGAACCGTCCACAAACTCCACCATGGAGTGCACCGTCGACTGCGGATGAATCACTACCTCGATCTGATCCGGGCGCATCCCAAACAACCAACGCGCCTCGATCACCTCAAAGCCTTTGTTCATCATGGTCGCCGAGTCGATGGTGATGCGATTCCCCATCCTCCAATTCGGATGCGCCAAGGCCTGCTCTGGCGTCACATTTTTGAACGACCCCAGCGGCGACTTGCGAAACGGCCCGCCCGAAGCCGTCAGCACCAATCGCCGAACCTCCCCGCGTGCACCACCCCGCAGGCACTGATGAACGGCGTTGTGCTCGCTGTCAACTGGCAATAACGGCCTCCCCGACTGCTCAGCCGCAGCCATCACCAATTCGCCCGCAGCGACCAAGACTTCTTTATTCGACAGGGCTACGCTTTTGCCCAGTTTCACCGCCTCATAAGTCGCCTCAAGTCCAACGACTCCCACGGCAGCCGACACCACGATATCCGCAGCCGCGTGCGTCCCCGCCGCCATCATTCCTTCGCGGCCATGATGAATCGCCGGCAGCGGCGCATGCCCTTTCGCTCTCAGGCGTCGCGCGAGATCGTCAGCCTTCGCCGCATCGCCGACGGACACGACCTCTGGCCGATGCCGCTCAATCTGCCCCACCAATTCATCCAGGTTGCTGCCAGCCGCCAGCGCCACGACGGCAAATCGCTCCGGAAGCGCCTCCACCACCGAGAGACACTGCCGCCCAATCGAGCCCGTAGACCCCAAAATGGACAACTTTCTGAACGCTGGCGTCACAGTTCCGTTCTTTCCGGCGCGGTCCGTAAAACGTCGACCTTGCTCTAGCGCAGGGCGGAGTCCGCGGAGCCCTGTTTACCTTGAGCTTCGAATTTCTCGAGACTGCAGGCGGCCGCTATTTTCCGGGTGAGTACACCAAAACCCAATAATACCAGACCGCAGGGATCGCCAATATTAATGCGTCAATCCGATCCAAGACTCCCCCGTGCCCAGGCAATAAAGCTCCGGAATCCTTAACCCCCGCGCTGCGTTTATAAGCCGACTCGAGAAGATCCCCAACCTGCCCAGCTACATTCCCGACCCCAGCCATAGCCAACAAATGCGGCACGGAAGCCTGAAGCCACCAGGAAAACGCATAGCCAACTAGCAGCGAGCCCGCAAACCCCGCAACCGCCCCCTCCCAAGTCTTTTTCGGGCTCAATGCTGGAGCAAATGGATGCTTCCCAATCGCTCGCCCAACAAAATAAGCCACAGTGTCGCCGGCCCAGGTAATCACCAGCGCGAATAGCAAAAGGCGCGGCCCCGCGCCGCCTAGTCCGTGAAGCCGCACCGCGAAGCTGAGCGGAAAAGCGACCAGCAGCAAACCGCTCGCGCTGATCCCTGCGGCCGGTAGTGCTTCCACCGGTGGCCGCTTGGTCCGCAAGGTTAGCCCCGCCACCCCTAAGACAAACAAAAACAGTACGTCCTGCAAGTTTAAGGTGAGCGATCGTCCGGCAACGAGCGCAGGGCGGGCGGATACATCGGTGGGCGCTGGAGAGGCCGTAGCGGACCGCACCTCTAACTTCGCCCGCGGTCGGGAACGCTCCGCCAAGCTCCACTGCGCGAAAATGATTAAAATCGCGCACACAATCGTCCACGCGCGATAAGCGCGATGTCCGATGGCGTCGCCCAACGCAAAATACTCCAGCATCGCCACGGTAACGATCAGGGCCAGCCCTACAGACACCCAGGCGATCGAGCCCAACAGAACCAAGCCAACCACAAACGGAATCAGCACAGCGGCAGTCGCCACGCGCTTCCAAGTCATAGAACGAAGATCCCCCGGGGAATGAGTGTCACCATCAGATCATATCGGAGGAAAGAAATCACGAATAAGGGTTGCAGGGACTGCAATGTAGCGGCGCGCTTTAGCGCCGGGAATACGCCAGAAGGAGAATGAAACCGAACCTCACTCGCCAGCGACTCGTGCCGGCATCTGGGCGTCAGATCCGCCCTCGCGGATACCACCGTAACGCCGCTCGCGCTTTTGAAATTCGACGAAGGATTCGATCAATCGCGCGCGATTAAAATCCGGCCACAGCGTCTCGGTAACGAAAATCTCGGCGTAAGCGATTTGCCATAGCAAGAAATTGCTCACTCGCATTTCGCCGCTGGTGCGAATCAGCAAGTCAGGATCGGGCAATCCGTTGGTGTAGAGCCGCCGCGAAAGATCTTCCTCGGTGATCGCGGCCGCACTGCCCTGCGCGCTTCGCTCGGCCAGAATCGCATTGGCCGCATCCACCAGTTCTGCTCGCCCGCCATAATTGAGCGCCAGGCACAGGACCATGCCGCCGTTTTCCGCGGTCTTTTCCTCGGCGTTGCGCATGTCCTGTTGAACGCCCGCAGGCAGCTCGCTCGACCGCCCCAGGAACCGCATTCGGATATTGTTCCGCTGAATGAGCGGCATCTCCGTGCGCAGATATTCGCGTAAAAGCTGCATCAGAAAGTCGGTTTCGGTCTTCGGGCGCCGCCAATTCTCCGCCGAAAACGCATACAACGTCAGCGCTTCGATATTGAGCCTTGCGCAGGTTTCGATGGTCGAGCGCGCCGTTTGGGTCCCCACCTTGTGACCGGCCACCCGTGGCAAGTGCTTGCGCTGCGCCCAGCGCCCATTGCCATCCATAATGACCGCAACATGCCGCGGCAGTCGCGCCAAATCAAGTTTGCCGAGCAGTTCGGCTTCTTCCGCGGTAACTGAACCAAGGGCGGCGGGTATAGCGACTTGGAGTGTAACGTGCGATTTCATGGGCAGCCGATCGATCTTGGGGCGATTCTCCTTTACGCCGCAAAGTTAACATACGCTTCAGCGGGAGCGCAACGCCGGAATGCAACGCGGTGCATCTTAGACGCAACCACGTTCCGTCAAGCTGCGGGCGGCAACTACCTTAAGGGGCGGGCGGAAAGATCGCCGTGTACGATAAGACCAGCGTCAATAGGATCATGGCAATGGCCGTGACCCACGCTACGATGTTGAAGGCCAGCGTGTTGACGTATTCCCCCATCAAATCGCGCCGGTTAACCAACAGCAGGATAAAGATCACCACCACCGGTAGCCAGATGCCGTTGCCTACCTGCGAGAAAATCAGAATTTTCCACAGCGGAGCGTTGGGCAGCAAAACGATGCCGGCGCCAACCGCGATCAGGATTGTATACAGCCAGTAAAAAATCGGCGCTTCATTGAATTTGTGATCGATGCCCGCCTCGAATCCTAACCCCTCGCAAATCACATGCGCCGTCGAGAGCGGAAGAATCGACGCAGCGAACAATGAGGCGTTGAGCAAACCAAAGGCAAACAATGTTCCGGCCCATTTGCCTGCCAAGGGGATCAGCGCCTTGGCTGCCTCTGCCGCGTCGGTGATGTTGCGCTGGCCGTTGACATATAGCGTAGCCGCCGTGCAGACGATGATAAAAAACACGATGACCATGCAACTGATGCTACCGATCAACACGTCCGCGCGAGCCTGCGGGTATTGCCGCGCTGACACTTTTTTCTCCACAAATCCCGCCTGCAAGTAGAAAAATTGCCACGGTGCAATCGTCGTCCCGACAAGTCCTGTCAGCATCACCAGGTAGCCGGCGTTGAAGTGCATGGTCGGTATTACGGTATTGCGGGCGGCCTCCGCCCAATCTGGTTTCGCAAAAATGGCGGAAACCACGTACGACAAATACAAAACGCAAGCCGCCAGGAAAATTACTTCTACCTGCCGGTAGGTTCCGCGTAGAACCAACACCCACACCAGTACCGCCGCAATTGGTACGGAAATATATTTGCTGACGTGGAAAATCTGCATGGCCGCTGCAACGCCGGCAAACTCCGCAACCACGTTGGCCAGATCGACGAAAAACCCCGTGACCATCACGAAAAACGTGGGCCGGAAGCCGAACTCTTCGCGAATCAGGTCCGAAAGCCCTTTGCCGGTGATCACCCCCATCCGCGCGCACATCTCTTCGGTGACGTACAGCGCGATCGTCATCGGAATCAGCGACCACAGCAGCGCGTACCCGTATTGCGAACCGGCCTGGGTGTAAACCGAAATCCCGCCGGCGTCATTGTCCACGTTGGACGTAATCAGCCCTGGACCGACCACCGCCAGCAGTAGGGTTAAGCGGTGCCGTAGCCCGCGGATACGCTTCTGAAACGAAGTTCCGCGGGCCCGCAGCCCATCCACTCGCGTCGAAATGGCTTCCCAGTTCATCGGTATTCCGGTTCGTGCTTCTTGCCAGCGTTTCTGGTTACTTCGCGACCAAGCGCGATACCACATCGTCCACGGCGATGGTGCCGATGGGTCGCTGATGTTCGTCGATCACTGTCAGGGTTCGCAGGTTGTATTTATCAAATAGCTCAAACACTTCCGATTCATCGGCATCCGCCCGCACACTCAGCAGCGGCTCCAGTTTCAACTCGGCCACGGATTGTTCCGGCGCGGACAACAACAATCTGGCGACGGGCACAATCCCGGAAAACTGCGCCGCACCATCCAATAGCACGACGGTATCGAGCGCGTCAAAATTGAGGTCTTGCGTGCGCATCCACTCCAACACTTCTTCGCGCGTTGCGGTTTCCCCGATGAACACGAAATCGGTATTCATCATTCCGCCAGCCGTTGCCGGGTCAAATGCCAGCAATTCCCGGACATCCTCCGCCTCCTGCCCAGGCATTTCGTCCAGCAGTTCCTCCGAGGTTTCCTTGGGCAGATCGGCCAGCAAGTCCGCAGCAGCGTCCGGAGCCATTTCCTCCAAAATGTCCGCAGCCTTCTCCGGGTCCAGCTTTTCAACGATCTGCGTAGTCAGCCGCTCATCCAACTCCGCCAGAACTTTACCGGCCATCTCTTCGTCCAACGAAGAGATAATCCCCTGCCGCTCGGCAGCCGACAACGATTCCATGATTTCGGCCAAGTCCGCCGGGTGTAAATCTTCCAGCTTTTCGTGAGTGATGCGCAGCTTGACGCGGCGCAAAGGGTCCGGCTCAATCAAGTTCACAAATTCCCAGCGAATCGTGCGTTGCGGCAATTTGCGCTGCAGCTTGCGCACCATGGAAGCCGAAACAAGGCCCTGTAACAGCCTCCGCACCGCCCCCGGCAGCCCGACATCCACCTGCGTCAGCCGCAGCTCAACGCTCCCATTGTTACGCTGCTCGGTCAAATCGACATCGTTGACGCGCACCACCTTCCGCCCCTTAGTGTCGATGATCTGCTGATCCAGCAAATCCTTGCGAACCGCCAGCCACCCTTCATTGGGCTGGTAAAGCTCCAGCGCCCGCTCGCTGCAATTCAGCCGGATCGTTCCCGGAGCCACGGTGGCGATCTGGTCGTGCCGCGCAACCAGGGGCTGAAATTTCCCTCGCGATAGCAAAAAGCGCGCGATGCGATTCGACTGGTCGGCAGGCTCAATGAAAAATTCGCGCACCCGTCCGACGAAGTTTCCCTGGTCGTCGTAGGTTTCGGCACCCATCAATTCTGTGGCGTAGAGTTGCATTGGTCGCCTCTTTCACGGTGTTGCGGCTCGCGGGTAACTTGCTTATCGGGACTCGAGCAACAAAAAACCCGCGCACCGTAAAACCTCCCGGCCGCGGGCAAGTGTCTCAACCAAATGGACTTACCGCTAGCCGGTCGTGAACCCTCCCCGCCCGTCCGTCTGCGCTGAAACACTCATTTCGCGCAACGTTCTACGAACACCCAACCTTGACACCCTCAAGCCAGTACTTGGTCGCAACCAGCTAGGCCCAGGCTCGAGTTCGCGGGACGCGGACATCGGTAGAAAATTCACTCCAGAGGTTTGATAAGCCTTCATGCAATGTATTGTCAAGAAAAGAATGACGTTCGCGCGAGTTTTCTGCCATTTTCTTGCTCCTAGGGTGCGAAATGGAATCACTTTCGTTTGCGAAATACCATGTCGCACGCCTTGACCCCGCGCCGCCGACAGTCCTCCGCGTTCAGACGCAGATAATTCTTCAAAATATAATCCGTCTTTGAAAATCCCAGTTCCTTTGCGGCGCGATCGATGGCGCGGGGCGCCCCTTCGAGTTCCATAAATGATCCAATCGGCGTTTCGTCCAACTCGATCTTGAGCCCCTTCGCCCAAGGCATTGACTCTGGCAATTCAAATGTTGTGCGGTATTTCTCGTAATGGAAACTGGGGCGCATACCCAACCCCTCCAGCATCTCCGCCAGCTTGGCAGCGTCTCCGATCTGGAATTCAATCTCTTCGCGAACTTTGTGCCGCTGCCGCCGGGGCGAGCTCCCGGCGCGCGAACGCCGGCCGGCGACCGGCCCCTTAAACGTCAAGAGTGCAGCCTGCGCTGCATTTCTCTTACGCCGCACAACTTTTCCATCGGGGGTTTCGATCCGAGTCCGCAGCAATTGCTGGCGCCTCCGTAGATCCTGCCGAACCGTGTCGAACAATGTGTTCCATTCGTGAACACGCCCAGTTCCGCTGTGAACCGTTCGCGCCTTCAAGCCTCTCAACGCAGCGCGCAGTTCCTCAACGTTCTTTACCCGCAATTTGATTTCGATTTCCTGCGCCATTGTGATTTAGGCCCCAGATCGCTCCCATTTTTCCGACTTCTCGATTCCGTTGTAGTATAACGGACGTACGCGAACCACCTTCGCTGACCCGCGCCGACAGCTGTAGCGCAGGGCGAAGTCTGCGGAGCCCTTGTTTACCCTGAGCTTCAAAGGGCGGCTTTTCCCGAAGATCCGAAGCCCGCCGCGCGCACCGAGCACCATCGAATCGAGTAATCGCGAACCAGGACCCATGACGTCAGACCCGAATACCGCCACGCCTAGCCATTCAGAATCCGCGGAATCCTCGCCAGCACCCGCCGCCCATCCGCAACCCCCTATTGCCCGTCGACATCCCGTCGAGCACGTGCGCCACGACGACCGCCGTATCGACAATTACGCCTGGCTGCAAGACAAAAAGAATCCTGAAGTCATCGCATACCTCCATGCGGAGAACGCTTACACCGACGCGGTCTTACACGGCACCGAAACCTTCCAGGAATTTCTGTATCAGGAAATGTTGGGCAAGATCCTGCAGACCGACCTCTCGGTTCCTTACCGTTTGCGCGGCTATCTCTATTTCACTCGCACCGAAGCAGGCAAGCAGTACCCGATTCACGGCCGCAGGGTGGACAACGAAAACTCACAGGAAGAATTGCTCCTGGATGTGAACGCCTTGGCCGAGGGCCACTCGTTTCTGGGTCTCGGATCATTTGACGTCAGCGACCACAATCAGCTGCTTGCCTATTCCGTCGACACCACCGGTTTCCGCCAATACGCGTTACAAATCAAAGATTTGCGCACTGGCAGCACACTTCCGCAGCGCATCGAACGCGTCACCAGCGTGGCCTGGGCGTCCGACAACCGCACGCTGTTCTACACCGTTGAGGACGAGACCACCAAGCGTTCCTACCGCCTCTATCGCCACGACCTCGACTCGCCGAGGGCGGAAGCCGATGCGCTCCTTTACGAAGAAAAAGACGAGCGCTTTCGCATCCAGGTCGAACGTACCCGCAGCGGCGCATTTCTACTGCTAACCGTCGCCAGCCACACCACCAGCGAAGTGCGTTTTCTTCCCGCCGATCAACCGCTGGCGGAATTCCGGATGCTTGATCCGCGCGAAGACACTCACGAGTATTACGTCGAGCATCACCCTGGCCCCGAGGGCGGCCGACCGGGTGGCATTTTCTACATTCGGACGAATTTTGCTGGCCGCACCTTTCGCCTGATGACCGTCTCGACCGAAGACCCGCGCCGCAAATTCTGGCGCGAAGTCATCCCCACGCGACCAAACGTCATGCTCGCGGCCGCCGATGTTTTTCAGTCGCATCTGGCACTATTTGAACGCGAAGACGGCCTGCCGTACCTCCGCATCGTCGGTCTGCCTCATGCGACTCCTAACGCGCTCGCCGCTTCGCATCGCATCGAGTTCACCGAGCCGGCTTACAACGCATCGCTCGGCGCCAATCCTGAATTCGACACCCGCCAACTACGTTTTCAGTACGAGTCTTTCCTCACGCCGCGCTCGGTCTTCGACTACGACCTCAAGACCCGCGAACGTGTCCTGCTAAAGCAGCAACCCGTTTTGGGCGGCTACGACCCGGCGCAATACGTCAGCGAGCGCCTCCATGCCACCGCGCAAGACGGCACTCGCGTTCCTATTTCCATCGTGCTTCGCCGCGATACGCCTCGCGACCGCAGCGCGCCGCTGCTTTTATATGGCTATGGTAGTTACGGTATCTCGATGCCTGTGTCGTTCAGCTCGAACCGGCTCAGCCTGCTCGATCGCGGTGCGGTTTTTGCGATCGCACACATCCGAGGAGGCGGCGAACTCGGCAAACCCTGGCACGACGCCGGGCGCATGCACAAAAAACTCAATACGTTTACAGATTTCATCGCTTCGGCCGAGCACCTGATCGCTGAAAAATATACGTCGCCACAAAAACTGATCATCGAAGGCGGCAGCGCCGGCGGACTACTGATGGGTGCCGTCGCCAACCTGCGCCCCGATCTGTTTCGCATGGTCATTAGTCATGTTCCTTTCGTGGACGTTCTGAACACCATGCTGGACGCGTCGCTTCCGCTTACCGTCGGCGAATATGAGGAATGGGGTAACCCCCAGGTTGCGGCCGACTATTTCTACTTGAAGAGCTACTGCCCTTACACCAGCCTTGAGCGCAAGGACTATCCCGCCATGCTGGTGAAGACCTCTCTGAACGACAGTCAGGTCATGTATTGGGAGCCCGCGAAATACGTTGCGAAATTGCGCACGCTTAAGACCGACGCAAATCCGCTGCTGCTGAAAACCAACATGGGCGCGGGCCACGGCGGGGCGTCGGGGCGCTACGATTACCTACGCGAAGTTGCGCTGGACTATGCGTTTCTGCTGAGTCATCTCGGCATCCGCTCGTAATGGCACAGTACACTTGGCCCGCATTGGTAGCGCCCGGTTTGCCCTGACCCTCGAAAGGCGCCCTGCCAGCTCCGGCCAGCCGACTCGTACCGTTTGCCAAAGCAAACGCACCCGGCTACTCTTTCGCGTCGGGTCGGGGGACACAGACAAGAGTGTCTGTGTTACTCACGCCACGAACCAATGTCTGATCCCACCACACCGTTGATGCAGCAGTACCAGGCGATCAAGGCGCGCTATCCGCACGCTTTACTGCTCTTTCGGCTCGGCGATTTCTACGAACTATTTTATGAGGATGCCATGCTGGCATCGCGCGAGTTGCAGATTACGTTGACCTCGCGCAACCGCGAGAAGGGCCAGCCAATTCCGATGTGTGGTGTGCCATACCATGCAGCCGAGGGATACATCGCCCGCTTGATTCGGGCCGGATTCAAGATTGCCATTTGCGATCAGATGGAGCAGCCCGGCCCTGGCAAGAAGATTGTCCGCCGCGAAGTGGTTCGTGTGATCACTCCCGGAACCGCTACTGACGTTGCGGTACTCGACGCACGGGAAAACAATTTCCTGGCAGCGGTGGCCACCCATGCGACCGGCTCGCCGATCGGCCTGGCCTACGTCGACCTTTCCACCGGCGAATTTCAGGCTACGGAATTTGCGGGGCCACGTGCCGCGGACGATCTGCGCGACGAACTGCAACTGTTGCATCCGCGGGAAACCCTGCTGCCCCGCCCCCAACAGCTTTTTGATACCGCGAAGGATTCCTTGCCGGAGGGCGTCGGCGGCGTCGAATCGCGGCTTGAGGATTGGATTTTTCAGTGCGACTATGCTTCGCGACTGTTACGGGAGCAGTTTGGCGTCGCTGAACTCACTGGCTTCGGCCTGGACGAGCATCATCAATCTCTCGCGGCCGCGGGCGCGATCATTCACTATTTGCGCGAGAATGCTGCGCGGGGCGTCGATCGCGGGGCGATCACCAGCGCGCAAGTGCGCTCGGCAGCCGCAGGCGCGCAAGATCGGACGACGGCAGTCGATTCCCATGCCGCTGGCACCAATACGCAGTCCTCCACGCCGGCGATTGACGAGGTCGCCAGCCTCGAAGCCCTTCGCCATCTCGACCGCATTCGCTACTACGAACAGCATGACTCGCTGGTACTGGATCCGGTCTCGGTCCGTAACCTCGAACTGCTCAATCCGATCTTCAGCGAAGAAACCGGTCGTAGCGGGCCCACCACTTTGATTGCGGCTCTGGACGCCACTGTGACGGGAATGGGTGCGCGATTGCTGCGCTCTTGGATTCTCCGTCCGTTGATCGAGCCCGATGCCATTGACGCCCGATTAAACGCCGTCGCCCATCTCGTGCAGCAAACCGTAGTTCGGGGCGAAATTCGCAAAGAGCTTCGCGGGATTCTCGATCTGGAGCGGTTGACGAGCCGCATCACGTTGGGACTCGCCACGCCACGCGAACTGGTAGCCCTTCGCCGCTCGCTATCGCAGCTTCCAATCCTTAAGAATTTCCTCACCGCCCCACCTAAAGGTGGCAGCGAGCTCTTGCGTCATTTGCACCACGAAATCGACGAACTTGCCGACGTCCGCGAACGCCTCGAACGCGCCATTGCCGACGAACCGCCGGCGCTGGCTACCGATCCCGGTATCATTCGCAGCGGCTATCACGCCGAGCTTGACGAACTGCGGAACCTCAGCCAGCACAGCAAACAAATTATTGCCGCGATGGAAGAGCGCGAACGGAAGCGCACCGGCATCAATTCGCTGAAAATCCGTTTCAACAGCGTCTTCGGCTACTATATCGAAATTTCGAAGCCCAATCTGCATCTGGCGCCCGCCGACTACGAACGCAAGCAGACGCTGGTCAACGCCGAGCGTTTTACCGCGCCTGAATTAAAAGAATACGAGCGCAAAATTCTGGCAGCGGATGAGCGCATTTGCGAAATCGAACGCCAGTTGTTCATCGACATTCGCAGCGGCGTGGCGGCTCACGCGGTACGACTGCGACGCACCGCCGCTGCCATAGCGCAGCTGGACGTGCTCACCACGTTCGCCAAGCTGGCTGCCGATCGCGGATACGCGCGGCCGGAATTCACGTCCACCGGTGAGCTTCTAATCATCGGCGGTCGCCATCCGGTCATCGAGGAGCTTCTGCGCCAGCGCGGTGAACGGTTTGTCCCGAATGATCTCTATTTCGAGCCGCACGGCCAGCAACTGTTGCTGATCACCGGCCCGAATATGGGTGGCAAATCGACCTATTTACGCCAAGCCGCGCTGATCGCGCTGATGGCCCAGGCGGGCTCGTTCGTTCCCGCGCGTCAGGCGAAACTGCCCATTATCGACCGCATCTTCACGCGCATCGGCGCCAGCGACAATCTCGCACGTGGGCGCTCGACGTTTCTTGTGGAGATGAGCGAGGTTGCCAGCATCCTCAATCACGCCACGCCCGCCAGCCTCGTACTGCTGGATGAAGTGGGCCGTGGCACCGCGACATTCGACGGCCTCTCGATCGCTTGGGCGGTTGTCGAGCATTTGCAGAAGCACACTCGCGCCCGCACGCTTTTCGCCACGCACTACCATGAACTGACCGAACTGGCAGAGTTGCTGCCGGCGGTAAAGAACGTTCATGTCTCGGTGAAAGAAACCCCCAACGAGATCATTTTCCTTCGTCATGTCGAGCCTGGCAGCGCCAACAAGAGTTACGGCATCGAAGTGGCTCGGCTGGCTGGGCTTCCCCGCAGCGTTATCGAGCGCGCCCGCGAAGTGTTGAAGCGGCACGAACAGAGCGAGCATCAACTGAGCGAGAAACTTTCTCCCGGCGCTGCCGAGGCTGCTGCTAATGGCCACGCTGCGCAGTCCGTATTGTTCACGCCGCTGGACCGTGCGGTGTTGGATAAACTACGCGACGTTGACCTCGATCAACTCAAACCTTTGGAGGCTTTGAATCTCCTCGCCGAACTAAAGAAGCAGATCTTGTGATCGATCAACAGGAGCATGAACAAAAGCTTGTTTTGTCATTCCTCAAGCGTTTGGATATGACCTACGTAGTGGAAATTCCGCCCTCCCTGCAACACTTGCCAGACGTTTTGAAAATCCTCAAGGCCAAGGGCGCGCCCGATACGTGCTATGCACTCTCCGAAAAGGATGAACTCGACGGAAGGCAAATCGTTCTGCAGGACGCACTCCAGGCGGTCATTGGGTACGGGATGGGAACCTCTCTCCTGGGCGCCCGGAAGGCTAGCCTCTTTTGAAGACCAAGAAGGTCGCTGCATTCTTGAAACGAAGGCCTAGACGTTCACTCTTTATCTCCCTGCTCGTCTTTGACCTCTGTGTTCTCGGTGCGCTCTATGTTTAAATCTCCCTGGCGACAATGAAATCGAGCCCGCTCTTAGTCCTCGGTATGATGTCCGGCACCTCCGCCGATGGGATCGACGTTGCCTTGGTTAAAATCTCCGGGTCGCCTCCGAATCTTAACGCCAGGTTACTGAAACACACCTCGACGAGTTTTCCGCCGGCGCTACGAAAAGAAATACTTCGGGTCGCCGAGCAGCAACTCCTCTCCGCCGGACAGCTGAGCCAGTTAAACTTTCGGCTGGGAGAGGTTTTCGCGGATGCGGCGCTGGCTGTTTGTAAGCGCTTCCGAGTAGTAGCGAAGAAAATCGCGTTGATTGGCAGCCACGGGCAGACAGTTTTTCATCAAGGAAAACCGGTTGCGTATTTCGGCCGCCCGACTGCGTCGACCTTGCAGATCGGAGAGGCCAGCATTATTGCTGCTCGAACTGGCATCACTACGGTCGCCGACTTCCGTCCCGCCGACATGGCGCTGGGCGGGCAGGGGGCGCCGCTGGTACCTTATACCGATTATCTTCTGTACCGGAATACGAAATTGGGCCGCGTGTCTTTGAATCTCGGCGGCATTGCGAATATCACCGTGCTTCCCGCTGGCGCCAAGCCGTCGCAAGTTTTTGCGTTCGACACTGGGCCCGCTAACATGCTGATCGATGCGCTGGTTGTTCACTTTACGCACGGCCGGCAGCGTTACGACAAGAATGCTACGCTGGCCCGATCAGGTCGGCAGCTTCCTGGGTTGCTGAACGACTTGATGCGCGATCCTTATCTGAAGCTGGCTCCACCTAAAAGCACAGGACGCGAATGCTATGGCCGGGATTACGTGAAGAATTTATTGTCGCTGGGACGACGGTACCAGGCTGGGCCTGCGGACCTGGTGCGGGCGGCGACCATCTTCACAGCGCTGTCGATTGTCGACGCCTTGAATCGATTCGTGCTGCCTAGGCACAAAATTCAGCAACTGATGGTCTCGGGTGGGGGGGCGCGCAACCCGCTGATTCTTGCGCAACTGTCGGCGCTGCTTCCCGACATCGAAGTTCTTCCCTCCGCGCGGTTGGGCGTGCCGGAGGATGCGAAGGAAGCTTTTGCTTTTGCGCTTATGGCTTACGAGACCTTCCATCAACGCCCCGCGAATCTACCGTCGGCTACCGGGGCTCGCCGGCCTGCGATTCTGGGTAAAATTTCTTATGCGCCCCCTCGCTGATGGAGAGTCTCCGTTCGGATCGCGGCGGTTTTGGGGTGCTTGCCGAGACGGGGCGCAGCAATACTGCGTCCCTGCAATGAATGCGGGCGTCGTGGGGATTTCTCGCCGTTCGGCGCGCTCCGGACGCTCCGCTCGCTGCCTCCGTGCGTTTTCTTCGGTTCTGTTTACCTGGTCGGCGCTCTGGGTCGTTGCCGCGATTTTCGTCTCCGGCTGTGCGCATACGACAACGGCTGATCGTTCGGCGCTGACGTTTCTCTTGGAATCCAATCCCACTAATCTTGATCCGCGCTACGCTACGGACGCGCAATCGCAGCACATCGACGGCTTGTTGTTTTCCAGCTTGCTGGAACGCGACGGCCAGATGAAACTTCACGGCGACCTGGCGGAGTCATGGGACACGCCTGATCCGCTCACTTACATTTTTCATCTTCGGTCAGGGGTGCGCTTTCAGGATGGGCGTGGGCTCACTTCCGCCGACGTCAAGTCTACGTTTGAGTTCATCATGAATCCGGCGAACAAATCGGCGAAGCGCGGTGCGTTCCGACTGGTCACCGCGATTGAAGCGCCGGATCCTACCACCGTCGTCTTCCACCTGAAGGAACCTTATGCGTCATTCCCTATCAATCTGATCCGGCCTACTACCGGGATCGTTCCCGTCGGGGTAGGGCCCGAGTTCGCGCGACACCCGGTAGGCTCCGGTCCGTTTCGTTTTGTCAGCCAAGCGCAGGATGATGAGGTGATTGTCGAGCGCAATGCTGACTACTTTCGCTCGCCGGGTGGCGACAGCACAGAGGCGGGGCTGGTCTCCCGCGTTCGCTTCCGTATCGTGCCCGACGCCATTGTGCGGGCTCTGGAACTGCGCAAAGGCTCGGCGGATCTGGAAGTTAGCTCGCTGGCGCCGGATATGATTCCGGTGCTGGCCAAACAGCCGACGCTGGGGGTGACCGAGCGGCCGGGAACGAACTTTACGTATTTAGGCTTGAATCTGGAAGATCCCATTCTCAAACATCGGGAAGTCCGGCAGGCTCTTGCCTATGCTACGGATCGCGAATCTTTGATTCGCTATCTGATTCACGGGCAGGCGCGCGTGGCCAGCGGCATTCTTCCTCCCAATCATTGGGCTTACGAGCCGAACGTCACCCAATACACGCTAGATGCCGGGCGGGCGGAGCAATTGTTGGATTCTGCCGGGTTTCCACGGAATAAGAATGGGGTGCGCTTTCATATTACGTTAAAGACTTCTACTGAGGAGCAATTCCGCGTGATGGGGGCGGCGCTGCAGGAGCTGTGGCGAAGGGTGGGAGTTGATCTGGAACTGCGACCGCTGGAATTTGCTACCGTGCTGTCGGATGCCACCAAGGGTAATTTTCAGCTCAATTTGCTGCGCTGGGTTGGGGCTAACAACGATCCGGACGTTTTTGAGTTTGTGTTTTCGTCCAAGCGGTTTCCGCCGGATGGGGCGAACCGGGGACATTATCGCAATGCGCGGGTGGATGCTCTTGCCGATCAGATTCGGACCGAGATGGACCAGCAAAAGCGGAATGCGCTGTGCAGCGAGGTGCAGAAGATACTTGCTGAAGATCTGCCGTACTTGCCTTTGTGGTTTACAGATGCGGTTTCGGTGCATCGTAAGTCATTGGGGGATTTCGATTTAAGTCCTACCGGGGATTTTGACTTCCTTTCGACACTTCGTTAGTCAGGGTCTGAAATGGTTGCGGCTGGAGGATTATGGCGTGGCGATTTGTCTCGTGCGGGGGCGCGGAGGATGGGCAGAGTTCGGCGCGATTGTGAAAAGAAGCGATCAGAATGGGTGGGCACAATTTGTATTTCTAGGTGTGCAGGTTGGAAAGGTCACAGCTTCTCTTAGAGGGCCTTAGCGCACGCGGTTTTCCCAGAAATGGCATTATGCGCGGTTATAACGCGCAGACGCAGAGGGCGCCGAGGGCCGCGAAGAGTTAGCCAGGGTAATGGGGCGGGAAGTTATTTTAGAGCGGCTTCGATTTCGGAGATGGGGATGGCGCCTTCGCGTAGGACTTCCCACTTTTCGTCTTGGAGGCCGATGATGGTGGAGGGTAAGCCCATGCCGGTTTCGCCGGCGTCGAGGACCAGTGGGAGTCGGAGGCCTAGTTGCCGCATTAATTGCTCGGTGTTGGCGCAGGCTGGGAAGCCGGAGATGTTCGCGCTGGTGCCGGTTATAGGACCGCCGAATTCGTCGATTAGTTGCTCTACCACCGGGCTTTTGGGCCAGCGTAAGGCTACTTTGCCGGTGTTGGCGGTTACTTTTAGGGGGACGCGATTGGAGGCGTTCACTACCATCGTTAGGCCGCCGGGCCAGAAGGCTTCGGCTAGCTTTTGGAAATTCCAGGGAGCCGGGTCGAGGCCGGAGACTTCTTCTTCGGGTTCGCGCATCAGGACCAGGGCTTGGTCGAGAGAGTTGACCAGGATGGGTAGGGCGCGGGTTTCCGGGCGGCCTTTGACTCGGTAGAGTTCGTCGACTGCGGACAGGTTAAACGGGTCCGTGGCCAGACCGTAGAAGGTGTCTGTGGGGATGCCAATCACACAGCCGCGGACTAGGAAATGCGCTGCGTAGCGCAGTGCATCAGGCTCGGGGGCTTGCGCGCTGACGCGCAACAGTTCTGCCGGCAACTTTTTGGCCTTTGGCGAAGTCGTATTGCCACCCCGCAGCGCTCCGCCCTCGCTGCCATTATTTGGGCGACCCTACCATACGAATGACGATGGTGCAATGGCTTCCCCAGAAGTCTTCGTAGCCTTACGACTCGCGCGTGACTGTGGGATAGACCCCGCGGGGCCATGCTTTGCACAACCATTCGAAATGTAGGGGTATTGTTGCAGTGCTGATGGGAATGCTGTTTGGACTCTATTCACAATGACGGCACGATGTGGGGCCGTCTTGGTCGCATTTCCCACTCAGGATGCATTGGTTCGACCGCTATATGGCCGTACCGCCTTCGATCTTGCTCACCGGTTTTGCCGGGATTTTCATGGTGGGATGCATAGGCGTGTAGGAACTGATCGCCCTGATTCTGGGCACGATTTTTTAGCATAAACGCCGGCTGGAGGAACCGGCTAGGAGAGAGGCTTTCGCAAGTTACCCTCGAGGGAGAAATTTGCTACGCTCCCTGCATGGCTACCCCTTTCAAAGCCGCCAGGAGTGAGCGCGCCACGAATGCGCCGGGCGCTGCGATCACGAGCCGGGACAATCGGTGGCTTAAGGAATTTCGGTTGGCGTTGCGCGGGGGATTGCAGACCGAGGCGGGTTGCGTCGGACTGGAGGGCGTGCGGTTGGTGGAGGAGGCGTTGCGATCCGGGTGCAGGATTGACGCGGTGTTGTTTAGTGAGTCAGGCGAGCGGCATCGCGAGCGGTTGGCGCCATTTGTGGATCGGCCGGAGATGGCGTTTCCGGTTTTGCGGACTACGGACCGATTGTTTGAGGGGATTGCGGATACCGAGCATCCGCAAGGGGTGGCCGCGCTGGTGGCGCCGCGGGTTGCGACGCTGGACGATATTCTTCGCGCGCCTGGCGAGGCTTGCTCGAGCCTGCTTGTGGTTCTTGCTGGGGTGCAGGATCCTGGTAATGTGGGAACCATTTTACGCACCGCGTCCGCGTTTGGGGCTACCGGAGCGGTGACGACTGCTTCGGGACAGAGTGGCACGGCTAGCCCTTTTTCGCCCAAGGCTTTGCGAGCTTCTGCTGGTGCGGCGCTGCATTTGCCCATTCTCGCCGGGATGTCACTCCCGATTCTGTTGACCCAATTGCGGGTGGCGAACGTGCGCACACTGGCTTCCAGCGTTCATGAACCGCGCGACGGCGATTCGCCGGTGCTGGCTCCTTGGGACGTGGATTGGTGCGAGCCGGTGGCTTTGCTGGTTGGGAACGAGGGCGCAGGGTTGCCGGAAGAAGTGGAACGAAGCGCGGACGCACGCATTCGAATTCCTATGGCTAGTGGGATCGAATCGCTGAATGCTGCGGCTGCGGCTGCAGTGCTGTTTTACGAGGCGGCGCGGCAACGAAAAACTTTGTCGGCGCGGAATGAGCTGAAGCCTTGAGCCTTTTTTCGAAATTGCCGGAGCCCATTGATCCGGATGTTCCGCTGGCGCATCAACCGCTGGCGGAGCGTATGCGGCCGCGTACGCTGGATGAATTCATCGGGCAGGAAAAACTACTTGGGCCGGGCAAGCCGTTGCGGGTACAAATTGAAAATGACGACCTGGGTTCCATGTTGTTTTGGGGTCCACCGGGTTGCGGCAAGACCACGCTGGCGCGTTTGATTGCGCGGCTGACCAGTTCGGAATTCGTTTCGTTCAGCGCGGTGCTGGCGGGAATCAAGGAGATTAAGGAAGTGATGGCCGCTTCCGAGCGCAAAGCGCGATCGGGCCCGCGCACGATTGTGTTTGTCGATGAAGTGCATCGCTTCAATAAGGCACAACAGGATGCGTTCCTACCCTACGTGGAGGCTGGGCACATCACGTTGATTGGGGCTACGACGGAGAATCCTTCGTTTGAGGTCATTCCGCCACTGCTGTCTCGGACCAAGGTTTATATCCTGGAGGCGCTGCCGACGCCGCTGATTGCGGAACTTCTTCGACGGGCGCTGCTGGACCAGGAGCGTGGGCTCGGAAACGATAAGGCCGAAGCCAGCGACGAGGTTCTGTCCCGTATAGCATCCTACGCTAACGGAGATGCTCGCTCCGCTTACAACACCCTAGAACTGGCGGTTCGCGGGGCGACGCCGGATCACGCGGGGGTTCGGCACCTCACATCCGAACTGCTGGAAGATGTTTTGCAGCGCAAACTGCTGCGCTACGACAAGGCCGGCGAAGAACACTTCAATCTAATTTCGGCCTTGCATAAATCGGTGCGCAATTCCGATCCGGATGCGGCCTTGTACTGGCTGGCGCGCATGCTGGAGTCAGGAGAGGATCCGTTGTATCTGGCGCGGCGCATGGTGCGTATGGCTAGCGAGGACATCGGACTGGCGGAACCCGGGGCGCTGGCGGTTACGTTGGCTGCCAAGGACGCGTTTGACTTCCTTGGTCGGCCGGAGGGTAATCTTGCGCTGGCGCAGGCCGCTGTATATCTTTCGCTCGCGCCTAAGTCGAACGCACTCTACACTGCATATGGCGATGTAATGGACGACGTTCACAAGACGGAAGCGGACCCGGTGCCTTTACATTTGCGCAATGCGGTTACCGGATTGATGAAAAATGTGGGCTACGGACAAGGGTACAAATACGCGCATAATTTTGAGGAGAAAGTCACGGACATGAGGTGTCTGCCGGACAATCTTGCCGGGCGGACCTATTATCAGCCCACCGATCAGGGGTTTGAGCAGCGCATTCGGCAGCGGCTGGACGATATTCGTAAGATAAAATCAAAACCTTCAACAGAACCTTGAGGTGCGTTGTGCGATTTGTTCGTCAGCTTGCCTTGTTGTGGATTGTTGCGTTACCGGTCGGCGCGTTTACGGCGCCCGAGCGGCCGGAGATCACGGGAATCGCGCTGGTGCGGCTGCGGGCTAGCAACATGGATGCTTCGCGCGCGTTTTACGCGAAGACGCTGGGGTTGACGCAGGCCTCGAAGGGGTGTTTCAGCCCCGCGAAAACTGCGACGTGTTTCATCGTGAATTCCATCCAACAGCTGGAACTCGTTCCCGCCGATCCGGCGGATAGCAAGGACGGCGTCGAAGCGATTGGGTATCACGTGCGCGACGCTAGGGTGATGCGCGAGTATTTGTTGGCGCGTGGGGTGAAATGCAGCGAGGTAAAACGCAGCGATTCGGGGGACCAATATGTCGAGGTTCAAGATCCGGAAGATCATCGCTTGTTGTTGCTTTCGCCCGGGAATGGAACGATGAGCTCGGTGGCGATTTCTCCCTTGAGCAATCAGATCATTCACGCGGGATTCGTGGTTCGCGATCGGGCAGCTGAAGACGCTTTCTATAGGGATATTTTGGGCTTCCGTTTGTACTGGCATGGCGGAATGAAGGACGACGAAACGAATTGGGTGGCCATGGAGGTGCCGAACGGCACCAACTGGCTTGAGTATATGCTCCATGTTTCGCCTTCCGCCGATCATCATACGCTTGGGGTGATGAATCACATTTCCCTAGGAGTAGTGGATATCAAAGCGGCCGATGCGCGGTTGATCAAGAATGGCTGGAAGCCTACTGAGGACCCGAAGCTTGGGCGAGATGGTAAGTGGCAACTAAATTTGTACGACCCCGATGATACTCGCGTGGAGTATATGGAGTTCAAGCCGGCGCAGAAGCCTTGTTGCAGCGAGTTCACCGGCCCGCATCCCGGCCCGCAATGATTTTTTGGTTTCTTTCAATTTGCCGCAGACGTCGGCGCGCTGCGAGGGCACGCCCCGACAGCGTGGCAGCGAGCACAGGCAAGAGTGCTACCCGCAACTTTTGGTTCGCGATTATTGTGCTTCTCGGCTGTGGTTGTCTCGAGCGGGTGCGCGCTCAGGAACTGGACAAGCCGGCGCAAAACATTGAGGAGGATATTACGGCGTTCGGGTATGCGCCGGACGGGAGGATCGCTTACGCGGTGAATCGGCCGTTCAAGACCAAGCAGTACGATCTCGAACACGACGACATCTGGATTCAGGATACGAACGGTAAGCGGCGGCGGATTTTCATCGGGGAGAAATTCCAGCGAGGGGCTGCTCCGTTCACTTACAGCGTTAATTCTTTCCGCTGGTCGCCTAATGGGCACCTGCTTCTAGCCGAACTGTTCACTGCCTCCGTCGATGAGAGTGGAAAGACCGTCGATTCCACGATGACGCTGGTGCTCGATGAAAGCGGCAAGGAAGTGCACCTCGGCTCGAACGATAATGTCATCAAGGATGCGGCGGATGCGGCGTGGCTGGTGGACAATGCCACGATTATTTATCTTTCCGAAGTGCTGAAGCCCAAGCTGTTGTTTTCTTTTCATTATCTGAATCGCACGGCGGGGCCGCCGGGGCCGGTGTTCGAGGGGCGTACATTTTTGGATTTTGTTCCGGTGCCTGGAAGCAATGTGGCCTACGCTGTTGAGCGTGACCGGAACCTTGCTGGTCCGCCACGGCTGCAGCGCCTGGAACTTCTGGCGCAGGATGACCACGAAGTGGCCACGCTTGACGGTTATGAAGCTGGGCTGTCGCTGTCCCCAAGCGGTAGCAAGATTGCCTACTATATCGACCGAGAACTGCTGGAGATTCGCGAGGTTGCAAATCCTGCACGCACGGCTCGTGTCCGGGCGGGATTTGGCGTGTTTCACTGGGCGCCGGATGAGACGCGCATACTTCTCAAGCGGTCGGTTGAAAAAAAATCCGGCGACCTTGTTTGGATCAACCTTCCGTCGCTCGAGGCGCACCCCGCTGCCGACCCAGAGGCACCCACCATCGCACAGCCGGCTCCGATTCCGGTTCTGCACGGCTTGACGTTTCGCGAATTCGCGATTTCGCCCGATGGCCGTTTTCTCGCGGTGATAGCGATTGGCAGACGCAACCTGGCGATTTATCCGCTACCTCGGTAGTGGTATTGCGGGGCGTATTCCAGAAACCAGTCCATTTATCTCGGTAGGGTTTGGCGGCGGCGCTGGTGTTCGATGAGGATGCAGGCGTTGGTTACGACGATCAAGCCCGCGGAGCGGGCCTTTTCGGCTGCTTGCCGATGCTCAATACCTAGTTGCATCCACACGACTTTGGCTTGGACTTTGACGGCGCTCTCAACCACTCTGGGGACGTTCTCGGAGCGGCGAAAAATATCGACGATTTCGATTTTTTCGGGCACGTCTTCGAGGCGGGCGTAACTTTTCTCGCCCAGGACTTCCCTTTCGTTCGGATTTACGGGGATGATCCGGTAGCCGGCGGATTGCATATATTCGGTTACGCCGTAGCTTGGCCGTGAAGGATTGGAAGATAGCCCGACGACGCCGATGGTGTGATATCGCTTGAGAATTTCGGTGATGCAGTCGACGCCCAGATTCATGCCGTCGGGAAGTAGGACTTCCATTCAGCCATTATCTCATGCTTGCTGGGACTATTCTCACAGGGCACGGAGCTGCTCGACTTCCTTGCTGGTCAGCTTGCGAAATTTGCCTGGGGGAACATCTAGCGACAATGTGCCCAGCTTTACGCGTTTGATTTTTTCCACGTGATAGCCGACGCGATCGAACATGCGGCGGATTTGGCGGTTGCGGCCTTCGATGAGCACTACCTCGTACCAGGGATTGGGGGAGTCTTGTGCGAGGCGAATCGATGCTGGCGACGTTTTGACGGGGCGGCCGTCGTCGAGCTCGATGATGACTCCGGCACGAAGACGGGCTAGCGCTTTTGGGTCGGGCTTGCCGCTGACTTTGACTAGATAGGTCTTGGGCACGTGCGAGCCGGCCTTGGTTAGTTTTTGCGCCAGAGCGCCGTCGTTGGTCATCAGCAGCAAACCTTCGCTGGCGTAGTCTAGGCGACCGACAGGATAAACGCGCTGGGGGACGCCGCGCATTAAATCCATGACCGTGGGGCGACCTTGGGGATCGCTGACAGTGGTCACGTAGCCTTTGGGCTTGTAGAGGACGAAATGTAGGAACTGCTCGCGGGCCGGAAGCGGCGTGCCATCGATGGAAATTTTGTCCAGTTCAGGATCGGCTTTGGTGCCGAGCTCGGTGACGATTTCGCCGTTGAGCGTGACACGTTGAGCAACAATCAACTCCTCGGCCTTGCGGCGCGAGGCTACACCGGAGGCGGCGATTATTTTTTGCAAGCGTTCGAGGGGCATGGACGAAACTTGTGGGGCCGGAGCGCGCGTTAGGTCGATCGAACCGGGGCTTTTGCTTTTCGCACTGGACTGGCGGCTTTACGCAGCGCTTCCAGTTCAGATTCTTTCAGCGTGCGATAGCGGCCGCGCGGAATGCCTTCCACGCTGATCGGACCTATGCCGATGCGGATCCATTTTTCGATGGGATGCTGGGCTTTGAGGAGGACGCGGCGCAGCTCTTCCTTTTTGGTGTCGCGCATGCGTACTTCGTACCAAAAATTGGCGGCGCGGCCACGGGTGGAGTCGGGTTGGCGGAGAGTTTGCATGCGGACGCCTGCTTCCTTGCCGAGTTGCGCGAGATCGTGGAGGGTTAGCATGCCTTTTACTTTCACGTGATAGGCCTGTTCGAGATGCTCCCAGTTTTTTAGCAGCTCGGCGGCTAGATCGCCGTCGTTGGTCAGGAGGATTATGCCGGACGCGGCGTATTCGAGATTACCTACCGGGTAGACTCTGGTGGGGAAACCGCGGAGGGAGTTTCGCAGCGTTTTGCGGCCCTCCGGATCGGTCATCGTGGCTACTACTTCTGTAGGTTTGTTGAGCGCTAAGTAAACGAGTTGCTCGGCACTGATGATGACTTTGCCGGCGGCTTCTACCCGGTCGGTGGATAGGTCGGCTTTGGTGCCTAGTTCGGTGACCACCCGGCCGTTTACGCGGACTTGGCCGCTAGAGATTAATTGTTCGGCGTGTCGGCGGGAGGCGATTCCTGCGCGGGCGATTATTTTTTGTAGGCGTTCCTGCATTTTTGGGAGTCTTCCGTTGGGCGAAGTTCTTGGGAGCTTCTAGCTGCGCGTTTCACCTGGTTCTTGGAGCGGCTTCAGTTGGCGCAGGCAGGAGTACCTGTGCTACTTCGGGCTACTCACCGGCGGTTGCTTTGCGAGATTTCTCCTCGGTTGTTTCTGCGAATTCGGTATCGGGCTCTGGATCGGACTCAGTGATACCGGCCTGTGGCTCTGCTGTCGGCGTCTCTGAGGATGGCTCCTGCATCGATTTTGCACCATCTAGTGAAACTTGTCGGTGAGGTTCTTCGAGTACACTTTGCGGTCGTTCCCCGCTTGGTTGCGATTCCACGTCTACGGTATTTTCAAAATCGCTCGGCTCCCGTGTGGATGGCGCCCCTTCACTTTCGGCGGCGCTGGGTGTTATCCCGTCCAGTACGCTTTCGTCTCCCGCGCCTGGGGTCGCGATTCCCTCGTCGGTTCCGAGTGCTTCTCGCGCGAGCGCTTCGAATTCTTTCAAGCTGGGAAGCTCTTGCAGATCGCTTAGCCCGAAACGCATTAGGAATTCTTTTGAGGTGCGATAGAGGATCGGCCGTCCGATTACCTCTTTGCGGCCTGCGGTGGTGATCAAGCGCTTGTCGAGTAGCGTTTTAAGAACTCCGGAGGTGTTTACGCCGCGAATTTCTTGGATTTCCGGGGCGGTTACAGGCTGCTTGTAGGAGATTACGGCGAGCGTTTCGAGGGCGGGCATGGTCAGCCGGAGCGGCGGACGCAGGCTCTTGATGAAGCGGCGGACTACGTCGTGATGCTGTGGCTTGGTGTACATCTTGTAGCCCCCGGCTACGGCGCGGACTTCGATGCCGCGGTCCTCGGAAGCGTAACTGGCCACCAGTTCGTCGAGCGACGATTGCACCGCCAATTTTTCGTCGGCTAGCGCGGCTGCCAGTTGCTCAATCGTTGCGGGCTCGTCGGCCGCGTAGATGATCGCTTCGAGAGCCGCCTTTCGTTCTTCGTTCGTCATAATAGTCACAAAACTCCCGTACTTCCAATTTTCCAGCGCTGATGGTGTTCTTTCCGACCTCGAATCTCCAACTCACAATTTCTGCCTATTGGTATTCATCATCGATCTGGCGGATGCCGCCGGTTTCGTCGAATACCAGATCGAAGGACTTGCCTTTTTTCACGACGATCTCGCCGAACTGCTTTTCCTGGGCCAACACTACCGCTTGCATCTTTACCATTTCGAGAACGGCGAGGAACGCGACGATCATGGCATGGCGGGAGGGGCAGGCCTCGAAAAATTCGATTAGGCTTACGGAATTGTCGTCGCTGGCGAGGATTTGCGCGCGGAGTTGCGCCATCATCTGCGCGACGGTGAATTGCTCGTGCTGCAGGTCGATGCGGGAGACTTCCTTGCGGCGCTCCAAGACTTGCTGGAACACTTTTACCAAATCGACCAGCGAGACGGCCAGTTCGCCTTCGGTGCCTTCGTCGTTGTAAAGGGATTTGTCGGGCTTGGACCAGACATTTTCTTCGATTTGCTGTTTTTGATAGAGAAGTTGCGCGGCGTTTTTGAATTTTTCGTGCTCGACTAATCGCTGGACCAGTTCCGCGCGCGGATCGGTGGCCTGCTGTTCCAGCGACGCCAGCGGGTCGGGGGGCAGCAGCATTTTCGATTTGATGTAAATCAACGTGGCGGCCATGTAAATAAAATCGGCGGATACGTCGACGTTCAACTCTTCCAGCTTGTGAAGGTAATCCAGATATTGCGAGGTGATTTTCGAAATCTGGATGTCGTGGATATTCATCTCCTGCTTCTTGATGAGGTCCAGCAGTAGGTCCAGAGGGCCTTCGTACAACGGGATGTTGATTTTGTAAGGCGCCGTCATTTTTAAAATTTCGCCACTTGCGGCTCGCCGCTGATCGCTTCGTTTCGCTTTTTGTTCCAGCCGAAAACGGCTTCCCGCACGCGCGACATCGTTTGCTGGGCGTGAGCTCGCGCGGTCTTCGACCCGGCGTCGATAATCTCAAGTACACCAGCCGGATGCTTCTCATACTGCAGACGGCGCTCGCGGATTGGCGCGATCCACTCGATTAAGTGGTCCGCCATTTTCGCCTTGCACTCAATGCATCCGATGCCGGCCGTGCGGCAACCCTGAGCCGCCCAGTCCAAGGTTTCCTTAGGCGAGAATAGTTTATGCCAGTCGTACACAGGACACACGTCTGGATTTCCTGGATCGGTGCGGCGCTTCCGCGCGGGGTCGGTGACCATGACTTTGGTCTTCTTCCGGATGTCTTGATCGCCTTCACTAAGAGTAATTGCGTTGCCGTAACTCTTCGACATTTTGCGTCCGTCGAGGCCAGGGATGCGCGGAGTCTTGGTGAGCATTGCCTGTGGTTCGGTAAGGATGCCTTGGACTAAAAATAATTCGCGAAGGGCACCAAGTTTTTTCAAGAAATTGGCTATTCCATCTTCCAAGGCATGCTGCCTCAAAACTCGGGTTATCTCTTGACGGTAGTCGGCACTTAGACTTCCTCCCGGTGGGGCCGGGGGTGGCGTTACCTGCTTGATGCCGACGGTGGAGAAAATATCCCCGAGGGCCTTCCCATCATAAGGACGGAAAATAACTTCCTTCGGCTGGAATCCAAAAAATAGGTTTAGCCTGCGGACGATTTCACGACTGAGTTCGACGTGTGAGACCTGATCCTCTCCCACCGGGACGAACAGCTGCAAGTCTTCGTGGCTATAGATAACGATGTCGGCCGTCTGTAGACAGGGGTAACCCAGAAAACCGTAGGTGTGCAGATCCTTGTTGGTTATGTTCTCCAACGCTTCTTTGTAGGTAGGAATACGTTCCAGCCAGCTCAGCGGTGTGACCATGGAGAGGAGCAAGTGAAGCTCCGCGTGTTCGGGAATTAGCGACTGTTGGAAGATCACCGATTTTTGCGGATCGAGCCCGGCGGCTAAGTAATCCGTTACGATTTCGATGGTGTTTTGCGCTACGGCGCTGGTGTCGGCATAGTCGCTGGTTAAGGCGTGCCAGTCGGCTATGAAGTAGAAACAATCGTACTCGGGATCGTTTTGTAGGCGGACCCAGTTTTCGAGGGCTCCGAAATAGTGGCCGATGTGTAGGCGGCCTGTTGGGCGCATGCCGCTTACTACGCGCTTTTTTTTGGTTTCCGGCCCGGTTGCCAATCGCTGCTCCCCTTCTCGGTGTCGAAGCTTTCCTGAGTCTTCGATGCTGACGCTTTCTTGCCGCGATTTTGCTTTGCGGGCCATCGCTGCAGGCGCCGTGGTTCCGGCACGGGCAGGAGTGCCGGTGGTACCTAAAAAGGCGCCCGCCAAAATCGGCGGCCGCGACGCCGCCAACCACTACCGCCATCATGGCATCCGACCGGTCTAAAGACCGGCCACTACGAGATCGCTACAGCCCCAGGTCGCGGGCTATGATCATGCGCTGGATTTCGCTGGTGCCCTCGTAGATGGTGATTACGCGGGCGTCGCGATACATGCGCTCGACGTCAGTTTCGCGGGAATAGCCTACACTGCCGTGAATCTGGACGGCTTTGGCAGCTACGCGATTGACCATTTCGCTGGCGTACAGCTTAGCCTTCGATGCGGCCGCGCCCATGCGAACGCCGGAATCCTTGAGCCAGGCTGCGTGATAGACCAGGCCGCGGGCAGCCTCGATTTCGGTTTGCATGTCGGCCAGCATCCACTGGATCGCCTGGAAGTCAGAAATCGTTTTGCCGAAAGCTCGGCGCTGCTTGGCATATTTCGCGGCGGCTTCGAGGGCGCCTTGCGCCAGACCTACCGCTTGTGCGGCGATGCCGATACGGCCGCCGTCGAGCGCACTCAGCGCGATCTTTAGGCCCTGGCCTTCATCGCCCAGCCGATTTTCTGCCGGGACTACGCACTCGTTCAAGACGACCTCGACCGACGGCGAAGAATGCTGGCCCATTTTTTCTTCGTGCCGGCCAACGCGAAACCCCTTGAAGCTGGGTTCCACGAGAAATGCGGTGATTCCCTTCCCGCCGGCATTCGGATCCGTCTTGGCAAAGACGATGAAGATGCCCGCTGCGCTGCCGTTGGAGACCCAGGTCTTGGTGCCGTTCAGTAGGTATGTCCCGTTTTCGCGAATGGCAGTCGCAACGCCGGGCTCAAGCCCGGCGTCTGCATTTCGCGTGGCACGGGCTCGGATCCCGGCGGCGTCCGATCCGGCTTGCGGCTCGGTGAGACAGAACGATCCGAGGATTTCTCCCGTGGCCAGGCGGCACAGATACTTTTTCTTCTGCGTTTCAGTACCGAAGGCTAACAGCGGCACCTGCACCGCGGAATTCGTCACGCCTAGCGACGTGGCCATAGCGGCGTCGACCCGGGCGACCTCTTCCAGCATAAGCACGTAGGACATGGTGTCCAGCCCCGGGCCGCCCCATTCCTCAGGGGTCAACATGCCGCAGCAGCCCATTTCCGCCAGTTTCTTGATCTCTTCAGCGGGAAAGCGGCCTTCCCGGTCGCGCTGCCGCACCGACGGCCGCACTTCATTTTCCATGAATTGGCGGACCGTATCGCGAGTCAGTTTTTGGTGGTCGTTGAGCGAAAAATCCATCGATTATGGCGTACGAGCTGTACACGCGATGCTAACACAGTTGCGACAGCTTGGAACGCGGCCTCTCGCCGCCGCCTTCGCGCTCCTAGCCTAGAGAACGCCGCATTACACTCGGCCGCGAAGGCTGGACCGGGCTCCGCACTCCTCGCTACAGCTTGAACAATTCGCGAAGCCGCTTGGTCTGCACGCGGCTGACCGGGATTTCCGTGTGCTTTTTGTCATTCATTTTCAGCATGTAGCTGTTCTTGAACCACGGCACCACTTCCTTGATGTGATGAATGTTCACCAGGTGCGAGCGGTGCGGTCGCCAAAACGTCTCGGAATCCAGCGCGGCATGTAGTTCTTCGAGCGTGCGATAGTTGGAAGTACCTTCCGCATCGCGCGCCACAACTGCGATCGTGCCGCCATCAATCGAAGCGCAAACCAGGTCTTCAGCGTCCACCAGCAACAGCCGCTGCTGCGATTTCACCAGCAGCTTGGCGGGCTGGGCGGTCTGCTTTGCCGCACCCAGCTGATTCACGAGTTGCTCGAGGCGTTCATTGGTGGTTGTTTGCGTCTCCATAACTTTGCGCGCCCGCTGGATAGCTTTGGCGATCCGGGCCTTGTCGAACGGCTTCAAGACGTAATCGACCGCGTTTACGTCGAAGGCGCGCACGGCATAGTGATCGAAGGCGGTAGCGAAAACGACATGGGGAACTTTCATCTTGCGCTCGACGAGTTTTCGCAGCACGCCGAACCCATCCAGGCCGGGCATCTGCACGTCAAGAAAAACCAGGTCGGGCGAATGCTCTTTGATCAGCGTCATGGCTTCGACGCCGTTCTTACCTTGGCCGATGACGTTGATTTCCGGGAAGCCTTTCAGCAAAAAGGCCAGTTCATCCCGGGCGGGCTTCTCATCGTCAACGATGATGGTATTGATGGACATGGATTGATGTATTGAGTATAGGGACCGCGTCAGTTGCAGGCAATCCTATGCAGGGTTGCTTTAGCGGGCTCTCGCGAGCAGATCTCGTAAGCCCTCCAGCCTTTTGGCGAATTTCCGGCCGCCCCTGCTAAGATAGCCGCGGAGGAGGTTCCGCGATCCATGCCCCCGCGAACCAAATCAAGCACGGCAGTCCAGACGAGTAAAACGACCGGCAAAATCCTTAGCAGCAAGGTGCTGTACCAGGGCCCGATCTTCGGCGTGCGCCGCGACGAGGTATTGGAACCGACGGGCGTGCGTGCCACCCGCGAGGTCATTACTCACCCGGGTTCAGTGGTAGTCATGCCGGTGCTGCCCGACGGTCGGATCGTTTTGATTCGCCAGTATCGGCACGCGGCTCGCCGCTTCCTATGGGAGTTAGTCGCAGGCCGCATGGATCCCGGTGAAGGCGTGCGCCAAGCGGCGGCGCGCGAACTGATCGAAGAAACCGGCTACCGCGCGAAACGTCTGCGCGTTTTTCTGGACCTCTTTCCGACCCCAGGCTTTCTCGAAGAGCGCATGTACATTTTGATTGCTGAAGGCGTTACCGCTGGGAAGGCCGACCCGGAAGAAGACGAAAAGATCACTGCCAAGGCCTTTACGCGCGCGGAGCTCGAGACCATGATTCAGCGTGGCGTCCTTCGCGACGCCAAATCCGTTGCTGGGCTGCTTTACTACTTCCGATTTTTAGCTTGAGTTTGGTCAGGCGCACGAAAAACCAAGAAGTAACGCAGAGACCGCTGCCGAATGCAGAGCTCGCCCAGAGACATGCCGCCCGTCACCGTGGTAAGCCCGGTGGTAAGCAGCGTCGGCCGCCCGCTTCGGATATTGTTCCCTCTCACGATTTTCCTTGGCGCATTTCTGCTTTTCCTGATCGAGCCGTTGTTCGCAAAGCTGATCCTGCCACGCTTCGGTGGATCGGCCGCGGTTTGGGCCACGTGCCTGGTTTTTTTTCAATCGGCGCTGTTGCTCGGCTACCTATTCGCCGACGTGATTACGCGACAGCTCGCCGCCTCCCGACAGTCGGCGCTTCACATCTGTCTGCTGCTCTTGAGCCTCTGCTTTCTGCCGGTCGCGCCGCACGGGATGTTTCACTCCGGTGGGCAGAGTCACCCCGCTTCGTGCATTCTTATGGTGTTGGCGGTATCGATCGGTTTCCCCTTCATCCTGCTCAGCGCAACCAGCCCGCTGGTGCAGGCCTGGCATGCGCGAACCGGAGCAGGTTCCGACCCATACTATTTGTTCGCACTCTCCAATTTTGCCTCTTTACTGGCTCTGCTCAGCTTTCCCTTCTGGATCGAGCCCCGACTTTCCTCCCATCAGCAATCGCTCCTGTGGTCCGCTCTTTTCGTGTTGTTCGTTGGCCTCTGTTCGGGCACCGCTTGGCTAGCGACCCGGACCAGTTGCGAAGCTGACGTGGCCGGAGGCAAGGTCCGGAGATCGATTGCCTATAGAATTCCGGCGCCAACGGTTCGCGAAAGACTCTTGTGGCTAAGCCTTTCCGCTTGTGGCTCGATGTTGCTGCTCTCCATAACCAATCACATCACAGAGAACGTCGCTCCCGTGCCGCTGTTGTGGGTGCTGCCGCTCGCGCTGTACTTGCTGACCTTCACGCTGACCTTCCACCGCCGCAGCCTCTATTCGCGGTGGCTGATGGCGCGTCTGCTGGGCGTCACACTCGGCAGTTTGGGTTACGCGATCTACGACCCATCTTTCACTGAATCGCTCCAGGTGAGCGTGCCACTGTTCTGCGGCGGCCTTTTTGTATGCTGTTACTTTTGTCACGGGGAACTCGCCAAATGCAGACCACCTGTCGGCAACCTCACCACCTTCTATTTGATGATCTCGCTGGGAGGGGCTCTGGGCGCCATTTTCGTGGGGCTTCTCGCGCCCCATTTTTTCACCGCGATTTATGAGTTTCCGCTCACCCTGTGCTTCACAGCGGTACTCGCGACCATGGTCCGGTGGCCCGATGGATGGCTGGAACGAATATTCTGGGGTTGTCTTACCTTAGTCATGACCGCGGTCCTGGTTTACAACGTGCGCGCCTATGAGAAAGACGCCGTTCTGACGGTGCGAAATTTTTACGGCGGGCTGCGAGTTAAGCAACTCCACGACTGGCTGAAGCAACCCTACCGCGAGTTGTATCACGGCAAGATCGAACACGGTGCGCAATTCCTCGATCCGCCGAAGAGCCTGCAGGCCACCACGTACTACGGACCGGCTTCGGGTGTGGGTATCGCGCTCAAGTATTTCAGCAATCAGCCAAAACGTATCGGCGTCATAGGACTGGGCGCGGGAACCCAGGCGGCTTACGGCAATTCCGGCGATTACTACCGGTTTTACGAAATCAATCCGCTGGTCATCTCGATCGCGCGAAATTGGTTCAGCTACCTTCGCGATACCCGAGCCAAGGTGGATATTGCTCTGGGTGACGCGCGTTTATCGCTGGCTGCCGAACCTCCCCAGCGATTCGACGTTTTGGCCGTCGACGCATTCTCCGGCGATGCCATCCCCGCGCACCTCTTGACCAAGGAAGCCTTCGCTCTGTACCTGCGACACTTGAATCCCGGAGGGATTCTGGCGATCCATACATCCAATACCTATCTCGATCTGGCTCCGGTCGTGAAGCTGCTTGCCGATGACGCCCAATATCCGGTGCGCTTGATCTCGGACAGCGACGATCTCCGCAAGCTCATTGACGCTTCGGACTGGGTGCTGGTCACGCGCGATCAGGATTTTTTGCGCGATCTCGACGCCACCACGCTCCAAGAGCAAATTACGGTTCTGCCGCGACTGCGCCTCTGGACTGATGATTACAACAACCTGTTTCAGATCCTTCGACCAGTTAAATTTCTAAAGCCCACCACCAAGTGACGCTATCTTTTGCTGACAAAAGCAGGCGCCATTTCTGTTGCGCGCTTCAGAGTCGGTCACATTTCGTAAAGTGTCCGGCTCATTACGTCCGAAGCCGCACTAAGAAACGCAAGTGTTAAATCGATTTACAGGCTGCTAGAAATATTGGTCGCTTTAGCAACCACAACGTTTGATCTATTGACTGCGTTCTTCATTCTGCTACACTCCGCGCAATTTATTTTTGTTTGGCGGCATTACGGGCGTCACTATACCCGTGACCGCGGTCAGCAAATCTCAATCGCAGTCCACGGGAGGGCTACAGCGGTGCGAGGAACGGTTAAATGGTTCAATAATTCAAAAGGCTACGGCTTTATCGGACGTGACGACGGCCCGGATGTTTTCGTGCATTATTCAGCGATCACCGGTGACGGCTATCGAACTCTACAGGAAGGAGACCCGGTAGAATTTGAAATCGTCCAGGGGCCGAAAGGCCCGCAGGCGGCCAACGTCCAGAAAGCAAGCTGAGTCACACCCGGCAATTATCGCCGCCGGCTGAGATTCCCCCTCAGCCGGCCTTTTTATTTTCGGCGCTCCGCAGCGGCGCCGGGCTTGGCCTGAGCCGCGAAGGGCATCCTGCCAGCCCCACTTCCCGGCGCTGGCGCGACGCCTGCTGTGATCCTCGGCTCTCTCGCTTTATAATCCACGCATGGACAACAAGACCCTCGCCCGCATCCTGCGGGAAACCGCGCAGCTGCTGGAAATCGACGGAGCCGTCATCGGACGATACCGCACCTACGAAAAGGCCGCCGAACTCATCGCCGGGATGCACGAATCCATCGAACAGCTAGCCAAGGATCCAGCCAAACTCGAAGAGCTGCCGGGAATCGGCGAGCGCATGGTAGAACACATTCAAGAAATTCTCGCCACCGGTGACTACGGCCTGCGGCAAAAACTGCTGAAGAAATTCCCGGTAACCTTGCTCGATATTCTCAACCTGCAATCGCTGGGTCCTAAAAAAGTGGCCTTTTTGTGGTCGAACTTCCAAGCCGCGACAGTATCCGATGTTGAGAAATTAGCCCGCGAGGGCAAGCTCCGCGACCTGCCGGGTTTTGGCGAAAAGAGCGAGCAGAACATTCTCAAGGCGGTGCAAACCCACCAGCGCTCCACCGGACGGTTTCGCCTCGACACCGCCGAAGCCGCAGCGGCGGCGATCATCGCGCACATTGAGCTGTACCCGAAGGCGGTGGCTTCGGTCACCCCAGCGGGTTCGCTGCGCCGTGGCAGAGAAACCGTCGGCGACCTCGATCTGCTTTTGACCCTGGCGGACGGCTTCACATCGCAAAAGCACATCGACGCCATCGCGGAGCACATCCTGAAGTATCCCCGCATCGACCAAGTTCTAGCTCACGGTGAGAACAAAGTTAGCTTCACGCTCGACAGCGGCCTGCAGGTGGACGTGCGCCTGCTCGACAAAGAATGCTTCGGCGCTGCCTTGCTCTATTTCACCGGATCCAAGGAGCATAACGTCGCGCTGCGAGGCCGAGCGAACGATATGGGCTACACGCTCAACGAATACAGTTTAGCCACGCTGAAAGCGGAGCGCCGCGTTGGCGGGAGAATGGAAGCGGAAATCTACGCCAAGCTTAAGCTCGATTACATCCCGCCGGAACTGCGCGAGAATACGGGCGAAATCGCAGCCGCGGAGTTGCACCAGCTGCCCAAACTGGTCGAACGCGCCGACATCAAAGGCGACCTGCAAATGCATTCGACGGCCAGCGACGGCAAGCACTCCGTCGAAGCCATGGCCGAAGCCGCCCGTCAACTGGGCCACGAATATATCGCCATGACCGATCACTCCAAATCGGTCACCATCGCCAACGGCTTAGATGAGAAGCGAGTAGTCGCCCACATCAAGAATCTGCGCGCCCTGGACGCCAAGGGCCTAGGCATCCGCGTCCTGGCGGGCTCCGAAGTGGACATCCTGAAGGACGGCACGCTCGACTATCCTGATGTAATCTTGGCGCAGCTCGACGTGGTAGTCTGTTCGATCCACTCGTACATGCAACTGGATCGCACTGCCATGACCGACCGCATGCTCCGATGCATCGAGAATCCCTATGCGCAAATCATCGGCCATCCGACCGGCCGCCGCCTGCTGGTGCGCGATTCGTTCGACTACGACATGGAAAAGGTCCTCGAGGCCTGCGCCAAACACGGCGTCGCCATGGAGTGCAACTCCTACCCAGAACGCCTGGACCTGCGCGAGGTCTACTTGCGCATGTGCAAAGAGCGCGGCGTAAAAGTAGTCATCTCGACGGACTCCCACAATACCCTGCACCTACCGTACATTCGCTACGGCGTAACCATGGCCCGCCGCGGCTGGCTCGAAAAGTCCAACGTCCTCAACACGCTACCCGTAGATCAATTCCTCGCCGCACTACGTCCTAAGCCGGGCACCGCAGGTAAAAAGCCCCCAACTGCTAAGGCCCGGGCGGGAGACTGAGCTTGCTGGCGTTTTGTTCCCGGAACACGCCGGCACGCCCATAGGGAACCTTTTTCCGGCACCTGTCGTATCTTCCGTTATACGAAGTGCGGCGGATTTCCAGCCGCACAGACTGCGGATAAAAGACGTGCCCATTGCTAGGCCAGGACCAGCGCAGGATTCTGTAGGGGTGCAGGGTTGCTGCACCCCTACTTGCCCGGTCCAACCCTTTGCGCCACCGTCATCCCGAGCCAAGCGAGCGAGCTGCTTTTCTTCCGCCGCTGCTCATCCTTACGGAGGAACCTCATGAACGCTCTTTGGCATCGGCTCACGAAGATATCTCTCGTCTTTGGCCTACTGCTCGCTCTGGCTGCTCTGGCCCCCCGCTCCCGAGCCGAAGAGTGGACCAAGTCCTACCCGATCTCCGGCCGTGCTCAAGTCCGCGTAGACACCAATGACGGTGCGGTCCAAATCTACACCAGCGACTCCAAGCAAGTCGATTTTCGCATCCTCTACGACGGCTATGAGATGAACAAAACCCTCCATGTAGATTCCCGCCAAGACGGCGACAGCGTCCAGATCAACGCTCGCGTAAGCGGCCACTGGGGCTTCTCATTCGGTAACAATCATCGCCGCATCCAAATCGAAATCCACATGCCCAAAGACGCCGACCTCCAGGTCGACACCGGCGATGGCTCGGTAACCACCCAAGCGCTAAATGGCAAAGTGAAGATCCACACCGGCGACGGTTCCGTCCGCGCCCAGCAAGTCAGCGGCGACGTAGACATCGACACCGGGGACGGCAGCGTCACCGTAGAGGGAGCCAAAGGCGACATCCGCCTACACACCGGTGACGGTCACATCGAAGCCCGCAACCTCGACGGCAAAGTTGACGCCCTATCCGGCGACGGTCACATCACCCTGGAGGGCCGATTGGACGGTCTGACCGTCAAGACCGGCGATGGCAGCATCGACGCCCGCCTGCAACCAGGCTCAAAGGTCAACTCCAGCTGGAGCGTCCGCACCGGCGACGGCAGCGTGGATATCGTGTTACCCGCCGACCTCCAAGCCAACATTGACGCCAGCACCAACGACGGTCACATCAGCCTAGGCATACCCGTAACGGTCGAGGGCACCTTCAGTAATTCGCAGATTCACGGCAAGATGAACGGCGGCGGCCAAGCAGTCGTAATTCATACAGGCGACGGGTCCATCCGCCTAAGCAAATCCTAACCCTTGCGCTCCCTGCGAAACAGCCGCACTGGTCGCCCGAACAGGCCCTGTCCGGGCGAGCTACGTCCGGCGTCCTATCACGCAATGCGCCTTTGGTACCAGTACCTGAAAAACTTGTCCGCAAAACCCTCTAGAGTGTCCTAATTCTATGTACAGGATGATTCCAAACACTCCGCTAACTACCTGTATTGTAAGGCCCACCGTATGGGCCCCAAAATGCCACTTGATAAGCGGAATAAGGGGAGCCTGATGATCATTTTTGTTATCACCTTCGCCATCGTCGCACTCTTCGCCCTGACGTTGACCGGTTCCATCGCCACCACCTCCCGCCGCCGCTCGTAATCTCTTATGTCGGGGGCCGGGCTTCAGCGGCGTCGGTAGCCAACCTCCGGACTTTCCTTTTGGTAGCCACATCCAAAGTTATTCATAACGCAGCGCCACCAGCGGACTAACCTGCGTAGCCCGCCGCGCCGGCAGCCAGCAAGCCAACAGCGCCACTCCAGCCAACACCCCAACCACAATCACAAACGTCAACGGATCATTCGCGCTGACGCCGACCAGCAAGCTGGCGAGCAAACGAGTCCCTGCCAACGCCGTTCCAAGTCCAATCACAATCCCAATGCCTAGAACCAGCAAGCTCTGCCCTAACACCATCCTCAAAATGTCTCCGGGCTTGGCACCCAACGCCATGCGAATACCGATCTCATGCGTCCGCTGCACTGCCGCATAAGAAACCACGCTATAGACTCCCACCATCGCCAGGATCAACCCCAGCACCCCCATCGTCGCCGTAAGTTGCGCTCCCAAATGAAAGAATAAATACCCGTTAATCCCCTCCAATTCCTGCTTCAAAGTCTTCACGCCAGCCAACGGCAGCGTGGGCGCTAGTACCTGTATCTGCCCAGCAATTTGCAGTTCCATGCTCTCCGTCGGCACCGAAGTTCGAACATGGATCGTTCGCAGCGGCATATAGTGTTGCTCCAGCGGAACGTAAAACAGCGCCCGCGGATCCTCAACAATCCCCTTATATTTCCCGTCCTGTACGACCCCAACAATTTCGATAAGTTTGGCGTCCGCTTCGTGGAACTGGATCCGCTTTCCCAGCACCTCCTCATTGGGCCAAAACTTCCGAGCCATCGTTTCGTTCACAATAGCCACCTGAGGCGCTGTGTCGGAATCGGCTTTCGTAAACGACCGCCCTCGATGCAAAGGAATTCGAAGCGTCGCGAAGTAATCCGGACTAACCAGGTTGTACTGCACCGTGGGCTCCTGCTCCCCAGGCTGCAAAGGATGCCCCTCAATGCTCAACCGCTCATTCGCACTCATCAACCCCAATGGCACCGAGAACGCCTGCCCCACCGACACCACGCCGGGCAAAGCACGCAGCCGCTCCTCCGCCTCCCGATAAAATGCCGCTCCCTGCTGGTCGGTATACCCGATCTGCTTGACATCGATCGGAATATCGACCACGTTCTCCGGATCGAAACCCAATCCAATCTGCCGAGCCTTCCCCGCGCTGCGCACAAACAACCCCGCAACAATCAACAGCAACAAGGAACCAGCCACCTGCGCCATTACCAAAGAATTGCGTACCAATTGCTTCCGCGGCCCATCCGACCCGCTCCGCCCGCCCTCTCGCAACATGGAGTTCACATCGGTCCGCGCCACGCGTAGCGCCGGCAGCATCCCCACCACCGCCGCAGTCACCAGCACCACCGCCAAAGTAAAAAGATAAACCCGCGCGTCCGGCTGAAAATTAAACGTAACCGGCAAATCGGTGCCAAGCGACAACGAACTCAGAAATCCAGCCGCCCACCAGCCCAACAACAACCCGGTAGCCCCGCCCAGGATCGCCAGCACCAAACTCTCGGTCAAATGCTGGCGCACCAACCGGGCCCGCCCCGCGCCGATCGCAGCCCGAATCGCCATTTCCCGCTGACGAACGGTCGCCCGCACCAGCAAAACATTCGCAATATTGAAACACGCCACCACCAGCACCAGCGCAGCCAACACCGTAAAAGCCAAGGCCACGTTGGGTATGGTGTCGTCAGGATCCGGCTCAGGCCGCGCCAAACGTTCAGGAAAGATCTGAACCGCAATGCCCTTGTCCGTTTCAGGATGTTGCTCCGCGAGCCGCTTGGCGATCACGTCCAACATAGCCTTAGCTTGTGGAAGCTGCACGCCGGACCTCAAACGCGCCATCAGGGCGACCGTGCGATGCGACCGATCCGTCCAGATTTCTTCCACCGGCGCGTTGCCACCGAGTCCCGCCACCGCGCTTAAAGGAATGAACCCATCCATATTCAAAAACGCATAGGTGCCCTGAAAATCCTTAGGCGTAACTCCAATGATCGTCACCCCGTGCCCGTCCACTTCCACCTGTTTTCCAACGATCGTCTTGTCGCCGCCAAAGCGTTTCTGCCAGAACCCATAGCCCAAAACTAAAACCGGGTCAGCCCCAGGACTTTGTCCCTCAGTCGGCAGAATCAGTCTCCCCAGCGCAGGCTTGATACCGAGCGAGGAAAAATAGTTTCCGGTAACGCGGCTAACCACGCAGTGGTCGCCCTTACCCTCCGAGATCAAGCTAACCAGCGCCGTACGGTAGCCAAAGACCTCAGCCGACGCCTCAGCCTGGTTGCGGATATCCTGATAATCCGGATACGAGAAGCTCTCGAAGCCCTCCAGCCCCGGTTGCTTCATCGCCAGCACCGTGATCTGTTCGGGGTGCGGCACCGGCAGCGGGCGCAGCAGCAAACCGTTCACAATGCTGAACACGGTGGTATTGACCGCCATCCCCAACCCCAGCGTCACCACCGCAATCATCGCGAAGCTAGGCGCATTGCGCAGCGAGCGCAACGCAAACTTCATGTCCTGCCAAAAGCTCTGCATAATTCTTATCCTCACAGACCAGTAGGCCGCTCCAGTTTGATTGCAAGCCGCCCTCCCTGAACTTGCGGCTGCAACCTGATGAAATCAATGTGGTTGTTCACTGAGCCCGCCGTCAACCGGCCAGTCAAATGCGCGTTTCCGGGATGCTCCGTCCGGAATCGGACAAACTCCGAGTGTTGAATTCAGGAATGAACGGCAACGGTAGCGCAGAGCGGAGCCCGCCCAGCCCTGTTTAGCCCGAGCTTCGAAGGACTTTCCCGTCAGTACGACGCCCCGCCCCTTGTACCAAGTATGGCCGTGGCCGCCGACCGTTACCCTGAATTTCGAAGGTTGGCGGGAGCTTTTTTGAGACGCCCTCGCTCCAGACCCAACCGTCGGTCAAATTTTGTGAACCTCCAGCACCAATTCTCTTTCCGATATCACCTGAAGGAGTATGATGCGAATCGCGCAAGCTTCCCAGCACCAGGCGATTCGCAAGATTGCAGGAGGACCACATGGCAACTGCAAAGCCGATGCCGGCTCCCGATCAAGACCGCGTAGCAGCCCTTCAAAAATACGCCATCCTCGACACCGAACCCGAACGCGCCTTCGACGATCTCACCCTGCTCGCTTCGCATGTGTGCAAAACGCCCATCGCGTTAATTTCCCTGGTCGACGAAGACCGCCAATGGTTCAAGTCCAAGATCGGCATCGATGCCAGCGAAACCCCGCGAGACATCGCCTTCTGCTCCACGGCCATCCAACAATCCGAAGTGATGGTAATCCCCGACACCCTGCAGGACGAACGCTTTCGCGACAATCCGATGGTGGTAGCCGAACCCAAAATCCGCTTCTACGCCGGCGCCCCGCTAATCAACGAAGAAGGCTACGCCCTAGGCACACTCTGCGTAGTCGATCGCGCCCCCCGCGAATTTGCCCCAGAACAAAAGGAAGCTTTGCAAGCCCTGGGCCGTCTCGTTTTAGCCCAACTCGAGTTTCGCCGCAATCTTCAACTGCTGAAGGAAGCCCTAACCGACCGCACCCAAGCCGAACACGAACGCGAACGCGAACTCGTCAAGCTCCAACAAACCCTGACGCGAGTCCTAGGCTTGAACATCCCCGTAGGCACATAATCGAGATTCGTCGTCTCCGTGAAGTCTGTGCTCCGACCTCGGCGCACTGTCAACCAGGTTCACCCACCGCAAAACTTGTACGCGCACAGCGCACTGCTGTTTCCCAAACGCCCCTGATCCGCGCAGCAAAAACTCCACGTCTTGGTTTCTTTTCTTTCACTTCACAGCCGAAACCTCAGCAACGACCCCCACCCCACGCCGCGTAACCCCCCAAGCAATCGCAAAGCTTCCCACCATCAACCCCGCCGCCAACCAATAAGGCGCCCCGGGCAAATGAATTCCCCAACGAAGCGAAATCGCCGCCGCAAAAACTTGCGTAAACACGAGCGGCGCAATCATCCCAGCCACCCCGAACAAACTCATCAACGCCCCCTGCAATTGCCCCTGCTCGGAAGGTCCGACCAATCGGCTCATCAACGACTGCATCGGCGGGCTCGTCAGTCCCCAAAGCGAAAGCAAAGGAATACCCACAAGAAACACCGCCGTGTTGGGCGCGAAAGCAAACACCGCAAAACCGGTCATACCGCAGAACATCCCCGTAAACAAAGTCCGCAACTCGCCCAACTTTCGAACCGCCAACGAAATCAATACCGCCGACACCACCGTCGACCCAATTCCCACCCCCGCCAAGGCCCACCCGGTAAGCTGCGTCCCCCAGTGATACCGATAGTCGGTATAAAGCACGAACATGCTAGGCAAGGCTTCATGCGCGTTGTAATAAAGAAACATCGCGGTAGCCCAGCCCAGCAGCTCGGGATGCGACCGCAGCAGCTTCAATGCCCCCAGCGGATTCGCCTTCCGATAACTAAACGCCGCCCGCCGCTGCTTGGGCAAAGACTCCGGCAAAATAAAAAATCCATACAAAGCATTCGCCAGACTCAAGATCGCCGCAGCCCAAAACGGATACCGCAACCCCATCCCGCCCAACATTCCGCCCAACGCCGGCCCCACCACAAATCCCAACCCAAACGCCGCCCCCAACATCCCAAATTTGGCCGCCCGCTTCTCCGGCGGCGTAACATCCGCAATATAAGCATTCGCAGTAGGAAAGCTAGCCGCCGTAATGCCCGAAATCACCCGACCCACAAACAACCAACTCAAAGTAGGCGCCACAGCCATCAACAAATAATCGCAACCCAATCCAAAATTCGAAAGCAAAACCACCGGCCGCCGTCCAAACCGGTCCGAAAGCGCTCCCACAACCGGCGCAAAGACAAACTGCATAGCCGCCCACACAAATGCAAAAATCCCCGTCTGCGTAGCCGCCATCGACATATCCCCATGCTCAAACCGAATAATCAATTTAGGCAAAACCGGCACAATAATCCCCAGCGCCAGCATATCGAGCAACACCGTAACAAAAATAAAAGCAAACGCTGCCCGCCCATGACCCAACCCTTCCGCAGCCGGAATGGGCGGCCCTCCCGCACTTGGAATCATTCCTTCTGTAACTGGATCTAGCTCCGTAGACATCGCTTACCTCCGTGAAACAGCCGTCACCCGATCTGCGTGGCAACGGGAGGGCACGGCTAGCCGTGCCGTAAATGCCGCCCGAATCCGGCTTCAGCCGCTGCGGGCGCCATGAGAACTGCCACACAGACTCATTTGCGTGCCTACCAAGTCTGCCGCAATCCAAACGACTCGTATTGTAAGAAATTGACCCAAGGAAACCATCAAAGCCAGGCGAACTCAGCCCTCCGATCTATCCGCCGGATTGGCTTTGCGCCCTCCGCGTTAGATCTTTCTTCTCTCTTTGCCTTACCGCCCCAACGTAAGAAAAAAACCAACCGAAGCCGCCAGCATAACCAAAGTAGCCAGCCAGCCCGCCACCCGTAAACCCCGAGGCAAGGTAAACTGCCCCATAACCCGTGGGTTCCCCGACATCAGCATCGTAACCACCATCAACGGCGCAGAAACCACCCCATTCAACACCGCAGCCAAAAACAAAGCCCGAATCGGATTCATCCCCACAAAATTCAATCCCAACCCAATGATCGTAGCCGCCGCCAACACCCCATAAAACTGCTTCGCCTCTCGAGGCCGGCTTTCCAAGCTAGCCTTCCACTTCAACGCCTCCGCCACCCCGTAAGCAGCCGACCCTGCCAGCACCGGCACCGCCAGCAACCCAGTCCCAACAATCCCCACAGCAAACAGCAAAAACGCAAACCGCCCAGCCAAAGGTTCCAGTGCCTTGGCCGCCTGCGCCGAAGTCTGCACCTCCACAATCCCGGCCACATGCAAAGTAGCCGCAGTAGTCAAAATAATAAAAAGAGCCACCAAATTCGAAAATCCCATCCCCACCACCGTATCCACCCGTATCCGCTCAAACTGCCGCTTAGCCTGCCAGGGCGCCCACTTCAGCGGGTGATCCTTAGGATTATCCCGCACATCCTCAGCCTCCTCCGAAGCCTGCCAAAAAAACAGATAAGGGCTAATGGTCGTTCCCAACACCGCTACCAAGGTCGTAAGGTACCCACCCTTAAACGACAACGAAGGCAAAACCGTCGCCCGCCAAGCCAACCCCCAGTCCACATGAGTCACAAACGCCGTCAACACATAAGCAAACAGCACCACGGTCAACCATTTCAGATATTTAACGTACTTGGTGTACGGGATGAACATTTGCAGCAGCAAGGAGAGCACTGAGAAAAAGATCACGTAAGGCATCCCGGACCCTCCCAGCAGCAACTGCCCAGCCGCCCCCATAGCCCCAATATCCGCTCCAAGATTGAAAATATTAGCCAAACAAAGCAGCGAAACAATCCCATACCGCAGGGGCGCCGGATAATGCTTCCGCATGTTCCCCGCCAGCCCAATCCCGGTAACCCGCCCAATCCGCGCGCAAATCTCCTGAATCGCAATCATCAAGGGGTACGAGAACAGCATCACCCACATCATGCTGTACCCGAACTGCGCTCCGGTCTGCGAATACGTAGCAATCCCGCTAGGGTCGTCATCCGAAGCCCCAGTAATCAACCCTGGCCCCAGCTTCTGCAGAAACGACTTCTGCACGCGAGGTTTGACAGTCGTTATGGGGTTAGCGGTATCCAAATGATTTTTTCGGGCGCGGCTAGGTCAATCTAACCGGAACTGAAGGTCGTTGCTATCCCAAAATCCTCCCGGTTCGATGCTTAGAATCAACACTTGCAAATTAATATCAAAACAAATGACTCGAAGTCGTTTAGGTTACGCAGCTACCAAAGACCCGCGAGGGGGGTGAGGGCGAGAACGGCATTTTCGCCGAGGGTCACTGACCGAGGAAGGCGGCTACGGCGGCGCTGACCTTGCCATCTTCGCAGCTGGGGGCTAGGTGGCCACAGTCGGAGTCGAGCTCCAAAATGAAAGCGTGCAGGAGGGCGGCGAATTCCCTAGCAGGCTCCGGCGTCACTACGTGATCGTACTTCGCCACAATCACGAAGACTTTGGCTTTGACGGCGGCTGCGGCCGGTTCCATTGAGTTACCGAACTGATCCGACACGTCGAGACCCATCATCGCTTCCGTTTGCCGGATCTTGTTGTTGGCGTCCGTACCCGGGGCATCCTTGGCTTTCACTAACGATTCGAACACCTGCTCCCGGGTATGCGTGCGGTTGTATTGCGTCGGCGTGTTCAATAGCATCTCGCCATACTCAAATTCCAAGACGCGCGACGGATTCTCGGTGTAGTCGCCATGGTTCCAAGCGGGATTGGTTGCAATCGCATCGATCTCCGCTTTCCAGTGCAGCAGGTCGTAAGGCGCGAGGCGTGGCGAACCCACGATCGGCACGGCCTTATCCATGAAGGTGGGATAGGACACCATCCACTGAAAGGTCTGCATGCCGCCCATCGATATGCCCAGCACGGCTTTGAGGTGTTTCAACCCGAGCGTGCCGGTCAGAACCTGATGCTGGCTGTTGACCATATCTCGGATGGTGATCTTTGGAAATTTCATGCGCGGCTGCGCAGCGCTGTTGGAAGGTGAAGACGAGACGCTGTTGGCCAGCGCGTCGATCAGTACCACGTAATACTCGGCAAAATCGACCACGCCATTCTTCGGCCCGATGCTGTGCTGCAGCTGCTCGGTTGTGCCGTTGGCCCAGGTAGGAATCAAGATGGCATTCGAGCCGTCAGCATTCTGCCTACCGAACGTGCGATAGCCGACGCGGCAGTCGCGGATCACTTCCCCGCTCACCAACTTGAAATCGCCCAGGTTGGCGAACTTAAGCTCTTGCGCGGGCACTCGCAAGGAGAACCACAAGACGCAGCAAGAGAAAAAGCATGTTCTTCGCAGCAAGCTACACATCGCAAAGATCGACGGCTTGCTTCAACGACGTCAGCGGGTCGTGCGTGGGAACAAATTCATGCGCCACGTAACCCTTGAAGTTGGTCGCGGCAATGCCGCGCATCACACCATCCCACTGCACTTCCTGGGTACTGTCAAGTTCGTGACGGCCGGGAACGCCACCGGTGTGAAAGTGTGCCAGCCAGTCGATGTTTTTCTGGATGGTCGCGACCAGGTCCCCTTCCATGATCTGCATGTGGTAAATGTCATACAAAAGTTTGACTCGCTGCGAGTTCACCGCTTTTACGACCTCTAAGCCCCAGGCGGAGTGGTCGCACATATAGTCGTGGTGATCGACCTTGCTGTTGAGGAGTTCCATGCAAATGGTGACGCCATGGTCTTCGCCGATTTTCTTGACGCGATTGAGCCCGAGGATGGTGTTCTTGGCACCCTCTTCGTCGGACATTCCTTCGCGATTGCCCGAGAAGGTGATCACGTTGACCACCCCGGCCTTGGCCGCCAGCGGAATGTACTTGCGAAAACCTTCTTCGATCCGCGCATGATTTTCGACGCGGTTCATGGCGCTTTTGATCGTGCCGCCTTCGGCATACCCCATGGCGCAGACCAGACCATATTTCGCGGGCATGCCCCACTCATCGGGGTTGAGCAAGTCGATCGCCTTGCAGCCAATTTCGGCCGAATAGGCGCAAAGCTTATCGAGCGGGATGTCTTTGTAGCACCAGCGCGAAACCGATTGCTTGATGTTCCCTTTGCGCTGGATCGGGGTGTTCTGTTGCGGCCAAGCCGCCGTGGGAACCGAAGCCATGGTGGCTCCAGAAATAGCCGTCTTGAGTAAATCGCGTCGCGATACGGTGGTCATAGCGGACCGAGTGTACCGAAGAAATTTGAATCTGGGTACCTGTTCTGAATCCCGGAACCCATACCGGCTGACGCCACGAGCTGAACATGTCACCGAGCAAGTCCGCCGAATGCGAACCGAGCGAAAGCAAAAAATTCCGAATCGGAACAACTCTGTGCGTGTGCAGGAACGGAGGCCAAATCGATGTCGGCAGCGCAGGCGGCCGCAATGTCTGCGCATTGACATAGAGAAGCCAAAGCCCTCGGGTTGGTTTACCCGGAGGGCTTTGGCGGTACGTGTTGCTACGGGTTTGTGCTAGTGGTCGTCGTCGTTGCCGAAAATGCTCGGCGCGAAGGCGATTCCACGAAATACTTCGCCGGCTTTTGCGGAGCGAAGGGTGAGGAATTTGCCGATCGAATCATCGCGTTCATGATCGCTGTCGCTTGTCGGCAAAGTGATGGCACTGAGGAGATCGGTCACCTTGACGAGTTTGTTGGGATCGGCGCCGGTGTCGCCATTGGCGCTGATCGTGGAAGTAATCGCGAAGAGGGTCACGGTGCCGTCATGGTTGTGACGGCCGGTCATGTTCCGGCATCCACCGGTTGCGGGGTTCAGAGCGGCCGGGTAATTGGCGACACTATAAGGAACACCAATATTCAAGCCGTCTTGCAGAACGTAGAGCATAGTCCACGTACCGTTGACCAGACTCCATTTCTGCACCCCGGCAGTAGCTTGGCTTTGCGCGTCGGCCACATTGCCGTTGACCGCAGGGGTTACCAGCGTCCCGTCGCCTTCGTCACAAACATACAGCGTATTTGCATCGGCGAACCAAATCCCGAAAGGAAAGGCGGTGGAAGTGCTGGCCGCGGTGTTGGGGAATCCCGGCAAAATGGTAATCGGCACGCTTGCGAGCTGCGCCGCAGTACCCGTTGGTAGTACACCGGTACCGCCCACCTGGTAGACGGTGTTGATGCCATTCCCGCCGCTGCCCTTGGTGATGTACAAGCTGTTTTTGAAGATGGTCATGCCGCGGAAGTTGGTGTCCTTGCCCGGCTTATCAGTACCGAACGACAAGCGCCCTATCATGCCGATGTTCGGTGGCACGGGAGGGGCCTGCCCGGGCTCGAGCGTTTCAGAACCTGTTGCGTTGACGAGATCAATGCCGATGGGGGTAGTGGTGAGTTGTTTTTTCGACAGATTGCCACTGTTGTCGTTCCCGACCATGTAGTACAGGCCGTTCCCGCCCTTTATGGCCGCGCGGCCGTTGTCACCGCTGTAGGCATTGCCATCGGTGATCCGAAAGTGTCCGAGTTCGTCCACTTCGGCGACAGCCCGATAGTATGCTGTCGGAACAATCGGAGTGCTGTCATAACTGGAGATGACCGGATTGGTCGGGTCGCAGATCGCCGGCGTGTTAGAAGCCGATACGTCCACCAGGTTCGGCGCGGTGGGAGAGACCGGAAAACCGCCGCAGCCCGGGCCGCCCTGGTAGCCCATGAAAGTGATGGACCTGCCGTCGATCGACTGGTTGAGAGCCAACTCTGATTTCGAGCTAAAACTGGTCACCATTTGATGGTTGGGGATCGCAAGAGTCCCCAAGGGCAAGCCATCGGTCGTCAGGCTGTCCAGGAAGATCGGAGAAGTGACACCAAAACTGCCGTCGGAAGCGGCGTTGTTCCAGACATTGTGGGAATCGGAAAGATTTGGAAATTCGCCGTTGTCGCTGGCGACCCCACAGGTGACCGTCACACTGGTCGTGCCGCCGGTGGTAGTCGGCACCAAGACGTTTGTGCTGCTGTTGGCCCCGCCCGCGCATCCGCGCGGTAAAGTCTCGCCGATGGTAACCGTCGAGGCCGTTCCCCGATAGACGCTGCGGCTGAGCACCAGAGTGTCGGGTAGAAAAAACAAGTGATCGCCGACGGCGGGCGAGCGAGTTACGAATACTCCGGCAGTTAACAAGGACAAAGCGGTGGTTGCAATTGCTGCAGATGGCAAAAACTTTTTCACTTAGATGGCCTCCTTGGCGGCGCAGATGTTCCCACGGCGGCCTGGGCGTTGGCTTACAGATCGATTAAAGATTTGTGAAGACTGTTTGAACGTGGAACGATTGAAGGGCCGGATTTCGAGATCGGTGCCCTTGGACTTTCTGAATCGGGACGCGAATTTGCAAATCAGGGATGGTTCGCGCATCATTACTGGTTTGTTTGGGTGCGATCGTGGCGATTTGGAGCCCGACTCGCGGGCAGAAAGAACCTATCACAAGAGAAAGACCCGCCCTTAGAAACCAAGGGCGGGCCACCCAGGGAGAATCTAAAGAACGATCTTAAGAACTAGGGATCGAAATCCCGGTGAACGGGGACAAACACTCTGCGATTCGAGAGAATCGTGGTTGTTGCGAAGGAGAGGAATGGACAAGCCGGGGAAGATTGAGGCAGCGAAGGGGAAATTGGGAGTGTTGTTGCCGGGAATGGGGGCGGTCAGCACCACGTTTATGGCCGGTGTGGAACTGGTTCGCACCGGCAAGTCACGTCCGGTGGGATCACTTACACAACTGGGGACCATTCGACTGGGCAAAAGGACCGATGGACGATCGCCGCAGATTAAGAAATTTGTGCCGCTGGAGGAGTTGGACGACCTGGTGTTCGGGGGTTGGGACATTTTTAAGGACAATGCCTATCAGTCGGCTGCCAACGCGGGTGTCTTGAGTTTGCAGGATTTGGCGAAGGTGAAGCCCTTTCTTTCGGGCATCAAGCCGATGAAGGCGGCTTTTGATCCCGAGTACGTGAAGAAATTGGACGGGCCTAACGTTAAGAAGGGTAAGAACAAATACGAGTGGGCTCTGCAGATCAAGGAAGACATCGCGAATTTTAAGAAGACGAACAAGGTTTCGCGGATGGTTACGTGCTGGTGCGGCTCGACCGAGATTTTTCTGAAGGCGGAGGATGTGCACTCGACTCCCGAGAAGTTTGTGGAGGCGATGAAAGCGAATCATCCGGCGATTGCGCCGTCAATGTTGTATGCGTGGGCTTCGATAACCAGCGGCGTGCCGTTTGCAAATGGCGCGCCGAATCTGACGGTGGATTTCCCGGCTATGCAACAGTTGGCGCTGGAACATAATGTGGTCGTCTGCGGCAAGGATTTTAAGACCGGCCAGACTTTGATGAAGACGGTGCTGGCGCCGGCGTTTAAGGCGCGCATGCTTGGATTGAGCGGGTGGTTTTCTACCAATATTCTTGGGAATCGTGACGGAGAAGTTCTGGAGGACCCGGGCTCGTTTAAGACCAAGGAAGAATCGAAGCTGGGGGCCCTGGAATTTATTCTGCAGCCGGATTTGTACCCCGAGCTTTATAGCAAGATGTTTCACAAGGTGCGGATCAACTATTACCCGCCTCGCGGAGATAACAAAGAGGGTTGGGACAATATTGATATTTTCGGCTGGCTCGGATATCCGATGCAAATCAAGGTGGATTTCCTTTGCCGTGATTCGATTCTGGCTGCGCCTATTGTTTTGGACCTGGTTTTGTTTATGGATTTGGCGCAGCGCGCGGGAATGCGTGGGATTCAGGAATGGTTGAGTTTTTATTTTAAGTCGCCGATGACGGCTCCGAAGCTGTATCCGGAGCACGACCTTTTCATTCAGCTTATGAAGTTGAAGAATACTTTGCGGTGGATGATGGGTGAGGATCTGATTACCCATTTGGGGCAGGAGTATTACGACTAGTGGTGCGCCCGCGGCAGGCACTGCGCCGGGGTCGCAGCCGGGCGAGTCCCGCCCCTTCCAGTTCCCGGCGGCCGATTCGTTTTCGTAATTTGGCGTATCGATATTTCGCGTACTAGCGGGTTGTTTTCGGTTTGACCGGTGTCGGAATGGCGGGGTACCCTACCTTGTTTATGGATTGTCTTTTTCCGCTCTTTAGTCCGCCGCCGAATTCACAAACAAATTATTTCGAGGAGAGTCATGTCGAACGAACTGCGTAGTTTCCTGGCGCTTTCATACGAAGAGCTGGAAGAGTTGAATTTGAAGGCGAAGAAGCAGCGATTGGACCGCGTTCCGGCGCATAAGATTCAGGAAGACCGGATCAAGTACCTTACCGATGAAAAGCGGATCAAGGCGGTTACCGTTTTGTTCAGCGACCTGGAAGGTCGTCTGCACATGCTCGACTATGACAAGAAGTTTTTGGTGAAAAGCTGGGACAACCTGACGTTCGATGGGTCGTCCATTCGGGGATTTACGGCGCAACGGGAAAGCGACCTGCGGCTTTCCATGGATTGGTCGGCATTCTACTGGGGGCCCGCCGACGTATTCGGTTCAGGTAAGGTGTTGGTGTTCGGCGAAGTGATCGACAAGGATGGGTCGCCTTATAAAGCAGACATCCGTGGCGTGCTAAAGGGATTTGCGCAGGAGCAGTACGACAAGCAAGGCTACACGCTAAACGCGGCGAACGAAATCGAGGGATTTCTTTTCAATGGGATTGATGCCGAGGCACGCTACAACGAGACCTTGAAATTCGAGTACGTCAATACTGGCGGGTATTACCACTCGCTTCCGAGCGATCCGCTACGGACGTTTATCGACACCACCGCGGAAGTGCAGAGGGCCATGGGTTTCCAGAACGAGAAGGATCACCCGGAAGTTGCGCCTTCGCAATTCGAGATCAACTACGGGTACGGCGAGGTGGTTGCGGCGGCAGACCAGATTCAACTTTATAAGCTAATTTGCCGGCAGGTGGCGACGAAGATGGGACTGACGGCCTGCTTTTTGCCCAAGCCGGTGGTGGGCGTGAACGGCAACGGCATGCATACGAACGTGTCGGTGAGCCAAAAAGGCAAGAATCTTTGCTGGGATCCCAAGGGAGAAGAAAAACTCAGCAAGTTCGGGTGGGCGTTTGTAGACCGAATCCTGACGCATGGAAACGACATCTGCTTATTGCTGAATGCCAGCGTGAACGCGTACCGCCGGCTGGATCCACATTTTGAAGCGCCGAATCAGATCAAAGCGTCGGCGGTCGATCGCGGCTCGATGATCCGTATCCCGATCGGGAACGAGAAGAGCATGCGCGTCGAAGTGCGCTCGGTGGCGCCGGACGCCAATCCTTACCTGGTGATGCACTCGATCTTCAGGACCGGAATTGACGGCAACACGGCGAAGATCAAGAACCTGCGCCAGGCGGAGCGCTATCTGCCGGACAATATCTATACGGCACTGGACGATTTCCGGAAGGCGAAGTGGACGACCGAGCTGCTAGGGGAAGATGTCAAGGGACGTTACGCTGACTTGAAGCAAGCTGCGGCGGACCGTTGCGCACGGTTGCTAGGGACGTTCGTGAAAGCTCCTGAGGTGCAGTTCCACCACGAGGTCTACAACCAGTTTTTGTGGAATATGTTTTAGGCGATCAAAATCGGCGGTTCGCGACGGGTATCTCCCCACGTTGAAATTGTCGATTGGAGACCACCCATCCAAGAACTGTCCAATCCAGCCTCCAACGCGCCCTGCGTGTGGAGGAAGCGTGCCGGCAGACATCAGCGTTTTGCAGGGCCTATGGGCCTTCTTTAATTACGGCGGCGGCACCGGCGGCGTATTCTACCTGGACCACGTACGCTACCAATAGCAACCTAATAGCGTTCCCGCCTGCGCCTCCCAACCAGCAGGCGGGATTTACATCGCCGGGGCAGGTTGCGAGGGAAATTCTGTCCCGCATCCATTAGATGTCTGTGCGGTTTGGCGGTTTTGGGTAACTCAAGCGGATTGAGGTTGCGTTGACTTGGCGGCGACGGCATCCAGGACGCGGGTGGAATAAACCAGGGCAGCGCCGGCATTCATCGCAACGGCAACGCCCAGAGCTTCTGAAATTTCTTCCTTGGTGGCTCCCGCTTTCAGCGCGGCTTCGGTGTGGATGACCATGCAGCCGTCACAACGGGTAGTCACGGCTACCGCTAGAGAAATGAGTTGGCGGGTTTTTTCGCCGAGTTTGCTGGTCTTGGAGTTGGCTGCGCTCAGCGTCTGATAGCCGCGAGCGGTGTCCGGGCTGATCTTCATCAGTTCGCTTACCGTGGCGCCGATCTGTTTTTGGTATTCGTTCCAGTCCAGCATCATGGGAAATTCCTCGGTCGAGCCCGTGCAGGGCGTTTTTTGCGCGCCGAGTATACACCGCCTAATTTCGATCTTCCTCCTCGTTGTGATATGTTTTCAGGTTCGCGCAGCTGGTGGGAAATGTTTAGAGTGGAGCTGGAATGGTGCGAAATGCGACTTGGGCTGTTGGAGCCGCCAAGAGCGACACACAGAATGAAGTCTGTGCCAGTGTGGATGGAGAGCTTGTAAGTATCTGGAGGATCGGGAACTCATGAAGAGCGCGTACAACGGTCAGGCGATTCCTGCTGACGGCAAGGCGATCGGGTATAGCAGCGGTGAATTGCAGGTGCCGGATAACCCGATCATTCCGTTCATTGAGGGCGATGGGACGGGGCGTGATATTTGGAAGGCTTCGCGGCGGGTGTTGGATGCGGCGGTGGAGCACGCGTATGGGGGAAAGCGGAAGATTGCTTGGTTTGAAGTGTTTGCCGGCGAGAAGGCATTTAATGCGTTTAAGGAATGGTTGCCGGATGAGACTGTGGATGCGATTCGTGATTTTCGCGTGGCGATTAAGGGGCCTTTGACTACCCCTGTTGGCGGCGGGATTCGATCGTTGAATGTGGCTTTGCGGCAGCTTTTGGATCTGTATTCTTGCGAACGGCCGGTGCGGTATTTTGCAGGGGTGCCTTCTCCTGTTAGGGAGCCGGAGAAGATGGATGTTTTTATTTTTCGGGAGAACACCGAGGACGTTTATATCGGGATTGAGTGGAAGTCTGGGTCGGCTGAGGCTAAGAAGCTTTTGGAATTTTTGAACAATGACATGCTGAAGGGCGGGAAGAAGCAGATTCGGTGGGATTCTGGCGTGGGGATTAAGCCTATTTCACCCACTGGAACCAAGAGATTGGTGCGTCGGGCTATCAAGTATGCTTTGGCCAATAAACGGAAGAGCGTGACCTTGGTGCACAAGGGAAATATTCAGAAATTTACTGAGGGTGGGTTTCGGGATTGGGGTTATGAATTGGCGCAGGAGGAATTTCGGGCGGAGACGATTACGGAGCGGGAGAGCTGGATTGTCGATAATTTGGATAAGAATCCGTCACTGAGCGTCGAGCAGAATGCGGCGATGATTGAGCCTGGGTTGGAGCAGGCTACTGACACGTTTAAGAAGACGCTTTACGATGAAGTGAAGAAGACTTTGGACTCGATTTACACTACGCATGGGAAGGGACAGTGGAAGAAGAAATTGATGATGAATGACCGGATTGCGGATTCGGTGTTTCAGCAGGTTTTGATGCGGGCAGATGAGTATAGCGTTTTGGCTACTTCCAACTTGAACGGGGATTATTTGTCGGATGCTTGTGCTGCGCAGGTGGGTGGGTTGGGAATGGCGCCGGGATCGAATATTGGGGATGGGTTTGGGGTGTTTGAGGCTACTCATGGGACTGCTCCGAAATATGCGGATAAGGATGTGATCAATCCTTCGTCGCTGATACTTTCGGGGGCGATGATGCTGGAGTTTTTGGGGTGGGGTGAGGCGGCTAAGTTGATTGAGGATGGGATAGCTCGGACCATTCAGCAGAAGAAGGTTACGTATGATTTGGAGCGGTTGATGCCGGGGGCTACGAAGGTGGGGACTTCGGCATTTGCTTCGGCGATTATTGAAAATATGAGGGGGCACCGGTTGGAAGTCGGGGGTTAAAGATTGGAAGAAGAAGAATCGGAAAAGGATTACGCAGAGTGCGCCGAGAAGAGCCGGAAAAAGATTTAACACCGAGGGCACGGAAATACGAGCACAGAATTCACGGAGACCATTGAGATGAGTCGGAAGAAAGTTACAGTGGTGGGTGGTGGGTTTGTGGGTTCGACTACGGCGCAGCGGATTGTAGATTTGGAATTGGCGGATGTGGTTTTGACGGATATTTTGGATGGGCCGCCTGCCGGTAAGGCTTTGGATATGGTGGAGTCTGGGCCGATTACGCGGACCGATTCGTTTGCTACTGGGCTTTCTACTGCTGGCGGGGATTACAGTGGTACGGCGGGTAGCGATGTTGTCGTGATTACCGCGGGGTTTCCGCGGAAGCCGGGGATGTCGCGGGACGATTTGCTTAAGGCCAATTATGACGTGGTAAAGGCGGTGGTCGAGCAGATTGTCAAGCATTCGCCGGAGTGCATCCTCATCGTGGTTACAAATCCTTTGGATGCGATGGTTCAGGCGGCGTTCAAGGTTAGCGGGTTTCCGAAGGCGCGGGTGTTGGGGATGGCTGGGGTTTTGGATTCGGCGCGGATGAGCTCGTTTGTGGCTATGGAGTGCAAGGTTAGCGTCGAGAATGTGCACTCATTTGTTTTGGGCGGGCATGGGGATGACATGGTGCCTTTGCCGCGATATTCGACTGTGGCGGGTATTCCGTTGCCGGATTTGCTGCCGAAAGAACGAATCGACGCGATCGTCGAGCGGACTCGCAAAGGTGGCGCCGAAATCGTCAACTTACTCAAGACGGGATCGGCATATTACGCGCCGTCCGCGGCTGCTGTCGAAATGGTCGAAGCCATCGTAAAGGACAAGAAGAAAATCCTGCCCTGCGCAGTGTACCTCGACGGCGAATACGGTATTAAGGGCTTGTGCGTCGGCGTCCCCGTGAAGCTTGGAGCGAAGGGTGCCGAAGAAATTATTCAGATCAAGCTGACGCCCGAAGAGCATGCCGCGCTGCAGAAGTCGGCAGCCTCGGTGAAGGAACTTGTAACCGTTCTGGGTATCTAAGCAGTGGTGGTATGTGGGGTCGGAAGAACTTCTATTTCGGCGACAACATCTCGGTCGGCGTGAAAGACCTCGACCGGGCAGTGGATTGGTATCACGTTAAGCTGGGCCTGCGCCTAACTCCTTTCAAATCTAAGAATTTTGATGCTTTTTTATCGTTTGGAAAAAAGGCGAAATCGGGGTTGCGCTGGTAGTTATTCCACCCGGGGAGTCTAAGGCCAACGTTGAACGACACCCGATTGTTTTTACGAAAACAATTGAGGCTGCTTACGAGGACTTCTCGTTGAGAGGCGTAAATGTCGAGCCCATCCAAAGCGATTCTGGCGGCAATCGCTTCTTTCGCTTCCGGGACTTAGAAGGCAACGCGATAGAAGTTTGCCGAGAACCCTAAAAACCACGCTCGTAGCATCGCTCGGACTGACTGAATCTACGGGCCGAAAAGTTTTTCGGCTCCTATTACTAAGCCAAGCGTGAAGATGGCGATGGCTACTTCGCCGATGGCGCCTACGGCGAATGGCTTTAGACCTTGTTTGCGCATTTCGCGGAAGTTGGTGCGCAAGCCTACGCCGGCGAAGGTTAGCAGGAAGGCCCAGCGGGAGAGGTTGGCTACGGCGGTTACTTGTTCTTTGTTGAAGAACTGGTAGGTCGCTAGTACGGAGATTAGTAGGAACCCTAGGACGAATTTGGGGAACTTTTGCCAGAGGAAGGCGGCCTTGTTTTTTATGGTTTTGGCTTGGCCTTGGCTGGCCCAGTAGATGGCGTAGGCGAGGACTACGAAGCCGATCATGGCGTTGCGGGTGGTCTTGGCTAGGACGGCTAGCCTGCCGGCGGCGTCGGAATAGAGGGCGCCTGCGGCGGTGGCTTCGGCGGTGTTGTCCACGGCCAGGCCGGCCCAGAGGCCGTAGGCGTGGTCGCTTAGATGGAGGGCGTGGCCGATTAGTGGGAACGTGAACAGCGAGAGAGCGCCTAGGGCCAGGATGGCGGCTATGGCGAACGAGGAGTCTTCTTCGTCAGCATCGATGGCGCCTTGGGTGGCGATTATGGCGCTTACGCCGCAGACTGCGGAGCCTACTGCTAAGAGGGTGGTTAATTTCGGGCGCAGGCCGAATGCTCGACCTAGGAACAGCATAAAGGCGGTGGCACCGGCGATTTCCAGGGCTACCAGGCCTAGACTTACGCCACCTAGTTTCAGGACGTCGCCCAGCAGGAAGCGGGCGCCTAGGAGGACGATGCCTGCTTTTAGCCAGAATTCGTAGGTGGCTACGCCTGCGCGGAAGATTTCGGGGACGCCTACCGTGTTGGAGATGGCTAGACCGATCAGGATCGCCCAAAGTACGTATTCGATGTTGGGGAAGGTCCAATGATGGGATTTGGCGTAGGCGGCAACGTTTTTTTCCAGTAGCTTGCCGGCGTAGCCAACGGCCGCTAGCAGGAGCACGCCGGGGATCAGTCGGAGAAATTGCAAAGCGGATTGCTCGGTGCGGGTCCGCGGTAGGGCTATCGATGATGCCATAACTTCTTAGGTCCTCCGTTTGTTCTCCTGCGTCGGGACTGGAGCCGAACCAATCCGTTGTTGCTGAGGGTTTGCGCTGAGATCCTTCGGCTACCCTCGTCGGGTAGCCTCGGGATGACATTGGATGACCTGGGATGCGTTCGCTACCATGGCACACGGGTGACGATGCCGGCGCGGATCAGTAGGGCTGCGGCTAGGGCGATGACTACGGCCCAAGTATCGATCGACAGAAGTTTTTTTCTGGGGGTTAGTGGTTGAGTGTTGGTGCTCATTTTGCGCTCCGGTGACTCCTGTGTTGGTTAAACCTTGTACGACGTTGCAACCTCGATTCATTTAGGTCTAAACCGCGCCTTCTTGAACCCTTCGCGGCCCCGGGTGAAGGGGCGGCTCGACTTAACTGATCGTCGAGTGCTTGCGGCGGTATTCGTCGATCTCACCTCGCCAATTCGTTGCGGCGATTTCCTGGATTTCGTGCGTGGCTACGCGGCCTACGATTAGCAATGCGGGGGCGGGAAGTTTTGCTTCCCTGGCCAGGCCCGCGACAGTGGTCCAGCGGATTTGCTGTTGCGGGGTGGTGGCGTTGGAAACGATTACGCAGGGTAGATCTTCGGGTTGGCCGGCTTCGCGGAGTCGATGAGAGACTTCGGCGTAGTCGGCTCCGGGCATGTAGAGGACCAGGGTTGTGGTACTGGAGATTGCGGCCCAGTCGAGTTGCGGGGTGACCGTGAATGGATCGGATTGGGCGGAGTCGGACCCGCGCGAATAGGTTGTGATTACGATTTGCGATGCGGCGCGGCGATCGGTTAGCGAGATTCCTGCGGCTGCTGCGGCGCCCAGAGCAGCGGTTATACCGGGCACGATCTCGAAAGGGACGCTGGCTCGGCGGAGTGCTTCGATTTCTTCGCCGGCGCGGCCGAAGACTACCGGGTCCCCGCCCTTCAGGCGGATGATGATTTCGTGATGCGTTGTTGATTGGTTGTTTGAGTAGGGTGCGGCGGAAGGATCGGCGGACCGATCTAAAGATCGGCCACTAGGTGATCGCGGGCTTCGGTTTGCGTGGCCTATCAGCAATTGGTTGATTTCGTCCTGCGTTAGGAGCTTTTGGCCGCAGCGCTTGCCTACGTCGATGGTTTCGGCTTGCTTCGGAATGAGTTGGAGCACTTCCCTGCTGACCAGCGAATCGTGCAGGACGATGGTGGCGCGCCCGAGCAGCCGTGCCGCTTTCACGGTGAGGAGATCGGGAGCGCCTGGGCCTGCGCCGATGAGATAGACCTTGCCCACTAGTTTTCGGCTCCGACAGGGATAGGGCCTTGGACAGCGGCGTCGCGTTCCACCGGGGCGGCGAAACCACCGGCTAGGACGGCGCGCAGTTCTTCGTTCGAGCGGCGCGCGAAAAATTGCCGGAGGTTCTCTCCTGGTTCGCGATGCTCATTAAATTGCTGCAAGAGGCGCTCTAGGGCCTCGGGGACTTCGGTGGCGGCGCAGCGATAGCCTACCGGGCGGGCGATGGAGGCGAATTCACCTAGGCTTCCGCCGATGCAGAAGTAGTAGGCGTCGACCATCTTGCCGTCGAGCCTGATTTTCTTGCCTTCCAGGCCGATGTCGGCGATCCAGTGCTGGCCGCAGCTGTTGGGGCAGCCGGTAACGTTGATGCGCAGCTGCTGCGCGAAGCCGGGGATGCGCTCGTCCATCTCGGTGGCGAGCCAGCGAGCGAAGCCTTTTGTCTCGGTGAGGGCTAGCTTGCAGAATTCGGTGCCGGTGCAGGCGACTGCGGCGCGCGCGAAGACGGAAGCACGTACGGGGAGGCCGCCAGCGGTGAGTTCGGCGGCGACCCGGGCGGCTTGACGGTCGGGCACGTTTACGATTACGAGATTCTGCATAACGGTATTGCGGACGTGGCCATCGCCGTAGCGATCGGAGAGGTCTGCCGCGAAGCGCAGCTGCTCGGGGGTAATGCGACCGCTGAGAACGTTGGCGCCGACGTAAGACAGGCCGAGTTGTTTTTGGGCGTGAATGCCCACGTGATCTCGATGCACGTCGGAGGGAACTTCTTCCGGCTCGGCAGGATCCAGCGTAAAACCGATCCGCTGCTGCAATTCGGCGAGGAAGCGGTCCGCGGTCCAGCCATGTTGCAGGAACAAAAACTTGAGGCGGGCGCGTTCTCTGTTTTCGCGGAGAACATCCGAGGCGCGGAAAATCTCCGCGATCCCGCGGGCTACGGGAACGACCTGTGTCCAGGACACGAAGGCGTTCAGGCGTACGGCGAGATGAGGATTGGTGGAGAGGCCGCCGCCGACACGCACGGAAAATCCGATTTCCGTACCGCCGGGCCGCTTGCGCGAGACCGGAGTAAAGCCGATGTCGTTGATCTCCGGATAATTGCACCACGAACGACATCCGGTGATCGAAATCTTGAATTTGCGCGGCAGGTTGTAAAACTCGGAATTGCCGCCGAGGTCGCGATTGATCTCCAAAGCGAGAGGTGAGGCGTCGCAGAATTCGTGGGCGTCGAAGCCAGCCAGCGGGCAGCCAGTTACGTTGCGGGCGACGTCGCCGCAGGCGCCGATGGTGGTCAGGCCGGCCGCCGACAATGTTTCGATCACATCGGGAAGGGCGTCGACGGTCACCCAATGCAGCTGGATATTTTGCCGAACGGTGATATCCGCGACGCCGCGGGCGTGTCGCTCGGCGAGGTCAGCGATGGCGCGAGTTTGCTGGCTGGTCAAGAGGCCATTGGGGATGCGAATGCGCACCATGAAGAATTCGGTAGCCTTGCCTTCGCCGTTTTTTCCGCCGATGACGCCAACCCCATCCCCTTGGCTGTAAATTCCCCAGGAACGCAGGTAGGTGCCAAACCATTCCGCAGGAATCGAGGCGTGCCCTTGCCGGGCGAATTCCTTAATCTCGCCGAGGCGCTCCCAGGCGTTCTTCTGGCGCTTGAAACGCTCGATGCGCTGAGCTCTTGTTTCTGTCGTAGTGTCGGCCATTGGCGATGTTTCCCTGCTAAAAACAAAAAACCCACGCTGCCTGAACTCTGGCATCGTGGGCTTCTGAACTTGCGATTAAAGTCTAGCTAAGTCCGGAAACTCTTCTGGCCAGAGATGTGCGCCTTGCGACACGCAGCGTTACATGCGCAGGGACAACCCACCGTCTGGCAAAATGAAGTCATATTACGTAATTAAGGATACGTTTGGTCCCATTCAATTGTCAAACTCGGGATCGAGTCAAAAAATAGATACAGTACACGCGAAAAACAGATCGGCTCTATTGCGGCGTTTTCTTGGTGGTAGGAGCGGGCTTTGCTCCCGTACCCGTCGCCGGCTTGGTTGCCGCAGGCGCTGGCGAAATGATGGTCGCGGTTGTGATGAAATCGAGCTTGGGCCAACCCTTATCCAGATACGGCTTGCCTTGCTTTTGAATCTGTTCCTGATCCGGCCCTCCGCCGGATGGGGCGCCTTCGCCGTACTGATCGTAGAGCATGTCGACCACCTTCATGCCATCGGTCACCAGGCCGAAGGGGGCGAAACCATCGTGATCGAGTCGTTTGTTGTCTCCAAAGTTGATGAACACCTGCGTGGTGCGCGTGTTTGGACCGCCAGTGGCGAACGTGATGTAGCCGCGCACATTGCTTTGCGTCACTGGATCGTCCTTGATCGCTGCCGGCTCCCAGACCTTATTGATCGCGGGATATGCACTGATGCCGAATTGCGCCATAAAGCCGGGAAGCACTCGGAAGAAGCTGGCATTGTCGTAGAAGTGGTGCTTGACCAGATTGTAGAAGCGATCGGCGCCGAGTGGAGCCCACGAACGCGTGACAGTAACCACGAAGTCGCCGCGCGTGGTGGAGAATTGGACCTTGTACTCGTCGGGAGCTTTTTCTTTCAGTAGCGCGGGATGCAGCAGGGCGCGATCGTAGGCCGGTCGCGCGCTGGCGGAGCTGGCGGGCTTCTTCGTGGTGGTGCCTTGCGCGGGCGTTTTCGGCGTCGTGGATTGCGCCTGGGGACCCGCTTGCGCCGGGACGCATAGAACTCCCGTCAACAAGATCGCAAAAATCAGACACCCGAATTTTACTCCATTTGGGAATTTGCTCGGTTCGATGCCTGCAATCATCTCGATCCATCTCCGTGTCGCATATTTGTACAACACCGCCTACAACATTTCAGTTTCAATTCGCCGCGTTCGATTCCGTCCCGATGCGCTCGACATCCGCCATGAGCCGCAAGGTATTCTCGCCGAGAATCTTTTTTACGTCACCCTCCGAGTAGCCTTTTCGTAACAGGCCTTCGGTGATTTTTGGCAGCTGTGTCGCGTCTTCCATGCCGAAGGGCATGTTGGCGCCATCAAAATCGGAGCCAAGCCCTACGTGATCGATCCCCGCTACTTTCACAGCGTGGTCGATGTGGTCGATAATTTTCGTCCAGTCGACGCGCGGCAGTTTACCCTGTTCCACATACTCCCTCGTGATTCGATCGCCTTCGATCAATTGGCAGCCCTCTTTGCCGCCGCAGCGCTTTTGGACTTCGATCGCGATCGCCCTATTGATCTCCGGATGCGCTTTTTCGGCGTCGCGAAATTCCTGGCTTAGAAAGCCGACGTGATAGTTGATTTGGACGACGCCGCCTTTGGCGGCTAGTTCGCGAATCATCGCGTCACTCAGGTTGCGGGGGTGGTCGCACAGCGATCGGCAGTTGGAGTGCGAAGCAATCACCGGCGCTTTGCTGACACTCAACACGTCGCGAAAGGTTTTGTCGCTGACGTGTGAGACATCCACTATCATGCCCAGGTGATTCATTTCGCGAACGACATCTTTCCCGAAATTGCTGAGACCGTTGTGTACCGGCTTGGCCGTCGAGGAGTCGGCCCATTCGCAATTGCCGCTGTGCGTTAACGTCATGTAGCGGACACCGAGATCAGCGAACTTTCGCAGCACGCCAAGATCGCTGTTGATCATGTGGCCGCCCTCGACGCCCATCAGAATCGCGATCTTGCCCTGCTCGCGGGCTTCGCGAACCTGTGCGGCGGTGGTGGCCAGGACTAAATCCTGCCGGTGTTTGCGTACTTGCTCGCGAACGGCGTTGATTTGGTCGAGGGCGTGTTGGACGGCTACCGGGCCAGTGATTTTGCTGGGAATCCAGATGGAAAGAAAAATTGCATCGAGCCCGCCTTGTTTCATGCGCGGGATGTCGATGCTGCCTTTCGCATTACGCGCGCCGAGGTCGAAATGGCCATCGATGAAGCGCTGCGTGGTATCGGCGTGGGTGTCCACAACGATTGAGGACAAATGCACTCTGTGCGCACGGGCCGCTAGGTCGTCTCCGCTCACGGCAGCCTCCGCAAGCGCAAAAATCGCGAGGCAAAGACCGGCGAACCACATGATTCGGCGCATGCCACTCCGCATTATTCTCCCTGAGGTTATGGCTTAACTCCGAGACGCTGGACCGCCGGCGCCAAGATCCCGCATGTTGGCGGCTATTGCTGAGACTGGAGTTCCCTGCTCACTTTCTCGGCTTGCTCCATGACGCGCAAGGTGTTTTCGCCGAGAATTTTGCGGATGTCACCTTCAGAATAACCCTTCCGCAGCAGGGCTTCCGTGATTTTGGGAAGCTTTGAGGCGTCCTCCATGCCTTCCGGCATGTTCGCGCCGTCAAAGTCGGAGCCTAGGCCAACGTGATCCGCGCCGACGAGTTTCACCGCGTGGTCGACGTGATCAACGATTCGTTCCCAGGTTACGTGGGGTAGCTGCCCTTCGTCGGTAAGCTTCTTTTCGAGTTTAGCCCCTTCGCGCTCAAAGCACTCCTGGTCGTCGCCGCAGGTCTTCTTCAATTGATCGATCACGGTGACCACGCCGCCAGTGGCTTTGGCGGAGGCATCTTTGTAGGCCTGGTCGATAAAGCTTTTCTCGTAGTTGATCTGGATGACTCCACCTTTAGCGGCCAGCGCCTTGATCATGTCGTCGCTCATATCGCGTACGTGATCGCACAAAGCGCGGCAGGACGAGTGCGAAGCGATCGGCGGAGCCTTGCTGATCTCCAGTGCATCGTAGAAGGTTTTATCGCTGACGTGAGAGATGTCCACCATTATTCCCTGCCGATTCATTTCGCGCACGACCTCTTTGCCAAAGTCGGTGAGGCCGTTATGAGCAGCCTTGTCGGTGGACGAATCGGCCCACTCGTCGTTGTAGAAATGGGTCAGGGTCATGTAGCGCACGCCTAGATCGGAGAAAATACGCACCATATGGATATCATTGCCGATCATGTGGCCGCCTTCGACGCCCATCAGCGCGGCGATTTTGCCCTGCGCGTGGGCGCGGCGCACATCTTCGGCAGTACGCGCCATCACGATCTCTTTCGGATACTTGGCAACGTTTTCGCGCACCGCGTCGATTTGATCGAGCGCTTTCTGGATCGCGGGAGGACCCAGAATGCGGCCGTCGATCCAGATGGAAAAGAAAATGCCGTTCATTCCGCCTTCGCGCATGCGGGGGATATCGATAGCTCCATCCGGATTTCGCTTGCCGAGATCGAAGCCGGCCTTCGAGAAGAATCTCTGTGTCGTATCGTCATGGGTGTCGATCACCATCGACGAGAACTGAAGTTTGTGAGCGCGTTCGGCTAAATCGTCGGCAGGAACGGAGCGAACAAAGACATTGGTACTTATCAGGAAAATAGCAGCAAATAGACCGGTAGCATGGGCTGGGCGCATCGAATTCTCCTTGAGATCGCGAGACGAGAGGTGAGAGTTTACCCTATCAACCATCCAAGCAGCGCTTGTTTCCACGCTTGCCGGTTGATTTCGGCGAGCGATTCGGTGAGGGGGATTTCTTTGGGGCAGGCCCGTACGCAATTTTGCGAGTTGGCACAGTCTTCAATGCCGCCATGGCCCATCGAGGCTTGCAAACGCTCCTTAGCGTGCATCGCGCCGGTGGGGTGCATGTTAAAAAGGCGGACTTGGCTGAAAATTGCGGCACCCATGAATTCGCTGTGTTCATTCACCTGCGGGCAAACTTCCAGGCAATTTCCGCAGGTGATGCAGCGCGACAACGGATAGGCCTTTTCCTGCGTTTCCGGTGCGACGCGCGGGCCTTCACCTAGATCATAGCTGCCGTCGATGGGAATCCATGCCTTCACCCGTTTCAAGCTCTCGAACATGAACTGACGATCGACCGAGAGATCCCGCACTACGGGAAATTTCGACATGGGCTCGATGCGAATGGGCTGCTCGAGCTGGTCGATTAGCGCGGAGCAGGCCATGCGCGCTTTGCCGTTAATCAGCATCGCGCAGGAACCGCAGACTTCTTCGAGACAGTTGGAGTCGAAGGTCACGGGGGTGGTTTTCTTACCCTCGCGCGTGAACGGATTTTCCGCGATATCGCGCAGACAGATGATCACATTCAGCGACGGCCGCCACGGCAGCGCAAATTCTTCCCACCACGCGGCTTCCTTGGGGCTCGCTTGCCGCTTGATGCGCAGGACGACTTGTTTCGTCTCGGCCATTCCTACCTCATTTCACCGCGTCGTAGCGGCGCGGCCGCGGCGGGATCAGCGAGATATCTACCGGCTCATAACTAAGCTGGATATCGTTATTCACCCACTTAGCGCGCGTGGTCTTGAGCCAGTTGGCGTCGTCGCGATCCGGGAAATCCGGCTTGTAGTGCGCCCCTCGAGATTCGTTACGGTAAAACGCGCCGAGCGTAATCGTGCGGGCCAGGATCAGCATATTTTCCAGCTCTCGAGCGAAGTTGAGCGTTTGATTGGACCATTGCGTTCGGTCGCTGAGATTGACCTTCCGATAACGCGCCTGCAGATCGCCCAGCTTGGCGTACGCGCCTTCCAGATTCTTATTGATGCGCGTCACGGTGACGTGCTCGGTCATGATTTCGCCGAGTTCCTTCCAGATGGTGATCGGATTCTCCGTGCCGTCGTGCGTGATCAGCGCCGCGTTCTTGTCTTCTTGGCGTTTTTGCTCGCGTGCGAAAACCCTCGAGTCCACGGATTCCGCGCCCGTTTCCATGCCCCGCGCATATTTCACGGCTGCGGGGCCGGCAATGCCGCCGCCGAAGATACACGACACTAGCGAATTCGCACCCAGCCGATTCGCGCCGTGATACTGGTATTCGCACTCGCCGGCTGCGTAGATTCCAGGGACGCTGGTCGCCTGATCGTCATTGTTTACCCAAATTCCGCCCATGGTGTAGTGCATGGCCGGAAAAACCTTCATGGGCTCGTCGCGCGGGTCAACGCCGAGGAACTTTTCGTAAATATCGAGAATGCCTTCGAGCTTGCGGTCGAGCGTCTCGCGCGGGATGTGCGTCACATCCAGATAAACCGCGGCTTGACCGTTGATCCCCAGCTTCTCTTGATACACGATCCGGTGAATCGCGCGCGTCGCGATGTCACGAGGCACCAGGTTGCCGTACTTCGGATACCACTCCTCCAGGAAATAAAAGCGCTCTGCTTCTGGAATACTCTTCGCCGCGCGTTTGTCCGAGGGATTTCGCGGAACCCAGACGCGGCCGCCCTCGCCACGAGCGGATTCGCTCATCAATCGCAACTTGTCTTCGCCGGGGATGGCAGTCGGATGCACCTGAATGAATTCGCCATTCGCGTAGTCGACGCCTTGCTGCAAAAGCGCTGATTGGGCCGAGCCGGTGCATACTACGGAATTCGTCGAACGACCAAAAATTGCACCGATTCCGCCGGTGCAGAAAATTACAGCGTCGGCGGCGAACGTCTTCACTTCCATCGAGCGTAAATCCATTGCGCAAATGCCGCGCCCCACTCCCGCCTGATCGATGATCGCCGACAAAAACGTCCAGCCTTCGCGCTTGGTTACGCGGCCTTCGGATTCGTGGCGCCGCACCTGTTCGTCCAGCGCGTAGAGAAGCTGCTGGCCGGTGGTGGCTCCGGCAAACGCCGTGCGGTGATACAGTGTGCCGCCAAAACGGCGATAATCCAGCAATCCTTCGGGAGTGCGATTGAAGGCGACTCCCATGCGGTCCAGCAAATCGATGATTCCGGGCGCCGCCTCGCACATGCGCTTGACCAATGGTTGATTTGCCAGGAAATCCCCGCCGTAAATGGTGTCGTCGAAATGTTTTTGCGTCGTGTCGCCTTCGCCCTTTTGATTCTTCGCGGCATTGATGCCGCCCTGTGCGCACACGGAATGGGACCGCTTGACCGGCACGATCGAGAAAAGCTCGACCGGCACGCCCGCCTCTGCCACACGGATCGTGGCCATCAGGCCGGCGAGTCCTCCGCCCACGACAATGATTTTCGGCTGTCTCATTTTGAAATAACGTACGAAGCGAACGGGTGCCAGTTCAATCGGAAGCTAAGAATGATCAACACGCCCACCAGGCTGAAGGTCACGCCGATCAAGACTCCAAGCTGTCCCGCAGCACGTTGTGCGCGTACCGTGGCGGCCAGTCCCCACTTACACAGAAAATTCCAGATCCCGACACCCAGATGGAAAGAAGACGCTAAAACGCCCACGAGAAAGAACGCCAGGTACCACGGATTCTGCAAATCGTGCTCTACCGTTGCGTAGCTCGACGTTCCATGGGTCAGCCACCGCTCGGTGTAGAGATGCCATCCAATGTAGAAAAATGCAATCAGCCCAGTGTATCTCTGTAGCGTGTACAGCCAGTTTTTCACCCACGGATATTCCGAAACGTTCGATTGCCCGCGCAGCCAGATGTAAATGCCGTATCCACCGTGATAGAGCATCGGCAAAAAAATAAAAGCCCACTCCACGAAAATGCGGAACGGAATGGTCTGCAATGTTTGCGAAGTCTCGTCGTACTGGCGGGCGCCCACCAACGCGGCGCTGTTGGACCAGAAATGTTCGGCCAGAAATGCGCCAACAGGAACTATACCGGTCAAGGAATGCAGTTTGCGGAGGAAATAACTTGATTCAGGCCGGGTTGCCGTAGCGGACATGCCCTCTCCGCCGCGTCCTAGCCCTCTGGGCGCTTAGAATCGTGGCAAATTCAGTATAGAGAGTTGAGACGAGTCATGCAAGTTGGGGAGCGCGACGGAAAAACAAATCCTTCGAACCTTTCCGCCAAAGGCGTTTCGTGTCTCGTATCAGTAACCTGGATTCGCAGTTTTTACAATTGTTCAGGCCTCGACAATGTTATTCTCAAACAAATATTACTGTATTACGTCGCCGGGGTTTTCCTCCTGGTCGCCACACTGCACTGCGAATTGTGGACAAATTATGCGCCTAGTCACAGAACTCGAACGCCTTGCGGACGCCCTGGGCGACGACGATAGCTCAACCCCCATCGTGTGGTCCACGGTGGCCGAGCGCATCGCCAAAAGCCTCGGTGTGAAGACCGCCGAGGTCGGCATTCTCGGGATATCAGCGAAGTGGCGGCACTTGCACTTTTTGGCCCCCGAAGCCCTCAAAAATGTCGGATTCATCCCGCTCACCAGCAATTCGGCGCTGGCCGCGCGGACAGTTCGCGAAAGCCGTCCGGAAATCGACAATAGTTTCGCCTCCGTCCGGCACGCGAGTGTCTTTGAAGGAGTCAAAATGGCAGGCGGTGAGCCCGGCGATGCTATTCAAAAAATTATCAGCGCACCCATTCTTGTCGGCGGCAAGGTAATCGGCGTGATCCAAATCAGTCGGAAGGGTCCCAGTTCCGTGACCTGCGGCCCGGACTTCACCCCCGCGGATCTAGGCAAAGTACTGGCGCTGACCAAGCCTCTCGGCAAACTGTTGCTCCACGCCGTCGGCGATTAATTTCATCACACGGTAACAATTCAGAGTCGCCGCTGTGCGAATTCTGCAAAATCTCGACGAACTATTCTTGGGTCCATCTTTGATTACTGGGCGCCGCACGGGAATTGCGTTGACACTGCAAAACCTTCTTGTTACTTTTCCACAGCGGCAAAATTTTCGCTCTCAGTCAATTTCACGGAGGCACCCACACCGGCACCATGGCGTTCGTCGCAAAGAAAATATTTCTCACCAAAGGGGTCGGAAAACATCGTGAAAGGCTTTCGAGCTTTGAGCTCGCTCTCAGGAACGCGGGAATCGCGGCCTGCAACATCGTGCGCGTCTCCTCTATCTTCCCGCCAAATTGCAAATTGATTTCGCGCAGCGAAGGTCTGAAATATATTAAGCCAGGCCAAGTTGCGTTTACGGTCATTAGTGAAAATTCCACGAAAGAAGCACACCGCTTAATAGCGGCAAGTATCGGTTTGGCCCTACCCAGCGATAAATCGATGTACGGCTATTTGTCCGAGCACCATTCCTTCGGCGAAACCGAAGAAGTAGCCGGCGAGTACGCGGAAGAACTAGCGGCGGAAATGCTGGCGACGACTTTGAACGTGGAATTCGACCCCGATCTCTCTTTCGACGAAAAAAAAGAGGTCTACCGTATTTCCAACAAAATCGTGCGAACTATGAACGTGACACAATCCGCGGTCGGCGACAAACGCGGCCTTTGGACGACAGTTCTAGGCGCCGCCATTCTCATCGGTGAAGACGATTAGTCAAGAATCGGGAGCGGACGTAGAAATAGACCAGCTAATGCTTACGGTTGGTAGTACCCGATCCGCTGCAGTACCGCGCCCACCACCAGTGGTAGCGCTACCGTCGCGTCTTCGAAGACCTCCGCGAAACGCCCGCCTTCTTCCGGCGGCACAAATTTTCCCCACGATACCGCCTCGGTGTACGTACTCCCGCTCAAACCGCCCCAGTGCACCGGCTCCGGACAAATGCGTAAACCATAGTTGTAGCGCTTAAGCGGCACTTTCTTGTATCCGCGTCGCGCCATCAATTCCGCATAAACCCCAAATTGCTGCGACCAATTCCGCGGCACACCGCCGCCTACCGTAAAAATCCCCATCCGCTTCGTCGCCAGCATGGTGTCAGCAAACATTTCGAAATCCTCAAACGGATCAAACCGCAGGAACGGCTGGTTGACCTTCTGCCGCGCAATCTTGTGCAGCGCAAAATCAATGCCCAATTCCGAATCCGAAAACGCCGGCACAAACACGGGCACGTCGCATTCGAAAGCAGACTTAAGGATTCCCCGCCCGGCGCCCTGCTTTTTCAGGTACTCGCCGATCCTCCGATGTAGTTTCCAACTGCATACATTTTCTTTAGCGTCCCACTCGTCGAATATATGGTCCACAACTTCTTCGACGTGATCGAGATTGGTTTCCGGCTCCAGCGAATCGTACACGCGGTTGTAACCGGCCTCGAACAGTTCCTTATCGTCCATCTTCGAAGGGTCGTACCGGAAATGGGAAAGTCCGGTAGCTTCAACCAATCCGTGCGCCATCAACGCTCCCGTCGAAACCACGGCCTTCACGATTCCGCTCTCAATCAAATCGCAAAAAACCAGCCCCATCTTTCCGACCGTCAATGCGCCAGACAGCGTCAACACCACAAAACAATCCTTGTCCCGCGCCATCGCTTCCAGCACGTCCGCAGCGTCGCCGATCTGCCGGCCGGTATACGCCGTGTTCCCCATCGCTCGCACTAGCTGGTCGATGGTCTTGCATTTTGATAAATCCAGCGGGAAGATCGGCCTCAGTTTGTCCTTAACCGGATCGTGCAGCACGCGTCCGGTGACCGTCTTCTTCTGCTGCTTTGCCATTTACGCTCCTGAAAATCCGCGTGGATCTTACTTTTGGTGCTCGCTTGCGATCCTGCGTTGTTTAAATTCTAATCAGCCAGCGACGTTACACCCGCAGATTGATAATACAAATGCGCAGCGAAGGAAAGAGAAATTCACGTGAATAAGCACCGTTGCAGCTCATGCTAAACTAAATTTCTATGCCAGACAAATTTACAATTGGCCTCGTGCAGATGCGTTGCACCGCCAGCGCCGACGAAAACCTTGCGCATGCGATTGACAAGATCCACGAAGCCGCCTCTCGTGGAGCGCAGATCATTTCCCTGCACGAACTTTTTCGCAGCGAATATTTCTGCCGCAAAGAAGATGCCGAATTATTCAATCTAGCCGAAGCTGTCCCCGGCCCCGCCACCGAAGCGCTAGCCCAAATCGCAAAGGAAGAAGAGGTCGTCCTGGTCGTCTCCCTCTTCGAGCGCCGCGCCGCCGGCGTCTACCACAATACCTGCGCGGTCCTCGACGCCGACGGCAGCTTCCTCGGCAAATACCGTAAAATGCACATCCCCGACGACCCGCTCTACTACGAAAAATTTTATTTCACGCCCGGCGACCTAGGCTTCCCCAATTTCAACACCAAGTACGGAAAAATCGGGGTGCAAATCTGTTGGGACCAATGGTATCCGGAAGGATCGCGGGTCACCGCGCTGAGCGGAGCTCAAGTCATCTTCTATCCCACCAGCATCGGCTGGCACCCGCACGAAAAAGCCGAATTCGGCGCTGCCCAACTGGACGCCTGGCGCACTATCCAACGCGCCCACGCCATTGCCAACGGAGTTTACGTCGCGGTGGTCAATCGCGTAGGCTACGAAGGCCAACCCAAAACCGGCGATGCAGGTCTCGAATTCTGGGGAAATTCTTTCGTGGCCGATCCCTTCGGCCAAGTCGTAAGCGAAGCTTCGAACGATAAAGAAGAAATCTTGGTAGTCGAATGTGATCCAGCAAAAAGTGAAGACACTCGCCGCAATTGGCCTTTCCTGCGCGACCGTCGCATCGACGCTTACGGCCCCATTCTCAATCGCTGGCTCGGCGATTAAGCGCATGCCGCGAACGCGAACTCCGCTCCCCGAGCCTCCGCCGACTCCCTTCGAACGCGGCTACGCGATGCCCGCCGAATGGGAGCTTCATTACGCCACATGGCTAAGCTGGCCGCATGAGCAAACCGACTGGCCGGGCAAGTTCCCCACGATCCCCTGGGCTTTCGCTGAAATCGTCCGCCACCTCGCGCGGGTGGAACGCGTCTATCTGCTGGTAGAAAATCGCGCCGCAGAATCCAAAGTCCGCACCATTCTGAAAAAGTCCGGCGCCGATCTTGCCGCCGTGGATTTCTTCCGCGTTCCCACCGACCGTGGCTGGATGCGCGATTCCGGCCCGATCGCCGTCGTCAACGCGCGAGGCCAAATCGCCTACACCCACTGGCGCTTCAACGGCTGGGCCAAATACAGTAATCACAAAAAAGATGCGGTCGCCGCGGCTCAAGTGAACAAAACACTAAACCACCACCTCTTGCAGCCAACCCACAAAAGCCGCCGCATCGTCTTGGAAGGCGGCAGCATCGATGTAAATGGCCGCGGCAGCCTGCTAACCACCGAGGAATGCCTCTTGAGCAAAACCCAAGAACGCAACCCAGGTTTCACGCGCGAAGACTACGCCGAAGTCTTCCGCAACTATCTGGGCGCAACGCAAACCCTCTGGCTCCGCAACGGCATAGCCGGCGACGACACCCATGGCCATGTAGACGATCTAGCCCGTTTCGTAAATCCCACGACCCTTGTTACGGTCGTGGAGCAAGACAAATCCGACGCCAACTACGCTCCGCTGCAGGAAAATCTAGCACTACTCCGGGGAATGAAAGACCCTGCCGGCAAATCATTTCGAATCGAAACCATTCCAATGCCGGCGCCAATTTATTTCGACAATCAGCGCCTGCCCGCGAGCTACGCAAATTTCTACATCGCCAACAAATTAGTAATCGTCCCCACCTTCAACGACCCCAACGACCGCGTGGCGCTAAACGCGCTGGCTAACCTCTTCCCTGACCGCGAAGTAGCAGGCGTAGCCTGCCGCGATCTAGTCTTAGGCCTGGGCACCCTTCACTGCATGACCCAACAGCAACCAGCCTCCAAGTAGCAGCGGCACTCCTGCTTTTGCAGGGACGACCGCGACCACGACCAACACCGATCGAAGGACCAACTTCCTACCATGCGAATTTTCTGCAACTCCCTAAGGTGTCCCACGCGGGGTTGGTATTTCTGTCTCCCGACGCTACAATGCCCACATCTCAGAAACCAAAATGTACCGTCGTTCGCCAAGGAGGCCGAATGCCAGCGTCACTCTTACTAACCCTCTATCAAGACCGCGTCGTAGTAATCGACTGGCAGCGAGGCCTACTAGGCTGGATCGTAATTGGCCTCATCGCCGGCTGGCTAGCAGGCAAAATCGCCCGGGGCGCAGGCTACGGCTGTATCACCGATATAATCCTAGGTCTGGTGGGCTCCGTTGTCGGCGGCTGGCTGTTCATGAAGCTAGGCATCCTGGGCGGCGGCTTCCTCTACAGCCTTGCCGCAGCCACCGTAGGCGCGATCATCCTGGTCTCCATAGTCCACCTGTTCGCAGGCAACCGCTGACAAGCGCGTACGGCAACTCCCCTTTTGTAGGGGTGCAGCACGGCTGCACCCTGCCTCGCCTAGCCGTGCACCCTAACGCGAATGTCAACTCGAGCGAAGCGAGAGATCTGCTTTTTCTATCCGCCGTCGGCCAACGCATCCGCAAAAATCACAAAGGCCGATTCACAACCGGTTCCTTAGGAACCGCCTTCCGCATGTCCTGCCCCACCTTTATATGCTGATCCACGAGCAGCGCCGGCGTATGCGCCAACCACTCCGCCAAAGAAATATCCTCATGGTGAGGATTCGCGAACATCTCCAAGAACACTAACTCGGTATCCCCAGTATTCTCGATATAGTGCGGGTTCGATCGCAAAGTATAATCACGTCCCCCTCTTTCCTATCCATCGTCCCTGCCCGCGACCCCGCCGTGAACACCGTCATCCGAGCCTTTCCGCTGATGTAGTCTTGCCACCCAGGCGCGACCGCGCGACATCCCGACTCGCAACCCACATGCAACCCCGCACATCCCCGTGTGATACGATCAACATGGAAGAAATGGAGAGAACCATTCATTGAGCAATGCCTCGCAGTCCCTAACAGCCATCCCGCTAGGCGGTCTAGGCGAATTCGGCATGAACATGATGGCGTTACGCTTAGGCGACGCCATCATCGTAATCGACGCCGGCATGATGTTCCCCGAATCCGAACTCCTCGGCGTAGACCTGGTCATTCCCGACATCACCTACCTGAAACAAAATCGCGCCTTAGTAAAAGCGATCGTCCTAACCCACGGCCACGAAGACCACATCGGCGCGCTACCGTATATCCTCCGCGACCTAAACGTCCCGGTCTACGGCACCCGCTTCACCCTAGCCTTGGTGAAAAAGCGCCTCGAAGAAGCAGGCCTAATCGACTCCACCACCCTTCGCGAAGTAATCCCAGGCCGCCTGGTAGAAATCGATCCATTCGAAATCGAATTCATCCCGGTGACCCACAGCACCATCGACTGCGTAGCCCTGGCTATCCGCACCCCGCTGGGTGTAATCATCCACACCGGCGACTTCAAGATCGACCAAACTCCGGTAGGCGGCGCCCCCTTTGATCTCCACGCCTTCGCCCGCTACGGCAACGAAGGCGTCTTAGCCCTATTCAGCGACTCCACCAACGTAGAGCGCCCCGGCTTCACCCCCTCCGAACGAGCGGTAGTCCCACGCCTGGAAGACCTCTGCCGCTCTGCCCCGCGACGAGTGGTCCTCTCCTGTTTCGCCTCCTCCATCCATCGCATCCAGCAAGTCATCGACATCGCCTCCCGCGTAGGCCGCAAAGTAGCCTTCGTAGGCCGCAGCATGGTCGACAACATCGAAATCGCCCACTCGATGGACTATCTCCGCATCCCCGACGGCATGGTAGTTCGCCCGCAAGACATCCGCAACTTCGACCCCAAGCGCCTGGTAATCCTAGCCAGCGGCAGCCAAGCCGAGCCAATGTCTTCGATGTCCCGCATAGCCGTAGACAATCACCGCTTCGTCTCGGTAGATGAAAATGACACCGTAATTCTCTCCGCTCGCATCATCCCGGGAAACGAAAAGCCAATCTTCCGCATGTTAGACAACATGTTCCGCCGCCGCGCTCTGGTCTATTACGACAACTCTGCCGGCACCATTCACGTAAGCGGCCACGCCAGCCAGGAAGAACAAAAACTAGTCCTGCAACTCTGCAAGCCAAGATATTTCATCCCCGTCCACGGCGAATTTCGGCACCTATTCCGCCATGCCGCCCTAGCCCACCAATTAGGCTGTGTCTCTGGCGAGATCCTGCTCATGGAAGATGGTCAAGTCGTGGAATTCACAGAAGACCGCGCCTACCGCCGCGACCCAGTAACCGCAGGCCGCGTCCTGGTAGACTCCGGCTCTCTCGAAGAAATTGAAGAAGCTGTAATCCGCGACCGTAAGCACCTAAGCGAAGACGGCGTTGTAGTCCCCATCATCGCCATCGACAAGCACACCGGCAAGATGGACATGCAACCAGAAATCGTAACCCGCGGCATGTTCAGCGATAACGGCCAGGAACTAATGGCCGGCGCCCGCGACGTAGTCCTAAAGACAGTAGAACAATCGAACTCCGAAGAAAAAATGGACTGGTCGGTAATGAAAGAAAAAATCCGTGTAGACCTAAAGCGCTACATCAACAAACACACCAGCAAGCGCCCCCTAATTCTCCCCGTAATCCTGGAAGTCTAACTTCCCAATTGTAGCGGCCGCCGACCGTGGCTGGCGTCCGCGGCCGCCAAGGTTCGGTTTTTGAACCCGGGTCTTGCGGTTGACCTTCCGCCTCGCCGGGCCCTTATCCGGATCGGTTTCCCGCTTTCCAAAACCAAAACATCCCAACCGCGAGCACTTGGCGAAACTCAGTAAGTAAACACAACGCAGATGTCCCGGCGAGTTTCGATCGTAGATGTTTCATTGGTCAGGCCCCAGCTATTCAAGCGCTACAGATGTACCGCCCCACTCCTCCGGAGCTACGTCGGCGACGGATTGGGTAAATGTCCAGCGATGCCCGGCAAAATCCTTCGTGTTGTATTGACGCTCGCCGTAGGGATGATCCATTGGGGCGGCGAGAATGCACGCGCCGTGCTGCCGCGCCCGTTCGTGGTGACTGTCCGCGTCCGGTACACGCACCATTACCAGGTGCGCGCTGTCTGCTGGCACGCTTCCTTCGGCCAGCACGATGCACCCGTCGCCTGCTTTGATCTGGATCCGGTGATTGCCAATCCGCACCCGGATCGTGAAGCCAAATGCTTCGCAGAGCCAGTCCGCGGCGACGCCCACATCGGGATAGTAAAGCACCGGAACAACCGTGCAAGGAGGCACCGAACGATTTGAGAGCATGACGACTCCGATGGTCAGCTCGTTTTGGGATAGGCCAGCTGGAAGTGAGCTGTGCGTGCCTTCAGCTTCACGGCCTTTTCAACTAGCGCTGAATCGCATTTCCCGGCAAGGGTCTTCAGTGGAAATCCATATAAAACACCCAGCTAGGCCAGCGCCAGATTCAAATTCTCAATAGCCTCATCAATCTCCGCAGTATTCTTATACCCGACCGTAACGCAATCCACACCAGCGTTCCTGAAGGCGAACCTCATCGCCTCCTGACGGTCCTCCCGCCCAAACGTCCCTTCGCCCACAAGCTTCATGCTGATCACACCCATTCCCTCTTTGCGGACCCGATGGACGTGGGTAACGACCTCGCTGACATTTCCCAATCCGTCGGTGTTGTAATCCTCAGCGTCCATTCGAACGCCCTTATGATTCACCCGGATCATTGCCACATCGAGCCACTTGCTCGTAGGCACCTGCCGCAAAGCCGGCAACCCATGCACCGACGCGCCCCGGCTAACAATCGCCTTCTTTGACTGCGCTTCCTGTATCCCGTCCTGCCACCGCGCGGTATCCACGGGCCAGGTCGCAGTGTGCTGCCAGTGCAGCAGCATAACGTCGAAGTACTCGGTATTGGCAAGCCTCCGCAACTCGTCAATTTTCGCCTGCGGATCGACGCCCTCCCGAGTAGTCACCTTCGACATAATCCGATAACTGTCCCGCGGTATGCCCGCCAGTGCTACTCCCAGCATCCGGTGCATCTCCCCGTAAGACTCAGCAGTTTCAAAGAACCGAATCCCCCGGTCGTACGCGTAGCGCACCAGCCGAGTAAACCCGTCCTGCCCCAAATCCCGCTGCACCCGCCCGCTAAAGCTTCCAGTACCAAACGCCAGCCGGGTCACCTGCACCCCAGACTTCCCCAGGGTCACCCAATCCGTAGCCGTCTGCCGCCCCGCTCGCAGCGGCAAGCTTCCGCCAACAGCCAGCGCACCGGCAGCAACCCCGCCCTTTAGAAATTCACGTCTCGTATACCGAGGCACAAATCACCTCCAACAGCGAAATGTTACCACGACTCTTGGGAGGCCGCGACGCATTCGGCAGCAGTTGACCAGGTTCATGAATTCAATTTCTATGCCGACTCAAACCAGAAGTTCGTAGCCCCGCGGTTTGTACCGTCACGTCCTCACGGCAACAACTGTTTGGTCGTCAAAGGTTTCCAGGCCTTTCGCGTGAGAAGCAACGGCAACAAATATAGAACGCACCACGCGATCGGCTGACTCTCCGGCATGAGTTCGAATGACGTCCTGGAGCCGATCGGGGCCAAAGTCTTCGCCACGCTCACTCACCGCGTCGGTGACTCCATCGGTATAAAACACGACGAGATCTCCCTCACCACACGCAAAAACCTGCTCTTCGTATTCTGCGTCCTCAAACATTCCCAGGGGCATGCCTTCCATTTTCATCGCAGAAACTTCCCCGTTGCGCACGCAAATGGGATAAGGCAAGCCCGCATTTGCAATACGGAAAAGCCGTTCCCGCTCATCCCAAGTCGCATACAGCAAAGATACGAACCGCCCTTGCACCGGGCGCCTCATCAGCGCCTGATTCAAGGTTCGCAACATCTCTGCTGGGCCAAGCTCCAGCGGAGCCAGAGATCGGAGTATACCGGTAACCAAGCCGGCGTAAATTGCTGCGGGCGCCCCTTTGCCGCTGACGTCGCCTATCACCTCCGCACTAATCGCTTTGCCCGGGTACCGGAAAAAATCGTAAAAATCCCCACCAATCAACCGGGCCGCAACGCATCTGGCTCCCAGGTCCACCAACGCTTCAGGCGGATGGCAACTGGGCAACATCTGAGTCTGTAACTCGCCAGCGAGAGCCAGATCTTGGTAGTGGCGGCTTCGAATCCTCAAACCTGCCGTGCGAGATCTACTTGCATGAACCGGAATGCCGGGCATAACGGCCGTTCTCTGTACTGCCATGGCTGAGCGCATGCCGCTGGTAGTGCAAGTTGCCAGCCACTCATAAACTACGGATTCGTATGGATTTAGAGTGCTTCCGACAGCGCCGAACTTCAGCATTTGCTGATGTTCGATAGCGGAACGACAGGGATTTCGTGTATGCGGGAACAGCTTATCTGTGGTCAGAATCCTGGGCTATCCGAGCAGCTACGCAGTCTTGAACCGGCTCTTCTTGATGCTCAGAGCTTTCATCTTCGATTCCAGTGTGGAGCGAGGAATGCCAAGTTTAGCCGCAGCCCCAGAAGGTCCTGACACCCGCCCGTGCGCTTCCGCGAGCGCCACCTCAATCGCCCGCCTTTCTCGCTCCGCGGACATCTTCGCTAGCGTTCCCTGTTTGCTTTCATTGGACATCCCCGAAAGCCAACTCTCATCCACCGTGAAATTTTCCGTTTCGCACACAATCACCGAACGCTCGATCACATTTTGCAGCTCCCGGATGTTCCCAGGCCAGGAGTACGACGTCAGTTTGTCTAGGGTGCTCCGGTTGATGCCGCGCATCTTTTTCCCCGCTTTTCTGGCATAACGATCGATGAAATACTCCACCAGCAGCGGGATGTCTTCCCGTCTTTTCCGCAACGGCGGCATCCCGATCGGAAACACATTGAGCCGGTAATAGAGATCGCTGCGAAACGTTCCAGCCTCGATGCACGCCTGCAAGTCGCGATTGGTGGCAGCGATCACCCTCACGTTGGTTGGAATGACTTTGTCGCCGCCCACACGCTCAAACTCGTGCTCCTGCAGCACGCGCAGCAGGGCAATCTGCGTCTCCAGGGAAAGCTCGCCGATTTCATCGAGGAAAATGGTACCGCCGTCCGCCAACTCAAAACGCCCCACGCGGCGTTGTATCGCGCCGGTGAACGCTCCCTTCTCATGTCCGAACAATTCCGACAAAATCAAATCCGATGGGATGGCGACACAATTGACTCCCACAAAGGCGCCCGCCGCTCGGCGCGACCGCTTGTGGATGGCCCGAGCTATCAGCTCCTTACCGGTCCCGGTCTCACCGGTGATCAGCACCGTGGAATCGGTCGGTGCCACTCGCACGGCGTGGCCCAGGACAGTTTGCAAAGCGGGAGATTCCCCCACCAGCTCCTCAAACATCGAGGAGCGGTTAATCTCTTCGCGCAGCGCGATGTTCTCGGTGTAGAGCTGATCCTTTAATGTCTTAATCTGCCGAAAGGCCGTCTCCAGCGCCGCCCTCGCTTCGTGCTGTTCGGTGACATCCATTGCTGTTCCTACATATTCCACGATATTGCCGGCGGCATCAAAAACTGGATGACCCGTCGAGCGAGCGTACTTGAGCGTTCCGTCCGGAAGCACGATGCGGAAATCCACGTCGAAATCAGAACCTTCGCTCGGCCTTTCCAGAAAAGCTGCTTCGCGAACCCGCTGGCGATCTTCGGGATGAACGCGCTGGTAAAACGAGTCGTCCGAAGGTATGCCGTCTTCCGGATCGAACCCAAACAAACGGTAATTTTCTCGTGACCAATACAGACTGTGTCGAGCCGCCACGTTCCATGCCCAACTGCCAGTGCGGGTCAACCGCTGCGCTTCCGCCAGGTAGCCTTCGCTCCGCCGCAAGATTTCATCCGCGCGCCTGCGCTCGGTAACATCCGTAACCGCCCCCACGAACTCCAGGGATCCGCGATCGTTCTTCGAAGGGCGGCCCATCACCCTCAAGTGCTTGACCGATCCATCTGGAATGAGCAACCGGTGTTCGAATTCGAACTCCGTCGAGTCGCGGGAAGCGCGTTCGATGAGTTCCTGCAGCACCGCCCTGTCTTCCGGGTGAGTTAATTGCACTACCAGGTCAATCGTCACTTTGGCACTCGGCGCGACTTCAAATATCCGAAATGTTTCAGGAGACCAGTAAATCTCTCCGCTGGAAACATCCCACCCGAAGCTCCCCGTCTGACTCAACCGCTGTGCTTCCGCCAAGTACGCCTGGCTCCGGCGCAGCTTTTGGTCTGCCTGCTTGCGTTCCGCTCTTTCTCTGGCTTCCCGCAAGGCCCGGAACACCGAAGGCACCAACCGGGATAACCGCGTCTTCAGAATATAATCCGTGGCGCCGATCTTAAGCGCTTCGGTCGCCACCTCTTCGCCCAGTGTTCCCGAAACAAAGATGAACGGCACTTCCGGGCACACTTCGATAGCGACCTTCAACGCGGAAATGCCGTCAAATGAAGGAAGCGTGTAATCCGCAAGAATCAGATCGATGTTCCCTTGCGCGACGGAGGTCAACATTGCGGCTTGGGTGTCCACCCGCGTCACTTCGCAAACGATGTTTTCCGTCTCCAGCACACCCTGAATCAGATCCGTGTCGTTGGGATCGTCTTCGATCGACAGAATCCGTAATGGCTGCCCCACGCTCACTTTCCGAAGTCACTCACTTTCGTACGCTGCCCGGTGGCGGCTCATTAATCACCGCCCAGAAAACGCCCAGTTCCTTGATGGCATTCACAAACTCATGAAAGTCCACCGGCTTCACTACATACGCGTTCACTCCGAGCCTGTAGCTCGCCACCATGTCCTTTTCCTCTTTCGACGAGGTCAGCACCACGATGGGAATCATGCTCAGCGTCGCATCGGACTTGATTTGTTTTAACACTTCCAGTCCATCAATTTTTGGCAATTTCAGGTCCAGCAGCATAACCGCGGGGTTGTCGCTCGAACGGTCGCGATATTCTCCGCGACAGTACAGGTAATCAAGCGCTTGCTCGCCATCGCGAGCCACAATCACCTCGTTGGCAAGGTTGTATTCCTCCAGCGCCGTGAGGGTCAGCTCCACGTCTTTAGGATCGTCTTCCACCATCAAAATCCGCCCCAGATTGCTCATAATCTTCCCACCAGTCTTTGTGGTTTCGGAGCTGAGAAATCGAAAGTCGCCCCGCCATCGACGGCACCTTCCGCCCAGACCTTGCCTCCATGACGATGGAGGATCCGCTGAACCGTGGCTAATCCAATGCCAGTACTTTCGAAGGTCTCGGTCGGGTGCAGGCGCTGAAATACGCCAAACAATTTATTCACATATTTCATATCAAAACCCACGCCGTTGTCCCTAACGAATACTACCAGCAGACCCTTGTTTCCATCGGAGCACCCGATCTCGATTTCGGCATGCTGACGCGGCCGCGTGAATTTGATCGCGTTGGAGATGAGGTTCACCAGCACCAGCCTCAGCATCGAACGGTCCCCGTAGAAATCGGGCAGCGCGCCGATTTTCCATTCAATGTCGCGCCCCTGGGTATCTTGGCGAACTTCCGCCAGCGCTTCGGTTACCCGTTGCGTCAGGCTGACCACCTTCAGTTGTGTTTCCGCCCGCCCGATCCTCGAAAAAGCCAGAAGATCGTCGATCAAATTGCCCATACGCTTCGCCGACTCTAAAACCATGGCGATGTAGCGATTGCTTTTTGCATCCAGCACCGGAGCTGCCTTGTTTTGCAGCAACTCCGTCTAACCGGCAATATGCCGCAGGGGCGCTCGCAGGTCATGCGACACCGAATAAGCAAATGCTTCCAGTTCCTTGTTAATGGACTCGAGCTCTATAGATCGCTTGGCAAGTTCCTGATTCAAGCTTTGAATTTCTTGCTCCCGGCGCTTGCGTTCCGTAATGTCGTTGTTCGTTTCCAGGATCGCCAGGGGCTGCTCTTGTTCGTCCCTCCGCAACGACCATCGGCTGGCCACCACCACCTGGGTTCCATCCGCTTTGGTGTTCTGTAGTTCCCCCTCCCAACGGCCAGTCCGCACTAACTCCGCGCGTATTTCGTCGCCTGAGGCTGGGGACAAGGTTTGCAGAAGTTGCTGAGAATGCTTTCCGACCGCGTCTTCGGCCGTCCATCCATACAATTCCTGCGCCCCCCGATTCCAGTAGGTAATGACATCGTTCAGGTCCCGCACGAAAATCGTGTCATGGGTCAGGTTGAGCAGGCTGGCCTGTTGGGTCCGCTCGGCTACTTCGAGCTGTAGGTGGTCGCGAGCCAAAAGCAGATCTCGCTCCACGCTCCGCCGAACGACGCTGAACCAGGCCACTAACGACGTGAAGCAGATGAAAACAATCAGGTAGGGGATATCCGAACTGGTGACATAAAGCGTGTACCGAGGCTCGGTGAAAAAATAGTCAAAGAAAACAATGGAGAGCGCCAGCGAGACAACCGCAGGCCCCGACCCCGCAAACCAGGCGCTCAGCGCCACCGCAAACAAGAAAAGCGGCACCTCCACGTTGCGGAAGTGATCGTGTTGCGCCAGCAGCGGCAATCCCGCAGCAACCGTGACGGAAACAACCGCGACCCCGTAACGCAGCACCGCAGACTGGGCAATCCGCAGCTGGAGGTCCGATCGGGCCATAGCCCTCCCACCTCAATTCGCAATATTTCTAGGCGCCCGAGTATAACGTGGATTCCGTGACGCCCGAGCGGGGGAGCACCTCCAAGCCGTCTTAAAGGCAGTGGCCCCAATCGGTGTCGGTATAAAACCGAACCGAGTAATAATGGCTCTCCAGACGACGCACCAGACTGACTTCACAAGGTATGCCGCTAAATCTTCCCGCTGCACCAGTCTTCGCCGCCGTCGAAAGCGAATCATCCGGATCGACGACAAGATACACAACGGTGTTACCAGCTCCAGGGAAATCCCCAACCGTCCCATTCCATATGCCGCAGTGCTCCGTTTCCTGAGTCCGGCTGTGCCAGGACCTGGGCCTTGTAATCGTTCGACCAAAGGAGCCATCGCGCGGCCATGCGCACTTCAACAGAGTTCTCGAGCAACCCCCATGACCCGGCCAGATAGACGACCAATATCGACCAAACCGTTAGGCCCCGGAACCCCTTCCTCCGAATAGCAACAATCGACAAGAGCAAGCTGATCGTGGGGACCGTGACAAACATGTACAGCAATTCAATGATACCGTTACCGAAGATTACGATCAGCACGAACAGGATCAACACCCCGATTGCGGCATAGAGCGGGCACTTCCTGTCGAACCGATCTCGTTTAGCCGTTTTCTCATCCATACCAGCGCTCTTCATTCGAATCCGTGGTCTTCACGCGCCAAGCGATTCATCTCCCCTGTTTATCGTTAACCAGTCGTTCCCGTAGGATCAATACTTGCAAAAGTCCATCAAAACAAATAATTTCAACTTCCTTCGCAATCAACACTTACGAAAATGGGGGGCGGAGGTGTTACAGTTAACCAGCCATTCTTGCTCTCGCGCGATGCCAAACTTCCCCGAAAGCAACCGCCGCGTGTTCCTTGTTTCGTTGCTCGCGTTCCTGATAATACCTGCGGCCGCGACCTCCCAAGCCCAACAACCAAGTTCCGCCATAGCCGCCCGCCGAGCCCAGCATCTCCGCCACGGCATCAACCTAAGCGAATGGTTCGCCCAGGTCTACGACCCCAAGGGCTACACCAAAGAGCATTTCGACACCTGGAACACCACCCAGGACATCGCTCTGATCAAAGCCATGGATTTCGACCACGTCCGCCTAAGTGTGAACCCGCAACCCATGTTCCGCCGCCGCCAAGCCGACCGCATCCCACCCGACTACCTAACCTACCTGGACGCCGCAGTAAAAATGATCCTCGATCAAGGCCTGGCCGTAGTGATGGACCTCCATCCCGATTCCGACTTCAAGCACAACCTGGCCACCGAGGACGGCTTCGTAGAAGAATTCGCAGACTTCTGGCGCGCTCTGGCCCAGCACTATTCCACCTACGACCCCAACCTAGTCTTCTTTGAAACCCTAAATGAGCCCGAGGTACGCGATTCCTACCGCTGGTACGGAATCCAAGCTCGCCTGGCCGTAGCCATTCGCGAGGGCGCCCCGCAACACACCATCATCGCCGTAGGCGCTCGCTGGGACGATGACGACGATCTGCTCTTCGCCGAACCGTTGCGCGATCCCAACATCATCTACAATTTCCACTTCTACGAACCGCACCTCTTCACCCACCAAGGCGCCACCTGGGGCGAAAACTACTGGCACTTCGTCAGCGCTCTTCCCTACCCACCCGACGATCCCGAAGTAATCGCCCGAGCCGCACGAGCCGTCCCCGACCCTGTGAAGCGCCTGGCAATAATCCGTTACGGCGCCGACCACTGGAACGCCCAGCGAATCGACGCCGAATTCGACCAAGTAGCGGCTTGGGCCAAACGCTGGGACGTTCCGGTCGTCTGCAACGAATTCGGCGTCTACCGCAAAGTAGTCAGCCCCCACGATCGCGCCAACTGGATCAGCGACGTCCGTAAATCCCTTGAGAAACACAACATAGGCTGGACCATGTGGGACTATAGCGGCGGCTTCGGCGTGGTAACAAAGCAGAATGGCCAGCTGCAACCAGACGAAATCACAATAAAAGCATTAGGGAGAACGATGCCACCAGATTGAATTTCGCCACCAAACGGACGGGTAGCGCCGGCTGGTCGTCCGGAATCTCAAAGGGCATGCTGCCGGCTAACCGCTACCAACGACGGCAACCAGCCTGAACCCGCGGTTGCCTTCTGCAAGCGCCGCAGATATCGTATCGAAGCCGTCCAGAAACGCTACGATCTCGACGCAGTGCAACGTACGAGACTCGAAAAATCCGCCGACTGCGATACCACGAAGCCGGCCCAAAAGGAAGCCTAAAGTCCAATGCCGCTGATTCAGGCGATCATCCTCGCCGTAGTGCAAGGGCTCACCGAATTCCTCCCGGTGAGCAGCACCGCGCACTTAGTCCTGTTCCCTTGGCTCCTGCACTGGCCCGACCCAGGCGAAGCTTTCGACGTAGCCCTCCACGCCGGAACCCTGGTAGCCGTCCTACTCTATTTCTTCAAGGATTGGCTGACCCTAACCCTCTGCGGACTCGGCATGAGCTATCCCAAAGCCGCTCCTCCGGAAGAAGTCGCCGAGCATCGCCGCCTTTTCTGGTTCATGATCATCGGCACCATTCCCGGCGCCATCCTTGGAAAACTCTTCGATAAACAGATCGAAGAGCACTTGCGCCTCCCGGGAATTATCGGCGTTTCCATGGTGGTCATAGCACTCGTCATGTGGTGGGCCGACACCCGAGCAAGACACACCCGAACAATTGAACAGTCCAACATGGGCGATGCCATCACCATCGGAACGGCCCAGGCGCTTGCGCTATGGCCAGGTGTATCGCGCTCCGGCATTACCATTACCGCCGGCCTGTTCCGCCGCTTTACACGAGAAACCGCCACCCGATTTTCGTTTCTGCTTTCGGCCCCGCTGATTGCAGGCGCCGTCGCCTCCAAGACGCCCGCTCTAATCAAGCTGCACAAAGCGGGTAACCTGGATCTGCCGCTCTCGACACTGGCGATCAGCGTCGCCGTTTCCGGCGTCGTCGGCTACTTCGTAATCGCCTTTTTCCTGCGTTATCTCAAGACACGCACCTTGAAAGTATTCATTGTCTACCGCCTCGTGTTTGGTATCATCATTCTGGTTTTGGCATTTCTTCAGGCGGGCCCGCGCTAGCGCCAACGTGCCCGCCGCCACTCAGCCTTCCCCCATTGCTGAGGAGAACTTGTGCGCGTCCTGACCCCAACGGAAAACAAACGGCTCAATGAGCTGATTGGCTTCTTGTGTATCGTCTTCGCCATCCTGATCGCCCTGGCGCTGATTTCCTATTCCCCCCACGACGTAGCCCTAAACGTCAGCGGCCCGCCAACCGATGCTCCGCAGACACGGAACTGGATCGGCCCAGTAGGGGCCTACGGCGCCGACCTGGTATTTCAAGTCTTCGGCTTCGCGGCCTTCCTGCTGCCGCTGGCGATTGGCGTCCTCGGCTGGCGCTGGCTCCGCAGCCGCAGCATCGATTCCCAAGTCGCTACGCTGGTCGGCTACGCACTGCTGCTGCTATCGCTGCCCTCGCTGCTGTCGCTGTGGCACGCTCCTGAGATTCGTGGCGCGCTTCCTCCGGGCGGCTTGCTCGGCAGTGTTATTTCTAACGGATTGCAGAGCGGGTTCAACCTGTGGGGCGCGAATTTGGTGGTGATCGCCATTCTGATCACCGCTTTATTCATGACCACGCGGTTTTCTTTTTCTGGCGCGCATGCTTGGGCGAACAGTTCTAGGGGACCGCTTGGTGCGGTCGAGAAACTGGGAATTCTGCACAAGGTTCAAGCCCGGTGGCACGCGTGGCGAGATGCGCGTGAAGACCAACGCATGCGACAGAAGTTGCAACAGACGCGCACCTCTGGCCGCAGGGCCGTGAATCAGGCTACCGGCAAAGCCGTTGAGGTAGCCGAAGAACCTGAACCAGCTCAGGCGATTCATCTTCCCGACGAGACCGACATTTTTGGCCGGGCTCGAGATAAGAAAAGCGACAAGAAAGAAAAAGACGAAGAAGAGAATGTGCGCGAACGAGAAGAGCACAAAGCTCCCGTTTTCGTGATGAATTCGGACAAGCTCGAAAAACCGGCGAAAAAGATCGCTGAACCCAAAATCGCGAAAGGAAATACCAACTACAAGCTGCCAGCTATTTCGCTGCTGCGTGAAGGCGAACGCAGCCAGAAACTCGACGAGGACGAACTAAAGATTCGCGCTCGGGCGATCGAAGGAAAATTTATAGAGTTCGATGTTCAGGGCCGAGTTACGCAGATCAATCCTGGGCCTGTTGTTACCACCTTTGAATTCAAGCCTGAGGCCGGCATCAAGTACAGCCGCATCATCGGTTTGACTGAAGATTTGTGCCTGGCTCTGCAGGCGGAATCGATTCTGATCGAGCGCATCCCCGGCAAATCCACGATCGGCATCGAAGTGCCGAACGTCAATCGGCAGACGATTGCGCTGCGGGAAATCGTGGAAGCTCCAGAATTCCTCAACTCGCCGAGCAAACTCACGCTGGCCATGGGACGCGATCTGCACGGGCGGATTCGCGTCACCGATTTAGCTTCCATGCCGCACTTGCTCATTGCTGGTTCCACGGGCACCGGTAAGAGCGTGTTCATCAATTCGCTGATGATGTCGATCCTTTACAAGGCGAGCCCTGATGACGTGAAGATGGTGCTAGTCGATCCCAAGCGACTCGAACTCAACCTTTACGAGAACATCCCGCACTTGATCGCGCCCGTCGTCACCGACCCGAAGATCGCCTCCAACGTGCTACGCAACGCCACGCGTGAGATGGAAAACCGGCTCAAGCTGCTGGCGCAGAAAGGCGTGCGCAACATCGAGCAGTACAACCGCACGTTCCAGAAGACGCAATCGCTGTCGCTCTTTGAGAATGTGGAAGAGAGCGAGCACAAACCGCTTCCCTACCTGGTGATCGTGATCGACGAGTTGGCCGACCTAATGATGGTGGACACCAACAACGTCGAGGAGTCCATCACGCGACTGGCACAAATGGCGCGCGCGGTTGGTATTCACTTGATCCTGGCCACGCAGCGGCCGTCCGTAGACGTAATCACCGGTCTGATCAAAGCCAACTTCCCTGCCCGGATATCGTTCCGCGTAGCCAGCAAGGTGGACTCGCGGACGATTCTCGATTCCAATGGTTCGGAATCGCTGTTAGGCAAGGGCGACATGCTGTACCTGCCCGCGGGATCGTCACGCTTGCACCGCATCCACGGTCCGCTGGTCAGCGAAGACGAGATCGTGGCGGTCTGCGATTTTTGGCGCGCCCAAGCCCAAGCCAAGTACAACGCCGAACTGCTCGAAGCGCCGAAAGATGAAAATGGCAAGGCCATACCGGCCAAGGGTAGCGAGCCAGTAGCGGAAGGCAGTGAAGCCGACGACGATCTGTATCAGGACGCTGTACGCGTAGTCTGCGAGATGGGGCGCGCCTCAACGTCCACGTTGCAGCGCCGCCTGCGTATCGGCTACGGCCGCGCAGCTCACCTGATCGATTTGATGGAAAAGGATGGCATCGTGGGACCACCGGATGGCACCCGGCCGCGTGAACTCTTGAAGGATCGCGATTGGATGCGGGAGTTCGATGAGTCGCAGCGCGGATGAACACCTCGAGCGATTCGGAGTTTGTTCATGGGCTCGAGAACCCTGTTATCAGCCTGAGGTGCAGATCACGCCAACACAGACAAGAGTGTCTATGCTACTTCGGAACCATTCTCGGGACTCTTGCGTGGGTGGTTGCCATTGAATGAGATTTAAGCGGTGGGAATAAAAGTCCGTAGGGGTCCGCGGACTCCGCCGTGCGCTACAAGCCGCGCCAGATCAACGATCCGCGGGGTTCGTGTTTTATTTGACAGGCACTGCGAGCGCCCCTAAAATTGACAGGTTCCAAGCGTGCCGGGGTAGCTCACTGGTAGAGCGCCGCCCTGAAAAGGCGGGCGTAGCCAGTTCGATTCTGGCCCCCGGCACCATCAATAAGTCGCATCCCCAGCAGGTTCCAGTCGCCCTTCGCAATGTAGCCCTTCCCGTGCGGCTCCATCTCGATCTTCGAGACGTGCTTCAGCAACTGGGCGCGTGCAATGGCCACATCGTCTCCGCTCATAATCACGATCTGAAGAATCTGTTTAAGGGCGCGGCGATCGTGGCTTCGAGCACACCCGGTCCGTTCAGGAGTTCTGCACCGCTTTGCTGACCAAGGGCCTGCGGCCGGAGATGGCGCGTCTAACCTTGGCCAGGAAGATTGCCACCATCGTGTTGATGGTGTGGAAGAGAGGAGCGTGCTTCGACGCCCAGCATCTGAAACCACGAACAGCTTGAGTGTTTCGGAGCGAGTCCGCTCCATCTCTGGGGATTTCTCTGGCCGTGGCCGTGAGGTTCTCGAGACACTCTGGTTCGAGAGCGAGTCTCAGCTGGTAAGTTAGGCGCTGCGTGCTTCGGGCACCATGTGGGCTCTCGACTGAGCCCGCCGCGGAAGCGATCAGAAGGTGAAACGACCACCGACTGTCGGAGCAAGGTTGTTGTTGTAGCTATAGGGGACGCCGGGGCCATGAGGAATGGCGATGGCCAGACCGCCGCTCACGTAGGAATACGCAATCCCGGCAAAAGCGTCGAAACGCTTGGTGAAGTGATGATCCGCATAGAGGGACACCTCGTTGAGGGTGCCCGCGCAGGAAGCGCGGAAACCGGCGTCGGGCGAGCAGGTCGGCGGAATACGGAAGTCGTTCTGCCGCTGTTGATACCAGGAGAAAGTGAAGTCGGTTTTGCTGCGGTAGGTGTACTTCACGCCCGTCCACCAGATCTGCACCAACTTTTCAGAATCAAGATTGTTGTCTTCTACGCCGCTCATGATATAACCGCCCTGGTCCGAGGCGCCAACGCCCAACGGGTTCGACGGGTTATTCTGCCAGATGTATTCGTAGCCGGCAAAAAACTTGAACGGGTCCCACGTATACTTGGCAGCGACCATAATGGCGTTGTTGTCGGTCACGATGCCATATACGGTGTTGTTCGTGTCGATCAGATTGGCCCCGGTGACGGGGTTTGTATTGACGCTGTCGGTGGTGGACTGATATGGCGCCGACGGACTCTGAGGCCCCAGCAAGGGGTTCAATACGCTGATCGCCTGGTTGTAATGTTGGTAGACGACGTCGGCGGAGAACTTGCCGTAGTTTCCGCCGAGGTCGAATCCATAGGCGTCGTTATGCGGCGCTTCCGGCGTACAGTCGGCGGCAGTCCAGGTTGCGGAGGCCGAGTAGCAGCCGCCAGAACCATTGGCGAATTTATACATCGCGCCGAAATGGACCGGGCCATAGGTGAGGCGATACTTCAGGGCGTCGTCCCAACGG